>WNGN01004304.1_pt1 | contig 12351 bp, 15 predicted proteins | sample 5400561 | NCBI WGS metagenome assembly WNGN01 (sample SAMN13153379, study PRJNA577476) | soil metagenome | isolation source: 115 cm soil or saprolite under Garry oak tree replicate 2 | place: USA:California | collected 2016-06-15
AGACTCGTCGAGACGATGCCGTACAGCCCCCGAAACTCCTCGGTGACGATGGTCGCGGTCGGGACGCCCCGCTTCTCGAGCTCGATGCTGTCGTGGACACTCCACGACGTGCAGGACCCTCAGTCGGCGATCCCGTTGATCACGACGTCGCACTCGCGGGCGGCCGCCTCGAGCATGTCGTCGGGCGCCGGCAGCGCGGCGGCCGCCTTGTCGTAGCGGACGATCCTCGACACGCCGTGATCGCGCCGCAGCAGCTCCGCGACGCGGTCCAGGAACGGCCGGGTGCCGGCCTTCGAGTTGTTCAGGAGCCCGATGACCCGGCCGTCGAGCGCCGGGACGCCCTTGGCCAGCGGCACGGTGTTCGCGGCCACGGCGGGGGCGGGTGAGAGCAGCTCGATCGTACGCATGATGGCCACCTCGCTTTCCGCGCCTCAGCGCCGCGGCGTGTGCTTCGCCAGGAATTCCTTGATGCGCCCCTTGGCCGCCGCCAGCGGCGCGCCCTGCTTCCATTCGGGGATGAACTCGCACTTCGGCAGCAGCTTCGAGACCTCCTCGGAGATCGGATACGGGTGCGCCTCGTCGTTGCCGGCCAGCACCATGCACGGCGTCTGGCAGCTCGAGACGAACGCGCGGTCCACGCTGTAGACGAAGCCCGGACGGTACAGGTTCTGGTGGAACGCGTCCAGCACCGGCCCGGTGGCCTCGGGGTGATCGGCAAGGGTCTCGGCCCACCCGTTGAACCGGGCCGAGCGGCCCGGCGCCATCGCGCCCACGCGGCCGATGGGCTGGGCGAGCACCGCGCCCGCGATGCGCTGCGGCTGGGCCTTCAAGAGGCTCATGATGAACGATCCGCCGATGCACTGGCCGTACAGGTGGCACTGCTCGATGCCGAGGTGATCGAGCACGGCGATGTGGTCGGCCGCGTACGTGTGCCAGCCGTCGCTCGCGGTGATGGGAGCGCGCGACCGGCCGCCGGCGTTGCGCTGATCCATCACGATCACGCGGAAGTCGGCGGAAAACTCCGTGATCGGGTTCACGGGCGCGGCCGGCCGGCTCCAGACCTCGATGGTCGACTGAAGCCCTGCCGGCGCGAAGGTCAGAATGGGGAACCCTTGACCGGACTCCTCGTAATAAATGGAAGCGCCCCGGTGCTCGATGGTCGGCATAGCGTCTCCTTTCGTCGGGTACCGCCTCTTTACCCGAGATTCCCGCGCTCTTCAAGCGCGAGGGCCCCCGCCTTCTTCCTCGACGCCTCCCGCCACCACTGGAACGCGAGACCCTGGAGCAGGGAGAGGCCCAGCCACGCCGTGTCGTCGGTCACGTAGACGGATACGAACGTGCCGGTGACGGCGCGCAGCGCCACCACGAGGGGCACGGCCACCACGAGATTCGCGACGAGAAAGATCAGGGCTGCTCCCACCGTTTCCAGCGTCTTGCCGACGGCGGCGCCGAGCCTCGCGGGCGGGAGCCCGAGCCGCCGGGCGCCGAGGAGATAGGCGCCGACGGAGGTGAGCCCCGCCAGCGCCAGCATGAAGATCCCGATCATATGTGGTCCTCCAGCGCTCACGCGTATCCGGCGATCCGGTAGTAGAGCCAGCCGAGGATCTCCTGCAGGAGTCCTCGCATCAGCATCAGGCGCGCCTCGGGCGCGGTGGGCTCGAAGTAGGTGTCGGAGGGCGCGGGATGGACCTCGAAGCCGGCGCGCTCGAACAGGGCTCGCGCTCGCGCCATGTGCCCGGAGTTGGTGACGAGGAGCACCGTACGAATGCCTCTCGATCGCGCGAGATCCCTCACCCGCGCGGCCTCCTCTCGTGTCGTTCGAGCCCTGGATTCCGTGAGGATGGCGTCGGCCGGGATCGAGTGCAGGCGCGCCAGCTTGGCCCGGATCTCGGCTTCGATCGCTCCGCTGTCACGGGCTCCGCCAAGCAGGATCAGCCGGGGCGCGAGGCCCCGGTGATAGAGGTCGATGGCATGATCGGTCCGACGGGTGGATTCGTTGCTCAGGATGCCCGACGGCGAGACGGTTGCGCCGAGGACGACAATGGCGTCGGAGGGGACGAGCTGCGGCTCGACGGCCATCCAGAGATTCAGCGCGGGGGCGAGGGGAGTGAACGCGGTGGCGAAAAAGAGCGCGACTCCGCCGAGCCCCGTCAGTCGGCAAACGCGGTCCAGGCTCAAGACGCGTCCATTCTAGACGACCGCCGCCGGGCCGCCCCCGTCAGAAAACTAGGTCTTCGGGTGAGACTTTGTTTGTATGGGGGTATATGAGTGAGCTACCGAGGATGCGCGTGGCAAAGGCCAGCCGAGCGCTGACCCCCCCGAAGACCGGGCCGCCAGCGGCGCCGCCGCGCCCGGCGGTGTCCGCTGTCGAGATGGGGGCTCGCCAGCGGGAAATCTCCGTGTCCGAGTTCTTCACCAAGAACCGGCACCTCCTCGGGTTCGACAATCCGCGCAAGGCGCTCCTGACCTGCGTCAAAGAGGCGGTCGACAACGCGCTCGACGCGTGCGAGGAAGCCGGGATCCTCCCGGACGTGGTCGTCAAGGTCGAGGCGGTCGCCAACGGCAGCGCACCGCCGGCCGCGAGCCAGGCCACACGCTTCCGGATCACCGTCACCGACAACGGTCCGGGGATCATCCGACAGCAGATTCCGCCGATCTTCGCGAAGCTCCTGTACGGCTCCAAGTTCCATCGGCTGCGCATGAGCCGCGGGCAGCAGGGCATCGGCATCTCGGCCGCCGGTATGTACGGCCAGCTCACGACCGGGAAGCCCGTTCAGATCATCTCCCGCACCAGCGCGCGGGCGCCCGCTCACTATTTCGAAGTCCAGATCGACACCAAGAAGAACGAGCCGCTGATTCTCGAGAAGAAGCAGATCGAGTGGGAATCCACCCGTGGGACCCAGGTCACCATGGAAGTCGAGGGCCGCTACCAGAAGGGCCGGGCCTCGGTCGACGAGTACGTCGAGCAGACCGTCATCGCCAACCCGCACGTCAAGCTGACGTACTTCACCCCCGAGGGCGAGACGAAGACGCATCCCCGGACGTACGACCAGCTTCCGCCGTCGCCGCGGGAGATCAAGCCCCATCCCTATGGCATCGAGCTCGGGATGCTGCTCAAGATGCTCCAGGACACGAAGAGCCACTGGCTCTCCGCGTTTCTGGCCAGCGATTTCAGTCGGGTGTCGCCGCGGCTGGCCGAGGACATCTGCAAGACCGCCGGGCTCTCGCCGCGCACGCGGCCGCGCGACGTCCACGGGCAGGCCTCCGAGGCGCTGTACAAGGCCATCCAGGCGACCAAGATCATGGCGCCGCCGACCAACTGTCTCTCGCCGATCGGGGAGCGGGCGATCCTCTCCGGCCTCTACCAGCAGATCAAGGGCGAATTCTATACGGCCGTCAGCCGTCCGCCGTCCGTGTATCGCGGCAATCCGTTCGTGATCGAGGCGGGCCTGGCCTACGGGCGGGGTCCGGAGCAGGGGCAGCCGGACCAGCCGAAGGAGGCGGTCCCGCTCGCCGAAGGCGAGGAGGAGCAGAACGACCACGAGCTCGCCCGCGTCATCCGCTACGCGAACCGCGTGCCGCTGCTCTACCAGCAATCGGCCTGCGTGAGCTACAAGGCGGTGCTCGACACCACCTGGCGCAACTACGGCGTGTCCCAGTCGCGCGGCGCGGTGCCGGGCGGGCCGATGGTCATCTTCGTCCACATGGCCTCGGTCTGGGTGCCGTTCACCAGCGAATCCAAGGAAGCGATCGCCGAGTACGACGAGATCCGCAAGGAGATCACGCTGGCGCTGCGCGAATGCGGCCGGCGGCTGGGCGCGTTCCTCCGGCGGCGCGAGCGGGCGCAGGGCGAGCACCGCCGGCGCAACATCTTCGAGCTCTACATCGAGGAAGTGGTCGAATCGTGCAACCGCCTCAAGGGAGGCCGGCTGCCCACCTCGAAGCTGAAGGAGCAGCTCCAGCGGATGGCCATGAGGCGGACCGGGGGCCAGAAGACGGACGAGCTCCTGGGTCGGAACGGCAGCGGCCCGGAAGGCCTCCCGCATTCGATCATCGTCACGCCCGAGGGCATCGAGGGCGAGGTGCCGGTGCTGGCGAGCGAGACGCCGGCCGCGCCCTCGAACGGGCACGGCGCCCCCGAAACCGGCGGCGCTCCCGAAGCGAAAGCCAGGACGAAGAAGGCGGCGAGACGGATGCCGCGCGCCGGGCGAACGAGCAGGCGCAAGCCGACTCGTACGACCGCGAAACGTCCGAAGCGCGCCAGGCGCGGGAAGGCGTAGGAGATGGCCGCGAAGCCCCGGAAGGTCACCGCCGTGGAGAGGAAGCTCGTCGGTGTTGCCGACATCGTCGTCAACGCTGCCCAGCGCGGCAAGGATCCGACCCTGACGATCCCGATTCGATCGCTGTCGAACATCACCTTCAACGACCGCAAGGGCCTGATCGAGATGGGCAAGCGCAAGCAGGCGCGGTCGTTCTTCAACGTGGGGATGGCGAAGAAGTTCATGCAGACAGTGCTGGTGGCCGACGCGCTCTGCGAGCTCCAGCGGGCGAACCTCACGACCTCGCTCCGCGAGATCTACTACCGGTCCAAGCACACGATCAAGAACTCCCACGAGAACACCCTCGACACGCAGGACGAGTCCGATCCGCTCATCGAGGACCTCGAGGTGAGCCTGGAGGCGCTGCGGGAGGAGCTGCACGTGCGCGCCGAGAACGCCGGCTCGATCGTCGGGCCGCTGGTGCTGGTGGACGACGGCGACCGGGTCGACTGCGCGCGGCTCGGCAAGGGGGGCTACTCCGTGCCGTCGATCGTCGAGCCGGAGTACCTGCAGATCCGGCAGTGCACCGCCGACTTCGTCCTGCTGGTCGAGAAGGGCACGCAGTGGAATCGGCTCTCCGAGGACAAGTTCTGGCGCCGGTACAACTGCGTGCTCCTAACCGGAAACGGACAGCCGCCCCGCGGGGTCCGGCGCCTGGCGCGCCGGCTCCACGAGGAGAAGCGGCTTCCCGTCTACGTCCTCGTCGACAACGACCCGTGGGGCTACTACATCTACTCGGTCATCAAGCAGGGCTCGATCAACCTCGCGTTCGAGAGTCAGCGCATGGCCATTCCGAAGGCCAAGTTCATCGGGCTCTCGAGCGCGGATCCCGAGGCGTACGAGCTCCCGCGCAACGTGGGCATCAAGCTCAACGAGAAGGACGTCGCCCGCGCCCGCGAGCTCCTCGGCTACTCATGGTTCCAGAAGAAGGGCTGGCAGGCCGAGATCAAGCGCATGCTGTCGAGCGGGCTCAAGTACGAGCTCGACTCGCTCGCCAACAAGGACTTCCAGTACCTCACCAAGCGGTATCTGCCCCGCAAGCTCAAGGAGCAGGACTGGCTGGACTAGACCGGCCGGATCACTTCCGCGCGCTCATGTGCTCGGCGAAGAAATCGAAGGCGCGCCGGGCGGAGTCCTGGGTCACGGCGCTGTCGTAGCGATAGCTCACGCGATTGCCCTGGAAGTCGGTCTTGGTCAGGTTGTCGAGCGCGGCGCAGTCCCAGCAGTGTGTGGCCTTGGGATACAGATGCCAGCTGACCGGGGCGTCCTTGCTCTTGAGGGCCTCGAGCCGCGGCAGGCAATCCGACGGAGGTGTCTCGTTGTCGAGCTCGGCCATCAAGACCAGAGTCGGGCGATCGGTGTCGGGGCGCAGGAACTCCACGGCGCCGCGCGAGGTCGAGAAGTAGCAGGCCGGATAGAAGCTCGCGACCGAGGCGAACCGCCCCGACGGCGACAACGCCTCGGCGACTGCGCGACTGTTCACGAGGAGCCCGACCATCGCGCCCCACGAGAAGCCCATCAGCCCGATTCGGCTCTGATCGACGAAATCGAAGCGCTGGAGGTGCTCGAGCGCCTGGAACGCGTCCTTGGCGCCCCGCCAGATGTTCACCGGGCTCGGCGGAATGCAGACACTCTTCACGCCGCGCGGGCCCAGACTGTCGATCACGAACGCAACGTAACCGCGCGCGAGCGCGTTCTTGGTCCAGTCCTGAATCTCAGGTCGTAGACCGCCGCAGGTGTGCACGAGGACCAGGGCGGGAAACGGTCCGGCGCCGTCGGGCTTGTAGATCGCCATCTCGAGCGAGCTGAAAAGGCCGAGCTTCCTGGGAGACTCGGGGAACTTGAGATCGGGCGCCTGACTGGCGGCTGCCCGGATGTCGAACGGCTGCGCGACGGCCACGCTGGTGATCAGACAGACGAGCAACGCGCACAACGTCACCGTACGCATGGTGGCCTCCCCAGTGGTCCGCGCGATTATCCCATGCGTGTTGTCAGCGCGAGGGGGGCTTGCTAGGCTGCCCCGGTCATGTCGCTGGTTTCGTTCGACGATGTCGGAAAGACCTACCGCTCGTTGCAGGGCGTCGACTACCAGGCGGTCGAGCACTTCAGTGCGGAGATCGAGGTCGGCGAGTTCTTCTGCCTGCTCGGCCCCAGCGGCTGCGGCAAGACGACCGTGCTCAAGATGCTCGCGGGCTTCGAGGCCCCCACGAGCGGGCAGATTCTGATGGGCGGCCGCCCGGTGGCGGGCGCCGGCCGCGATCGCGCCGTCGTCTTCCAGGGAGACGACTCGCTCTACGGCTGGCTCACCGCGATCGAGAACGTCGAGTTCGGCCTGCGCCTGCGACACGTGGGCAAGGCGGAGCGGCGCCAGCGCGCCATACACTACCTGAAGCTGGTCGGGCTCGGGGGGCAGGAGCAGAAGTATCCGGCCGAGCTGTCCGGCGGCATGAAGCAGCGCATCCAGATCGCCCGGGTGCTGGCGAACGAGCCGCAGATGCTGCTGATGGACGAGCCCTTCGCCGCGCTGGATGCGCAGACCCGATCGCTGATGCAGCTGGAGCTCGCCAACATCTGGCAGGCGACGCGCACGACCGTCCTGTTCATCACGCACGACATCGACGAGGCCGTCACGCTCGGCAAGCGCATCGGCGTGATGGAGGCCGGGCCGCGATCGCGGGTCAAGGGCGTGGTCGAGGTCGCGCTGGACGGCGCGCGCCGCCGCACCGACGACGCGTTCCTGCGCTACTACAAACAGGTCTATGAGATGATCCGCGACGAAGTCGCCAAATCCATCGCTCGTGCGGACTAGCGGTTGCGCGCATGCCCACACCCGACACGGCGACGCACCGGAGCGTACTGATCGGCGTCCCTGGGCGCGCCGCGCGCCGCCTGTGGAGCGCCTACGGCGGCTATGCGCTCGGGTTCGTCAGCTTGTTCCTGATCTGGCAGTGGGCGTCGCTCTACCTGGTCAGCTCGGTGCTGTTCCCTCCGCCCACGATCGTGTTCCGCAAGGCGCTCGTGCTGGTGCGCAACGGCGTGCTGCTGGAGCACCTGTCGGCGAGCCTTCAGCGCATCCTGGCCGGGTTCATCGCCGGCTCCCTGCTGGGCGTGCCGATCGGCCTGGCGATGGGCTCGTTCCGGCCCGTGCGGAAGCTCCTGGAGCCGTACACCGAGTTCCTGCGCTTCATTCCCTCGGTCGCCATGATCACCGTGGCGGTCATCTGGTTCGGGATCGGCGAGGCCTCCAAGATCTTCCTCATCATCTACACGACGATCTTCATCGTCATCCTGAACACGGCGGCCGGCGTCTCGGCCATCGCGCCCAACAAGATCCGGGCCGCGCAGTCGCTCGGCGCGACGCGGACGCAGATCTTCTTTCATGTGGCCCTGCCGGCGACCGTGCCGTATATCCTCACCGGGATGCGCCTGGCGATGGCCAACTCCTTCACCACCATCGTGGCCGCCGAGCTGATCGCCGCCAACGACGGGCTTGGCAAGATGCTCTGGGACGGGCGCCTGTTCATGCTGGTGGACGAGATCTTCGTGTCCCTGGTCACCCTGGGGCTGCTCGGCTTCGTGACCGATCGCATGTTCCGCTGGAGCATCTATACTTTCGCGGGCAAATACTCGCCGGCGACCTGACGGCCGGCCGGGAGGGGAGCGTTCATGCTGAGACGGGGCGCGCAATGCCTGCTCGTTCTGGGTCTGCTGATCTGCGGCGGTACGGCGGGGGCGCAGACGAAGATGACCATCGCGACCGGGGTCGATCCGGTGTTCTCCGCCTACTACGTGGCGCAGCAAGAGGGGCTCTTCAAGAAGCACGGGCTCGACGTCCGGATCAACACCGGGCCGTCCGGATCGGCCATGGTGTCGTTCCTGATCAACGGCCAGATCGAGTCGGCGTTCGGCTCCGAGATCGCCGGCGTCAGCAACCACAACCTGGATCCCAACGTGGTGGTGGTCGCGCAGGCCACGCGTCTCGTGCGCTGGATCGCGATCGTCGGTCGCAACATGGACAACCTCGATCAGCTCAAGGGCAAGAAGATCGGGGTGGCGCGCGGCTCGGGCGGCGAGGTGTTCTGGCTGGCCCTCATCGACAAGCTCAAGCTGAACGCGGCCGACTACACGGTGGTCAACGTCGAGGCGCCGGAGATGGTGGCGGCGCTCGAGCGCGGCAATATCGACGCCTACGCCGTGTGGGAGCCGTGGGTCACCCGCGGCCTCGCCGCGGTCAAGAACACCAAGGTGCTCAAGGACCAGGAAAACGTCCTCGAGCAGGGCGTGTACATCTACATGAACCTCGGCTGGATCAAGAAGAACCCGGAGCAGGCCGAGGGGTTCGTGCGGGCCCTCGTCGAGGCGACCGACCTCATCAACCGGGACCGCAAGCGCGCCGCCAAGGACGTGTCCGATTTCCTCAAGAGCCTCGACCCGCCGCTGGTGGCCGAGCTCATGACCAAGCTCCGCTTCGAGATGGTCCTGGACGACTTCACCATCAGCCTGTTCCGGCTGGCCGAGACGCAGCTGAAGCAGCAGGGCAAGCTCACCAAGCCCCTCGACCTGGGCGCATTCGTCTATCCCGATCTCTTGAGGAAAATCCAGCCGAAGAGCGTCAACTACAAGCCGTGAGCGTGCGGAGCGCGGCGCCCGACGCGAGCCACCAGCCGTGAGGCGATCCCTATCGCGGAGCTCGGGCCGTGTCTTCTACGGCTGGTGGATCGTGGCGATCGGCTGCGTCCAGGACGCGGTCAAGGGCGGGCTCTTCAACACCGGATTCACGGTGTACTTCCTGCCGGTCCTCAACGAGCTGCATCTGAGCCGCGCCGCCACCTCGCTGCCGTTCTCGCTCTCGCGGCTCGAGGCCGCGCTCGGCGCGCCGCTGGTCGGATATCTCATCGACCGCTTCGACGTCCGCGTGATGCTGGTCGTCGGCACCCTGCTCGCGGGGCTCGGTCTTATCTTGTTGTCACTCACGCACAGCTATCTTCTCTTTCTCCTCGTGTTCATCGGGCCGCTCAGCTTCGGGTTCCAGGCCGGGTTCAATCAGGCCACCCTCGCGTCGGTCAACCACTGGTTTCGCCGCAAGCGCGGGCTCGCCATGGCCGTCGTCCAGACCGGCCAGGCCATCGGCGGGGTGGTGATCTTTCCGCTGGTCGCGGTGGCTGTGCTGAACCTGGGATGGCGGGTCGCCGCGATGCTGTCCGGCCTGGTCGTGTTCATGCTGCTGCCGCTCGTCCTGCTGATTCGTCGCTCGCCGGAGAGCATGGGCTTGCTTCCCGACGGCGAGCCGGCCGTCCCGCCCGAGCTTCGGCAGGTGGCGAGCCGGCCGGCGTCGGCCCTCGGCGAGGAGCACGAGTTCACCACGCGAGAGGCGCTGCGACTGGCCGCGTTCCACGGCTTGCGCAACATTCCCTACGCCGGCGTGACCGTGCACCTCGTCCCGCTCTTGATCTGGAAGGGGCTCGACGAGCCGGCGGCGGCGTTCTACGTCGGCCTCACCGCGCTGGCGACCGTGGTCATCCGGCCGCTGACGGGGTGGCTCGGCGACCGGCAGTCGAAGCAGACGATCGGAGCAGTAGGCGTTCTGCTGGGCGCCGCGGGTCTCGTCGTGCTCGCGTACGGCGACGGCGTGTGGTGGGCGCTCGTGCTGTTCGCCGTCCTGTTCTCGTTCGCTCGGTGACCTGGGCGCTGGTCGGGGACGTGTTCGGTCGCGCGCATTTCGCGACGATCCGCGGCTGGATCAGCATGTTCCAGAGCTTCGCCTCGATGCCGGCCGCGGTCTTCACCGGCTGGATCTACGACCGGACGCAGAGCTACACCTACGCCCTGCTCGCGTTCATCGTCTGCTACGGGGCGTCCGGCGTGCTCCTGTGGCTGATCCCGGGCCCTCAGCGCGGCGGGGAGGCGCGTGAAATCCTGACTATCCAGCCCTAGCCGACCGGCAGTCGTCGGCGCGGGCCGGCGCCGGGAAGTGCCCGCGAGATCGACAGTTCCCGCGGCAGGACGATAATCCGAGAGATCCTCGGCGAAGTCGTGCTGCAATTTGGAGACGGGCAAGAACTGACATGCGGCTGGCCGCGAAACCCTTCCTGATCTCGCTCCTCGTCATCTTTGTTCTCGCGACCGTCGGCGTTCTGAGCTTCTACGCCGTCGGCAATCTGGTTTCGGTCAACCGGGAGATCGCGACCCGAACCGTCCCGGCGATGCGCCTGGCCGCCTCCACCCGCGAATCCATCGCGCCGCTCGTGCGTCTCGAGACCCGGGCGGCCGTGCTGAGCGATCCGCGCTACGTCACGGCGTGGACCGAGCGGGCGGACCGGATCGCCGACGACCTGGGGCGCCTCGCCGAGTACGTCCAGAGCGAGCCCGAGGCCATGCGGCTCGGCGCGGCCCGCGCCGCCTTCGAGAAGTACCGCAGTACGGTCGCCGAGGAGTACTCGCTCCTCCGGGGGCGCGATCGCGAGCGGACGCTCCGGCTGAGCAACACCACGGCGCGCGCGCTCGCCGAGGAGGTCGAGGAGAATCTGGACGGGCTGATGGAGGCGATCCACACCCGGATGCTCTCGGCCCAGGCCGAGGCCGGCCGCCTGGAGGCGCGCACGTGGACCGGGGTGCTGATCGCCCTGGGGGCGGCGGTCGGCCTGGCGCTGCTCGTCGCGCTCGAGAACGCGCGCCTCTACGCGGAGGCGCAGCGCTACATCCGTCAGCTCCTGGACCAGTCGCGGCAGCTGCTGGGCGCCAAGGTGACCGCGGAGCAGGCGAGCCGAGCCAAGAGCGAGTTCCTGGCGGCGATGAGCCACGAGCTCCGCACGCCCCTCAACGCCGTCATCGGATTTTCCCAGCTCCTGGCGAACAAGACGTACGGAGAGCTGAACGAGCGGCAGCTGCAATACCTCACGACGATCCTGTCCGGCGGCCGCCACCTTCGACGCCTGGTCGACGACGTGCTCGATCTGGCGAAAGTCGACGCCGGGCACCTGACGCTCGACCTCACCAGTGTCGGCGTCGCCGACGAGCTGCGGGAAGTCGTCGGCGTCGTCGAGTCGCTGGCGCGCGATCGCCGACGAGCTGCGGGAAGTCGTCGGCGTCGTCGAGTCGCTGGCGCGCGAGAAGAACATCACGATGAGCACCGAGGTGAAGGACGTGCTGCCGTCGGTCGACGCCGACCGGCAGCGGATCCAGCAGGTGATCTACAACTTGCTGTCCAACGCGATCAAGTTCACCGAGCCCGGCGGGTTCGTCAGGGTCACCCTCGACATTTCCGACGGGGCGGCGGCCGGAGACAAGGCACTCCGGATCGCCGTGGCCGACACCGGCATCGGAATCAAGCCCGAGGACCAGACGCGCATCTTCGAGGCATTCGAGCAGGTGGACTCGTCGTACGCCCGCGATCAGGGCGGGACCGGACTGGGCCTCGCCCTGACGCGGAAGCTCGTCGAGCTCCACGGCGGAACCATCAGCGTCGCGAGCGACGGCGTCAAGGGCCGGGGCAGCGTGCTGACGGTTCGCCTGCCGATCCCGCGCGCCGACGGGGACTGACCGGCCGGGTCGGCGCCGGGGCTACAGGAGCCCGGCGACGATGCCGCCGAGCTGTGGCCCCAGGAGCCTCGTGACGCCCTCCTTCACGGCGGGCGCGGCCTTGACGCTGTCCAGGGCCTTCATGAGACTGTCGGTGAGCCCGCTCGAGGTCGGGGCGTCGACCTTCTTGGCGGCCTCCGTGACCTGCGCGCTGCTCAGGGGCGCCGTGCATCCGCCGCCGAGCGCCGAGCAGAACTGATCCGATACCTTCGACTTCAGCGTCCCGAGGTTGGCGCCCGACAGGAGCTTGCTGCTCCGCGGGTCGCTCGCCGCGTTGTTCACGAACGTGTCCGACAGGGCCTTGAGCGTGGAGCCGCCGCCGAGCTGGTCGAGTAGACCCGAGCCCGCCCCCATCGAGCCGCAGCCGCCGACCCCGACGACGAGAGTCAGCGCGACGAGGCAACCAGCGATCATCCGGACGGTCATGGTGTTCCTCCTCTTTTCTTGTCCATGA
>WNGN01010742.1_pt1 | contig 12350 bp, 10 predicted proteins | sample 5400561 | NCBI WGS metagenome assembly WNGN01 (sample SAMN13153379, study PRJNA577476) | soil metagenome | isolation source: 115 cm soil or saprolite under Garry oak tree replicate 2 | place: USA:California | collected 2016-06-15
TTTATTCATTTGCTCTGCTCAGTGTCAGTCCAATCTCCCAGCAGGATGAAGGCACCCCAGTAGTGTGGGTGCCGCCAGTATGGGTGTTGGCGGTCTTGCTGCACCTGGGTCATGGCTTGCCGCAGCGCCAGGGCTTTGTCGGCTCCCTCCTCTCGTGCGTTGTAGAACGCCTGCATGAGGGCCGCTGTGGCTGGGTCGTCTACTCGCCACAGGCTGACCAGCAGCGAGCGTACCCCCGCCTGCAGAAAAGCTTGACTCAGCCCGGCTAACTCTTCGCCGCCCAGAGAACCAACCTGGCCGCTTTCACAGGCGGAGAGAACCAATAAGTCCGCCTGCAAGCGATGTTGGAGGATCTCCCGCGCTGTCAGGATCTCTTTTGCGGCCAGAACGATGCCTGATTCGAGTGGATTCGTGGGATCAAAGAAGGCGTGCGTCGCCAAGTGGATCAGAGAAGCCCTTTCGAGATTGGCAAGAACAGCCTGTTTGGTAGCAGCGTCTCCCAGAAGTGCAGTAGCTCCGAATCGTTCAGCCACAGATCTGGCTTCGTTTTCCGCATAGGACAGGTCGCCAAGCGGATTACCGATGACGAGTGCCTGACCCTTGAGCGCACGCGTCCGCTTTCGAAGTCTCGGCAGCACGCCTAAGGCCGGGAGTGTGACGAGAGGCAGTGGTTCCCCGGCGGATGTGTGCCATCCGGTACGCTCAGCTAGCACTGCCCAGGGCAGCACATGCCCGGTGCCAGCCGGAGCGAGAATGAGCCGCTTCACTCCTTTCAGATGGCGTTGTGCCCCGGTAAAGAGTGGGCGTAGCGGTTGGTCCCAGGTTTCGCTTCTGCCGGCGCCGGAGCCAGCGAGATGAACTTCACGTAAAAAGCGATCTTGCAGGTCGGCCCAGCCAGTTTGATTGAGCGGCACCTGAACGACGCGGGGGGCGTGCCAACCTGCTCGCAGCAGGAAGAGTAACGCCGACTTCTGGATCAAAAACAAAGAGAGGAGCGCTGTATCTGACCCCAACATCTCTGTCAGATGTGTGAATTCTTGCCAGGTAGGAGCCAACCCGCGACGCAAGGCAACATACTCAGCACCTTCTGGGCTGCTGTGGGCAACATAGGTCCACAGCTCCTCCAGTTCGTGCAGAATTGTCTGGCGCTGCTGGAGACGCTGGAGATCCCCTCTTTCCTCCTGAGTGGGAAGCTGACTGTCGTGAGTAGCCAATTCCTGGGTATCCAGCGTAGTGAGTTCGGCAAGCAGGTGCTGTTCCCGCGCAGCCATTTCTGGCGAGAGTCCCAAAGGCAGCGGCAGGGGCCCGCGGCCTACCAGTTGGGTAAGCAAGCGCGATTTGCTGCCCTCTGCGATCTCCAGTACTCGAGGAGGTATGCTGAGCAAGAGCGATTGGTGCTGTTCCTCCTGTTTCTCGTAGGCTCTGATCAGAGAAAGCAGGACCCGGGCTACCACCAAGGCTACCAACTGGATCGGTAATGATTCGCTGTCATCTATGCTATCTAGGATCTTCAGAAGTCGAGCGATTACCCTGACTGAGCACTGTTTCATGAACGCCTGCGATAGGTAAGCGGAAACGAGATTGGCAGCAACCTCAGTTTCCTGGTATTGCTGGCCGAGTTGATAGGTCACCGGAAGGGCAGCGAAGCGAAGATGCGGGATGGACCAACTCTGCTCTAACGCCGAGATGATGGCCTCCAGATTAGCTATATCTGGGGGGTAACCGAGGTGTTCATAGAGTCCCAGGCCTAGACTGTGCCACAGACCAGGACGGTCGGGTGAATTAAGGGGAGCTACCTGCACGGCTTGTTGGCGGGCGCTGATGGCCGCTTCCAGATCGGCCATCTCCCCAGTGCGCGTGTAGCGTTCGTGTAACCTGGCGCCCAAGCTATTCAGATACGTAGGCTGGTCGGGTGAGCCGGGGGGGGCCGCCTGCACGGCTTGCTGGAGAGCATTGATGGACGCTTTAGAGGCGCTAATGTACGTTTCCAGGTCGTCCTGGTTCCCGGCGAGCTTGTAGCGCTCGTGCAACACAATATCTAGATTGCTCAGCAGCTTAGGTCGATGGGGTGAGTCGGGGGGAGCCGCCTGCACGGCTTGCTGGAAGGCACGGATAGCGGCGTCCAGGTCGTCCTGGTTCCCGGCGAGCTTGTAGCGCCCGTACAGCCCGGTACCCAGATTGTACTGCCAAAGAAACCAGCCAGGTGAGGTGGAGGGGGGCGCCTGCACGGCTTGCTGGAAGGCACGGATAGCGGCGTCCAGGTCGACCGGTTTCCTGGTGCGCTTGTAGCGTTCGTGTAGCCCAGTACCCAGGTCGCTCAAATGACTAGGCCAGCCAGCTGAGTCGGCGGGAGTTGCCTGCACGGCTTGTTGGAAGGCGCTGATGGCCGCTTCCAGATCGGCTACCTCCCCAGTGCTCTTGTAGCGGTTGACCAACCCCCTGCCAAGATTGATCAGCGGCAGAGGCTGGTCGGGTGAATCCGGGGAAGCCGCCTCAACCGCTTGCTGGAAAGCGCTGATGGCTGCTTCCAGGTCGGCCTGGTTCCTGGTACGCTTGTCTGCTTCCAGGTCAGCCACCTCCCCAGTGCTCTTGTAGCGCTCGACCAATTCCCTGCCCAGACGGTTCAGATACCTAGGTTGGTTGGACGAGGTGGAGGGAGTTACCTGCACGGCCTGCTGAGGGGTGGTGATAGGAGATTCCAAATCGGTCTGGTCCCCGGTGCGCTTGTAGCGTTCGCGTAGCACTATGTCCAGACTATTCAGATATATATGCCGGTCGGGCGAGTCGGGGGGAGTCGCCTGCACGGCTTGCTGGGAAGCGCTGATGGCTGCTTCCAGGTCGGCCATTTCCCCAGTGCGCGTGTAGCGCTTGTATAGTCCGCGGCCCAGGTTATTCAAAAACGTAGGCCGGTTGGGCGAGCCGGAGGGAACCGTCTGGACGGCTTGCTGAGAAGCGGCAATAGCGGCGTCCAAATCGGCCAGGTCTCCGGTGTGGATGTAGCGCTCGCGTAACCCAACGCTCAGGTCGTTCAGATGCCCGGGCCGTCCGGGTGAGGTGGATGGAGTCTGCCGGAGAGCTTCGTGCCAAAACGCAATCGCTCGGTTCAGGTCTGTTACTTGTCTGCTGACCTGGTACTGTTTGAATAAATCTTGACCATTGTTTGACAACCAACTCTTCTTTTCTATATCCATGCAATTTTCTCCACATCCTGTTGGAGATCTTGCTTGGTCCCGCGAATATAGAGCATGGTGGTATCCAGCGAGTCATGTCCCATGATCTGGGCGAGTCGGTGCAAGGGAACTACCTCAGCCATTCGATAGCCAAAGCGGTGGCGCAGGTCATGAGGGCTGATGTCCGCGACCTGTGCCTGTGTGGCATATTTTGTCACCAGATGCTGATTGGCTGACAAATTTAAGCCACCTTAAAAAACAATAAGAGTTCTCGAAAAGAGGAATAAGAGTGCATGGCCGATTGTATGGATTCGTGGAGGTGCCACCATGACTGAAGCCCACCAGATGTATGACGACCTTTTGGCGATCACCGGCGTGTGCCTGACCCACACGGTGCGACTGGGTGCGTGGGCTGACGTGGTTGAGAGCCGTGCACAGTATGCCGCCAGCCGGGTGCGCCGTTTTGCTCGCTGGTTGCATCATCCCGCTATCTCTCCCATGCAGTGGTATACACCGGTGTTGCAAGCCGCTCTCGTTGATTGGCCTGCGAGGACACGCCTCTACGTTGCCTTGGATACGACAGCCCTCACCCCCTTTGTGCTGATTCGTGCCTCCCTGGTCTATCGTAGGCGCGCCATCTCTTTAACTTGGCGAGCCATGCGCCACAGGAATACCCAGGTCAGTTTTGAAGCCTATCAGCCGGTGCTCGATCAGGTGCGTGCCATCGTCCTGCCTGGTATGGTGATCACCCTGCTTGCCGATCGCGGCTTTGTCCATGAACGACTGCTTCACTACCTAAAGCAGCACCAGTGGCACTTTCGCTTGCGGTTGCCGGCCGACACCCTGGTCCATCTCTCAGCCCAGCCTGTTTCTGCCATCAGGGATCTCTGTCCCCCTGCCGGACAAGATCGATTCTTCCAGGAGGTGTCGATTTTAGGCGCCGCCGTGGGGCCAGTCCACCTGGCCTTGGCCTGCCCCCTTGACCAATCCGATGACCCCTGGTTCGTCGTGAGTGATGAGCCCACTGATGCCAGGACGTTGGACGAGTACGGCTTGCGCTTTGACATTGAGGAAAGCTTTCTCGATGAGAAATCGGGCGGCTACCAGATCCACACCAGCGAACTGGCGACACCTGAAGCGCTGGAACGTCTTCTGCTCATTGTCGCCATAGCCACCCTTCATTTGACGAGTCTCGGATTGGGCGTCGTCCAAGCAGGGAACCATCGCTGGGTCGATACCCATTGGGATCGTGGTCTGAGCTATTTGAAACTTGGCTGGCGATGGCGGCAGCAACAATATCAGCGTGGATGGCAAGCGTTTCTTCCTTTTTGGCTTGATCCCGCACCTGACCCCTTCCCAGTTCTTGCCTCACGTCGAGCCGTCCCCAGAAAGAGAAAGGGTATTGGCCTCCCAACCCTTGTGTAAACTCAGCGTTTTTAAGCTGCCTTACATTTGTCAGCCAACCCGCTCGGCACTTCTTATCGCTTCACAACTGATGAGAAGAGAGGTTGTTCTATTACCCAAGACGTATTACCCATGATCCCCTTGTGCCGCCCCGGCACTTGCATCGCCTTTGCTCATCTGCTATACTCACCCACATTGGGTAATACATTGAAACAGGCAAGCCGGTGAGAATCGTATGCCAAAAGCAGCAGCAGCCACCCTGCTCTGGTCACCAGAGCGCGAGCGATATGAATGGCAACGCCGGAGCGAGAACAGCTCGTCTCCTGTGTCTCCAGAGGATGACCTCGGCTTTCTCAGGCTGGTCGATGGCTCCTCCTTCGCCTTCCAGGGCAAACACGGACGCCTGACGCTGCGCAAAGAGTCCAGGCTTTATGGCGAGGGCTATTGGTACGCCTACCGCAGCCAGGGCCGCCGGACGCGCAAGAAATATCTCGGACGCACTCCCGACTTAACGATTGCACGCTTAGAGGATATCACCGAGGCACTCAATGCTGAACCCCGCGTTTCAACCGACGAACGCTCCCAGGTGAAGGGGGCAACATTCCCCGAGCTTCAAGTGGCGGTATCAGGAGAAGAGAGGGGCGCAGCTCTTCAAGGACGTCTTCCTCATGCAGTCACCACCACTCCTTCTGGACAACATCCGCCGGTGCTTGCCCCCAAACTCCAGCTGCCCCGTCTGCCTGCCACCCTCGTCACACGAGAGCGCCTGCTGACGCGGCTTGATAGCGGCCTGGAGGGTAAACTCACCCTGCTGTCTGCTCCGGCTGGCTTCGGCAAAACTACGGTGGTGAGCCAATGGGTGGCCGATCAGCGTCAGCGCCAGCAGCATCCGCCTGTGGCCTGGCTCTCCCTTGATCCCGGTGACAACGACCCGATCCGTTTCTGGCGCTACGTCATTCTGGCCTGCCAGGTACTCCAGGCAAAGAGTGACCAAGCCGCTCTCGCCTTGCTCCGCACCTGGTCTTCCTTTGCATCATCTCCCCTGGAACCGATGCTCAGGACGTTCCTCAATGCACTCGCGTCTCTGCCGCAGCGAGGCATGCTTATCCTGGAAGACTACCATGTGATCACCGAACCCGAGATCCATGAGTCCTTGACCTTTGTGCTGGAGCATCTGCCTGCGATGCTCCACCTGGTCATCATGACGCGGGTGGATCCGCCGCTTCCGCTGGCGCGGTGGCGTGCTCGCGGTGACCTCTGCGAACTGCGTGCCGACGACCTTCGCTTCTCACAGGAGGAGACGGTCACCTTTCTGCGGCAAGCCCTGCCAGTTATGCTCTCAAGAGAGGAAATCTGCCACCTTGATAGCCGGATGCTCGGCTGGGTGGCCGGGCTGCGCCTGGTGAGCCTCGCGCTCCAGGGCAGGACGACAAAGCCCGAGGTCGAGCAGTTTCTGGCGAGCTTCTCCGGTAGCCACCGGCCTATTCTGGAGTTCTTCTTGACCGAAGTGCTGGCGGCGCAACCAGAAGCGCTCCAGATCTTTTTGCTCCAGACGAGTCTGCTCAGTCGCCTGTCCGGTTCGCTCTGTAATGCAGTCAGCGGGCGTCACGAGAGCGAGCATCTGCTCGAAACAGTGGAGCGCGCAGGTCTCTTCCTGCAATCGCTTGATGGCTCCGGGCAGTGGTACCGCTACCATCCCCTCTTTGCTGAGGCCATGCGAACCGAGGCCCGGCAGCGTTTTGGAGCAGAGGCGCTCTGTGCGTGGTATAGCAGAGCGAGTGTGTGGTATGAGCAGCAAGGCCTGCTGAGTGAAGCGGTGGAAATGGCCCTGGAAGCCTGGGAGTTTGTGCGGGTCGCGACGCTCATCGAGCAGAGCCTCAAACCGCATTACGAGTATGACAAGATGAACGAGTATCACACGTTACGGCGTTGGATCGGCTCGTTACCAGAAGACGTGCTGGAGCAGCATCCTCGCCTCTGTGTGCAGGTGGCCCTGCTGCTGTTGTTCTCCTGGGGGGGACGCGCCGATTGCCGGCCCTCGACCCTGGCACAGATCGAGCGCCTACTTCACAGGGCGGAATGCGCCTGGCAGGCCGAGGGCAATCACCGTGCCCTTGGTGAGCTCCTTGCTATTCGTGCTCTCATCAGTGGCGAGCAAGGAGATCTGACACGGGCAGTGCGTTTGGCCAGAGAAGCACTGACCTGCTTACCAGAAAGTGAGTCGCAATGGCGTGGCTGTTGTTTCAGACTCATCGGAACGGAAGAGCTGCTGGCAGGTCGGGTGTGTTCTGCCAGAGAGCACTTGCAGGAAGCGTGGGCTTTCTTCCACATGGCTGGGAACAGACAGGGGGAACGTGCGACGCTGCTCACATTGGCGGAGGCATGCCTGCTCCAGGGCGAATTGCGCCAGGCTGCCGAACTCTACCGTGCGGTGCTTGCCACAGCAGAAGAGGATCTCTTCGACACCAGCCAGGCACAGCTTGGCCTGGCGCGGCTCTCCTACGAATGGAATGCCCTGGAAGAGGCCTGGCAGGAGGCGCAGGAGGCCCTGGATCTGGGGACACGGATCGAGGACGAGACCTTGCGAGTGCAGGCCGCGCTTGTTCTGGCGACGATCGAGCAGGCTCGTGGGCAGACTGCCGCCGCCCAGCAGCGGCTCCGTGTGCTTTTTGCTCGGCTACCGGCGGGGGCGACGCCCCACCTGCCGCTGCTCCAGCGGCGCATCGAGGCTGTGCAGGCCCGGTTCGCGCTCGCGGCGGGAGACCTCGCGACAGCAGAGCATTGGTCCACGACGAGCGCTCCGCAGCGGGAGAGCCTGCCACGGCTGCACCAGGAGCAAGAGGACCTCATCGCCGCCCGCCTGCTCATCGCGCAAGGGAAGACCGAGGAGGCCCTGCGCCAACTCGAAGGCTGGCGGGTCGAGGCGCACGAGATGGAACGGACGCGCAGGGAAGTGGAGATCCTGGTCCTCATGGCGCGGGCAGCCTTTGCCCAGCAGCGCCTGTTTCAGGCCTCCTCTCTGCTCAGAACAGCACTCGCGCTGGCCCAGGCCGAAGGCTACCAGCGCCTCTTTCTGGACGAAGGAGAGGAGATGGTCGCCTTGCTGCGCACCGCCTTGCCCACGATCAGGAAGGACCGCTGCGAACCGTATGTGTGCATGCTCCTGCGCACCTTTGCCCAGCACCACCTCGAACAGGGAGCCGCATTGGCCTCAAGCGATTTCGTTTCAGTCCCGTCCATCGTGCCACTCAGCCCACAAGAGCAACGGGTGCTGCGTTTGCTGGTGGCCGGCTACTCCAACCCGGAGATCGCCGAGGCGCTGGTCGTCTCCATCAACACCGTGAAAACGCAGGTGCGCAGCATCTATCAGAAGCTCAGTGTGAAGAGCCGCAAAGAAGCGCGTGCGGCCGTGTGCAGCCAGGACGTGCTCTAAGCGGCGCGGGCACGGGAGGCCAGTCCTTCCAGACAAAAGATCTCTCGTTGTTCGCTCTCGCCCCTTCGCGCCATGCCGGTCTTTCCCCAATCACCCGTGACAATCATCCTGTTCGGGTGATGCCGATATATCGGCGGCGCTCTATACTAAAGACACCGCCAGGGATGGGAAGCACTTCTCTTCTCCACCGGCTCATCTTTCCCGGCTTGAGCGCTGCCCTGACGAATGAAGCGTGAACAAGGAGAACGTCATGAGCATCTATACCATCGTCTTGTTTGTGCATATCATCGGAGCCATCGGTTACTTTCTCAGTATTGGCACCTGGCTGTTCATCCTGGTGGGTCTGCGGCGGGCGCAGCGCGTCGAGCACGTGCGTGCCCTCATCAAGCTGAACGACCTGTCAGGTCCTTTCGGCGCGGGTAGCGCGGTGGTGCTTCTCATCGCAGGACTCTACCTGGCACTTACGGCGTGGAGCCTGCTGACTGGCTGGATTCTTGTCGCGCTGATTAGCCTGATCCTGATGGTCCCAACCACTGCTGCGCTCATCGCACCACGCAGGAGCGCCATCGTCAAACAACTGGCGCGTGAAGCGCCGGGTGGTGAGCTATCTGAAGCCCTGGAGCGACACATCGACGACCCCGTCCTTGCCACGGTCTGCACGACGGTTTTGACCCTGCTGCTTGGCCTGGTCTTTCTGATGACCACCAAGCCGAACCTGGTAGGTTCCCTCATTGTAATGGTGGTCGCCCTGCTGCTCGGTCTGGCGGCGGGCGTGCTCATCTCGCGGATGAGACGTGCCCCACAGCGGGGGATGGTGGACCAAAGGGCGCAGGACCAAGAGCCGATTGGCTAAGCCGCCTTCGCCATCGAGCAGGGATGACTTCCTGCTGACCCCTGGTGAAAGGGGCTGAAAAGATCTTCACTAGAATAAAGGAGGAATGACTTCATGAAACTGGGACTTGGTCTGAATGATTTTTCCTGGCCGGCAGGGGCAAACCAGCTTGGCCCGACGCTGGTCAAGATCGCCCAGGCGGCCGAGGCCGCCGGATTTGACCGCATCAGCACGGTGGACCATGTGTGGCAAAGCCACTATCTGGGTGGGCCAGAACACGAGGTGCCCTCGTGCTATCCCACCCTGACGTACCTGGCTGCCCACACCAGCCGCATCAAGCTGCTCGCCATGGCTACGGCAAGCCCGTACTGGCACCCCATCTTGCTCGCCAAGACGGTCACCACCCTGGATGTGCTTTCTGGTGGCCGTGCGTGGCTGGGCATTGGCGCTGGCGATTACGAAGAGGAGGCAGTCGGCTCGGGACTGCCTTTCCCTCCACTCAAAGAGCGCTACGAGCGGCTGGAGGAGATGGTGCAGATCTGCTTGCGCATGTGGCAGGGAGAGCTGGGAGACCAGCGTCCCTACGAGGGGAAGTACTACCGCATCGAACGCCCGCTGAACCTTCCGCAGAGTCTCACGCGTCCTCACCCGCCGATTCTGATTGCGGGCTCCGGCGAACAAAAGACCTTGCGCCTGGTCGCCCGCTACGCCGATGCCTGCAATGTGAGTCCTGGCCCACAGGTCCCCCAGAAGTTGGAGGTCCTGCGCCAGCATTGTGAGGCTGAGGGCCGGGATTAGGGTGGTTCCGCAGGTGTACCGCATTACGCCACTCGAAATCATCGGTCGTGAGGTTATTCCCGCAGTCGCAGACCTCTGAGCACGCCAGACCGGGGTTGAGACTCGGCTTCCGCTTGACTAGCGAAGAGGAGACAACACATGGGATACATCATTTCCAGAGAGCAGCTCCCTGGCCATGTGTTTCAAGGAGGAGAACATGGAGGTATCCCCATGTCGTTTTTCTGGGTGCAGTCTTCTCCTGGTAAGGGCCCCAGACTGCACAAGCATCCGTATGAAGAGATCTTTGTGATCCTGGAGGGTCATGCTACTTTTACCGTGGGTGATAGCACGCTAGAAGTGGATGGCGGGCATGTCGTGATCGGGCCGGCTGGTGTTCCCCACAAGTTCGTCAATTCTGGTGAGGGAACGCTGCGGCAGATTAACATTCATCCCAGTGCCGAGGTTATCACAGAATGGCTTGAGGGCTAGCAACCTTCAATGTGCGACAGAAAGGAGTCATACTATGAACCGGGAACAGATTGAACAAGAGGTGGCGCGTCTTGCAGACGCGTGGGCCGCTGCCGAATTACAGCGTGATACCGCTTTCCTTGAGAAGCTCCTGGCAGATGACTTCGTCGGGGTCGGACCGCTCGGATTCCTGCTGACCAGGCAGGAGTGGCTCGCGCGGCATCAGACCGGCGACTTGAAGTACGACGTTCACACCCTGGATGAAGCCAGGGTGCGCGTGTACAATGAGGCAGCCATCTTGATTGGCCGTCTCACCCAGGAAGCAGCCTATCGGGGTAACCCCATCAACGCGCAGTTGCGCACGACACTGGTGTTTATCCACCAACACGGGCAATGGCAACTGGCCGGTCTCCATTTCTGTAATATCGGCCAGCCCCCGCCTTTCGCGCGATCCTAAGCCGCCCCCGACCGGCGGCTCATGTGGTCGCCGGTCCCGCCGGGGGTGCCCGCGAGACGACAGGAAACCACTGTGGATCAGAAAGGAGCCCATCCATGTCGAACGAAACCAGGTCAACTCTTCTCGATCCGATCACCCCGCAGAACGCTGTGCTGCTGCTCATCGATCAGCAAGAGGGGTTGCTCGCCAGAGTCTACGAGCCCGAGCAAATGCGGGGTCACCTGCTCGGACTTGCCCGTGGAGCCCAACTGTTGGGTGTGCCAGTGGTCATGACCACTGCTCTGTCTGCGGGGACCAATGGGCCTCAGTGGAACGCGCTGACCACCCTCTTCGCAGACGTAGAAATCATCGACCGCACGCTCATCAACGCCTGGCAGGACCCACGAGTCCACGAGGCTATCACGCGTACTGGGCGCACGAAGGTGATCATCGCGGGCACCGGCTTTGACATCTGCGCCCAATTTCCTGCGCTTTCCAGCGTGGCTGAAGGCTACGACGCGTATGTCGTCATCGATGCCTCTGGCCGCTTTGATCCGTTGCCCTCCCTGGCGACGATCACCCGCCTGGCTCAGGCAGGAGTCGCCCTGGTGAACGCGAGAACCATCGTCCTGGAGATGATGGCAGACAACGCCCATCCGAAGGCCAGCGAGATCTACGCCGCCCTGCCTGCTGGACTGGTTACTCTGGACAACGCACCTGGAGCATGAGATGCGTTCCATACACTTCCCGTCTTGAGAATCGATGAGTGGTTCGAAGTCCATTTTGGAATTCCATGGGCGAAACCAGGACAATGCTGCGGGTGGCTGATGCCTCACAAAAAAGAGCAGGTCACTCAGAGCATTCTCAACATTCCATCCATGGAATTCCAAAATGGACAGGTCATGAGCGTCAGAAAGAAAGCGAGAGAAACAGCATGAAATTACTTCTCACCTCTGCTGGTCTGACCAATAAGAGCATCAGAGTAGCGCTCGAGGATCGGCTTGGCAAGCCGATCGCATCCTCCAAAGCCGTCTACATTCCTACCGCAATGTACGGTCATCCTGGAGGGAGCAGCTTTGTGTGGAAAGGGCTACGAGAGCAAGGCGAATTAGGATGGCAAGAGCTTGGGGTACTGGAGCTGACGACCCTGCCGAGCCTCCCGGAGCAGTATTGGCTGCCTCCTCTAGAAGCAGCTGACGTGATCTGGGTGAGTGGTGGCAACGCCTGGTATCTGAGCTATTGGATGCAGGCATCGGGATTCGCCCAGAGGGTACCCAAGCTGCTCTCGAAAGCCGTGTATGTTGGGGTGAGCGCTGGAAGCATGATGGTGACTCATAGCCTGCATGTCAACCTTGAAGAGCTCAAAGCGACAGGCAGGTACCACGATGATGAATACAATACGGTTGCTCCACCCAATGCAGGCAGCGACAAGACGCTGGGCCTCGTCGATTTTGTGATACGTCCCCACCTCAATCTCGTTGAATACTTTCCCACTATCACGCTTTCGTACCTGGAAAAAGCGGCAGCCAGGGTTGCTATGCCGATGTATGCGATCGACGATCAGACGGCCATTCAAGTGGTCGATGGCAATGTGGGAGTGATTTCAGAAGGCGAGTGGAAGCTATTTGAAAAAGAGCAGCGAGATAAACAATAGATCGGGTAGCCGGAGGAGGCATTGCTACCTCGGGCTACCCGATCTTGCTCTCTCTGACTATGGCTCGACGGGAGGCGAGAGCTAGGAAGGGATCCGGTGCAGGATCCGGCCAAGAAGGCAAAGGTTTGCCAGCCGCGCTGATATTGCTCCCATTTTTCGAGGTCTCTTATTGCTTT
>WNGN01006106.1_pt1 | contig 12338 bp, 9 predicted proteins | sample 5400561 | NCBI WGS metagenome assembly WNGN01 (sample SAMN13153379, study PRJNA577476) | soil metagenome | isolation source: 115 cm soil or saprolite under Garry oak tree replicate 2 | place: USA:California | collected 2016-06-15
ACGATTTGCGGGAAACGCCAACCACAACTGGGCGATCATGCACGCGAAACTGTTCAAGGTGCGCGAGCAACTCGAGGTTGTGGTCGAGCGTTTTCCCGAAACCAACGCCCGGATCAAACGCAATCGCCATGGGATCAATATTATAAACTATGGCGCGCGCATATTGTTGTCGAAAAAAATCAGCAATTTCCAAAACAACATCGGCATATCGCGGCTGGTTTTGCATCGTACGCGGAGTTCCTTGCATATGCATGATGATGAACGCCGAGTTTGTTTCCGCAACTAACGGCAGCATTCCTTCGTCGCCTCGTCCGCCGGTAACGTCGTTTACAATCGAGGCGCCTGCCTGAATCGCCGCGCGCGCGACGTCAGACTTCGAGGTGTCGATCGAAATTGGAACGTCGATCCTTGCTCGTAACTCTTCGATCACCGGAATCACGCGACGTAGTTCTTCCTCTGCAGCGACGGGTTCGGCGCCTGGTCGGGTCGATTCTCCGCCGACATCAATGATGTGCGCGCCTTCTGCGGCCATGGCCAGGCCCCGCTCTATCGCTTTCTCCCGCGCAAAAAAGTTCCCGCCGTCGGAAAATGAATCTGGAGTGACGTTAAGTACGCCCATGATCAGTCCCTGCCGGGAGACTTTGAAAACCCGATCTCCGATTTTCCAGATCCTCTCGCGCATTAAGATTGAGACTAATTCAAATGCGCGATTATTCGAACAGTGAGCGAGACGAACAGCGAGATTGAAAAGACGGGGCGGTGAGAATGACTAATGACGAATGTCTAATGACGCCGGAACGACGAAATCCGAATGGCGAGGAGGCACAACCAAAGGTTGTCCCGTTATTTGATCATTAGAGCTTCCTTCGTCATTCGTCATTCGTGCTTTGTCATTTCTTCCTTGCGTAGCGACCCATCAATTCGCCCTGTGCAACCACATGACCTTTCATCGCCGCGTCCAGCTGGCTCCGCTTCGCGCCGGAAGGTAAATCCAACTCCCGATCCAGCGCGAAAATCTTGAAGTAATAACGATGCGCACCAGAGGGTGGACACGGTCCGCCATATCCCGATTTCCCGAAGTCGTTTGTTCCCTGGACTCCTTTTGGCGTGCTTCCTTCGGCAATCGTAATGATCTGCGGAGAAATGTTCCAAACCGCCCAATGTGTGAACAGTCCGCTCGGCGCATCGGGATCATCGACAATCAAGACGAGGCTTTTCGCTTCGGGAGGCACATCCGAAATCTGTAAAGGCGGATTGGTATTGGCGCCGTCACATGAGAATTTTGATGGAATGTTGCCACCTTGCTGGAAAACAGAACTTATGATCTTCATTTTAGCTCCTCCTGCAGCAAACGAAACGATCGCTGCCAAGGCAACCGCCAACGCGCCGGCAATAATCGCTTTTCGCATAATTCGACCTCCGGTTGAAATCGCGTTAAGTCGTTAAACTTGACGCTATTGTTTCGCCCAGATGGCTATAAACGGACGTAAGATTCGAGAACAAGTTCTGGCGCTGCTGGCACGAAAAGATTACCGGCCGCTCGACAAGACCGATATCGCTCGCAAACTTGGCCTGACTCCCAGTGAACGAGTTGCATTGCGGAAAACACTGCGTGAGCTCGAGCGCGCGGGCCAAATCGCGCGCATCCGCAAGAACCGATATGTGCTTCCGGCTGAGGCGGACCTCATAGCCGGCAAACTGTCGATTCATCAGGTCGGCTACGGATTTCTCACACCAGAAACACCGGGCGGGCCGGATGTTTTCATCGCAGCAGAGAACATCGGGACAGCCATGCATGGCGACCGCGTGGTTGCGCGCATCTCGCGCGATACGCCTGATGACCGCATCAAAGGGCGGCGCGAAGGACGTGTCATTCGAATCCTGGAGCGCGCTCACGATACCATCGTCGGCACACTGCAACGGTCGCGAAACTTTTACTATGTCGTGCCCGATGATCCGCGGTTTGTGCACGACATCTATGTCCATCCTGAGCGAGATCAGCAGCCAGGGACATCCGCGAATGTTGGCGACAAAGTCGTGGTTCGCCTGGAACCCTGGGAATCGCGGCACGTCAATCCCGAAGGGGAGATCATCGAAGTGCTCGGGCCGGCCTCCGCACCTGGCATCGACATGCTCTCAATCATCCGCAAATATCATCTTCCTGCAGAATTTCCGAAGGATGTTTTGGATCAGGCGGAGCGGATTTCGGAAAGAATCAATGCACGGCAGCTCGAAGGACGCGAAGACTTGCGCAAAGACTTTATCGTCACGATCGATCCTGATGATGCACGCGATTTCGATGACGCGATTCAAGTCGAAAAGACCAACAGCGGTTGGCGCCTCGGCGTGCACATTGCCGACGTCGCCGCCTATGTAGAACCCGGGAGCGCGCTGGATCGCGAGGCGCGAGGGCGCGGCAATAGCGTTTATCTGCCCGACCGCGTAATCCCTATGTTGCCGGAGGGATTAAGCAACGGCGTTTGCAGTCTCAACCCAGGAGTCGACCGACTTACACATTCAGTCTTTCTCCATTTCGACAAACATGGAGTGGTGAAAAGTGCGCGTTTTGGGCGCAGCGTGATTCGCAGCGCGCATAGGCTTACTTACAAACAAGCCTATGCCATCTTGACGTCCCCACCCCGGGATCGATTGGGCGAACGGCTGCATCTTGCTTGGGAACTCGCTGCTTTATTGCGGCGGAAACGATTCGACCATGGCGCGCTCGACCTCGACTTTCCAGAGGTAAAAGTCTTGGTAGATAAACAGGGCCATCCCGTAAGATTAGAGCGCGTTGAAAACGACGAATCAATCCAGACCCGGAGAAACTGGCGGAGTATCGAGAATTCGTTCTCAGCTTCAATTACAAGGTTGGGGATTTGACCCATCGCGCTGAGCTGCAGCGTTTGCTGGCGTCAATCCGTGGAAAGCCCGAAGAGCAAGCGCTCAAGGTCGCTCTGCTCAAGAGTTTGAAGCGCGCGCGCTACTTAGCCCAGCCGCTCGGCCATTACGGACTGGCCAAGGCCAATTATTTGCATTTCACCAGTCCGATTCGGCGTTATGCCGATCTGGTAGTGCATCGTTCTCTTGGTAGGGACGGCACTCCGTTACCGTCCGTCGGGACCCCAACCACCGAACGGCGGTCACGGAGTGACACGCCCTACCAGCCAGACAGCCGCGAAATGGCTTCGATCGCGGAGCATCTTTCCATCACCGAACGAACCGCAGCCGATGCGGAGATCGATGCCGCGCAAATGAAGAAGCTTGAATTTTTTCAGCGGCAACTCGACCAACGCAACCCCAAAATTTTTCGCGCCGCCATTGTCGATGTCCGCAACTACGGTTTGATGGTGGAATTGCCGGATGCGCTAATCACGGGCCTTATCCATGTGTCGTCTCTCACGGACGACTTCTATTTGTTTGAACCTGCTCGACGCCAGCTCATTGGCAGACGGTCGCGCAAAGGATACAGCGTCGGGGATGAATTATCGGTTTTCGTTTCGCGAGTTGATACTTTCAAACGGCAGGTGGATTTCGCAATTGCGCAGAGTTCGGAAACAGCCTCGAGAGACCGGCGCTCCAAGGGCGGCATCCGACATCGCTCCTCTCGCGCGTTGAAACGGTCGTAGATAATCTGCAAGCGTGGCAGATGCTTGCGATAGGAAGTGACCGCTGGAATTTGCGACACTGGCGAATCACCGCTACAAATTGGGCTTTGCTATGACTGAAGCTACTGTTAGCGCTGCCGTTGCTGCCCCACGGTACACACGGGCAAACCCTTTTCCCGCCCGCCTGGTTGTGAATCGTCGTCTCAGCGGCCCGGAGTCAGAGAAGGATACACGCCATTTCGAACTCGATCTGACCGGGTGGGGTCTGAGCTTTGAGGTGGGCGATTCATTGGCCGTCTATCCAACGAATGAACCGGAGTTAGTCGATGAAATCATCCATACGATCGGTGCAACCGGCGATGAACAAGTCCCGCGACCGAAAGGGAAAGCAACGACATTGCGCGAAGCTTTACTGCGCGATTACAGCGTCAAGCAGCCAACGCCGAAGTTCTTGAAGGCCATTGCCCAACGCGCCAGCGCAGCGCCAACGTTGAGCTATCTTCTTGCAGCAGATCGCAAACAAGACCTTGAGACGTATCTGTGGGGCATGGAAATAGTCGATTTCCTCTCGGAACATCCTTCCGCCCGGTTCGCTCCAGAAGAGTTTGTCGGCTTGCTGACGAAATTACAGCCGCGGCTTTATTCAGTGGCCTCGAGCTTAAAGGCGTACCCCGACCAGGTGCACTTCATTGTGGACGTAGTGCGCTACGAAAGTCATGGTCGGATACGCAGAGGGGTGTGCTCGGCGTTTCTTGCGGAACGCGCTGATGACGTGCCGGTGCCGGTCTTCCCGAGCGTAGCAAAACATTTTCATCTGCCTGAACGCCCGGAGACACCGATTATCATGGTTGGTCCGGGAACCGGAATCGCGCCGTTCCGCGCTTATTTGCAGGAGCGAAAGGCCACTGGGGCCAAAGGCAAGAACTGGGTTTTCTTCGGCTCACAACACGAGAGCTGCGATTTTGCGTACGGAGACGAGTTCAATGCATTTATGAAGGAGGGACTACTCGCACGACTCGATTGCGCGTGGTCACGCGATCAAGCCCAAAAAGTCTACGTCCAGCACAAGATGGCGGAAAATGCCCCCGAGATTTGGAAATGGATCGACGTCCATGGCGCGCACTTTTTCGTGTGTGGCGATGCACGGCGAATGGCGAAAGACGTCGATGCGACGCTGCGCAAAATCGTGCAAGAGCAGGGCGGCAAGAGCGTCGAGCAAGCCAATGAATACGTTGAAAAACTAAAGAATGAGAAACGCTACAAGCGCGATGTGTATTAGGACGTGATTCGTTAAATCGCTACATCGCCACATCGGATTCACGCTTTAACGGTTCAACGCTTCAACGATTTTAACGGGGCGCAGCCATTCGTCATCGTGAAGATTTGTGGCATACTAATGGTTGAAACTGCGAGCGCAGTTGCCGGAAAAGAGAGATTCCTCCCGCCTTCGCATAAAGCTACGGCGGGGCAAGCGACTTCGCTCGGAATGACAGGAATACCAACCATGTACGAGAACACTGAATTTACCTTGAGCCGTGATTGCGAAGCGATCCAGATCCCGAGTGGACAGAAGACTACGATTCCAGCGGGAACGCAGGGTGTGATCACGCAAAGCCTTGGAGGAAGCTATACCGTCGCAACTTATCAGGGCCTGGCGCGCGTGACCGAGAAAGACCTCGATGCTCTGGGCTTGGAAAAGCCCCAGGCGCAGCAGTCGCCAAAACCTGCGAGCACTACAAACGGTGAAGTTTCAGAAGAAGACGTGTGGAACCAGCTTCGTCAATGTTACGACCCGGAGATCCCGGTGAACATTGTCGATCTTGGGCTCGTTTACGATTGCCGGTTGATCAAAAAATCGGAAGGCGGCACCAAAGTCGAAGTGAAAATGACATTGACGGCCCCAGGCTGCGGAATGGGACCGGCAATCGCCCACGATGCGCAGAGTAAGATTCTATCAATCGACGGCATCGACGAAGCCGATGTCCAGCTCGTTTGGGACCCGCCGTGGAACCAAAACATGATCAGCGAAGCAGGCCGGATGAAACTCGGGATGATTTGAGCTAGCGCCTGCGTTGCCTGTCATTCTGAGCGAAGCGAAGAATCTCTGATTATCTGGACGGCCAGCGCAATAAGTGACAGCCAGAGATGTTTCGCTCCGCTCAACATAACACCCGAAAAGAGCGTGGTGATTGCTCGAATCACTGCGCACTGTGAAATTTCTCGCGAAATTTTTTTATTCTCGCATTGACAACACCCGCCGGAATTTTAAACTCGGCATCCCCCGAAATTCTTCAGGTTGAAAAATTCTGAGCGCACTTTATTGAAACCAATATGCCTTTGACCGAACTCATTCTGACCGAAAATGTGCCCGGCCTCGGTGCTGAGGCCGACGTGGTCAAAGTGCGCCGCGGTTATGCGCGAAATTATCTTCTGCCGCACGGAAAGGCATACGAGGTGACGCCAGGCGCTTTGCGAAAACTCGATGCTCTGAAGCAAAAGCGCGCAGAGCGCGAAGCGCGGGAACTGAACGAGGCGGAAGAAGTGGCGCGTCGAATCGGTAAGGCGCGGTTTGTCTTCACGTTGGAGACCGGCGAAACGGGCAAAGCGTTTGGATCAGTCACGGCGCAGGACATCGTGAACCGCATCAAAAACGAACTCGGCTCGGAAATTGATCGACATAAGATTGTTCTGGAGCGCCCGATCAAAGACACCGGTGAGCACGAAGTGGCAATCAGGTTGCACCATGACGTAACCGCGCAACTTGTGTTTCAGGTGAAATCCGCAGAAGAACCGAAGCCGGAGCCAGTGAACGCTGCAGCCGAGGAACCGAAAAAACGCCGGTTTTTTCGCAGACAAGAAGAAGAGACAAAAGAAACGAAATAAATGGCGACTCAATCGTCCGCGTGGACAGGAGAGAAGCCTCGTAAAGCGGGAAATGGCGCTGGCCGAGGTTCGGCGGCGCGAAGCGGCGAAAAAGTTGTCCCCATTTCGCCCACAGGTTCTGCGCAGGATATTCACCGGACGCCGCCGCACAGCGTTGATGCGGAGCAGGGTGTCCTGGGCTCGATGCTTATTTCGCCGCGAGAAACTATTGCAGAATGCGTCGAGAAAATTAACGAAGATTACTTTTACATTCCTGCGCACCGGACGATTTACGACGTTCTCGTCGATCTTTGGAATGCAGGGCAGGCGATCGACCTGATCACGTTCACCCAAGTCTTGCGTGATCGCCACCTGCTTGACAGCGTAGGAGGCGCGGCGTTCGTCACCAGCCTTTTCACCTTCGTTCCAACCGCTGCAAACGTTGGGTACTACCTCGAGATCGTTCGCGACAAATACATCCTGCGCGAAATCATTTCCGCCAGCACGGAGAGCGTGCGGCGTGCTTACGAGGAGCAGGATGAAGTCAATAATCTGCTCGACGAAGTAGAACAGCGAATCTTCGCGGTCGGTGAAGACCGTTTCAAGGGCCAGATGCTTTCCATGAAAGACCAGGTAATGGAAGCGATCGAGTCAATTGAGAAACTTTACGAGCGCAAAGGCGGGATCACTGGAATCTCGACTGGGTTTGTCGAGTTCGATCGGATGACCAGCGGCTTGCATCCGTCGGAAATGATCGTAATCGCGGCGCGGCCGAGTATGGGAAAGACCGCGCTGGCCATGAATATCGCCGAACACGTGGCGATAAATGAAAAACTTCAGGTCGGCGTGTTCAGCCTGGAAATGAGCAGCCAACAGCTTGTGCAACGCCTGCTTTGCTCGCGAGCAAGGGTGAATTTGCAAAAAGTGCGTGACGGATTTTTGGGTGAGCGCGATTTCCCAAGCCTGACTGCCGCAGCGTCGAAATTGGCCGAAGCGAAGATTTTTATCGATGACAGCGCAAGTCTCAGCATTCTCGAATTGCGCGCGAAAGCGCGTCGGCTCAAAGCCCAGCAGGATGTGCGGCTGCTTATTGTCGATTATCTGCAATTGCTAAGATCAACATCTCGCCGCGCGCAGGACAATCGGCAGCTGGAAATATCCGAAATTTCCGCAGGGTTAAAAGGGTTGGCGAAGGAATTGAAGATTCCGATCATTGTGGTTGCGCAATTAAACCGGCAACCAGAGCAGCGCTCGGGTGGGAAACCACGCTTGAGCGATCTGCGCGAATCGGGTTCGATCGAACAGGATGCCGATCTGGTCGCTTTGCTTGTCCGGCCAGAACTCTATGAGGAAGACGAAGAGGCACGTGTGGAAAAAGCCGGCGAAGCCGATTTGATCATCGCGAAGCAACGCAACGGACCGGTCGGCGAAATTCCACTCACGTTCCTGAAGGAATTCACTCGCTTCGAAACTCGCGCCCGCAACGTGAGCGAATCGGAAGAAGCGTTTTAGGGTAATAAAGCAGTGATCTGTTGGGGAGCACAGGCTGCCAGCCTGTAGATCTCGGCAGCTTGCCGAGATCGGGATATGCCAGTCGCACAAAATTGCGTGCGCAAAGATGTTGCCGGCAGGGCTGCCGGCAACTACAGGCTAGCAGCCTGTGCTCCCCAGAGTCACGCGATCACGCGTCACAGACTTTTCGCAGCCTCGATCACGTGCTGCGCGTCGATGCCGCGCTCTTTCATCACTTCGGGACCCGGCGCACTCAGTCCGAATTCGTGCAGCCCTACGACTTTTCCATCGAGTCCGACATACTCGTACCAAATCTCGGGCACGCCGGCTTCGATCGCGACCCGTTTGCGGCATTCGTTAGGCAACACGTCTTCACGGTATTCCTGCGGCTGGCGATTGAATCTTTCAAAACACGGCATGGAAACGACGCGAATGCCGTCGCCGAGCTCTTTTGCCGCAGCAAGCGCGTGCTGCAGTTCGCTCCCACACGAAAGGATGATCAGATCAAGTTTTCCGCTCTCTTTTTTAGCGATGTAACCGCCGCGCAGCGCTCCGTCGCGACGCAACTCTGGATCAATCTCGTTCAACATTGGAACGGTTTGACGGGTGAGCGCGAGCAACGTCGGCCCATCGATTTTCTGCATCGCCGCGACAAATGCGCCTGCGGTCTCTTCGGGATCGGCCGGGCGAATCACGTCAATATTCGGAATTAAACGCACAGAGCTGACCGTCTCCACGGGTTCATGAGTCGGACCATCTTCACCAACGCCGATCGAGTCGTGAGTAAAAATGTAAACATTGGGGAGCTTTGACAGCGCGGCCAGCCGAATGGCAGCACGGCAATAATCGGTAAACACCATGAAGGTTGCGCCCGATGCGCGAAAGAGTCCGTGATACGAGATTCCATTGAGGATTGCGCACATTCCATGTTCGCGAATGCCGAAGCGGATATTGCGGCCGCCGGGAGTGTCTCGTGTGAAATCGCCGCCGTCCTTAATGTAGTTCATTGTCGATCCGTACAGATCGGCGCTGCCGCTGATCAACAACGGCATTGCTTTCGCGATTGGCTGCAACACTTCGCCGCCGGCTTTGCGCGTGGCTAGTTTCGCATCCTTCGGAAACTCCGGAATCTCCTCCAGGAGGTCAGCCGGAACTCTTCGCTCAAGCCCGTCATCGAGCAGCTTTGCTTTGTCAGGGTTTTTCTTGCCCCACGCGGAATAGTTTTCTTCCCAGCGATTGTAATCGACGAGCAGCTTCTTTTGGTGCTGGGCGAAATAGTCGTACACGTCCTGCGACACGAAATAATGTTCCTCCGGCAATCCGAGAGCTTTGCGCGCAGCGTCGACAAATTTCGCGCCGGCTTCGCCATGCGCCTTGTACGTGCCTGCGACTTCAGGGATCCCTTTGCCAATGAGCGTGTGCGCGATAATGAATTGCGGTTTTCCGTTGTCGCGCCTTTTCGCCACGTTGAATGCATCGAGAAACTCTTGCATGTCGTGGCCGTCGATTTCCTGGACGTCGAATCCATATGCCTCCATGCGTTTGCCGGTGTCTTCGCTCTGCGTCTCCTTGGCCGGTGCGTCGAGCGTGACGGCGTTCGAATCGTAGATGAAGATCAAATTATCGAGGCCCCAGTGGCCGGCGAGCGCACAAGCTTCGGACGCGACTCCTTCCTGCATGTCGCCGTCGCTGCACAAACAGATCACGTGCTGATCGAAAATCTTGTGCTCATCGGTGTTGAAACGGGACGCAGCCATTTTTGTCGCCATCGAAATACCGACCGAGTTGCCAACGCCCTGGCCGAGCGGTCCTGTCGTGCACTCCACTCCCGGAGTGTGACCAAACTCAGGGTGGCCCGGCGTCTTGGAATGCAATTGCCGGAAGCGTTTGATTTCCGACGTCGGCAAGTCGTAGCCGCTCAAGTGCAGCCATGCATACAGAAACATGCTACCATGCCCGCCGGAGAGGACGAAAATGTCGCGATTGATCCAGCGCGGCTTGTCTGGGTTGTATCTCAGTGCATACCCGAAGAGTACTGCGCCTATTTCAGCGCAACCGAGCGGCAGACCAAGGTGGCCCGATTGTGAGGCCTGCACGGCGTCCATACATAAACCGCGCGCCTGATTGGCAGCTTTCGAAAGAATTTCAATGTTCAAACTCATGGTTGTTTTATAAGCAGGGAAGAAGGGAAGGAAAATGATTTCCGACTTTCGCTTTCATCGCTCTACGTCGAGAATTTTGTTCTGAAGCGAGTTTGTAATCGCCAATCCTGAAGATGAATCAGACAGCCATTTTGAACATCGTTGAGCGACTCGAACGCTTGGTGACCAGGCTTCCCGAGAAGATTCGCCGACCCGTCTTGCGTGAGCTGACGCCGCTAAAAGAATTGTTCCTGCAACAGCGCCCGCCTCGCTTCCTCTTCATCGGACCGAGCAAAGCGCCGACCCACAGAATCATCGACACGCTTTTTGCACCCGGCGCGCCAGAGCAACTGAATGTTGCTCTGATGCCAGTGCATCGATGGGTCGATTGGGACATATCCGGGCATGGAACGATTTCCATCCTGGATGCTCGTGACGCAGCCGATTCCGCCATAGCTCAGGTCGAAGAAGATCTCAAACGTCAGCCGCCCGACATCATATTCCTTTTCGACGAGGGGGAATCGAGTCTTGAAAAACCAGCAGCCGGCAAATCCGCCGATGTCCTGTTGCATTTCCAACATGACGTTGGCGGAGCGCTGGCCGACGCCAAAGTCATCGGGGTTTGCTTCGGATCGGAAAAGCGCGTTGCACAGCTGCGAGAAGTTCTGAAAACGCAGCCAGCGATCCGCGATCGTTTGTTGAAGGTCATTCAATTCACCGACATGCATTCCGCTGAAGCGCGCGGGTTGTTGTCCGTTCTGGCAGAGAAACTCCCAAACCAAGCGAAAATCGAAATGATCCGAATTTCGCGCGATCGCGAAGCGCAACATCATGTCGCACAAATGCTGCGCGATCGCGAAGCGCAACATCATGTCGCACAAATGCTGATAAAATCGACGACTGCGATTTGCACAGCAATTGGCGCGCAACCGATCCCGCTGGCAGACATGCCGATCCTCACCGCGCTTCAGGTGGTGATGGTCTCGGGCATCATGTACATCAGCGGTCGAGAGCGAAGCTTGCGCGCTGCGACAGAATTTATGACGGCGCTCGGCGCAAACGTCGGCGCAGGAATGCTTCTCCGCGAAGGTGCACGCGCGGTCCTGAAGTTTTTTCCCGGCTGGGGCAATGTGGTCTGCGGCATGATCGCCGGCGCCGGCACGTACGCTATCGGTCGTGCCACGAGCGCGTTTTTTATCGGCGGCGTCTCACTGAAGGAGGCACGCCAAAAATATCTGTCGAACCGGAAGAAGGCCTCGCACAAGGTACGCTGGTCGGAGGACTCTGTGAGAGCCTCCAGGCGCATTGAATAACTTGTGAATAAGTTCTCGGCTCCTGCGGATTTTGTTCACAGAATCTTGTGAACGGATATACGAATTTCAAGTGCCACAGGGCGCGGCGCCCACGGTTCACATGAAGCTTTCAGACATCCGAACTGCACTTCGAGAAATACGTCTGTCACCAGCCAAAAGACTCGGTCAAAATTTTCTGCATGACCAAAATCTTGCCCGCTGGATTATCGATCAGGCCCAGATCACGCCCGACGATTACGTGGTCGAGATTGGGCCCGGATTGGGCGCGTTAACCAGACTCATCCTCGACAAAGGCGCGCACGTTCTTGCAATTGAGAAAGATGCGCGCCTCGCAGACTTTTTGCGCGCGCACATTCGTCATGAGCGACTTGAAATACTCAACATGGATGCGCTGAAATTCGATTCGCGTTCTCTTTTTGCGCATCGCAGAGTGAAACTGCTGGGCAACCTTCCGTACAATATTTCGAGCGCATTGTTATTAAGATTCCACGAGCAACCAAATCCTATATCATTGTCGATGTTGATGTTACAAAAGGAAATGGCGGCACGCCTTTCGGCATTGCCATCTACCCATGATTACGGAGCCTTGACACTGCGCGTGCAACTGCACCATCGCGTAAAATATTTGCGCACTGTTTCTGCAACCGTTTTTTTCCCGCGACCTGAAGTCGGTTCCGCAGTCGTGCGAATGTTGCCACGTGATCCGCTCGAGTTGCCTCAGCGCGATGACCCATTGCTTCTGAAATTGATCCGAGCCGGGTTTTCACAGAGAAGAAAACAGTTGAGAAAACTGGTTCGCCAACACATCAATGACTGGGACACAGTCTCGCGCCGTCTGAACATCGCCGCCAACGCTCGCGCGGAAGAGTTATCGTTACTGCAATGGATTGCCCTGGCCAATTCCA
>WNGN01002504.1_pt1 | contig 12336 bp, 18 predicted proteins | sample 5400561 | NCBI WGS metagenome assembly WNGN01 (sample SAMN13153379, study PRJNA577476) | soil metagenome | isolation source: 115 cm soil or saprolite under Garry oak tree replicate 2 | place: USA:California | collected 2016-06-15
CCGGGCATAGAGTCCATCAAACTTCTCGGGAAAGATCACCACATTCCGATAATCCGCCTGCGTGATGAGGGAGACCCTTTCCACCTGACTGAAGTCCTTCGTCTTGGCCAGTGCGATCCGTACTCCATTTCGCGAGTAGGCGCTGTAGGTGATGATGTACTCCCCTTCCAGTCGCGTCACGCGTGGGTCCTCCACGCCGAACTCCTCATAGGCGGCAAAAGGGCCGTCCCGCTCAGGAATAAGAAAGGGCTCTGGATCAGCGGTGAAGTGGAATCCGTCGGGACTGCGTGCCAAACCGACGATGGACCGGCCCGTGCGGAGATGGGAGCGGAAAAGCATGATGTATTCGTCCTCATGCTTCACGACCGCCGCGTTGTGAACGGTTTCGACTGGGTAGGGGATCTCGGCCTTGGTAAGGATAGGGTTGTGGCCATACCGTCTGACAATGTCCGGCTTCATGACTGTCTCTTCGCCTCCAAATCAAAAATCGTAGAGTAGACCCGTTCGTACGCCTCCACCATGGTTTTGATAGAAAAGCATTGCTGGACCCGTTGGCGGCAGGCGGTGCGATCGATTTCAGAAAGGCGTTCCAGGGCCCGCACCGCCTCGTTGACGTTGTTGACCAGAAACCCCGTCTGCCCGTCTTTGATCACCTCACGGCAGGAGCCCAGGTCCATGGCGATAACGGGCACGCCGGCTGCATTAGCTTCAGCCAGGACCAGTCCGAACCGCTCTGGGATGGTGTTCAGATGGATTAAAGTGCAGGCACTTGCGAACAATTTATTTTTCTCCGCCATGCCCACCGGCCCGATATAGGAGATGTTCTGATCATCCATGTGCGGTTTGATCTGGTTCCGATAATAGACCTCATCCTGGATGATTCCTGCGATGATCAAATGCCGACCACTCAATCTAGCGACCTCGATGGCTAAATGGACACCCTTATCCGGATGAATCCGGCCAAGGAAGATCAGGTCATCACCGCCAGATTCCTGGAGCGGGTACAACGAGAGGTCGATCCCGTTGTAGACTGTCGCCAGGTAATTCAGCCCCGGTGCGCGATCGGAGTCGCTGATGGAAACAAAATATCCGTCACGATACTTCTGATAAACTGGCATGATTTTGGGCGACGAGAATCCGTGAATGGTAGTGAGGACCGGTGTCTTGACCAGCCGGCTGTAGGTCAACGCCATGAAGTCGTAGTGACTATGGATGAGGTCAAACTCAGCAGCACGCTCGAACACTTCGGAGATGTGAAGGTATTCGGCTACTTTGGGATCGACGGTGGAATCCTCTTCATATCCTTTGTCAACCACGGCGTGCAGGTGAGCGCGGGTCACAGAATCCCTACTGGCGAACAACGTCACATCCCAACCACGGGCGACGAGTCCTTCGGTGATGTTGCTAGCCACCGTTTCCCAGGCGCCATATTGCCGGGGAGGCGTTCGCCAAGCTACCGGCGACAGGACAGCCACTCTTTTGTTGGGAATTGTCATGCTGTTGAACGATCTTCGTAATTCATGGCAGCCAGCACCTCATCGAGTGGGACGGTCGCGAAACCGGTGGCGTGATCGGCCACACCATAAGGAATGATCAGTTCGCCGTTGTGGAGGAGAGCGCCGCACGTATAAACGACGTTGGGCACGTAGCCTTCCCGTTCGTTTTGGTTGGCTTTGAGCAAAGGCTCGCGGAGGCGACCGATCACTTTGGCAGGATCATCGCGATCGAGGAGGAACGCACCGATGCAGTACCTTCGCATAGGGCCGACACCGTGGCTGAGGACCAGCCACCCTGCATCGGTCTCGATGGGGGATCCGCAGTTCCCAAGCTGGACCAGTTCCCAGGGGAAAGTAGGTTTAAGGAGCAGCCTGCGTTCATTCCAGAAGTGGACGTTGTCGGAAAACATGAGGTAGATGTTCTCGTTGTCCTGGCGGGAGAGCATGGCATAGAGGCCGTTGATTTTCCGGGGGAAGATGGCCATGCCTTTGTTTTCGGCGGCCGGACCGTTCAAGGTGATGAATCGAAAGAGGAGGAAGTCAGAAGTCTCCACCAGCTCTGGCAGCACGACCTTGCCATCGTAGGCGGTGAAGGTCGCGTAGTAGATGTGAGTGCCGTCATCGTTTTGAAAACAGACGAACCGGGCGTCTTCGATGCCGTTGCGTTGCGAGGGAGTGACCGGGAAAATGATGCGTTCGGATAGCTGCTGTTCGGGCTCGAACTGAACTTCGTAGTTGGACCGGGCCAGCATCCAAATTCCCTGGGTGGCCTTCTGCTGTTCCTGTACCCTTCTATCCGACAGGCGGGACTCCTTCACTTCGGCTTCGAGATTGGCGCGAAGCTCTTCCAGTGCGAACGACTCCCCAAGCTTGTTCATGACCCGGCTCGTGAATTCGCTGGTCAATCCCAGTTCAAAGAGTTTCCGCGCGAACAGCGCCTTCTCGTACAGCGGGTTCGGAATTTGACGCGGCTCGGCGAGGAAGCCAGTTGGCCTTAGCACCTCGATCCGACGGTCGGGGTGGATGATACCGGTCCGAAAAGTGATTGAAGAAATGTGTCCCTCGCCGGTCGCGCGCAAGCTGAGGATAAAACGCAGAGCGCCAGATGGCAGGTCAGTTTGGTCAGGGTGCGGGACGATGGAGGGATTGAACAGCGCAGCGGATTCTAAAGAGTATTCGGCCAGGAAATAAGAGCCGATCAACAGTCGTCTTTGTTCGGAGACTTCCTCATCTGTCAACAGCAGCTCGCGGACTTGTTCAAAGCGTTCCAAAAAGAGTTTGCGGATCTGCTGGTGTCGCTGGGAGAATTCAGCGGAGACTTCGTCCAGGAGGGGGCCGACTAGGTTTTCCGGGAGCGACAGGATCCTGGAGATGATCCTGCTCACCCGTGGGGGATCCCCCGGACTGAATGGCCGCAGAAGAACGCGTGACTGATCGGGCTTGAGAATCGTGGCCGTGCGTTTGACGTGAATTGACATGGGCTGGTGTTCCAAGGAAACGGGACAGAAATCGGTTATTACTCTTCGACGGCGATAGGTTCCTTAAAACTCGTCAGCATATTTTGCGCCAAGCGCATTTCCGCCAACGAAAGCAAGAAAGCCAGGGTGGATTCCGCCCCCTGGTTCCGGTTGACCCGATCCACGTGCAACCCATCGCGGCAGCCGCCTGTTTTGGGAGAGTAGAGTTCCAACCCGAGATCGTTCCAGCCGATGAACCAGTCGAAGGCACGTTGCGCCTGTTCGTACCACCAGACGTCCGATGTGGCGCGATAGGCTTCAAGACAGGCTGAGGCCATTGCTTGCGCCTCGATGGGCTGCTGGTCAAAGTTGGCGCGCATGCCGCCACGGCGATAGAACCCGTTGGTGCCAATGGCTCGAAAGTGACCCTTCTCGGAGATTTGCAATTCCGCCAGCCAGCGCAGGGCCTCCAGTCCTCGTTCAAACATCCCCTGTTGTCCGGTTGCACGCCCGCTCAGGATCAAGGCGTGTGCGAGCTTCGCGTTGTCGTACGTCAGATTCTCTTCGAACCAGCACCAGTCCGGCTGGGCGGTCCTTTCGAAAAGTTCCATGAGCCGGGAAGTGAGTGTCTCACGGGTTTGGTTGACCATGCTGTCACCGCGCAACCGGCGCAGGTATTCATGAATGCCGATGAGCCCCAACGCCCACGCGCGCGGCGAAGTGAACTCCGTCAGTGCAGGCAGCGCCAGCGCGAAGAGCTGTCCAGCCATGACCTGGAAGCTCCGATAGGGGGAACGCCCAACTCCCACGCCCAGCGCCCAGAGCGCTCGCGCTTGACAATCCTCTGACCCTTGTTCATCGAGCCAGCGTCGATCAAAACTCAGGTGGTTGTGGAAGCGTTTTGTCTTGGGATCGAACGCGTGATGGAGAAAAGCCGCGTAAGTGGTGGCCAGTGTCCGCACGCGCTCCGGGTCCTCTCCCAACTCACTGAGCAGCACTGCGAGGATATACGCACGCGCATTATCGTCGGTGCAATAGCCCTCGGAAAAATTTGGAACGCTAAAAATGGCATGTTGGAAGATTCCGGTCGAATCGGTCATCCGCAAGAGATGACTCAACCTCAACTCCGGCAGTTCCCGCGGTTTTTGGTCGAGCGTCTTCATGGCAAGAGATTTTCGAGACCGCGCCGCCCCCTCTATCCGTGACAACTCGAAGGAACGCATATACAGCTGTGCCACGTTGCTCCAGACCATCTCACGGCCGAGCCTGTAGGCGTTCTTACGAATGGCATGACGGCGTGTGTCGTCGCGCAGCAAGCCAATAACCTCGCGCGCTATGGCCGCGGCGTCGCCGAACGGCACCAGCACGCCGTGGTCTTCCGCCAACAATTCTACGGCGTGCCAGTACGGCGTCGAAATTACTGCTTTGCCGGCACCAAACGTATAGGCTAGCGTGCCCGACGTGATCTGCGCTTCGTTGAGGTAAGGCGTGATGTAAAGGTCCGCGGCGCCGATGAACTCCTTCAGATTTTCAGGGTCTACGAACCGGTTGTAGAAGATGACGTTCTTCTCAAGTTTGTTCTTTTTGGCGAGAATTTCGAGGCTGAGCCGATAAGCTTCGCCATGCTCTCGCAGTTCGTTGGGATGGGTGGCGCCCAGGACAATGTAAACAACGTCGGAAAACTCCGCCAGAATATGCGGCAGAGCGTTGAGCACATATTCGATCCCCTTGTTCGGCGAGAGTAGCCCAAACGTGAGTAGCACCACCCTGCCTTCTACACCGAACTGGTCCTTGAAATAAGTCGGATCGACGAACCCTACGTCGGGAATGCCATGCGGGATCAGATCGATCTTGGCCGCGGATGCCTGGTAAATCTCCTGTAGCATCTGTCGTCCCCGCTCAGCCATAACCACGAGCCGGGTCGAGAGCGAGACTAACTCCTGCATTACGCGCCGTTGGTCGCCTTTCGACTCACGCAAAACGGTATGTAGCGTTGTGACAACAGGCATTCTCAATTCGCGCAGGAGCGCCAGGATGTGACCGCCGGCGGGCCCACCGAAAATGCCGAACTCGTGCTGCAAGCAGACGATGTCCACGTTGTTGATGTTGAGGAAGTCCGCTGCACGTACATAGGACGGCAAGTCCTGCTCCTCAATCTCGAAGCGAACTACTTCTGGGTACTCGTAGCCACCTTTAATGTCATTCACCGCCACTGAGAAACACTGGTTTTGGGGATGCGCAGTTGCCACGGCGGCAAGCAGGTCAGACGTAAACGTCGCAATGCCGCACTTGCGCGGCAAGTGGTCGCCGACAAACGCGATCTTGCGAATTTTGGAACCTTCTTTCATGGGCAGTCTTTCATTCCTCGCACCCCGCGCTGCTATGCACACGAGTCTGCGCGCCAACTACAAATGTACCGACTCAGCGTGAAGTGGGAAGGAACGTTTTCCGGTAGTGTAGATTCCGTCCTTCGGGCGGTGATTTCAAGGCATGCGGTTTACCGATCCGATGCGGGTTGGCAGGAGCGCGGGAAGGATATTCGCGCAGACGCAGTGATCGTCTCGATGAGCCCACCAAGCTATCCCTCGGTATGATTGCATCCCTGCAGAGTCCGCTGCTGTCTCACCTGGCAAAATCATTGTACCGCGCATCGTGGTTGGAGGAGTGATTTTGTCATGGCTTAGCTCCGCATTTGTCGATGGTGTTGAGCATCCTTCCACACTGCTTGATGTTCACGAGCCGCCCGGCCGCGACTCGCCGCGCTGCACGTTGCCACGCTGGTGTAGGGCGTGATCATCGAAATCTTTGGTTTCTGGTGCCCGCTCACGGCGCTTGAAGAGTGGCTTCAGGTCCGGGGCGGCGTTTCAGCCTATCGCGGCCCTTTCCTTCTGCACTACCTCGACGCGGTGGTGTACCCCAATATTCCCCCGAACCTTCTCATTGCGGGCGCTGTCGCCGTCTGTATTTTGAATCTATGGATTTACGCCAGGCGTCTCCGCGTCCAACATTCGCTCGGATGAAATAGAAGTCGCGGGGGCGCGCCGTAGGGGGTTGATCCGGAGTGCGGAGTTTAGGATTTGTAGAGCTGGTCGATTTTGGCGGCCAGGATGAAATCGCTCTCTGTCAGGCCGCTGATCTTGTGCGTCCAGGTCGTGATCTCGACTTTTCCCCAAGCAAGGAAGATGTCTGGGTGGTGCCCCTGCTCCTCCGCAAGCTCACCTACGCGGTTTACGAACTTCAGTGCTTCGCGAAAGTCGGGAAACTTGAAAGTGTTTGTGATGTGGTGTTCTTCGATGACCTTCCAGCCGTTCACCTGCTTCTCGAGCGCGGCGAGTTCCTCGCCCTTTAGCGGTGGTACGCCGCCACGGCAGGGGACACAGGTTTTGGTTGCTAGGTCTGACATGGTTGGTCCAATTCTAGCACTCACTTCACGAGCTCATCTGTCAGAGCAAAAAGAGGTCGCGGGGCGGGAGGGGGCAGAATTCGGGACCGCAGGACCCGAATTCTGTGGGATTGGGTCTTAGATTTTGCAGGAGATTGAGACGCGGAAAGTGCAGTCTCTTGGGGATGGAAGTGGTTTGGTGAGGAGGTTTTTGTGGGGAGGGGGTGACGGTTCAGGCGGGCCAGCTCAGGTAGAATGCAAGTGTCATCCCCAAGTCGTGTGAAAAAGAAGCTATCAATGGCGCAGATTCCCAAGACGCAGAAAAAACTTCGCGAAGCGAGGTTCTTTTGCGGTCATATGACCGTATCGGAGAGGTCGCCCGGCTTGGATAGGGAGGATCTTGATTTCTACCTGAGCGCATTTCTTGCTGCTGGTCGGACGGTCACTGGCTTTTTCGACGAAAAACGGAATAAACAGTATCGCCGTTGGTTTCAGCAATGTGAAGATGGTGCTGGCTGAGAGCGACCGGAAGCTGCTGAACGATATGACTAGTCAGCGCGACGCAGAGATTCACGAGGAGGGCGCAGAAGTTCTTCCCGAAGTCTAGTTTGTTCCGGCGACCGAGATTGACAGAGGCCCCCGGAGTAGTCCCGCTTACGGGATGCAGTGGGGCATACCGCCTCCTAAGATTGGAACGAAGGTCCTTTACTTTAATTTGCGTGGGAAGAGGGCGAAAGTTACTACAACCTGTAAACGCCACCTGGAACTCCTTGATCAACTTGTGCGAGATTTCAAGAGCGCATTTCCTCGGGAGTGAAAAAGGCTATGCAGCGATACGTGAGTTGATGGCTCCACGGAACTACAGCGAATTACTCGAAGCTAGGCTTCGGCCGAATAGGGATTTTCGCATTGGCACCGGCAATTTGGAGAACGTCGCCCGTTGTCTCCTTGTCGCGCCACATGGGCGAGCCATAGAACCCGGCACGACTGACATCGTGCTTGAGGTTGCCCGCCTGAGCCGTTGGGCATACTACCATTTCGACGGGAGACTCCGCAGGCGGAATTGGGAGAAACTCCATATAGCAAGCACACGGTTCAACGAACCCACACTTCTCCGTCTACTCCCGCAAACGCAATTTGTGCTCTCGTTCCACGGCGAGGGCAGCAAGAGGGGACGCACGATCTACGTGGCTGGACTTTACGATGAAGGGCGACGTGCCCTGCTCGAAAGTCTCAACGCCGGTCTTGCCGACCTTGGTGTACGCGCCCTCGACGCTCTCGCAAGCAGGCATGCCGAAGAGATCGCGGGAAGGAGTCCCGACAACATCACCAACTGTGGCAGATTGGGGGCTGGCGTCCAGCTTGAATTCTCTCTGGGGGCGCGTCTGGCATTTTTTGAAAGCCTGACGCGCGCGGGCAGACGGCAGCCAAGGGCCGCGCTCGGCGTGCTAGCAAGGAGTATCGACCGTGCACTTGGGGAGCTCACTCGACGACCCTAGCTCATGCCTCGACGGGGAAGCGGGATTTTAGAGAAATGAAAAAGGCCGCGCGGAGCGGTTTTATCACTCTACGGCTGTCCGGCAGTACGCACGAAAAACAACAAAATCAGTGCGCAGACTATCAGCAGGATAATAAGACTCCCTATGAAGCCCTTCGTGGTCATTTCCACCGGGGCGAGTGCTGAATCCGTCTGAAATAAAAACCAAACGCTAGGAACGCAAGCTAGCGCTCAGAGAGGGTGACGTCAAGAAAAAAGACCGCGGAGCCGACCTGAATGGGCAGGGTCGCGGACAGAGGGTTCGTGTCGGTGTAGAATCCGGGCCAGAGGCAAGGTCTCCTCCCACAGAGGAGCTGTCATGGGTTCAGTCGATTTGCCGCATTTCAAGCGATTGTTGCTAGAGAAGCGGGGTGAGTTGTCGTCTGCCCTGGGCGAAGCTCAGTCCCGGGTGCCAGCAGCGGGTAGCTGGGAGAGTGATGCGATTGACCAATTAAATGCCGATGCGGAAGCGGAACTTCAGATTCGCTTGCACCAGACAGATGGTCGTCTCTTACGAGCAATCGAAGAGGCGCTCGACCGGATGAGACAGGGCACATACGGAGTATGCGTGGTTTGCAAGCAGCCCATTTCCAAGGCGCGCCTCGAAGCGGTGCCTTGGACGCACGTTTGCCGCGAGTGTAAGGAGCGACAGGCCGCCTGACTGGGCCGACCTGCGATCGGGATTCCTTGGAGATGGTACAAATGCAGCTTGAGCGCCACCGCGCACGCCGTTATTCCTTCCATGCCAGCGTCGAACTGACCGATCTGCAGTCGGAGACTCAGATTAGAGAACAAACTAGCGACCTGAGCCTGTTTGGATGCCGCGTGGACACACTGAAACCATTACCACCGGAAACAAAAGTCAGAATAAAAATTTCCCACAGAAGCGAGAACTTCGAAGCTCTGGGTAAGGTGACTTATGCTCGATCGAACACGGGGATGGGAATCCTCTTCACCAGGATTGAGCCGCACGACCAGTCGGTTTTAGATAAGTGGATCGCTGAACTAAGAGACCAGTGACAGCGCGTTCGCACTGCCAGCCAACAAGGGCCTCCGAACGCGAACTGCGCGCGTGGCTCGTGCGCCACTCGTGCGTGCGCCCTTCATGAAAAAGCGCGGGCGCTCGCGAAACCCCAACCAGCGCCGGCGCACGCACTAACCCACTGGAGGCCACTTCACATGGCCTCGAGGGAGGAAATGAAATAAGTCCGCGGGGGCGGCAGGGGACAGAATTTGGGGCCTCAGGACCCGAATTCTGCGGGGGTAGGTCTCGGATTTTGCAGGAGATTGGGGACTCGGATTCTGCGGAATTGAGATGTAATGATGTCGACGGACTACGGTTTTGGTGGTGCCTTTTCTTCCGAATCTTTGGCCTTCATCAAGCTCGAAATGTACAGCGTCACCGCGCGTCGTTCTTCCTCAGTCTTGTCCCGGAGGCGGCCGCTCACGGCTCGGGCAATCTGCTCGCTGGAAAGCCCGCGCTCGTTCAATGGCGGGCCGGTCTTGAGCGGCTTGCCGCCGCGCTCGTCGTGGCAACGGGCGCACCTTGCCATGAAAAGCTCCTTGCCTGTGGCGAGCAACCGGGCGCGCTCTTGTTCTGACAGCGGCTGATCGGCAGCGGGTGCCTGGTGGGCGTTTCGCGCGTGTACCGCGATACCTCCAATGAGGCCGAGCAGCGCGGTTGCGAAAAGTAACGCCGTGGTTCTTCTGGGCATGGCTGTCTCGTATTCTACTCTGATTAGACGCATCTCTCGTTCCTTCGCTTCTAGTGAGGTTTTCGGAGAGGGAGCCGATTGACGCCAGCAGGACGGGGGACTAGGATTTTCGCTAACTGAGTTTTCGACGGGGAGGAAGTCATGCCCCAGTACAATTTTCTCTGTCGGGCCTGCAACAAAGAATTCTCGAAAATCCTGACAATTTCGGAGCATGAGAAGGGCGGGATTGTCTGTCCGCACTGCAAAAGCAAGGACGTAGAGCAGCGGTGGGCTGCCTTCTATGCGGTGACCTCGAAGAAGAGTTAGTAAGGTTGAGTCTCTGGGATCACATCAGCGCTCGAGAAACTCCAGGCAAAGAAAAAAGCAAGCCGGGCGGCGTATTCTGCCAGGGCGTTTCTCCCTGGGATGAGCCGTGCATGATTGTCGCCACCAAGTATTGCGAACGGTGTAATCGCTGGTTCTGCCAGACACACTTCGGCGATCCGGACTGGCATTCCTGCACAGGGGAAGAACAATGACGCGTGCGAAACCAAAGGCAAAGGGGAAGACAGTCCGTGGTTGGCGCGAGGCGGGGGCGATCCTTGAGCGCTGGAGGAAAGAGCTAAAGACGCTTACGGTAGAGCTCAAGCAGCCGCGCGTGATTGATCTGGTTCCTATTGACTTCGTGAGCGGGGAGCCGGTCGAACGCGAGGGGAAGCCCAAGAAAGAATTCCGCGGACAACTCATTTACATTACGAACGCAGACCTGACGATACGGCGCCCTTCCGGGGCGATTTTGGTGATTGACCGCTACGAAGTGGTTGCGATCTCGGATGGAAAGATGCGCTTCGAGCCCCAGTAGGCGGACCTTATTTTTGCCTACGCGAGAGAGAGCGAATTCTGACAGGTCAGGTCTCGAATTTTGCAGGACATGTCGTGCGTGTAGGAATTGGCAAGGTCGGAGTTTTTCTGACTGAGTTTCGGCAAGAGACGCGACGCTAGCGCATCGCGCACGCGCATCCTTGCCCGCAGCAGGCGGTATCTCACGGCTCCAACAGTGATGTTCAACACCCATGCGGTTTCCGCTGTGTTGAGATTCTTGACGTCTTGAAGGAAGAGCACTTCCCGATATTTCACAGCGAGGGTCTCAATCGCACGCCGCAGCGTGTCACCCAATTTTTTCCTCCGAAGCGCCTCCCAGGCGATATCGCGCCAGTCCGTCAAACCTTTTGCAATCTTCCCGGATCGCGATCTGGGACCGAGCGTCCGCTTGGTGGCAATCGCAGCGAAGACCTTTTCAAAACTGCCTGCCGTAACCGGAAGTGTTTTTGTGCTCATATTTATTAGATAAGCGGAGCCGCGAAAAGTTGCAGGCGTAAAGTAGATTTGACAGATCAGCTTTCTGGTTGCACGGGGTGCGGCACTCTGAAAAGACAGGGCTTACGCCTCGACGGGCGGCGAGGGATTTTGCAGGAAAGAATAAAGAATGAGGACGCGGAGCGGCCTTAGGGGGTTATGTGCCTGCAGAGCGCGCGGCGCTCTGCAGCGGCTCGTCTTTTTGACGAACTTCGACTTTGCCGCGTAGAATCGCACCGTCTTCGATGACGATGCCACGCGTCTCCATATCGCCAGTGACTCTGCCGGTGCTCCAGACCTGGACGCGCTCGCGGGCCTTGAGCGTGCCAATCACTTCCCCGCGAACGATAATTTCGCGGGCTTCGATTTCTGCGTTGACGCGGGCGTTGGGACCGACAGTGAAACTGCAATCGGCAATGTGAATTTTTCCTTCGAACGCGCCATCCAGGAAGAGATCTTCCCGGCCAGAGATTTCTCCTTTGATCTTGATGCCTGAGTCACGCAGGCTGGCGCGTTTGGAGAAGCCTGCGGTGAGGCAGCAGCGGGACCCTGGGGTGAGGGAACGGTGGACGGCAGAGCGTCGAGGGCAGATTGCTGTTTATTTTCTTGAGGTTTACGCCACATCACACACCTCCACGCTGCGAACTCCGAAGCCGCGGAACTGGGGTACCGTCGGACAAACCGGAGGAAAGGCGACGATAGTACAGGGGACAGAAGGTGTAAAGGAGAAAGGACAGTAGCAGGAGTGGGCAGTTCCCAGAGGGTTGTGAGATTTCGTCAGATGGCGCGGAGTTTAGGGTTTGTAGAGCTTGTCGATCTTTGCGGCCAGGATGAAATCGCTCTCCGTCAGGCCATTGATTTTGTGCGTCCAGGTGGTGATCTCGACTTTTCTCCAGGCAAGGAAGATGTCTGGGTGGTGCCCTTGCTCCTCCGCGAGCTCGCCTACGCGGTTTACGAACGTGAGGGCTCCGCGAAAATCGGGAAACTTGAAGGCGTTCGGATGTGGTGTTCTTCGACGACGTTCCAGCCGTCCACCTGCTTTTCGAGGGCGGCAAGCTCCTCACCCTTTAGCGGCGGTACTCCTTCTCGGCATGGGACGCATGTTTTGGTTGCCAGGTCAGACATGGTTCGTCCAATTCTAGCACTGGGAGGTGCCAGAACCAGGACGAAAGGAAAGGCAGCGAGGCCGGGGGCTGCGGACACGGGGTTCGAGCGGGTGTAGAATTCCGGGCCATAGGCAAGGTTTCCTCCCACAGAGGACAGGTCATGGACCCAGCCGACCTGCGGCGATACCACAGATTGTTGTTGAAGAAACAGCGTGAGTTGTCGTCTGCCCTGGGTGAGGGGGAGTCGCGGGTGCCGGCAGCAGGAGGCTTAGAGGGCGATCTCATTGACCAAGCCAATGCCGACGAGG
>WNGN01009994.1_pt1 | contig 12336 bp, 14 predicted proteins | sample 5400561 | NCBI WGS metagenome assembly WNGN01 (sample SAMN13153379, study PRJNA577476) | soil metagenome | isolation source: 115 cm soil or saprolite under Garry oak tree replicate 2 | place: USA:California | collected 2016-06-15
GTGCGGATGACGTACGTGTCGTGCTCGCCCTTCATGATTCCCATCGCCCGGCTGGCCGCTGCCCAGGCGCGGCTGCGAGAGCGCGCGGCGTCGGGGACCACCACGTATGCGTAGCTTCGAGGGCGTCTTCATCCCGGTCACCACGCCGTTCCGCGGTGACGACGTGGCGACCGATCGGCTGGCCGCCAACCTGCGCCGCTACAACGAGACCTCGCTCGCCGGTTACGTCGTGCTGGGCTCGACCGGTGAGTTCCCGATGCTGTCGGAGGCCGAGCGCGACCGCGTGCTGGTGGCGGCGCGCCAGGCGATCCCGACGAGCAAGCTCTTCATCGCCGGCACCGGGAGCCACGCCACACTGCACACGATCCAGCAGACGAAGCGGGCGGCCGAGATCGGCGCCGACGCGGCCATCGTGATCACGCCGTACTACTTCACGAAGGCGTTCGCACGGCCGGAGGCCCAGGTCCGCCACTACCTGGCCGTCGCCGATGCCTCGCCGATCCCGGTCATGCTGTACAACTTCCCGCTCAACACCGGGGTCAACCTCGAGGCCGAGACCGTGGCGCGCATCGCCCAGCATGCGAACGTCTGCGGGATCAAGGATTCGTCGGGCAACATTCCGCAGTGTGCGCAGATCATTCACCAGACACCCAAGACCTTCCACGTCCACGTCGGCTCGGCGTCGGCCCTGCTGCCCGCGCTCACGATCGGGGCGGCGGGCGCGATCGTCGCGCTCGGCACCATCTCGGCGCGGGAGTGGTGCGACGTGTACGCCCTGGCCAAGGCCGGACGCTGGGACGAAGCGCGGGAGATCGCGGCCCGCATGATGTCGGCCGATCGCGGCGTCGCCGGACGCTACGGCATCGGCGGCCTCAAGGCCGCGCTCGATCTGCAGGGCTTGTACGGCGGGCCCTGCCGGCCGCCATTGCCGACGCCGGATGCCGACGCCATCGAGGACATCAAGGAAGTCCTGGCCACCGCCGGCCTGCTCTAGGAGGAGCGCTGTGAAAACGTCGGGAGCTCGCATCGTGCTGGAGTGCCTCAAGCGTGAGGGAGTGGACACCATCTTCGGCCTGCCCGGCGGCGCCGTCCTCCCCATCTACGACGCCCTCTATGACTTCGAAGGCCTCCGTCACATCCTGGTTCGCCAGGAAGCGGCCGCGGGCCACGCGGCCGAGGGATACGCCCGCACGACCGGCAAGGTCGGCGTCTGCCTGGTGACGTCCGGCCCGGCGGCGACCAACCTGGTCACGGCGCTCCAGGACGCGTACATGGACTCCATCCCGATCGTCGCCTTCACCGGTCAGGTCCCCACGCACCTGATCGGCAACGACGCGTTCCAGGAAGCCGACAACTGTGGAATCACGCGGCCGTGCACGAAGCACAACTTCCTGGTCAAGGACGGCAAGGACCTCGGTCCGATCATCCGCGAAGCGTTCCACATCGCGGCGACCGGGCGGCCGGGTCCGGTCCACGTGGACCTTCCCAAGGACATCCTCGTCAAGGAGGCCGAGCTGGTGTGGCCGGAAAAGGTCCACCTCCGCTCCTACAACCCGAACTACGAGGGCCACGCCGGCCAGATCAAGAAGGCGGCGCGGCTCATGATGCACGCGCGCCGGCCGGTGCTGTACGTCGGCGGCGGGGTGATCTCGGCCGACGCCAACGAGGAGCTGCGCGAGCTCGCCGAGCTGACCCAGATCCCGGTCACGACCACGCTGATGGGCCTGGGCGCGTTTCCCTCCGAGCATCCGCTGTCGCTCGACATGCTCGGCATGCACGGGGCCTACTACGCCAACATGGCCGTCCACAAGTCGGACGTGCTCGTCGCGGTGGGCGCGCGCTTCGACGACCGGGTCACCGGCAAGGTGGAGGCCTTCGCGCCCGACGCCGAGATCGTCCACATCGACATCGACCCGTCCTCGATCTCGAAGAACATCAAGGTGCACGTGCCGATCGTGGGCGACTGCCGCCGCGTCCTCCGCGGCCTCCTCGAGGCGGTGCGCGAGGAATCGAAGAACGACGTGCCGGCGCTGGCCCACGAGGCGCGCAAGCAGTGGCTGGCCCAGATCGCCGAGTGGCGGGCCCGCCATCCGCTCGGGTTCGACTGGGACGATCAGCTGATCAAGCCGCAACACGTGATCCAGGAGGTCTCGAATCTCACGCGGGGTGAGGCCTATGTCATCACCGGCGTCGGCCAGCACCAGATGTGGGCCGCGCAGTACTACCGGTTCAAGTACCCGCGCCGCTGGTGCACGTCGGGCGGCCTCGGCACGATGGGCTACGGGCTGCCCACCGCGATGGGCGTGGCGGCGGCGCATCCCGGAGAGCTCGTCATCAACATCGACGGCGACGGCTCCTTCGCGATGAACAGCCAGGAGCTGGCCACCTGCTACGAGAACAACCTGCCGGTGAAGACGATCATCATCAACAACGGTGGCCACGGCATGGTGCGCCAGTGGCAGGCCATCATCTACAAGGGCCGCTTCTGCTCCGTCGACCTCGAGCGGAGCCCCGACTTCGTGAAGCTGGCCGAGGCGTACGGGTGCGTCGGCCTGCGGGCGACCCGCCCGTCCGAGGTGGTCCCGACGCTGGAGAAGGCGTTCTCGACGCCCGGCCCGGTGGTGGTCGACATGTGCGTCGACAAGTGGGAGTACGTGTTCCCCATGGTGCCGGCCGGCGGCGCCAACACCGACATGATCCTCGAGAATCCGACGACGGCGGCGCGGGAGAAGGCCTCCCGGTCGCAGACGGGCTTCTGATGCAGAACGGTGGCGAGCCCGGCAAGCACACGATCGCCGTCCTGGTCGAGAACAAGTTCGGCGTCCTCTCGCGCGTGGCCGGGCTCTTCTCGGCCCGCGGCTACAACATCGAGAGCCTGTCCGTCGGCGAGACGCTCGATCCCACGGTGTCGCGGATGACCATCGTCGTCCACGGCGACGAGTTCGTCATCGAGCAGGTCACGAAGCAGCTCCACAAGCTCATCGACGTCATCAAGGTCAGCGACCTCACCGAGGACGACCACGTCGAGCGCGAGCTGATGCTGATTCGCGTCAACGCCGAGCCGCAGCACCGGGCCGAGATCATGCGGACGGCCGACATCTTCCGGGCCAAGATCGTCGACGTGACGCCGCAGTCGTTCACGATCGAGGCGACCGGCGAGGAAGGCAAGCTGGAAGCGCTGGTCGAGCTGCTGCGGCCGATGGGAATCCAGGAAATCGTGCGCACCGGCAAGGTGGCCATCGCGCGCGGTCCCAAGACACGACGACGCGTCGAGCCGGCGCCGGCGGCCAAGCGCGGCCGCGTCGAGGATCCGCGCGTGGTCGGATTCGCCGACTAACGTCAGAAAGGACACGCAGGAATGCCCGCGAAAATCTTCTACGACCAGGACGCTGATCTCGGTCTCCTCAAGGGACGCAAGATCGCCATCATCGGCTACGGTAGCCAGGGCCACGCCCACGCGCTGAACCTTCACGACTCCGGCCAGGACGTCGTCGTCGGGCTCTACAAGGGCTCGAAGAGCTGGGCCAAGGCCGAGAAGGATGGCCTGAAGGTCGCCCCCGTGGCCGACGCCGCCAAGCTCGGTGACGTCGTCATGATCCTGCTGCCCGATCAGACTCAGCGTCAGGTCTTCGAGGAGTCGATCAAGGGCGGCCTCGGCCGAGGCAAGATGCTGATGTTCGCCCACGGCTTCAACATCCACTTCAACCAGGTCGTGCCGCCGCCCGACGTCGACGTGACGATGATCGCGCCCAAGGCGCCCGGGCACGTCATGCGCGACCTCTTCACCCAGGGCCCTGGAGTCCCCGCGCTGGTCGCGGTGTACCAGGACGTCTCCGGCAAGGCGCGCGACATGGCGCTCGCCTACGGCAAGGGCGTGGGGTGTACGAGAGCGGGGGTCATCGAAACCACGTTCAAGGAAGAAACAGAAACCGACCTCTTCGGCGAGCAGACGACGCTCTGTGGCGGCGTCTCGCACCTGATCAAGGCCGCCTTCGAGAAGCTGGTCGAGGCGGGGTATCAGCCGGAGATCGCCTACTTCGAGTGCATGCACGAGATGAAGCTGATCGTCGACCTGTTCTACCAGGGAGGTCTTGCCTACATGCGGTACTCGGTCTCGGACACCGCGGAGTACGGGGACTACACCCGGGGCCCGCGGGTCGTGAGCGAGGAGACCAAGGTCGAGATGAAGAAGATCCTGAGCGAGATCCAGTCGGGCCAGTTCGCCCGCGAGTGGGTGCTGGAGAACCAGGCCAACCGCGCGCAATTCCTGGCCATGCGCAAGCGTGACGCCGACCACAAGATCGAAGAAGTCGGCCAGCGACTGCGGGCCATGATGTCCTGGATCAAGCCGCCGCGGATGTGACGATGAAGAGAATTCCGCTCGCGCGCGAAGGCTGGCCGTTCGTCGCCGTTCCGGCGGCGCTGGCGGCCGGCCTGTTCGTCTCCCGCCGGCGTCGCCTCGCCCTGCCGTTTGCCGCGGCGACGCTGGCGTCGCTCGGCTTCTTCCGCGACCCCGAGCGTCGGGTGCCGGTCATGGCCGGGGCGGTGCTGTCGCCGGCCGACGGGCGCGTGACCGGGGTGGTCGATGACGTCGACGCGTGGGTGGGGCCGGCGGTGCGGGTGTCCATCTTCCTCTCGCCGCTCGACGTGCACGTGAATCGCTCGCCGATCGCCGGCCGCGTGATGGAGCGCGTGTGCACACCAGGACGCTTCGTGCCGGCCTTCGAGCCGGACGCCGGAATCGTCAACGAGCGCTGCGCGCTCCACCTCGAGGGAGACCGGGCCCGCATCACCGTGATCCAGATCGCCGGCGTCCTCGCCCGCCGGATCGTGTGCCGGGTGGGCCGGGGCGACAAGCTGGAGGCGGGCGAGCGGTTCGGCATGATCAAGTTCGGGTCGCGGACCGACTGCGTGATGCCGCGGGAGACCGACGTTCGCGTGCGCGTCGGGGATCGCGTCCGAGGAGGCGAGACGGTGGTGGGGGTGCTGCCATGATCCCGCGCCGACAGGGCCGGGGCTTGCGTCAGCGCCGCTGGCACGAGCTGAGGGACAAGCGCCGGCGCGGCATCTTCCTCCTGCCCAGCCTGCTCACCACCGGCAACCTCTTCTGTGGCTTCTTCGCGCTGGTCCTGACGCTCGACCAGCGTTATGCCGAGGCCGCGCTGACCATCTTCGTGGCGATGGTCATGGATCTGCTGGACGGGCGCGTGGCTCGGCTCATGCGTGCGACGAGCCAGTTCGGGGTGGAGTACGACTCGCTGGCCGACATCGTCTCGTTCTGCGTGGCGCCGGGCTTTCTGCTCTACTCGTTCGCCCTGCGCGACCTCGGGCGCCCGGCCTGGTTCGGGGCGTTCCTCTTCGTCATCTGTGGCGCCCTCCGGCTGGCCCGCTTCAACGTGCAGACGGGCACGGTGGACCGACGGTTCTTCGTGGGCCTGTCGACCCCCGCCGCGGCCGGTGTCGTCGCCTCCACGGTCCTCATCCTGAACGGCCGCGAGGTGACGCGGGAACTGGAAGTCGCCGTCGCCGTCGGCAGCTACATCGTGGCGCTGATGATGGTCTCGACGTTCCGCTACTGGAGCTTCAAGGAGATCGACTTCGCTCGGCGCCGGCCGGTGCGAACGCTGCTCGTGGTCGTGCTGGCGATCATGATCGTTGCGACGCACCACGAGCTGTTCCTGTTCGTGCTGTTCACCGGCTATGCCTTGTCCGGGCCGCTGCGGCGGCTCATCATCGGCCGCGCGGCGGTGCCGGGGCCCGCCGAAGCGCGACCGGGAGATATGCACTGAGTCAGGGGGGAGTCATGGATCGGGTCATCATCTTCGACACGACGCTTCGCGACGGCGAGCAGGCGCCCGGGTTCTCCATGAACACGATGGAGAAGCTGGAGATGGCGCGGCAGCTGGCGCGCCTCAACGTGGATGTCATCGAGGCGGGGTTTCCCATCTCGTCCGAGGAAGACTTCGAGGCGACGCGGGCGGTGGCCCGCCAGGTCGGCACGCTCGACGGTGGCCCGTCGATCTGCGGCCTGAGCCGCGTGGGCCTGGCCGATATCGACCGCTGCTGGGAGGCGGTGAAGTACGCCCGCACGCCGCGCATCCACACGTTCGTGGCCACCTCCGACATCCACCTGATGTACAAGCTGCGCAAGTCGCGGGCCGAGATCATGAAGGCCGCCGTCGATGCGGTCCGCCACGCCCGGGGCTACTGTCAGGACGTGGAGTTCTCACCCGAGGACGCTTCGCGCACGGACTTCGAGTACATGTGTGACGTGCTGTCGGCGGTCATCGACGCCGGCGCCCGCACGATCAACATCCCCGATACGGTCGGCTATGCGATTCCCCGCGAGTGGGGTGAGCGCATCGCGCGCATCCGGGAAAAGGTCCAGGGCATCGACAAGGTCGTCCTGTCCGTGCACTGCCACAACGATCTCGGCCAGGCCGTGGCCAACTCGCTCACCGCGCTCATGAACGGCGCCCGGCAGGTCGAGTGCACGATCAACGGCATCGGCGAGCGCGCGGGCAACGCGTCGCTCGAAGAGGGACTTCTTCGGGCTCGACACGCGCGTGCGCTCGGAGGAGATCTTCAGGAGCTCGCGCCTGCTTTCGCACATCACCGGCGTCCACGTCCAGCCCAACAAGGCCGTGGTGGGTGAGAACGCCTTCGCCCACGAGGCGGGGATCCATCAGGACGGCGTGCTGAAGGAGAAGCTCACCTACGAGATCATGCGGCCCGAGGACATCGGCCGGCCCGCCAACAAGCTGGTCCTCGGCAAGCACTCCGGACGGGCGGCGCTGTCAGCGCGCCTGAAAGATCTCGGATTCGACCTGGCCGGTCCGGACCTCGACCGCGCCTTCCGCACGTTCAAGGACCTCGCCGACCGCAAGAAAGAGGTCTATGACGAGGATCTGCTCGCCATCGTCACCGACGAGGCGACGAAGATTCCCGTCGCGTACGAGCTCGACTACTTGCACGTCATCAGCGGCACCGGCGTGGTGCCCTCGGCCACCATCCGGCTGCGGAAGGACGGCGAGCTCTTCCAGGACTCGGGGGTGGGCGACGGTCCGGTCGATGCCGTGCTCAACGCGGTCGACGCCATCACGGGGATGAAGGGCCAGCTCCGCGATTATGCGATCCGCGCGGCCACCTCGGGCAAGGACGCGATCGGCGAGGTCTCGGTCAAGGTCGATTTCGACGGCACGATCGTGTCGGGCAAGGGCGCGTCGACCGACGTCATCGAGGCGAGTGCGCGCGCCTACCTCAGTGCCCGATCGCGGTCCTGCCGGGCGATGGCATCGGACAAGAGGTCACGGTCGAAGCCGTCCGGGTGCTGCACTCGGTGGCGAAGGCCACCGGCCTCGGCTTCGAGTTCGAGCCGGGGTTGATCGGGGGCAGCGCGATCGACGCGGCCGGCACGCCGCTGCCGGCGGCCACGCTCGACCTCGTCCGTAAGGCTCAGGCGATCCTGTTCGGCGCCGTGGGTGGCCCGAAGTGGGATCACCTCCCGCAGGAGCAGCGCGCCGAGCGCGGGCTGCTCGCCCTTCGCAAGGAGCTCGACCTCTTTGCGAACCTCCGACCGGCCCGCTGTTTCCCCATGCTGGTCGACGCTTCACCGCTGAAGCGCTCGGTCGTCGACGGTACTGACATCATGGTGATTCGCGAGCTGACCGGTGGGCTCTATTTCGGAGAGCCGCGGGGAGTCGAGCGAACGGCCGACGGGGCCCGGGCCGTCAACACGATGGTGTACACGACGCGGGAGATCGAGCGCGTGGCCCGGGTCGGCTTCGACGTCGCCCGCAAGCGGCGGAAACACCTGACCTCGGTGGACAAGGCCAACGTGCTCGTCGTCTCGACCCTCTGGCGCGAGGTGGTCACGCGCGTCGCCAAGGACTATCCCGACGTGACGCTCGACCACGTGCTCGTCGACAACTGCGCCATGGCGCTCGTCCACAAGCCCACGCAGTTCGACACGATTGTGACCGAGAACACCTTCGGTGATATTTTGTCTGACGAGGCGGCGATCCTGGCCGGATCGATGGGGATGTTGCCGTCGGCGTCGCTGGGTCCGGCCGGAGCGGGCCGGGGCGCCGTCGGCCTCTACGAGCCGGTTCACGGAACGGCGCCCGACATTGCCGGCAAGGGCGTGGCGAATCCGATCGCCGCGATCCTGTCGGCGGCGATGCTGCTGCGGTACTCGCTGGACCGGGGAACGGATGCCGATCGTATCGAGCAAGCCGTCCTGCGCGTGCTCGAGCAAGGACACCGGACCGGCGACATCGCCGCGCGAGGCGAGAAGGTGATCGGAACGAAGGAGATGGGGGACCTCATCGTGCGTGCCGTGGAGAGCCAGTACTGATGGCGACCGGGCTCTGCGTGGCCGTCGTCGGCGCCACCGGCGCCGCCGGCCAGACGACCCTCCGCATTCTCGAGGAGCGCAAGTTCCCCGTGCGCGAGCTGCGCTGCTTCGCCTCCGAACGCTCGGTCGGAAAGACCGTGACGTTCCTGGACGAGGCGGTGCCCGTGCGGAAGGTCGAGCCCGAGGCGTTCCGGGGCGTCGAGATCGCGTTCTGCTCGGCGGGCTCGGCGCAGGCCAAGGAATACGCGCCGATGATCGTCCGCGCCGGCGCGATCGTCGTCGACAAGTCCAACGCGTTCCGGATGGATCCGAACGTGCCGCTGGTGGTGCCCGAGATCAATCCCCACGCGGCGCGTGGGCACCAGGGCATCGTGGCCTGTCCGAACTGCACCACCATCGTCACGGTGATGCCGCTCAAGCCGTTGCACGACGCCGGGCGGCTCCGCCGCGTGGTGGCGACGAGCTTCCAGGCCGCCTCCGGGGCGGGTGTCAACGGCCTCGACGACCTCCGCCAGCAGTCGCTGGCGTGGGCGCGTGGCGAGGCCATGGTGCCGCACCACTTCCAGCATCAGCTCGCCTTCAACCTGATTCCGCACATCGACAAGTTCGGGAGCGACGGCTACACCGGCGAGGAGATGAAGCTCGTCAACGAGACGCGGAAGATCCTCGAGATCCCGGACCTGCCGGTGGCGCCGACCACGGTGCGGGTGCCCGTCTTCACATGTCACTCGATCGCGGTCAATGCCGAGACGGACCAGAAGATCTCGGTGGCGCGGGCGCGTGAGCTGTTCGCGGCCTTTCCCGGGCTCACCCTGTGGGACGAGCCGGCGGAGAACCGCTATCCCATGCCGATCGTGGTGGAAGGCCAGGACGACTGCTACGTCGGGCGGATCCGCGAGGACCTGTCGCATCCGCGCGCGCTCAACTTCTGGGTCGTGGGAGATCAGCTTCGCAAGGGCGCGGCGACGAACGCGGTCCAGATCGCGGAGTTGCTGGTCCGAGGGTAAGCCATCGGTCTCCGACGGCTCTATCACCGGCGCTTCGGTTACCACACGCGGTTTCACATCGCCGTGATCGTCACCATCGTTGTCGTGGCCTACCTGGTGGTGCCCAACGTCACCCGCTTCCTGCACGCCGCCGGCGGCTACGACCCGACGGGATACGAGCCGAAGGACACGGCGCGCGCGAGCTGGCTCGACGCCAAGGGGCGCATGGTCGGGCTGCCGCAGTTCACGATCGATCAGGTGGTCAACGTCGGCCTGTTCGTGCTCGTCATCGTACTCTGGCTCAATCTCACGGACCGCCGCCGGCGATAGCCGCCGGCGTCTCGACGGTCCGCGTCCTGCGCCTCGTCCTCGCGTACGACGGCACGGCCTACGCGGGATGGCAGGTCCAACCCGACGCCCCGACGGTGCAGGGGCACCTCACGAATGCGGCTCGACGGCTGCTGGGACCGGCGACGCGCGTCGTGGGCGCCAGCCGGACCGACGCCGGGGTCCACGCGCTCGGGCAGGTGGCCTCGGTCGCGACGGAGAGCGCGCTCTCGGCGACGGCGGTGCAGGGCGCACTGAATGCCATGCTGCCTGCCGATATCCGCGTGCTTCGCGTCGGCGACGCGGACGCGGGGTTCGACGCCCGACGCCACGCGAGGCGGAAGCGTTACGCGTACCTCATCGACAACGGCGCGGTGGCGAGCCCGCTTCTGCGGCGCTACGCCTGGCACGTTCGGGTTTCGCTCGACGTCAGCGCGATGCGGGCCGGACTTGGCCGGCTGCGCGGCGTTCACGACTTCAGCGCGTTTCGCGCCGCGCCCGGGAGGAGCCAGCGCCCGGTGTGTCACGTGAGCGCGCTGCACGTCGTCCAGCACCGGTCGCGCCTGGCCATCGTCGTGTCCGCCGATCGCTACCTGCACCACATGGTGCGGAACATCGTGGGCAGCGCGGTCGCCATCGGCCGCGGGACGCGCCCGCCGGCCTGGATGGGCGACGTGCTCGCCAGTCGGGATCGGACCACGGCCGGCCCGACGGCGCCCGCCCAGGGCCTGACGCTGCTGCGCGTCCTGTACTGATGGCCGGCCTCCTGGGCCGGCAGCACTGCTAGAATCGGGCTACCGATGAGAACGTACTTCAAGGTGCGTGGTGACCGCGCCGAAGAGGCCACCGGCGAAGTCGTCCGCGAACAGCCGCTGACCCTCTACATCAACGGCCAGCGGTTCCTCACGCTGCTGTGCTCACCCATGAAGCTGGAGGCTCTCATCGTCGGCTACCTGTGGATGGAAAAAGTCATCGAGGGCCTCGCCGACGTCCAACAGGTCGACGTCTCCCCGGTCGATGGCCGCGCTGACGTGACGCTCACGCGGCCGGTTACGCTGCCCACCGAGAGGATCCTGACCTCGGGCTGCGGCGGTGGCATCACCTTTCGCATCGATCACCGCCTGTTCCCGCGCCTCAGCTCGCGGCGGCGAGTTCGCCCGGAGGCGCTGGCAGAACGCATGAAGGACCTGTTCACCGCGGCCGTTCACTACAAGGCCTCGCGTGGCATCCACGGCGCCGCGCTCGCCGAGCCGGACGGTCTTCTCGTCATCGCCGAGGACGTGGGACGACACAATGCCGTCGACAAGGTGAAGGGCGAGGCGCTGCTTCGCGGAATCCCAACCGAGGACCGCATTCTCCTGTCGACGGGGCGGATCTCCTCCGAGATGCTGCTCAAGGCCGCCCGGATGGGCGTGCCGATCGTTGCGTCTCGCACGTCGCCGACCGAGATGGCGGTGGCGCTCGCCGAGCAGCTCAACGTGACCGTGTGTGGCTACGTTCGTCCCGACGGCTTGAACCTCTACACGGGCGAGGGCCTGTTGCTCACCGAACCGGCGACGGCTCGTGGCTGAGGCGGATGGCGATGGCTGAGGCGGACGGCGAAGGCGGCGAAGAGGCGCGCCAGCGCCGGGGGCTGAAGTTCAGGCGCCGCGACGATTACGCGGTCGAGCTCTTCCGTGAAGCCCAGGCCAACCTCGGAGACCTGCGCCGAGTCGATCGAATCCTGCTGGAGCTCGGCCGCTTCTACAACCCCTACATCAACGCGCCGATCGTCGATCTGGCGACGCGCCGGCGAGTGCTCGAGCTTCTCGAGCGCGCTGAGGTTTCGGAAGCCAGCCAGATCCTGGACGAGCGCCTGACCCTCTACAGCCAGGCTCCGGGGACAGAAGATTAGGCCCCAAATCAGGCTGCCGGACGGGACCCGGGTGCCGGGAGCAGCAGCCCCTATATAAGGAGGGGCTGACGGCCGTGCAATGTTGACAATCTGGTCAGACCAGACGTAGCATTCCGCAACTGTGGCATTTGTGTCGGCCGCAAGCTGGAAGGGGGTTTCGCAATGACGCAAGGCCTTACCGACTGGCTTCAACAAAATCGCCTCACCGTCGTCAGTGTGGACAAGGGCCGTGGAACGGTCCGGGTCCGCGCCGATGGCGACGCGTGCAGTGACCTCGCGTGCGGTGACTCGCTGCTGGTCGCGGGCGAGGGTCCGGCCGGTCTCGACGCTCTTCATCCCGGTGACATCATCCGCGTCGACCGTCAACCCGGGCGCCCTGACCGGATCGTCGTCGTCCGCCGTGTCTGGGATGAGCTGACGAGTCCGGAGCTCTAGGTGTCGAGCGTGTGAACGCCTCGACGCCATGCTAATCCGTCTTCGTATCATCACCGACTCCGCTCGGAAGGTCATGCTGGCGAGCGTCTGCGAACGACGCCGCCGTCGTCACGGAGGGCCATCATGAGTTTGTCGCGGCGCGACTTTCTCAAATTCGGAACCGCGACGGCGACGGGAGTCGCCGTCGGCACCAACGGGCTCGACCTCACGCCGGTCGAAGCGGTGGCGACGTCCCTGAAGATCAAGGAAGCCAAGGTCGTGCGCGGCGTCTGTCCGTATTGCGCGGTGGGGTGCGGCCAGCTGATCTATGCGAAGGACGGCAAGATCATCGACATCGA
>WNGN01002505.1_pt1 | contig 12334 bp, 12 predicted proteins | sample 5400561 | NCBI WGS metagenome assembly WNGN01 (sample SAMN13153379, study PRJNA577476) | soil metagenome | isolation source: 115 cm soil or saprolite under Garry oak tree replicate 2 | place: USA:California | collected 2016-06-15
GAGCCGGACGCGGGTGACCCGCCGGTCAGAAGGATCGACCTCGCGCACGACCAGTCCGGACTCCTCCAGCCGTGAGACGATCCGGGTGATCGTCGGGGGCTGCACCTGCTCAGCTCCGGCGAGGTCGCCCAGGGTCACCGGTCCGCGGGTCTCGATGCTCCACAGGGCCGAGAGCAGGGAGGCGGTCATCTCGATGCCCGTCTGCTGACGCAGGCGACGCGCAAGCCGCGCCACGGCCACGCGAAGGTCGGCGGCGAGCAACTCCGTGTCGGCCGGAGCTGTCGCCGCCTCAGTGTTCGCAGGTGCCGCGCTCACGCCCATTACTTTACAAGACTAATTAGCTAGGCTAAATATTCCTCTCTTGAAGGGATCAGGCCTCGGGGTCCCCTTGGCGGGCCCGCTGGATGGCCTCCTTCCGGGCCAGGCGAGCCTCCCGCCGGACCTTCGCCTCCACCTGGCGCTGGCGTTGCTCCTCGTCCTCCGCGATGACGGACGGGACGGGGCGGGGCTTTCCCGACCCATCGAGGGCGACGTAGACGAGGTAGGCGCTCGAGGTGTGGACATGGCGGCCGGTCACGACGTTATCGGCTTCCACCCGCACCCCGACCTCCATGGAGGTCCGGCCAGTGTCGTTGACCATCGCCTTCACCGTGACCAGGTCACCGACGAACACGGGCTCCAGGAAGGACATCTCATCCATGGCCACCGTTACCACGGGCCCACCACAGTGCTTCATCGCGGCGAGACCGCCGGTGGTGTCGACGAGCTTCATGACCTCACCGCCGTGGACGTTCCCCAGGAGGTTCGCATCGGTGAGCTCCATGGCCCGGATCTGCACCACCGAAGAAGCAGACGCCCGCCTCGGCGCGAGGTCCCAGTCCTCGGCCTCCAGGCTCACCCGCCGTACCTCTTGAGGATCTCTCGGGCGATCACCACTCGCTGGATCTGATTCGTCCCTTCGTAGATCTGGGTGATCTTCGCGTCGCGCATCATCCGCTCGACCGGATACTCCTTCATGTATCCGTAGCCGCCGAGGACTTGCACGGCGTCGGTGGTCACCCTCATTGCCGTGTCCCCGGCAAAGCACTTGGCCACGCTGGCGAAATACGTCATCCGCGGGTCGTTCGCGTCCACCAAGCCGGCCGCCTTGTACACCAGGAGGCGAGCCGCCTCGATCTCCATAGCCATGTCGGCCAGCATGAACTGCAAGCCCTCGAACTGGCTGATCGACTTGCCGAACTGCTGGCGCTCGGTCGAGTACCTCGCTGCGAAGTCGAAGGCGCCCTGGGCGATTCCTAGGGCCTGGGCGGCGATCGTCGGGCGAGAGTAGTCCAGCGTGCGCATTGCGTAGGTGAAGCCTTCGCCCTCCTCCCCGATCAGGCGGTCGGCAGGAATCTCGGCCTTCTCCAGGTAGACCTCCGCGGTAGGCGAGCCTCGGATGCCCATCTTGTGCTCTTTCTTCCCGAAGGAGACGCCGGGGTCGTCCTTGAAGACAAGGAACGCGGAGATGCCCTTCGCACGGAGCTCGGGGTCTCGAGTAGCGAAGACCGTGTAGGCATCGGATACGCCGGCGCCGGTGATGAACCGCTTGGTGCCGGAGAGGCTCCAGCCGCCCCCGGTCTTCTCGTAGCCCGTCCTCATCGCCACCGAATCCGAACCGCTGCCCGGCTCGGTAAGGCAGTAGCTCATCTGGAGCTCGCCCCTGGCGATGCCGCCGAACAGCTCGCGCTTTTGCTCCGCGGAACCGGCCAGCATGACGGGGATCGCGCCGAGCCGGCTGACCAGCACCATCAGCGAGCAGCCCGCCGAGATCCGCGAGATCTCCTCGATGAGGATGGCGAAAGTGAGCGAGCCGCCGCCGGCCCCGCCGAACTCCTCCGGGTAGCCGACGGCCATGAGCTCGTTCTCGACGAAGATCTTGTGGACGTCCCAGGGGAACTCGTCCTCGTCGTCGATCTCGGCCGCCCGTGCCAGGCCGATCTTCTCCTCGACGATCTCGCGCACAAGAGCGCGAAACTCCTCAAGCTCTTGCGGCAGCGAGAAGGTGCGCTCGCTCATCTCACCTTCAGGCAACGCGGCGGATGATGAGCGCGTCGCCCTGGCCGCCGCCTCCACACAGCGCTGCGCCTCCGAGGTCCACCTCGCGCCGCCGCATCTCGTACGCGAGCGTCAGCACCAACCGCGCTCCGCTCATCCCGATGGGGTGCCCGAGGGCCACCGCACCGCCGTTCACGTTGACGATCGCCTCGTCGACGCCAAGCATCCGCGTGGCGTTCAGGGCGACCGACGCAAAGGCCTCGTTGATCTCGACCAGCCCCAGGTCGTGGGCGTCCTTGCCCGCTTTCTTCAGGGCGTTCTGCATGGCCACGGCAGGAACCGTGTGCAGCCAGGCGTAGCGTTCGGCGCTCATGCCGTGGGCGACGATCTCGGCCAGCGGCGGTAGCCCGAGAGCCTCGGCCCGCTCGCGCTTCATCACCACGACCGCGGCCCCCCCGTCGGAGATCTGCGAGGCGTTCCCGGCGGTGATGGTGCCCTCGGCCCGGAAGGCCGGCTTCAGCTTGGCGAGTGACTCCTTGGTCGTGTCGGCGCGGATCCCCTCGTCACGCGCCACGATGACCGGATCGCCCGTGCGCTGGGGGATCGCGACCGGGACGACCTCTTCGGCGAAGCGCCCCTCGTCCCACGCCACAGCTGCCCGAAGATGTGACTGGGCCGCCCACGCGTCCTGCTCCTCGCGGGTGATGGCGAGCTGCTCGTTCACCTCGTCGGAGGAATCGCCCATGTGCTTGCCGGTGAACGTCGACCACAGCCCGTCGTAGACCATCGAGTCGACCATCGTGCTGTTGCCCGTGCGTTGGCCCCACCGCGCGCCCGGGATGAGGTAGGGGGCCCGCGACATCGACTCCATCCCCCCCGCCACGACCACCTCGACCTCGCCGGCCCGGATGAGCTGGTCCGCCAGCGCGATGGCGGAAAGGCCCGAGAGGCACACCTTGTTGATGGTGATGGCCGGGACCTCCTTCGGGATCCCCGCCTCGATCGCGGCTTGGCGAGCGGTGATCTGTCCCGTCCCGGCCTGGATGACCTGACCCATGATCACGTAGTCGATCTGGTCAGGAGCGGTCCCCGCGCGCCCGATCGCACTCGAGATGGCGTGGGCACCCAACTTCACCGCCGAGAGGTCCTTGAAGCCGCCGCCGAACTTCCCGATCGGCGTGCGGGCGCCAGCCACGATCACGGACGAAGTCATGGGAATGCGCTCCTCTCACGAGACTCGCGTCCCATTCTACGTGCGGGTGGTGGCTAGGTTTCGGGGTGCGCGTCCGGTTCGTCGGTGAGGTCGAGGACCAAATCCGGATGGGGCTCACGGCAGGCCAGCGCGGCATGGATGACCGCCACGATCTCCTCCCCCACCAGCTCGTCGCGGGCGATCAATGCGTCACGAAGCGCCTCGACCAGGTCCCGGTTCGCCACGAGCAGGCCGTGGATCCGGTCCTTCTGCGTCTGCAGGAGATCCTCGACTCGGCGCTTCGCCGCCTGATCGCCAAGCACCTTTCCCACCAGGTTCGTTCGAGAGACCACGCCGTCCGCGACCGCCTCGTAGGACACGAGCGACCCGCCCATCCCCAACGCACCCACCATCGTCGCGGCGACCTGCGTGGCCGCCGCGAGGTCCGAACCCGGCCCGGTCCCACTCTCTCCCAGGAACAGCTCCTCCGCGGCCATGCCGGCCAGGGCGATCGCCAGCGAGGCCTCGAGCTCGGTTCGCGACTGGGTGAACCGCTCCTCGAGGTCCGAGTGGGCCAGCAGGCCGAGGGAGGACCGGCGCTTGATGATCGACAGCACCTCCATGCGCCGGCTCGTGCCGACCAGGAAAGCAGCGACGGCATGGCCGGCCTCGTGGGTGGCCACGGCCTGGCGCTCAGCCTCCGTGTAGGAGACCTGTTGCTTCAGCCCGACCTCCTCGGTCACCTTCGCCTCGTAGATGTCGGACGTGGTCATCGCCTGCCGCCCCTCTCGGAGCGCAACCAGAAGCGCTTCGTCAAGTAGATGCTCGATCATCACCGGGGAGTATCCGAAGGTGTCGTGGGCGAGCCGATCGCGGGCTCCCTCCGCGTCCAGGTCCGGGCCGTGGGCCTTGTGCGACAGGAAGTAGTCGATCAGCTCCCGCCGGGCCAGCTTGGTGGGAAGGTCGAAGTACAGGCGGCGGTCGAACCGGCCGGGGCGGAGCAGAGCGGGATCGAGCGCGCCCGCCCGGTTGGTGGCCGCAATCAGCAGGATGTTGTGGTAGCGCGGCTTCCCGCTCTTCAGCTGTCGGTCCGCCGGAAGGTAGCCGTTCAGCCACTGGAAGACCCGCTCCTTGTGCCGCTGCAGCGCCGGGGGCTGGTCGAAGGACTGCATCTGGATCAGGAGCTCGTTGACGAAGCCACTGCCCGCGGGCGACATGAAACGCGAGATCGATCGCCCGCTGGTCGCCTCCGGAGAAGGCGCCATGGCGATGTGGTCCCGACTTCCGCCGATCGCGTCGATCTCCTCGATGAACCCGATCGCGCCGCCCTCTCGCCGTGCCGCCTTTCGGAGGGCCTTGAAGAACGCGCGGATCTTCACGTTCGACATCCCGAACCACATTGACTGGAAGGCCGGGGCGGAGACGAACAGGAACGGAACGCCGGCTTGCTTGGCCATGGCCTTGTCCAGATAGGTCTTGCCGGTGCCGGGCGGCCCCTGGAAGAGGATGCCGCGGCGCGGGTTGCCCCCCAGGACCTCCCTGAAGGTCACGTAGCCGAGGAAGACGTTGAGTGAGCGGGTCACTTCATCGACCTGGGTCTCCAGGCCCTGGACCTCCGACAGGCCGATCTCCAGGTGCTCCGGCCGAATCATGATGTGAGGGGATCGGCCGCTGCCGAGCATCGGCACCAGAAGCACGACCGCGAACAGCACGACCAAGATGGCCCCCGGAGCCCAGATGTCCGCATTCTGCGGCATGTGCGGCAGATGCAGGCGATCCGTGATCTCCAACCACGAGAAGAGGGCAGCCAAGCCGTAGATGAAGACGATCGCTCGCATCAACCGTCTCCGGGTGGTCCGGCGACGGACGCGTGAGACGTCCGCGGTGCCCGCGCGAAGGAGCTTCGAGTCTCCGAGCGCCGCCGTCGTGCTGTTCGCTTCGCTCATCCCGCCCCCCTCGCCGATGCCCCCACCACAGGAAGGGAAACGGCGGCAGGCCTCGCGGTGGGGCGCCCGGACGGCACATCATATCCCAGGCCCTTTCGGAAGGAACTCGGCGAAGGGACATTGCTACCCCCGACTTTTGACCGATGCCATCGCACGGCGCCCTCATGACAAGTCTCGGCGGGACGGGCTAAGGTGGTCGGGACAAGCGCCTGATGCCCCGTCTCGTTCTCCGGGAGGTACTGGTGCCGCGGAAGAAGCAGGACCCGATCGACGCCGAGGTGGCCCGACGGATCGGCGGCCTGCTTCGAGGACTGCGCCGATCGGCAGGGTACCGCGCGGTGAAGGACGCCGCGGCCCGCTCCCATTGCCCGGCAGCGCAGCAGACCATCTACGCCTACGAACGAGGCGGCCTCGTGCCCTCGCTCAAGCAGTTCATGGAGCTGGTCGAGTTCTACGCGCTGCAGAGCGAGGGAGCAACCCAGGCCACCCGATACGAGGGGGTGGCGGCCATGGTTGCCGCCCTGTCCACTCCCGCGTACCACCTCACGGACGCGATGGGCCTGATCGACCGGCTGCAGCCGGAGCCTGCGGCGGGCCGGCGCCGCCGCAAGAGGTAAAGAGAGTTGGCGGCTGCGGGCCCCGACTCCGGACGCCGCCCGCTGCTCGGCGAGGTCGACCACGTCGGGATCGCGGTGACCGACCTGGACTCCGCGGTGCGCGAGTACGCCGACGCCTTCGGCGTCGAGCCCGTCCATCGGGAGCGCGTGGAGGATCAGGGCGTGGAGGAGGTTCTCATCCGGGTGGGCACCTCGTACATCCAGCTCCTCGGCGCGCTCGGCCCCCAGACTCCGGTGGGGAAGTTCCTGGCTCGGCGCGGCGAGGGGGTCCATCACATCGGCTATCGCGTCTCGGACCTGGAGGGAGCGCTCAGGACGCTTCGTACGGCGGGGGTTTCGCTGATCGATGAGTCCGGCAGGCCGGGATCACGCGGGACGACCGTTGCCTTCATCCATCCGAGTGCGATGCGCGGGGTCCTGGTGGAGCTGGTTCAGGAGTGAGCTCCGAACCCGGCCACGCGCAGTATCGAGCACTCCTCGTCGATTACGGAGGGGTCATGACCACGTCCATCACCGTGGGCTTCGCCACCTTCTGCCTGGCCAACGGGGTGGACCCCGATCGAATGAGCGCGGTGCTGGCCGAGGCGTACTCGACCGACGGTGAGCGCGGACAGGGCCTGGTGGCGTCGGTGGAAACCGGGCATATCTCGGGCCAGGAGTTCGATCGCCGGCTGGCCGAAGCGCTGTCCGTAGGACTGCCCGAACCGCTGGATCCCCTCGATCTGTCCGCGCGACTCTTCGGGACCCTGGTGCCCGAGCCGAGGATGACCGAGATGGTCGAGGCCGCTCGGCGCGGGGGGCTGAAGACGGGGCTCATCTCGAACACCTGGGGTGTGCGACCTCCCCCGGAGTCTCACGCCCTGTTCGACGCGGTCGTCCTGTCCGGCCGAGTAGGCATCCGCAAGCCGGATCCCGAGATCTACCTGCTGACCGCCGGCCGGCTCGGCGTGCCTCCCGAGACCTGTGTCTTCCTCGACGACATCCCGGCCAACGTCGATGGTGCCCGCGCGGTCGGGATGGCGGCGATGCTCCACCGGGACCCGGCGATCACCATCCCAAAGCTCGAAGCGCTCTTCGACGTGGCCCTTTCCTAGCCGGAGAGATCGGTCGAGCCCGGGCTCACCGCTCCGACGAGCACCGCCATGTTTCCCTCGGGGTGCCGGTTCTCGCCCATGAGCTGGTGCACCGCGCCCACCTCCGAGAATGCGAAGGTCTTCGACAGGCAGGGGTCGATGCGACCGTCGATCACCATCTGGTTGAACGCGGCCGCTTGCTCGTCGTTGGCGAAGTGCGATCCCTGTAACCGCTTCTGGCGGGTCCACAGATAGCGTAGATCTGCGACTGCACTGTACCCGGTCGTCCCCGCGCAGATCACGACCATCCCGCCTGCGTCACACACGAAGATCGAGGTGGGGATCGTGTCCTCGCCCGGATGCTCGAAGACGATGCGCGGGCTGCGCCTCTCCCCGAGGGCGTCCCACACTGCCTTGCCGAACGCCTTCGCCCCCTCTGCCCAGGCGGCGTACCCGTCGGTATCCTTCCAATGGGGAGGCATCCCCCAGTGCGAAAATTCTCGACGATCGACGGTGCCGACCGCACCCAGCTTCATGCAGAATTCCGCCTTCGCATCGGAGGAGACGACCGCGACGGCCTTGCCTCCCATGTCGCCGACGATCTGGATGGCCATCGAACCGAGGCCGCCGGCCCCTCCCCACACCAGGACGGCGTCGCCTTCGCCAACCGTGTGTGGGGGCCACCCCGCCAACATCCGGTACGCAGTGGCGCCCACCAGCGTCGGAGCCGCCGCCTGCTCCCACGTGAGGTGTGGAGCCTTGGGGAGGCACTGGTGGGCCTGGACCCTGGTGAATTGCGCAAACGAGCCCCAGTTGGATTCGTAACCGTAGATCCGAAACGACCCGGCGAACCCCGGGTCCCCACCGCGAAGGACCACAGGATCGTCCGGGTCCCACATCCCGCAGTGCACGACCACGCGATCGCCCGGCGCCACGTTCGCGACACCGGGGCCGACCTCCCACACGATCCCCGACGCATCGCTTCCCCCGATGTGGAAGTCGCCGGGCTCGCCGTAGCGGGCGTGCACCTTGGTGACGTCGATCGGTACCCCGCGGGCCGCCCACACGTTGTTGTAGTTGATCCCCGCGGCCATCACCAGGACCAGCGCCTCCCCCTGGCCCGGCCTGGGGGTGTCGACCACCTCGACCTGGAAGGCGTGCTCAGGCTCACCGTACCGCTCGGGCCTGATGACCTGGGCATACATGCGAGCGGGGACGTCCCCCTCCGGAGGGATCTCACCGATCTCGAACAGATCCTTCGCCATCGATTCCTCCTCAAGAACCTACCGAAGAGTAGGTCACCCCGACGCGCCCAGGCAACCCAACGGAAAATTCGGCTCCCTGCCAGTTTCAGGTTCGTGCTCCCGCACGACGAAGGGCCTCGGACTGGGATTGGCCCGGGTGCGGGAGGGATTGCAACTGCACGGCCGCTCCCTAGAGATCGAGAGCCACCGTCTGACAGCCACTCACCTCTCGCCCCCGTCGTCCTCATCGAGCGCATCGTGGTCGGAGTGCTCCTGACGCTCTGGGCAGTCCACCAACGAGATCGGACAGAAGCGACAGTCCGACCCGGGAACTTTTCGAGGCGGTCGATCCGCCACTAGCAACTGCTCGAAGAAGTCAACCTGGGAGGGAAAGTCATCTGGGATCGATCGATGCGGCAGACGCTCTCTTGGGTAGACCACCATGCCCCGAATGCCTTTGTCCCTAAAGCGTGCCCGCTTCGTAAGCAAGTACATGTAGAGCCAGGTTTGGAGCGCGTGCTTCTGTTTCTTCTCTACCGTCTTGCATTCCCAGACTGTCGCGATTTGACTCGTCTCGTCATCGGTCAGACAGTCGATGCTGCCCTTCAGCTCAGCGCCCCTCTTGTCGAGTGGAACCCTGACCTCGTACTCGATCTCTGGGTTCAGACCCTGATCGCGCAGCTCTTGTTCCAGCTCCGTGACCAGGCGGGAGTGACGGATCTGAAAAGTAGGGTCGTCGAACTCGTTCGCCTTCTCCTTCAGCTGGTTATGCGTAAGGAACCAATAGCGCCACTGGCACCGAGCTCCCGCCATAAGGTCTGCGAGCCATGTCACCCAAATGAATGGGGACTCTCGCGGCTTGGCCTTCCTAGAATCAGTGATGGAGACCATCGCGGTTCCATCTGTCGGAGTGCTCATCGCTCACCCTCTCTCATGGACCACGCTCCTATCGGTCTGGGAAGAATGCGATTGGGGCGCAGCCAAGTAGCCACCGGCCTGGGGCGGACTCCTCCGTCCTCAAGTTTGATCTTGAGTCCTCGGTACGACAGTCCTTGACCCGCGGGAATGCAGCTGAAACGCCCCCGGGCATAGCGTCAGCTCCGACGCTCGCTGGCCCTGGTGCTGGGGGATAGACTGCGGTACGACCGAGACGAGGACGGCAGGAAGATGGCCGACACGAAAGAGGAACGCGAGCACGCCGACCCGACCACAGTCGCTGGCCGCATCGAGCAGCTCCGGGTGCTGAAGGCCGAGGCGTACGCGGCCGGTGGCGCCGACGCGATCCAGCGCCAGCATGCCCGTGGCAAGCTCTCGGCCCGTGAGCGCCTGGAGCTCCTGCTGGACCCTGGTTCATTCGTGGAAACCGACATGCTGGCCCGTCACCGTCTCGGCACGTTCGGACTCGACCACACGCGCCCGTACACCGACGGCGTCATCACCGGGTGGGGGACGATCGACGGGCGGAAGGTCTTCGTGTTCAGCCAGGATTTCGCGGTCTTCGGCGGCTCGCTCGGTGAGGTCATGGCCGAGAAGATCTGCAAGGTGATGGACCTCGCCGTCTCAGTCGGCGCGCCGATCATCGGAATCAACGACTCCGGGGGAGCCCGTATCCAAGAGGGCGCCGTTTCGCTCGCGGGGTATGGCTACATCTTCGACCGGAACGTCCGGGCGTCCGGCGTGGTCCCTCAGATCTCGCTGATCATGGGGCCGTGCGCGGGCGGCGCCGTGTATTCGCCCGCCATCACCGATTTCGTGTTCATGGTCAAGGGGACGTCGCACATGTTCATCACCGGCCCGGACGTCATCAAGACCGTCACGGGCGAAGACGTGACATTCGAGGAGCTGGGCGGCGCGACCACCCACGCCAGCCGTTCGGGCATCGCCAGTTTCATCGCCGACGATGAGCACGACTGCCTTTCCCAGGTCCGGTATCTGCTCTCGTTCCTTCCCGCGAACAACCTGGAGGACCCGCCGGCCTTCGCCCCGCGCGACGACCCGCTTCGGCGCGATGAGGCCCTCAATTCGATCGTCCCGGATTCACCTCGCGAGCCCTACGACATGAGGGACGTCATCACCCGGGTCGTCGACGAGGGCCAGTTCTTCGAGGTCTTCCCGCTCTGGGCGGCGAATATCCTGATCGGGCTTGCTCGCATGGAGGGGCGCTCGGTCGGGATCGTGGCCAACCAGCCGAAGGTTCTGGCCGGCACGCTGGACTACGACTCGAGCGAGAAGGCCGCGCGATTCATCCGGTTTTGCGACGCGTTCAACATCCCGCTCCTGTGCTTCGAGGACGTCCCCGGATTCCTGCCGGGGACCGCCCAGGAGTACGGAGGCATCATCCGGCGAGGGGCGAAGCTCCTGTACGCGTGGGCCGAGGCGACCGTCCCGAAGATCACGGTCATCACTCGCAAGGCGTACGGTGGCGCGTACGTGGTCATGAACTCCAAGCACTTGCGCGCCGATATGTCGTTCGCCTGGCCCACCGCCGAGATCGCCGTCATGGGCTCGGAGGGCGCGGTGAACGTGATCTTCCGCAAGGAGATCCAGGGCGCCGAGGACTCGATCGCCAAGCGAGCCGAGCTGATCGCGAAGTACGAGCAACAGTTCTCCAACCCGTTCGTCGCCGCCGAGCACGGATTCGTGGACGACGTGATCGAACCGGCGGACACGCGGCCTCGGTTGATCCAATCGCTCCGGATGCTCCGGACGAAGCGGGAGCAGGTCCCGCCCCGTAAGCACGGGAACATCCCCCTGTGATTTATGAACTGCCGCCGGGACTGAACCCGGAGGAGCTGCGAGCCATCGAGGTGGCTTTGGACGAATACTTCGGGACGCCGGGGGTGAGGCCCGATCCGTGGGCGCTGGCGGGCAGAGCCATCGCCACGAGGCTCGGCGCGCTGCAGATCCGGTATCAGTCACAGAGGCCGTGGGGCGAGATCGCCCTCAACCCCTACACGCGCCTGGGTACGGAGCCGCGCGCGGGCCGGGGCGACGCCAGATAGGCCGGTGCCCCACGGCTTGCACCATCCTCAGGAGCTGGAAGACCTGCGCGCCGTTGGAGGTCACTGCCCGCGCTGTCAGGCCGAGTACCGGCCGGGGTTCGACACGTGCTCGGACTGCGACGTGCCGCTCGTGCCCGGGCCCGCGCCGGGCCCGGATGCCGCGCCGGAGGGCGTCGATGCCTGGGCCGAGGCGAACGCCAGGGTCTGGGGAGCCGGCGTGCAGAGGCCACCGGCGACGGAGGTCACGCCCGAGCAGCTCGCGGCCGTGGCTGCCCTCCCATGGGAAGAGGCCTGGTTGTTGGCCGGACGCCTCCGAGCCGACGGCATCCCTGCCGTGGTCTATCCGGACGACTACTCAGCTTTCCTCTACTGGCGCCGCCGGTCGTTCGACGTGATCGTCCAAGCTGACCGGCTCGATGAAGCCCGGCAGGTGGCCGCGAGGTACTCGCCGACGTGAAGGCATACCGATGACCAGCCTGGCCTTCCTGGTCGACCAGCTCTTCTCCCCGGCGCCGGGTGGGATGGGGACCTACGTCCGGGAACTGGTCCCAGCCCTCTCCCGCGCCGAGCCCTCGCTGGAGATCACGCTCTTCCATTCGCGCTTCGAGGAGTCTCGGCCTGAAGAGTGGATGCGCGCGTATCGAACGGAGGAGCTGGACGGGAACGTCCGACGGCTCTACCCGAGCTGGGCGCTGGTGAAGCGCCCTGCACTCCCCGATGCCGTGGCGTCAACAGACATCCTCCACTCCCCCGTGCACGCAGCGGTCCCCCCTCCGGCGCCGGGCCAGCGCCTGGTGGTGACCGTGCACGATCTGGCGTTCGTGATCCACCCGGAGTTGTTTCCCCGGCAGTGGCGGTGGATGTATCGCGCCGGGCTGACTCGTGCAACGCGAGGCGCCGACGCGATCATCACCGTATCCCGCCACACGGCGGAGGAGCTCACCCGGCGAACGAGGATCGATCGCCGAAAGATCCATGTGATCCCGCTTGCGGCGTCGCTCCCCGCCGCGGAGTCGAACGTGGAGGAGGTGCTGGCCCGCTACAAGATCCGGGCCCCGTACGTGCTGTACGTCGGCACGCTTGAGCCCCGAAAGAACCTGATCCGGCTGGTGCGCGCGTACCGGCGAATGGCCAGCCGGGGCGTCCCTCATTCGCTCGTGCTGGCTGGGCCCATCGGCTGGCAGCCCCAGCCGCTTCTTCGAGAGGTCTCCGCCGTGGACGCA
>WNGN01009385.1_pt1 | contig 12334 bp, 9 predicted proteins | sample 5400561 | NCBI WGS metagenome assembly WNGN01 (sample SAMN13153379, study PRJNA577476) | soil metagenome | isolation source: 115 cm soil or saprolite under Garry oak tree replicate 2 | place: USA:California | collected 2016-06-15
GCAGCCCGTGGACGAGGAGCACCGCCACCAGGCTCGAGTAGAGGCTGCCCGGGCCGATCACGATCAGGTCCGCCCGCTCGAGCGCGTCCACGGCCTCCGGTAGCGCGGCGGCGTCGCTCGGCTCGAGCCGCAGGCGACGCACCGGGCTCTGCGCGCCCGCGATGCGGGATTCGCCCTCGATCACGGTCCCGTCCGACAGCTCGGCGCTGAGAACCACGTTCCGCGTGGTGGACGGAAGGACCCGGCCCCGGATCGCGAGCATGCCCGCCGCGCGCCTCACGGCTCTGGAGAAGTCCTGCTCGAGCTCGGTGAGGGCGGTCAGGATGAGATTGCCGAGGCTGTGACCGGCGACCTCACCCTTCCGGGCGAAGCGGAAGTCGAACAGCTCCGACATCGCCGGATCGCTTCCGGCGAGCGCGACCAGGCAGTTCCGGACGTCGCCGGGGGAGGGAACCTCGTAGGCGGCACGGAGCAGACCGGAGCTCCCGCCGTCGTCGGCGACCGTGGCTATCGCGGTCAGGCGCGCCTGGTCCCGATCGGCGTCCCATGGGCGCGAGTCGAAGAGACATGCCCGAAGCCCACGCAGCACCGTGGGCAATCCCGTTCCGCCACCGAGGGCGACCACGCGCAGATCGGACGGCGCGGGCGTGGAGACGCGGCGCGGGCAGGACGCCGTGGCGACGGACTCGGCGAGCGACGACGGTGACACGGTCTAGTTCGCCGAGCCGGGAGCGGGTGCTCCGAGGTAACGCACCAGCGACTGACGCAGGACCGCTCGCTTCGTATAGGCATACACGAACGTGTGGTCCTGCACGACGTGCGTCTGCACCACGCCCCATTCCTGGAGCTTCATCAGCGCTTCCTGCGTGGCCGCGACGTCACGCCGGATCCACCACTGGGCGATCCCGCGCGCCGTGTCGGAGGCGTCGTTGTTCTGCATCAGGTACTCCACGATGTCGCGGCACACTGGATCGCGGGCGAGGAGGTCGCGAAGGGTCATGATCGAGCCTCGGGAGGACCGGAGAGCTGGTTTCAATGCGGCGTGATCAGAGAGCACGAACGGGGCCAACGTCGTAACTACGCGAGACGGTACGGCTTTCCATCACGAGAGAGTGGCGATCCGGGGCCCGGTGCTACAAAACTGCGCGCTCGCTGCGCAGATTCTGCAGTCCGTACGCCTTCAGCTTGTACTGGAGGCAGCGAACGCTGATCTGAAGAAGCCGGGCCGCCTCCGTCCGGTTGCCTCGGGTCAGGTGAAGAGTCCTGATGATGTGACGGCGCTCCACCTCGCTGAGCGGCAGCCCCGCCTCGAACATCCCGGACAGGTCCGGACCGGCGGCGGCGCCGGCCGCGCTGGCGAAATCGCCCGCGAAGAGGTCACGGTCGGTCAGCAGGCTCCCCTCGGCCAGAACGACGGCCTGCTCGATCGAGTTCTCGAGCTGGCGGATGTTCCCCGGCCAGGGGAACGCGATCATCCGCTCGAGGGTCGCGGGCGCGATCTTCGCGACAGGCTTGCCGTAGAGATCCGCGAATCGCCGCAGGAAGTAGTCGGCCAGGTGGTGAACGTCCTCCGGCCGCTCGCGGAGCGGAGGCACCTTGATCATGAGTACCGCGACGCGATAATAGAGATCCTCCCGGAACGTGCCCTGCTCGACAGCGATCTTGAGGTCCTTGTTGGTCGCGGTGATGAGCCGGATGTCCGTCCGGATCGCCTTCGTCCCGCCGACCTTGGAGAACTCGCGTGTCTGGATGACGCGGAGAAGCTTGGCCTGCAGGGGCGGGCTCAGCTCGCCCAGCTCGTCCATGAAGAGCGACCCGGTGTGGGCCAGCGCGAAGACGCCATCCCGATGCTCTGTCGCCCCGGTGAAGGCGCCCCTCACGTGGCCGAAGAGATGGCTCTCCATGAGACCTTCCGGAATTGTCGTGCAGTCGAGCGTGATCAGGGGACGATCGCGGCGGGGGCTCGCGTAATGGATCGCGCGCGCGATCAGCTCCTTGCCCGTGCCGCTCTCCCCGTGGATACAGACGTTCACGTCGCCGGCCGCCGCCTTGCCGATGCGCGCGAAGATGTCGGCCATCTGGCGGGACTTGCCGATGATCTCGTGATAGACCGAGAGCCTGCTCACGACCTCGTTACGGAGCAAGGCCAGTACCAGGGAGGGGCGCCGGCCCAACTTGACGGTTCGATTGCACAATTTGCGCACCCGCAGGGATTGCGGGATTACGGGAATTGGCCGGAAGCTGATCAGGCCGCTATCGGCTGATCAGAAAATCGACACGTCCGCGGGCTAGGATGAGCGGGGTGACTCCCCGTTGCTGCCGAGCGTCAGGATGACGTGGGAGCGGACCAGGAGCTCCAGGTCGACTTCGCGATGCGTGCGCCGGTCCACGCGGCGGCGGTCCGGGCCTCCGTGCTCGGCCCGGCGGCGGCGCTGCTCGCGGCGGCGATCGAGGATCACCTCGACGTTCGAGTCTCCCTGAAAGCGCTCCAGCAGATACTCGTAGAGGCTGGGTTCGTGGTGAGCGACCAGAAAGAGGTGTCGAGCCATGCGCGTCTCCATTATCCACTGAGCCCAGCATTTGCAGTGCCACTTCAGAAAATCTTGAAACTTGCGCCGCTTTCCTGGAGGCTGTGTGCGCCGGGTGGAAAGCTTTCCGACGGGGAGGGCGGATGAGGCGGGTGATCGTCGTGGTCGCTCGGGACCGCCCTGACCCGAGCAAAGAGGATGAGCGCCCGACTCGCGTGGACGGTTCGACGAAACGCCTACTTCGACTCGATCGATCTCATGCAGATTTCCGAGCAGGCTCGACAGCTCGGGGGCGTGATCGATGCGGCGGTGGTGATGGGGACGGTGTCGGGCCGCTCGATGCTGGAAGAGGCCGGCATGTGGTCATCGGAGGCGCCGGAGGCCGGGCCGTCCGATCTCCTGGTCGCCGTTCGCGCGGAGAGCGACACGGTCGCCCATCGCGCGCTGGCGAGAGTCGAAGAGCTCCTGAGCGCGCGGCGCGACGGCGAGCCCGCGCGTGATGACATGCTGCCGCGCACGATCGGCGCCGCCGCGCGGCGCGCGGCGCCGGCCAGCATCGCGGTCGTGGCGGTGCCGGGCGCTCACGCCGCCCTCGAGGCGCAGCAGGCGCTCTCGGCCGGACTGCACGTGTTTCTCTTCAGCGATGGCGTCTCGCTCGACGACGAGGCGGCGCTCAAGCGCCGGGCGCGCGGGCGCGGCCTGCTCGTCATGGGGCCGGAGTGCGGGACGTCGATCATCAACGGTGTCGGCTTCGGCTTCGCGAACCGCGTTCGTCGCGGGCCCATCGGCGTGGTCGGCGCCTCGGGAACCGGCATCCAGGAAGTGACGACGCTCGTGCATCGACTCGGTGGCGGCGTCTCTCACGCCATCGGCACCGGCGGCCGTGACCTCCACGCCGCGATCGGCGGCCTCACCACGCTGCAGGCGCTCGAAGCTCTCGCGGCGGACGCGGCCACGCGAGTCGTGCTGCTCGTCTCCAAGCCCGCGTCCCCCGAGGTGGCGGCCGCGGTGCTCAGCGCCGCGGTGGTCACGCGCAAGCCGGTCGTGGCCTGTCTGCTCGGCTACGCGGGGAAGACGCCGGACGGCGTGCGGACGGCGACCACGCTGGAAGAAGCAGCCGTCGCGGCGGTCGGTCTCGCCGGTCGCGAAGTCGCCGCGATCGCCCGACCCCAGGGCGCGGCGGGCAGCGCGCCCGGCGCGGTTCGCGGCCTCTACGCGGGCGGCACCCTGTGCGACGAGGCGCGGCGCATCGTCGCGGGGCCACAGCACCGCTTTACCGACTTCGGCGCCGAGGAGTACACGCGGGGACGGCCGCATCCGATCATCGATCCCGGGCGACGCCATGCCGCGCTCGTCGACGCGGGCGACGATCCGAGTGTTTCGGTGATTCTGCTCGACCTGGTTCTCGGCGACTGCGCGCATCCCGATCCGACCGGCGCGCTCCGCCCGGCGTTCAACGAGGCGCGGGCGCGGGCGCGGCGCCGCGGCCGGGGCCTGGCCCTGGTCGCTCACGTCGTCGGGACCGACCAGGATCCGCAGGGCCTCGACAAGCAGGAGCAGGGGCTGCGCGATCTGGGCGCGATCGTGTGCGCGAGCAACCGGATCGCCGCCGAGACGGCCCGGACGCTCGCCGAGACGGGCCATGCCGGCTGAGCGCGATCTGCTCCACGAGCCGCCAGCGGCCGTCGTGGTCGGCCCGGAGCTCTTCGCGTCGGCGCTGGTCGCCCAGGGCGTTCCGGTGCGGCGGATCGACTGGCGTCCTCCGGAGGGGGCCGAAGGGCTCGCGTCGCTCTGGTGCGACGAGGTCGACGCGGCGAATCGCGTCGCGCTCGATCGGGTGCTCGCCGCCCACCAGATCCTCGTCGACGTGCGTCCCGCGATCGAGGTGGTGCCGGGCATGACGCGCGATACCGTGCTCCACGCCGGGCCTCCCATCGGCTGGGAGCGCATGAGTGGACCCATGCGCGGCGGGATCGTCGGCGCGCTGATCTACGAGGGGCTCGCGACGGCGTGGGAAGACGCCGAGCGCCTCATCACGCGAGGGGCCGTGCGTTTCGACTCCTGTCATCATCACGCGGCCGTCGGCCCGATGGCCGGCGCGACAACCGCCTCGATGCCGGTTCTCGTCGTGGAGAATCGCCACGCCGGCAACCGCGCCTACTCGACCCTGAACGAAGGGCTCGGCAAGGTGCTCCGGTACGGCGCCTACGCTCCGGACGTGATCGACCGCCTGCGCTGGTTCAGGGACGTCGTCGGACCGGCCCTCGGCGAAGCGGTGCGCCGCACCGGCGGCGTCGACCTCCGCGCGCTGATCGCGCAGGCGGTGCAGATGGGCGACGAATGCCACAACCGGAATCGCGCCGCGTCCGCGCTGCTCATCAAGGCGCTCGCTCCCGAGATCGCCGGGCTCGACCTGGCGGCCGCCGAGCGCCGCCGCATCCTCGCCTTCGCGGCGTCCAACGAGCACCTGTTCCTGAACGTCGGGATGGCCGCGTGCAAGGCCGCCATGGATCCAGCCCACGGCGTGCCTCACTCGACGCTCGTCACGGTGATGGCCCGCAACGGCACCGAGTTCGGGATCCGCGTCAGCGGCCTGGGCGAGCAGTGGTTCACCGGGCCCGCCGGGACGCCGCAGGGGCTCTACTTTCCCGGATTCGGTCCCGGCGACGCCAACCCGGACATCGGCGACAGCGCCATCACCGAGACGGCCGGTCTCGGCGGCTTCGCGATGGGCGGCGCCCCCGCCGTGGTCCAGTTCGTCGGCGGCACGCCGGCCGACGCCCTGGCGTACACGCGGCTGATGTACGAGATCACGCTCGCCGAGAGCACGGCGTACCGGTTGCCGACGCTCGACTTTCGCGGAACGCCCACGGGGATCGACGTGCGCCTCGTCGTGCAGACCGGTATTCTTCCGCAGATCGACACGGGCATGGCCCACCGGGAGGCGGGCATCGGGCAGGTCGGCGCGGGCCTCGTCAAGCCGCCGCGCGTCTGCTTCGACCGCGCGCTCGAAGCGCTGGTGCGTGCCCGAGCCGGCGCCGGGGCCGGGTCGGGTCCGCGCTGAGCCGATGACGACGCGCAGCATCGGGGCGCGGATCCCGCGCAACGAGGATCCGCGGCTGCTCCGAGGGCTCGGCTGCTTCGTCGACGACGTGAACCCGCCGGGGATACTCCGTGCCGCCGCGCTCCGGAGCCCGCATGCCCACGCACGGATCGCGCGGATCGACGCCTCGGCCGCTCGCCGCGACGCAGTGCCCTCTCGCGATCGACGAGGTGCGGTACGTCGGGGAGATCGTCGCCCTGATCGTGGCCGACGACCGTTATGTCGCCGAAGACGCGCTCGGCCTGATCGACGTCGCGTACGAGCCGCTGCCCGTGGTGACCGACCTGGCGACGGCGCTCGCGCCCGGCACGCCGCGCGTGCACGCCGACGTGCCGGACAATCGCGCCGCGCGATTCCGTCAGGCGGTGGGCGACGCCGAGTCTGCGCTGGCGCGCGCGCCGCGGGTGCGGCGCGAGCGGCTGACGATCGAGCGGAGCTGCGGGAGCCCGATCGAAACGCGCGGGGTCGTCGCCGAGTGGGATGCCCGCCGCCAGATCCTCAAGGTCTGGGATTCGACGCAGGCGCCGCTGCCCATCAAGAACGGGCTCGCCCGCCTTTTCGGCCTGCCGGAGTTCAGCGTGGAAGTCGTGGCGCCCGACGTGGGCGGCGGCTTCGGGACGAAGATCATGCTGTTCTATCCGGAGGAGATGCTCGTGCCGTATGCGGCCATCAGGCTCGGGCGACCGGTCAAGTGGACGGAGGACCGGCGCGAGCACCTCATCGCGGCGAACCAGGAGCGAGGCCAGATCCACGAGGTCGAGGTCGGCTTCGACGACGCCGGGCGGATCGTGGGATTACAAGATAGGTTCGTCCACGACGCGGGCGCGTACACGCCGTACGGGATCGTCGTCCCTATCATCACGTCGACGCAGCTGCCCGGACCCTATCGCTTGAAGAACTATACCGTCGAGTTCGAGGTGGCCTACACCAACAAGGCCGTCGTCACTCCGTACCGCGGCGCCGGCCGGCCGCACGGCGTCTTCGTCATGGAGCGCGTGATCGGCCTGATCGCCCGCGAGCTCGGGCTCGAGCCGGCGGAAGTGCGGCGGCGCAACTTCATCCAGCCCGACGAGTTTCCCTGGGACGTGGGCCTCACGTTCCAGGACGGAGGACCGACGCGCTACGACAGCGGGAATTACCCGGACGGTCTCGCGATGGCGCTCGAGATGATCGAGGCCGGCGGCTTCCGCGCGCGCCAGGCCGAGGCGCGGCGCGCGGGGCGGTACCTCGGGCTCGGGCTCGGCTGCTACGTCGAGGGCACGGGGATCGGGCCGTACGAGGGCGCGCACGTGCGCGTGGAGCCGAGCGGCAAGATTCTGGTGGCGACCGGCCTGACGACGCAGGGGCAAGGCCACGCCACGACCTTCGCGCAGATCGCCGCCGAGGCGCTCGGGTGCGATCCGGCCGACGTCTCGGTGATCACCGGCGACACGACGAAGTTCAACTGGGGCGCCGGCACGTACGCGAGCCGGGCCCTGGTGACGAGCGGCAACGCGATTCACCGCGCCGCGACCGCCGTGCGCGACAAGGCGCTCCGGCTGGCGGCGAGCCTGCTCGAGGTCTCGCCGCACGACCTCGAGCTGGCCGACGGCCGCGCGCGGGTCAGGGGAGCGCCGGGCCGGGAGCTGACGCTCGGCGCGCTGGCGACGGTGGCCAATCCCATCCGCTACGCGTACGGCAAGGAGTCGGCCGAGGCGGCGCTGCGGCTGGTGAAGCCACGGCAGGGCGCCGTGCTCCTCGAGGGCGAAGAGCCCGGGCTCGAGGCGCACGGCTACTACGCGCCGCCGCAGTCCACCTTCGCCAGCGGCTGCCACGCCGCGATCGTCGAGGTGGACGTCGACACGGGCAATCTCACGATTCTTCGCTACGTCGTCCAGCACGACTGCGGCACGCTGGTGAACCCGACGATCGTCGAGGGCCAGATCTGCGGGGGCGTCGCGCAGGGCGTGGGGGGCTCGTTCTACGAGCGCATCGTGTACGACGCGAGCGGCCAGCCGCTCACGACGACCTTCATGGACTTCTTGATTCCGACCGCCCTCGAGATTCCGGCCATCGAGATCGGCCACCGCGAGACGCCGTCGCCGCTGAACGCGCTCGGGATCAAAGGGGTGGGTGAGGCGGGCGCCATTCCGGTGCCGGCGCTCGTCGCCGAGGCCATCGACGATGCGCTGGCGCCGCTCGGGGTGCGCGTGCGCGAGATGCCGCTCGATCCCGACCGATTGCTGCGACTGATTCGAAGCGCGGGTGGCTGATCCGCCAGGAGGAGAACGGGCATGTATGCGCAGGCGTTCAAGGTTGGCATGCGGGCTCCCGACGATGTGAGCGAGGGGGCGCGGCTTCTGGATCAGGGCGCGTTCCGCGCCGAGCACGTCGTGGCCATTCTCGGCAAGACCGAGGGTAACGGCGGCGTGAACGACTACACGCGCGCGCTGGCGACGCTCTCGTTCCAGCTGCTTCTCGCCGAGCGCACCGGCCAGAAGGTCGCCGCGATCGCCAGGCGCGTGCCGATCATCTGGTCCGGCGGGACCGAGGGCTTGATGAGCCCGCACGCCACGATCTTCACGCGAGAGCCCGACCGCGGCGCGCCTGGCGCCGGCAAGCGGCTGGCGATCGGCACCGCGTACACGCGCGATCTGCTTCCCGAGGAATTCGGAACGCCCGTCCACGCGCGGGTCGCCGCCGACGGGGTGCGTGCCGCCATCAAAGACGCCGGCATCGACGCGGGGGCCGATCTGCATTTCGTTCAGATCAAGACCGGCGCCCTGACCACCGAGCGGGTCAACGAGGCGCGGCGCCGCGGCAAGGAGGTGGTCACCGCCGATACGTACAAGTCGATGGCGTACGGGCGCGCCGCGGCCGCGCTGGGTATCGGCGTCGCCTCCGGCGAGGTGGACGGGGCGAAGCTCGGCGGCGACGTCATCGGCCATGAGTTCTCGGTCTTCTCGGAGATCGCCTCGACGTCGTCGGGAGTGGAGCTGATGAACTGCGAGGTCATCGTGCTGGGCAACTCCGCCCGCTCCACGAGTGATCTCGTCATGGCCCACGCGGTCATGAAGGACGCGATCGACGCCACCGGAGTGCGCGAGGCGCTGCGCCGGGCCGGGCTGACCGTCGACAGCGAGCTGGCCGCGGCCGATCGCGACCGGCTCATCAACGTGTTCGTCAAGTGCGAGCCGGACCTGTCCGGCTCGACACGCGGACGGCGGCACGTCATGTTCGAGGACTCGGACATCAACTACACCCGCCACATCCGCGGCGCCGCGAACGCCGTGGTGGCGTCGGTGACCGGCGATACCATGTGCTACGTTTCGGCCGGCGCGGAGCACCAGGGCCCGCCCGGCGGCGGCGTCATCGCGGTGCTCGCCCGCGCCCGTACGTCGTCCTCCTGACCCGGCCGCAGACCGCCGGGGTGAAGCTCGCCGAGCTGGTGCTCCTGGGCGCGGGCCTCGCCGTTGCTTTCGGTCGCGCGCCCAGGTGACGGTATATACTCGAAGACGTGGCCGAGCCACGCCGGTACCAGCTCCAGAACGAGCGCGCAAACCGCCTGATCGCCGAGCTGCTCGACACCGCGGAGGTGCCCGCCGACCGCCGCGGCTACTTCCAGCAGCTCCTGACCACGGTGCTCAAGCTCCACGAGGATGGCACGGGAACAGGTGACCTGAAGATCACCACCACGGCCCTCAAGGAGCTGCGCTACGCGTACAAGGTGTACGCGCCGTACGGCGGAACCCGCAAGGTCACGGTCTTCGGCTCGGCGCGCTCGACGTCGAGCGAAGAGGCAACCGAGAACGCGCGGCTCTTCGGCAAGCGGATGACCGACGAGGGCTGGATGGTCGTCACCGGAGCGGGCGCGGGCATCATGGGCGCGGCGCAGGAGGGCGCGGGCGGCGAGAAGAGCTTCGGGCTGAACATTCGCTTGCCGTTCGAGCAGGAAGCGAATCCCTGGATCGCTTCCGATCCCAAGCTCATCAGCTTCAAGTACTTCTTCACGCGCAAGCTCTTCCTGGTGAAGGAGGCGAGCGCCGTCGCGCTGTTTCCCGGCGGCTACGGGACGATGGACGAGACGTTCGAGCTCCTCACGCTCATGCAGACCGGCAAGACGGCGCTCATTCCCGTCGTGCTGATCGAGGCCGGGCCCAAGCCGTACTGGCGAATCTGGCACCGGTGGATCGCCGGTACGCTGGTCGAGCGCGGCCTCATCGACAACGAGGACACGTCGCTCTTCCGCATCGTCGACTCGCTCGACGAGGCGGTGGCCGAGATCACGGGCTTCTATCGCGTCTATCATTCGTCGCGCATCGTCGGCGACGATCTGGTCTTCCGGCTCACGCGCCCGCTCGAGGCGGCGCACCTCGCCGAGCTCTACGACAAGTTCGCCGACATCCTGAAGGCGCCCCCCACGCTTCAGCCGGGCCCGGCGCCGCAGGAATTCAACGAGTTCCCCGACCTGCCCCGGCTCCTGCTGCGGTTCGACCACCGCTCCTTCGGGCGGCTCCGCCAGCTCATCGACTTCGTCAATCAGCTGTAGGCCGGTTCACGTCGCCTGCCGGCGGTTTCACGTCGACCGGGCTCCGGTGTCATAGCAGGCGGAGGGAAGATGCCATGCCCATCGAAGACCGGACCGAGTCGGGATTCCTTGTCCTGGCGGACATTTCGGGATTCACCGCGTTCGTGACGGCAACCGAGCTCGAGCACGGCGCCGAGGTAACCGGCGTGTTGCTGGGCGATGTCATGCAGGCACTCTCGCCGCCCCTCGAGATCCAGGAGCTGGAGGGCGACGCGGTCTTCGCCCTCGGCCCGGACGCCGCTTCCGGCGGGGACCGGCGTCTCCTGGAGGCGTTCGATCGCGCCTTTGCCGCGTTCGGGGAGCGGCGGCGCGCAATCGCGTCGGATACGAGCTGCGCGTGCCGGGCCTGCCGGGGGGTGCTGGGGCTGAGCCTGAAGCTGATCGTCCATCACGGGAGCTTCATGCGGCAGGTGGTGCGCGGCCGGTCGCGCGTGGCCGGCCCGGACATCATCCTCGCGCACCGGTTCCTCAAGAACGAGGTCGAGCCTGCGGCGTACGTGCTCTTCACCGAAGCGGCGGCGGAGCGTCTCGGCATCGATCAGCTTGCGAAGGGTATGCGTCGCTACACGGGCCGGTACGCGCACTTCGACGACGTGGATTACTACGTGATCGCGCTCGACCGCGCCGGACGGGGCGGCGAGGCGCAGACGCTACTCGGGCTCGGGTCGCTCCTCGGTGACCTGGCACTCGGTGCAGACCCACGTCCGCATGACGATCTTCGTCCGGTCGTCGCGGCGTAGCGTCCAGGGGATCAGGGCGAGCCGGCTACACGCCGGGCACCGCTCGGGCTTGGCGCCCGGCGGCAGCGTGGAAGGCAGCCATGGAGTTTTCGCCGGCATCGGTCCCGATGTTAGCAGGTGGCGCGCCGCCGTGCCCAGGTACAATAGGGGGCCATGAGGCGGTTCCGCGTCGCCCTGGGCCAGATCAACGCCACGGTCGGCGACCTCGAGCATAACGTCCGTCTGATCGTGCACGGCATCGAGCGGGCCCGCGCCCTCGGCTGCTCCCTCGTCGCGTTCCCGGAGCTCGCGATTACCGGCTATCCGCCGGAAGACCTCCTGTTCAAGCCGGCGTTCATCGAGGCCAACCTGCGCGCGCTCGACGCGGTGACGCAGGCCTCGCGCGGGCTGTCGGTCATCGTCGGATTCGTCGACAAGCGGGACGACATCTTCAACGCCGCCGCCGTGCTGCACGACGGCCGTCGCGCCGGCGTTTACCACAAGCAATACCTGCCGAACTACGGGGTCTTCGACGAGAACCGCTACTTCCAGGCGGGCACCGAGACGCCCGTGTTCGTGGCGGGCGACACGACGTTCGCGGTGAACGTGTGCGAGGACATCTGGTATCCGGCGGGGCCCACCGCCGTCCAGGCGCTGGCCGGCGCGGAGCTGGTCGTCAACATCAACGGCTCGCCCTACCACGCCGGTAAGGCCCGCTTCCGCGAGCAGATGATCTCGACGCGCGCCCTGGACGATCAGGTGTGCGTCGCCTACGTCAACATGGTGGGCGGTCAGGACGAGCTGGTCTTCGACGGCGCGAGCCTCATCGTGAACGAACGCGGCGAGTGCGTCGCGCGCGGGCTCGCGTTCGCGGAAGACCTGGTCGTCGCCGACCTCGACCTCGAGGCCGTCTTCCGCGCTCGGCTGCACGACTCGCGGCGGCGCAAAGAGAAGCTCCGGGCTCGCGACGAGGCGACTCGTGTCTCGCTGCCAACGCTGCCGGCCCTCGAGGCGCCGGCTCTTCCCCCGCGCGAGGTCGCGGCGCCGGCGCCCGGCGAGGAAGTGTTCGGAGCCCTGGTGCTCGGGACGCGCGACTACGTGCGGAAGAACGGGTTCAAGCGCGTGGTCATCGGGCTCTCGGGCGGGATCGACTCGTCGCTGGTCGCCGCCGTCGCCGTCGAGGCGCTCGGCCGCGAAAACGTGGCCGGCGTCGGCATGCCGTCGGCGTTCTCATCGGCCGGGACGCGGCGTGACGCCCAGCGGGTGGCCAAGCACCTGGGCATCGAGTTCCTGACGATCCCCATTTCGCCACTCCTGAACGCCTACAAGCGGGCGCTGGCGAAGGCGTTCAAGGGGCTCAAGGAAGACGTGACCGAGGAGAACATCCAGGCGCGCATCCGGGGCAATCTCCTGATGG
>WNGN01003116.1_pt1 | contig 12332 bp, 8 predicted proteins | sample 5400561 | NCBI WGS metagenome assembly WNGN01 (sample SAMN13153379, study PRJNA577476) | soil metagenome | isolation source: 115 cm soil or saprolite under Garry oak tree replicate 2 | place: USA:California | collected 2016-06-15
TGCTCTTCGTCGTAATCATGGGAACAGTCTGGTCAGTAGTGATCGCGACCGACACGGGTGTGCGCACCATTCCACCGATCTTTGCGCGTGCGGCGCGGACGATGGGCTCGAGGCCATTCCATCGTTGGGTGCACGTCATTTTGCCGGCATCACTGCCTTATTTGATCAGTGGTATGAAACAGGGCTGGGCGTTTGCCTGGCGTTCATTGATGGCGGCAGAAATTTATGTCACGATTTTGACCGGGTTTGGTCTTGGCCATCTGCTTCATTACGGTCGCGAACTAAACGCAATGGACCAAGTCATCGGCATCATGCTCGTGATTGTCGTCATCGGTTTGCTGGCGGACAAAATTTTGTTCTCGCCCTGGGAGCGGTTCTTGCATCGCCGCTGGGGAACCGGTCGCACTTGAGAATTATCAACTGCAACGCTTTCGACGTGCAAAACATCCCAAACCGGAATTAAGTCGGCCCACCGTAGCGCGAGTCAGTACCCGAACCGTGTGTCGAGTTTCGCTAACGCACTGGCGGCAAATGCCTGGTCTTCTGCCGACAGGTATTCCCGATAACCTCCTACCTTTCCACGGCGTACCTTGAACGATTCGGGATCGCGCACGTCGCCAGGGTGCAGGATTTTCGAATCAAAGGCACCGGCCGCTTCCAGTTTTTGCATGTTCTCGAATCGGGAGAACTCCAACGCTTCGTGGAACATGGTCATGTCGGGCGAGGATTCGCCGAGCACGGCAAGTAAGTCTCGAAAATATTCTGTCGGTGAGGCGCGCAATGCTTCGTATCGAATTACGATGAAATCGTCGCGACCGCAGAACTCTTCAATCCAATCGTTCATCGTGTTTACGATGGCGTTCACGCCGAATCTTCTGTCGCGCAGCATCTCGCTGACACTCTTTCGTCTGAGTTCGATCGGAGCATGCGGATCGCGCCTCGTTAACTGGAGGTAAAGAGAAACGAAACAATCGCGTGGGTCTCGCGCGAGCAGAATTAGCTTTGCCCGGCTCAGCTCTCTTCGTGGGACGAGATATTTGCCGCGCAATCTGTCCCAGAGATCACCTTTAGTCCTGTGCTCGAACAGATCATGAGAAAATATAATCTGTGGGAAACCTGGTTGGTTGTAACGCCCCGGTTGGAGAGTGAATTCTAGACCGTGCCGCTTGCAAAAATAAGCGCACAGAAATGCGCGAATCCACGTGCGTCCGCTTTTAGGCACCGAAAGAATGATGACTTCCCCACCGGAAAGTGCACTGGCGCGGCTGCTAAAATTGCGCCCAGAAAGTGCACTGGCACGGCTGCTAAAATTGCGCCGGGTCCATCGCGAAGTTGGATGCCAAAATCGAGAGCGCGAGACTGACTTATCCGTGGCAGGAAATCCGGAAAGCGCTCGGGCTGGACTCTCCTTGTAAACAGCTGGCTCTTCCGAGGGGGTCCCGGCCAAAGATTGAGATGTTATTTCGATCGCCATTGAGCTCGCGCGGCAGAACGCTACGGCTATTGCATCAGAACGCAAAAAGGGGTAATTGTTCAAGTACAAAAAATGGGGGCGTACTGGCTTCGACTCATCGTTGGAAGCGCAGACGGCATGTCGAGGACGGTTCGTTGGCCTCGTTAAAAACCGGACCAAAACAATAAACGCAGACAACGAAGGTCTCGCTCTCGCGGCTTAATTGACCGCGACGTTTGACGCTGGACGCCTGCTACGGCGGCAAACGTGGACAGCAGGCTGGCGAATCGGCGGAGCGACCGCGCCGATTCGTGAATCGATTTCGTGGACGCTCGGGAGCGGGCAGTGCGCCGGCGCATAGCTTAGCTCTTTAGAATTCATCGCCGGATAAACATGTAGATGTTTGCGCGGATGGCGACGAGGACAGGGGTTCAACTCCCCTCGCCTCCATGTGAATGGGTAAAAACAGCTCTCAAAACCGCAAGCTGACAACGGGCTGAGGGCACGTTTGCCCTTTTTGATGTGATCGTGAGAAAATCTGGCGGAGGTGATAAGGCTACTGACCCGCCAAGGCAGTCTCTAATTAACCCTGTGCGTACTCAAGGCGTGAACTTATAGACGCATCCGTCGTCGTTCTTGCCTCCGTGAACCGTGGCGCCGTAAAAGTTTCCAAAACGATCGACGACCATTCCGTTATAGGCAAAGCCGCCGTCTGGAGCCCCTTGGAAAGGATGAACTATGGTCTCGATCCACTGACGGACGCCAATAGGACTTAGCTTAAAGATGGCGCCACTACCCAAACCGCCCTCGCTCGTAGTTCCATAGAGATTGCCGACGGTGTCAAAAACGAGATTGCTGATGGGGCTATTGCCGTCGCTTCCGTTTTGGAAGCTATAAATTACATTCTCATCCCATTCGCCGATAAGCCGAGGCGACAGTTTGTAAACAGCCCCAATACCGTTAGCTCCGCCGTAATACGTGGTTCCATAAACACTCCCTGAACGATCGAAGAGTAGCGCGCCGTAGGGAAAACTCCCGTCTGGCTGCCCTTGGAAGGAATAAATCGTCCTGAAATGCCATCCTGCAACTCCACTTTGCGTGAGCTCGAAAACAACTCCGCTTCCATAATTCCCGCCGGTGGTGGCCGCGCCGTAGAGACGGCCTTTGCGCAGAATCATCCGTCCAGCCGAGCCGCTGCCACCGTCAGCGCCACCCGTAAATGCATGAATGACGCTGAAGTCCCAAGCTCCGCCCGCCTGATGAATTTTGTAAATCGTTCCTAAGCCGTATGCGCCACCGGTCGGAGTCATTCCATAGACATTTTCGCTTTGATCCACTGTGACCCTGGCACCAGGCCCGGAGCCATCATCTCCGCCAGTAAAAGCATGAATTACACTCTGAGTCCAAGTTCCTCCGGAGTTTGTTAGCTTGTAAACCACGCCGCAGCCGCCTTCACAGCTGCCTGAGCCGCCCGTAACAGCCGTGCCGTACAAGTTACCTTCGCGATCCAGTGTGACTCCTTTATAGGGCTCACCTCCATCGGCGCCGCCTGTGAAGCTGTAAAGCACGGTGTGTACCCACCCATCAGGTGTGGGTCTTAGCTGAAAGACTGTGCCACCTCCAAAATCCCCTCCGAGAACTGTGGTGCCATAAATGTTACCCGCGCTGTCGGTCTCTAAATCAGTGTCGGCGTATTCGCCCTCATCTTCTTCAAAGCTAAAGATGACATCCGTCGTCGCCGCGGAAATCCTGGCCAGCGAAAGAAGAAAAATCGCAGTTGCAGCAACTGCTCCGATCCGAACAGTCGGAGATGTCATGCAGATTATTCCAACTGGCGCTGGTCGCCGCGTCAAGAACCTTTTTTGGCGAACAAAACACTGCCGTCAGTGCGCACCGGACTTGAGCCATTCGCTCCAGAGTTGGGGTCGGCCGTTCGGATTTGCGTGAGCGTAATCGTAAAATGCGCGGACAAATGCGGCACGGTCTGCCATGTAGGGTGCTTTCCAATTCCCGGGTTCAGCCGGCTGAAGCACATCGTAGCCGGAACTTACAATTCTTTGGCGGCGCACAATATCTTCCAGCGACACACGAGTTGCATTCCGCAGCATATCGTAAAGCACCATGAAGGTCGTCGTCCGTCCGAGGCCCGCTTCACAATGGAAATGGGCCCAGGCATTTTCCGGAAGCGCGCGAACAGCCAGAACAAAGCGGTCCACCTCGTCATCGAGCGGCCGCGTATGGTCGGTAACAGTGATGCGCACATAACTCGCCCCAGCACCTCCGACGATGTTACGCTCCGTGCTCGCGTGCTCCACCATCACACGCTGTGGCTCCGCAGAGTTAGCGTCGCCTTTCTTCACCGCTTCGCCCGGTCGAATATCGATTTCGCTTCCCGGCTTGAGCGATTGCACCCGGGAAGCCTCCTCCGCCTCAATTGCGCTCTGACCGCGACCTACGTTCGCCCAGTCGCGTGACGCATACCAGCTAACAGGCAGGTCGTTCACAAATATGTGCGTTTCCTGTCGTAAATCGAAGACGGTGACGGGACCGCGAGTTCGCGCCAGCACAAGCTTTAAACTTTCAGGAGTAAACTCGCCGCTGCCCGACGCGCATAGATCACTCAATCCAGTTGCGCCAGGCGTTGAACCTTTGCCCGTAAGCGGGTCGTCAGTCGTACGAAAGTTTCGTGGCAAAGCGTTTGCCAGCTTTAAGTCAATGTCCCAGATCAACGTCGGCGAGTCCGCATCCGCAGGGCGAACCGGCGGGTTCTTCGTCACAAGGTCGACGGCAAGAAGCACTGCTGGAGCAAAGGTAAAGACAGACAGGAAGCACAGCTCGCGGTAAAGACAACTGACGAGATTCATAAATCAGGTGGCGACAGTTCAGACGGATACTACGGATCAAACAGGGAATTTGCGCCAGGCATTCCGAACTCGCAATTGGCCCGGGCTAATTGCAAAGTGAAATAATGCGGGACGCGCTCACCCCAATGATGCAGCAATATCGGCGGCTGCGGGGCAGCATCCCGGCTGATACACTTCTGCTCTTTCGCCTCGGCGATTTTTACGAGCTGTTTTTTGAAGACGCGAAGGAAGCGTCCGGACTGTTGAACGTTGCACTGACCAAGCGGAACGGCGTTCCCATGTGCGGCGTGCCGTATCATGCAGCGCAAACTTACATCGCAAAGCTGATCAAGGCTGGACGGCGCGTGGCCATCTGCGATCAAACCAGCGAGCCGCAACCAGGAAAAATTGTTTCACGCGACATTACTCAGATCGTTAGCGCGGGCACGGTAAGCGATCTCGACTTGCTCGAATCCAAGCGCGCAAATTATCTTGGCGCAGTCCATGCCGACGCTAGTGTGTTCGGTTTTGCCTATGCCGATCTCAGCACCGGCGAGTTCCGGATAACTCAATTGGAAAATCGGCAATTTCTGCTCGACGAAATAGCGCGTGTTTCCCCTTCGGAACTTATCGTTAGCGATGAGCAACACCAGCAGTTCAGGGAACTGCCGAATGCGCTTAACTACGACAGCTACGCGTTTCTGCCAGAACAAGCAGTCTTCACGTTGTGCGAACATTTCAAGGTCAAATCGCTGGATGGGTTTGGCTGCGCGCAGATGCCACAGGCAGTAGCGGCTGCCGGCGCGATCGTTCATTACCTGAAACATCAACTTCGGCGGAAGATCGATCATCTCACTTCGTTGCGCAGTGATGCGCCGGCCGATTATGTCCTGCTCGATGCTGCCACGCAGACAAATCTCGAACTCGTGGAATCCCGCGGTGTGCGTGACACGACTCTGCTCGCGGTGCTTGATCGCACGGCCACACCGATGGGCGGACGCAAACTGCGCGTCTGGATTTTGCACCCGCTGCGCACTTTGCCAGAGCTTCAACGTCGCCAACAGATGATCGCCGATTTACTTCAGGAGCCGGACTTGCTCGCGGCCATTCGTGGCGAGCTGAAATCGATTCGCGACATCGAGCGCGCTACCGGGCGTTTGAGCCAGGCTTCCGGCAACGCGCGTGATCTGGTCGCGTTGAAAGCTTCGCTTCAACAGATCCCGAGATTGAAGCGAGAACTACAAAAGTTGATTGAAAGAACCAGCTTTGGAAAAGCGCCGACTATCGCCGAGAACGATGGCGCGCCCAATGCCAGTCCGGCTCGGACCGGTCGCGCCCTACCACTGCATCTGGAAAATCAAATTCGCGAATTGCCAGCACTGGCGGACAAGCTGGAGAAGGCGATCGTCGATGACCCGCCGCTGTCGCTCAAAGAAGGCGGGATTTTTCGTGATGGCTATGACGCCGATCTTGACATGTTGCGACAAGCTTCCCGAGACGGGAAAAGCTGGATCAGCCAATTGCAGGAGCGCGAGATCGCAGCCACCGGAATCAAATCGCTCAAAGTGCGTTACAACTCCGTGTTCGGCTATTTCATTGAAGTGACCAAATCGCACCTTGCGAACGTGCCTGCGCATTACACCCGCAAGCAAACGACCGTAGGCGGCGAACGATTCATCACGCCTGAGCTCAAGGAAATGGAGGCGAAAATCCTCGGCGCAGACGAACGCGCCCGGCAGCTCGAGTACCAGCTCTTTCAAAAACTGCGCGACGAGACTTTGCGCGAGCTTGGGCCAATCCAGCAAACTGCGGAGGCAATCGCGGTTCTTGACGTGATTTGCGCGCTGTCGGAAACCGCGCGCCTATTCAGGTATTGTCGGCCGACGTTAAACGAAACGCTGCGGCTCGTGATCAAGGACGGGCGGCATCCTGTTCTCGATCAAACCCTGATAGAAGAGAAGTTCGTGCCGAATGATACGTCGCTGGATGGCGAAAATCTGCGGCTCGCCATTATCACGGGGCCGAACATGGCCGGGAAATCCACTTATATCCGCCAGGTCGCGCTGATTGTACTCGTGGCGCAGATAGGCAGCTTCGTGCCGGCGGCGAGCGCAGAGATTGGTCTGGTGGATCGCATTTTCACGCGCGTCGGCGCAAACGACGATCTCGCGCGCGGCCAATCAACGTTCATGGTGGAGATGAACGAGACTTCAAACATCGTCAACAACGCTACAGAACGCAGCCTCGTCATTTTAGATGAAATCGGCCGCGGCACGTCCACCTTCGACGGACTCTCTATCGCGTGGAGCGTCGCAGAGTTTCTGCACGACAAAATCAAAGCGCGAACGTTGTTCGCGACGCATTACCACGAGCTAACTAAACTTGCCGAGGATCGGCCCGGCGTCTGCAATTTCAATGTCGCGGTGCGCGAGTGGAGCGAGCAAATCATTTTCCTGCGCAAAATCATTCCAGGCGGCGCGGACAAAAGTTACGGTATCCAGGTGGCACGCCTCGCCGGTTTGCCCAAAGAGATTCTGGATCGCGCCAAGGAGATTCTTGCACGCTTGGAAAAACCGGATGGCGCAATCGACCCACCGACCACCGGGAAATTGCGGGACAAGAGAAAGCCGGCGCGAAGCATCGACAAGCCGCAGATGGATTTGTTGTAACGCCGTACCCTCGGACATGCAGACTATCCGGCAGCGTCGAGTGCTTCTTTCCGATTGCATGTGCAAGAACTTGTAACGCTCAACGGTGCGCCCTCGTGGATGTTGGGGTTCCGCTCGAGGTGCTTTCGGCGATAGTGCCGAAAACGGCGCGCGAGGGCGCGTGCGCTCCCCAGAATTCCGGTGACGGCGCAGTGTGGAGAAATTATACTCAGCGGGATGGCGGTTAAAACGGAAAAGGAACTCAGCGAAACACAGCACAGTCTTTGGCTCAAGGCGGTAGGCGCGATCGAGTTGCGCAACGTCGGTTATGCAATTTCGCTCTTGCAGGAGATTCTCAAACAGGAGCCAGAGTTTCTCACCGGCCGTCAGTTGCTGCGGCGTGCGGAGGTGACAAAGACTAAGTCGGCAAAGAAAAGCTTTTTTAATATCTCAATGGCACCGATCGCTCTCATGAGGGCGCAGCGAGAAGTTAAAAAAGATCCGAAGCGCGCGGTCGAAATGCTGGAAAAAATTCTGGAAACGGAGCCTTACAATCGGCAGGCAAATCTGGTTTTGAAAGACGCGGCCGTAGCCGCGGGCTGGCCGGAGATCGGCGTATTCGCGCTGCGGACGCTGCTCGAAGAAAATTCCCGCGACGTCAAGGTGCTGCACGAGCTCGGGCGCTTGTATCGCCAGCTTGGAGACCATGACCAGGAGGTAGAAATCTATAATCAAATTACGGCGATAAATCCGCTCGATGCTGAAGCGCTCCGAATGGGCAAAGACGCATCAGCCCATGGATCCATGAAACGGGGTGGATGGACGCAGGCTGAAAGTTACCGCGACTTGATCAAGGATAAAGAGGTAGCGATTTCACTCGAGCAACAGAGCCGCATGCGGCTGACCGGAGAATCGCTCGATCAACAGATTGCTGAGACGTACGCGCACCACAAGCAGGAACCGCAAAATATCGATCTTGCGCGGCGTCTGGGTGCGTTGAACGAGCAAAAGGAAGATTTCGAGGCAGCGATCGGCTGGTACCAGTATGCTGCCGATCTGACCAAAGGCGCCGACGCCGGACTGGTTCGAAGAGTGTCCGATTTGAAAATCAAATCCCTCGAACGCGAGATTGCTGCGCATGAGGAATTTCTCTCGGCGCACGGTGTAGCGGGTGAGTTGTCCGCAAAAAAGGCTGAGCAACTAAAGGCTGCCAAAGCCAGGCGTGCAGAAATTCTAATCGACGATGCTCGGGAGCGCGTCGCACGCAATCCCACCGATCTCCAGCTTCGATTTGAACTAGGCGAAAACCTTTTCAACGCCGGGCAGTTTCGCGAGGCTGTGTCGGAGTTGCAGCGCGCACGGCAAAATCCTCATGCACGTTTGAAAGCCATGAACCTGCTTGGCTGCTGCTATCGCGAACTTGAGATGTTGGATCTTGCGGTCAAACAACTCGAGGAAGCCTCGAAGGAAATTTTATCAATGGACGCTATGAAGAAGGAGATGGTGTACAATCTCGGCCTCGTTTACGAGCGAATGGGTGAACAGGAAAAATCGGTCGCCTGTATGAAACAGATTTACGAAGTCGACTACGGCTACCAGGACGTGGCGAAACGCGTGGAGAGCTCGTACGCCCGTAATGTCCCCGGCGCCTGACCGCTTTCCGAAATGCTGCCTTCGCTCAGCTACCGCATGCCAGGCCGGCTGGGTGCAACCAATCTCGATCGCGCCAGCACATAACAGCAATTAAAAATCAGCAAACCGCAATTCATTCGCGTCCAAGGAGCCGCTAGTTTTCGATTTGCTAATAGCTGGGATGTCCCGGCGTCATTCAACCTTACAAAAGCAATGAAAACAAAAATGACAGTTATCTCAAAGTTTTGCATTCTCCCGCTGGTAATCGCGGCGCTCAGCGTGGCCGGAGTAGCCGCAGCACAAGACAGTCCAGCCGGAAAGAGTCCGTCGGTGAACGTAAAGGACAAGATGTTCATGAAGAAAGCCGCGAAGGGTGGAATGATGGAAGTCGCGATGGGAAAATTGGCTGAAGAGAAGGGCCAAAGCGACGACGTGAAATCATTCGGCAAACGAATGGTCGCCGATCACAGTAAGGCCAACGATGAGTTGAAAAAGATTGCGGCGCAAAAGAACGCAAAATTGCCGACGAAAGAACCAACCGTGAGCTGGAGTTCGGATAAAGCTTACATGGATGCGATGGTCAAGGATCACGAAAAGGACCTCGCCGAGTTCCAGGAAGAAGCAAAAAGCGGCAGTGATCCCGACGTGAAAAAGTTTGCGGACGACACTGCCAAGATGGTTCAAGAGCATCTTGACCTTGCCAAGCAGACCCAAAGCAAGCTGAAATAAGAAAAGTCTGCTGCGGGACGCGGCCAATCTTGAAAGGCGTGCCGTGTTTTCCTAAGATGATTCTTGAGACCGTGGCTTCAGCCCCGGTGGGAACGACATCACACTAAGGAAGCGGTTTTAACCACTTCGGAAGATAAGCCCTTGGACGGCTAATTGGATTTTCCAGATTTGCATCGGGCTGAAGCCCAGTGTTAATGGAATTCAATTCTTTTGATTCGTGCGCAAAACCAAAATCATTTGCACGCTCGGGCCGGCCACAGAAAAGACAGAGGCACTGAGAAGGTTAATTCAGCAAGGGGCTGACGTTTTCCGACTGAACATGAGTCACGCGACCCATGAGTGGGTCCGCGAAATTGTGCCACGCATTCGCAGGCTCGCGGAGGCGGCCGGCCGCCCCATCGCGGTTCTACTTGATACGCAAGGGCCCGCCATTCGCACCGGCGACCTTGAGACCGATCTGTATCTAAAACCAGGCGACATTCTGGAGTTCACTGTGCGCGGCGCAAAAAGCAAAGAGCGATATTCCGTGGACGTGAATTACCCCGGATTTGTGAAGGACATCGCGGTCGGCGACAAGATTTTGGTCGATAACGGCTTGATCAAATTAACCGTGCTGGAAAAGGGGAAGGATCGGGTGCGCACCAGAGTGCTGACTCCTGCTGTGCTCGGCTCGCGGCGTCATATTAACCTGCCGCGCGTTCATGTGAATCTGCCGCCGCTTACTAAAAAGGACATTGCCGACGTTGCGCTCGGCACGGAGCTGGGAGTGGATTTTGTAGCTATGAGTTTTGTGCGAGAGAAAAGCGACATCGAACAGCTGCGCCAACTCCTGTCCAGGAAAAAGAGCAAGGCGCAGCTCGTCGCAAAAATTGAGGACCAATTGGCAGTGCGATCAATCGACAAGATAATCGAAAGCGCTGACGTGATCATGGTCGCGCGCGGCGATTTGGGCATCGAATGTCCAATGGAGGAACTGCCGATTATTCAACGCCGAATTGTCAAGAAATGCATTCGCCTCGGTAAACCGGTGATAATTGCAACCCAGTTACTGGAATCCATGATCACAAACCGACTTCCCACCCGCGCAGAGGTCACTGACGTAGCAAACGCGGTCTTCGAACAAGCCGATGCTCTCATGCTGAGCGCAGAAACAACGCTTGGCCGCTATCCAGTCGAATGCGTTGAAGTCCTCCAGCGAGTGGCAACGCGGATCGAACGCAGCGGCGGTGCAGATTATGCCAAAGATGCGCTGCTGGAAAACATTCGGCAAAAGACCGTTGCTTCAGCCGTCGCGCTGGCGAACTCGCTGGAAGATTCGAAATTGATCGTCTTTACCCTGCACGGGAGGATGGCGCGTTATGCTTCGAATTTGCGTCCGCAGCGCGCGCCGATCTTTGCGTTCACCCCAAGCGAACAAGTTTATCGGCAGTTGGCGCTTTATTGGGGAACATTCCCCGTTCGCATCGATTTCACCGGAGATCCGGACAAGACGATTGCGTCAGCCGAGAAATTTTTGCGCGGGAAGAAACTCGCTGCGCCGGGCAATCGCATGGTGATCATCAGCGACGTGCGCATGGGCCACGCTATGATCGATTCCATTCAGCTGCGCGTCGTAAAATGACGTGATGCAGGCAATCCTGCCTGCAAGTATTCCGTGCACGCAACGAGCTGTGGACGCAGGCAGGATTGCCTGCGCGACCTTACATCACGCTTCGACGGGCAACTCGACGTCCACCGGGCGCTCTTTCTTGCTGAGAGCCCGGCGAAGTTTCGAGAGGGCGATATTCTGCAATTGCCGAATCCGCTCGCGCGTAACGCCGAATTTCTTGCCGACCTCCTCGAGCGTCTTTGGCTTGCCGCCGTCCAGGCCAAATCGCTGGAAAATGATCTTCTTCTCGCGATCATCCAGGACATCGAGCAAACCGCCGACTTCATTGCGGAGATTCTTGTCACGCAGGAGTTCGAAGGGTGTTTGAGCTTCCTCGTCGCCGACAATTTCACCGAACTCCGTCGAATCATCGTCGCTGATCGGCGCATCGAGCGAAGCTGGACGGATCGAAACCGTCTTGAGTTGCGAAACCTTTCCGCTCGCGATCCCGATCTCGTCACCAAGTTCGTCGTCCGTCGGCTCACGGCCCAGTTCCTCGCTCATTTGCAATGAAACCCGGCGCATCTTGGAGATCTTGTCCACCAAGTGCACGGGCAGACGGATGGTCTTGCTCTGATTAGCCAGCGCGCGCTTGATGGACTGCTTGATCCACCATGCGGCGTACGTGCTGAGTTTTCCGCCTTTCGCAGGGTCAAAACGTTCCACCGCCTTCATCAGGCCGATGTTGCCTTCTGAAATCAGGTCTAGAAGCGGCAGGCCGAGATTCGCGTAGTCATGCGCGATTTTTACGACCAAGCGCAGATTAGACCGGATCATCAGCGCTCGCGCCTCGCGATCGCCCTTCTTGATTTTCGCGGCCAGCTCGATTTCCTGGTCCGGAGTCAATAGTGGGATTTGCCCAATCTCGCGCAGGTAAATCTTAATTCCGGTATCGCTATCTTCAGCAGCCATATAACTCTTTTTCATCAAATTCTTGGGGGGTTCGGATCGACAAGGTCCCGTAAATTGTATTCGTCGATGCCTTGTCGATCACGCGTTGTAGCATCCTGAGAAGTAGTTAACAAGGTTAAATATTCGAATCTGTGACACCGCGCGGATGTATGCTGTTCAATCTTTTTTTAAGACCTAAAAGGCGCGCTCAATGGGTGCCGAAAACTGGACGACGACGAGACAACTGGACTATAAGCTCGCAGTCCCGTAGTCGTGTACTTCGTACTTAGTGGTCTTTCGCATGCTGAACGTTGAAAAAAATCGCCGAGCCCGAAAATACTCTTCAGGTGAGCTCACTCGCCGCCTGTTGTGGACCCTCGCGCAGCCGCTGTTTCGCTTCAGCCCCAGGCCCTGTTTCGGGTGGAGGCGATTTCTGCTCCGTTGTTTCGGAGCGAAGATCGGTCGGAGCGTTCATGTGTATCCTGAGG
>WNGN01003871.1_pt1 | contig 12331 bp, 11 predicted proteins | sample 5400561 | NCBI WGS metagenome assembly WNGN01 (sample SAMN13153379, study PRJNA577476) | soil metagenome | isolation source: 115 cm soil or saprolite under Garry oak tree replicate 2 | place: USA:California | collected 2016-06-15
CGAAACGATTCGTCAGACATTAGAATCAAAAAAGTATAAAATAGTAAAAGCTGAGAGTACACTGCTGCCGAAAACCAGAGTTGAACTCGCTGATGAAAAAGTAGCACACCAGGTAATGCGCCTGGTGGAGAAGTTCGAAGACCTGGATGATGTGCAGAATGTGTATACAAACGCTGACTTCCCGGAGGCCTTTGCATCTTCGTACGAGGGTTGAGAGATGGGCAGTCTATCTAGCCCATCATCCTCTTCTCCTTCGCCTCGCGTCGCACTTGGGATAGATCCTGGCACAGCGATTGTTGGGTACGCTATTGTGGAAGCACGAGGTAGCGAGTTGAATATGGTTGCGTGCGATGTCATTACTACACCCTCCACTATGTCAATGCCTGAACGTTTACAACTCATCTATCATCATTTAAACGAGATTATTATTTCATATCGTCCAAACGAGTCTGCAATGGAAGAACTCTTCTTCGCTAAAAATGCTCGTACAGCCCTGACAGTAGGACAGGCTCGTGGAGTGGCAATGTTGGCATTGGCAAATGGAGGTCTTGCAGTTTCTGAATATACTCCGAAGCAAGTCAAGCAGGCGGTGACAGGCTATGGTGGGGCCAACAAAGAGCAGGTGGGAGAGATGGTGCGCATTCTACTACATCTCAAATCAATTCCGCGCCCGGATGATGCAGCAGATGCCGCGGCGGTGGCTATCTGTCATTTGCATACCGCCTCGTTTCTCACTCGTACCCAAATCTTCTAAAAGGCATGTGATTTTTCATATAACGTGTTAATCTTAAAAAAGCGGCGCGGGAAGTTCCATCCCTTCGCAAGAGATTGGTGCGGCCACGCCATGTTTTGCGCCCGAAAGTCGTCATTTTATTGCGTGGCGACACGGTGTAGCGGGACGGTCGGCTTTGCCGATGAAAAGGACAGGAAAGGGATAAATCACTATGTTTTTGAAATTATCAATATCTGTGTCATCAGTTCCATAATCGTTTTCAACTAACGTTGGTTTTGAGCATGTAACACGCTCAAAAACGTGCTATGCTGTCTTTTTCCGAGTAAACTTATCTTGCTCATTATTGAAAAAAGATACTTTGTGCTCATACCCGCCGCGATCCATTAGACTTGTCTTATTTCCACAATGACTACATAGCATTATCATTGCAACACCTCATAAATTTGATGTTGCCAATACTACACCCATTTCATCTGGGAGTCAATAAGGTTGTGTTTCACTGACTGTACGTCTGTTCGTTGCCCACTTGACTGGAACAGGAGTTCGTGCTAAACTGGCTCAGCAGCACGAGAGGAGCAGCCATGCAGACCGTACGTATCTATCGACTCAAGGTTCTCGACCGGCGGACCCGAGCGCGCCTGCGGGAGAGATGACTCGTTTGGACCGCAGTTGTCCAGGAGGGTGCGCAGCGTCTCAGCCACCAGCCGTGCTGGTCCCCGCAGGGAACGGTCACTGACGCAAGCGGAAGCGTCTGAAAGCCCATTCTCTCGAGTGCGAGTTACAAACACCTCGAGAGGGTGCAGAAGGCTTCGGCTCACTTGATAGAAAGGAGAAGCGGCATTTCCTCCCATCCTGTAAACTGAGGTGGGTCTCCATGCCGCGACATTTGATGATTGCCAGTATCCAGGGAATTCTTGAAGCGCGTCGGGCAGGTTATGTTCTTGTACGTGTCGGCGGCTTTAGTATTCGTGTTTTCGCACCGACAACGACGTCGAGTCGTCTGGGAGAAGTCGGCTCAGAGGTGTCTCTTTACACGCATTTTTATGTGCGTGAAGATGGAATGGCTCTCTATGGATTCTCCAGTGAAGAAGATCGGGACGCTTTTGAGCAACTGATCAGTATCAGTGGGGTTGGTCCAAAACTAGCACTGGCATTGCTATCTATGATGGACGCACAAACTTTTTATAAAGCTATCGCCGATGAGGATCAACAACGCCTCGCATTGACTCCAGGTGTCGGCAAGAAGCTTGCAGCCAGGTTAGTTCTTGAACTAAAAGGAAAACTTCCATCACTTGGTACACTTGGAAGCAGTGGAGCTCTCTCTCCATCAGGAAAGTTGCAATCTGAAACTCTTGAAGCATTAATGGGTTTAGGATTTACCTCGGCAGAAGCGCAGGCAGCATTAAGCAAGATCCCGCAAGACCGACCCATGACACTTGAAGAGCAGATTACTTTTGCATTACGCTCATTTGCGCGTGAATCTTAGGATTATTGCATTTCCTACATCCAATGCCACCTGGTGCATAGCGATCTCTTGTGGGAGAACGCTGTTCGCAAGCGATGAACATGTGTCATCACCCTCATCTCGACAGCATACGTTCAGCTTCAATGTAGGTCGGACCTGCCTCGACGAAGCCAAGCCTATGATAAAGGTTTACAGCCGGTATACCAAGTGTGACGTAGAGAATAACTGTTGGGTAGCCAGACTCCTGTAGAGTTTGCATGGCTTTGACCGCTAACAACTGACCAAGGCCAACATGGCGGAACAGGGGAGCTACAACCATATGTCTAATACGTGGCACATTCCGTTCCAGGTGCACCAGAATTGCTCCTGCCAGGTGAAAGCGATCGAGGGTATGTTCAGCCACAAAACAACTATCAGCCAGAAAAGGACCAAAATGTCCATCCTGAATGGCACGAACCTCAGCACGCCAACCTGCCAGGTCTGGATGTAGATCATCAGGTCCACCAGTGTAAGCACGCTGCAGTAAAGTACCAACCTGTTCGCTATCACCCTCCTTGATTGGTCGAATGTGTAAAGAGTTCGGTAATGAAACCTGTGGTACCGACATGTTTGTTGATGCTATCATACCGGTGCGACGACGTAGTTCCTGGAAACCTGCTGCCGCAAATGAGGCAATATATGCAGCAGGATAGGTCGCTTTGAGATGACGAACATTGAGCGCCGCGGCTCTGAGCAATGCCTCGGTCACTACCTGCGCTGCCACGCTGCCACTAGCTTCAGGCAAAAGTACAAGCCCATCCAACTCGGCGGTATCATCCTGTGCGTAAAAACGTAAGCGTCCAATCGGAATGTCGCCACGCCAGAGCAGAAAACGTTGTGCTTGTTGTTGAGGGTCTTCTTCTTTATAGCGGGTTATCTGCGAATCTTCGCTCTCTAACGGCATCTGATCGGCGCTACGTCGAGTAACGGAAACCCATATCGCTGCATCTTCGGGCCTGGCCTGTTTCCATTCTACCGTGCTATGCATTGTCTCAGGGTCGAACATTGCTAAGCCTCCTCGTTCAATTGAACTGCTTTACCTTACAACCAATCATGACAAGAGCTTTTGTTAAGAGTATAGTTCCTGACCTAGAATATTGTCCAGATCAATGTGCATATAGCCTTAAAGATTGACAAAAATGAAGGCCTATGCCATGCTACAGAACGAGAATTTTTATAGAAAAAGGTCAGGTATGGAATTACTGGTTGCAACATTGGCACATATGGCGCTGGGCACAGATGATGATAGCACAACACGCCTGCGTTTCATCTCCGAAACAATACAAAATGCGCCAGGGCTAGTGAATGCACGCTTTTATCGCAGCAGGGAACCCGAATCATACTATTTCATTCTCACCACATGGGAAGATGAAGATTTTTGGTACAAAGCACAGGACAGGTATAACCCAAAAAACCTTTTAAGAGGATCGACAGCAGAGTTACTTATGGCACATCCTGAACAATGGTTGATGCGCTACCTCTGGGGTTATAGTCGCCCATCAGCCCAACCTGTGATTGCGGCGGCACATATTGTCACCGTCCGACCAGACCAGGCCGAGCGAGTAGAACGCAGCTGGACGGAAGGACTGCGAAGGCAGGTAACACAACCAGCGTTAGCCTTTGCGTTTCTGGCACGGGGCAGAAACGAGGATAGCGCGTTCATTCACGATCAATCTACGTTAAATAACAACAAGTTTACGGAGGCTTCGACCAACAATTATAGTTCAAACTTTTTGAATGTACTGAGTTGGCCAGGTGAAACACAACGCAAAGACTTCTATGCTGATCAGAACTATAAAGCAATCAGTGGTTTCCTTAGTAGTGTTGGTGTTGTGCGAGTACTAGCACTCGATCCACTGTAGGCCAGGTCATTGGTGATGGGTGTAGTTAATCGGATGAAGTCTCAGCTATGGGCCTGGCATAATATTTGTTCAATTCATTCAACAAGAATTCCTTATCTGCCCACATAGCACTTGTAAACGTATGATATTCACCATCACAGATTGGCGCTGTAATGACGCACTTTCGATGAGGAGCAAGCCTGAAGCGAATCGTATTCCCGTTAACTTCAACCCAAATATGGCGACGAGTGTAACTTGTTCCCCACTTGAGGAGAACCATAGAGTCATACTCATAAAAACTACCCCTGCCTTTGAGCGCATTTTTATTGAGTGTTTTGAGCATTTCGGCAAGGCCACTTTCCTGTAAAACCTGCTTTGCATTCTCTCGTACAGCCTGGCGCTGTGCCTCATCCATTTCAATGCTCAATATGCTTTCCAAGTGTTTCTCATCCTGGTTCGTAACATTCACGACTTTCTAAAAAATGGAGGTGGCGTTTACTATACCCTTTGCCCGTGCTCTTCAAGAATATTCTCCTCTAAACTCCCGAATAGAGGATTGTGATGAGCTTTGCCTTGAGTATTCTGTGCAAAAGTAGGAGGAAGAGGAGAAGAAGCTACATAACGTGAGGGAACATATGTAGATCCATCATGGCCAGCCAAAACTCGCCGGGGTGGCATATGGTACACGTTGTCGGTTGATTGCTTGGCGTGGTTCTTTGCTTCAGCCGCTAAATAACTCACTTCCTGTATACTATGAGGTTGCCAAATTTGATTATTGACCACACCGATAGAGAGAGAGACCAAAGGAAATTGGTACAATCGTCCCTTACGATCAACACCACTTATCGATCCTCGTCCGAGATCATCTGCACGATAAAGAAGGGTACTTTCCTCTTTGTAATATTCGCAAATATAACTGCAAAGAGTATGCGCCAGTTCTGGGGTTGTAACCACAACAAAATCATCCCCTCCAACATGACCAACAAAGTCATCGGGATTACCATACTTTCGCACAACTCTTTGACATATTCGTCCTACCAGTCGAATCATATCGTTGCCGGTCAGGAAGCCATAGGCATCATTAAAAGCCTTAAAATTATCGAGATCAAGATAGAGTAAACTCCATGGCTCTATGCTGTTCAGCTTATACTTAATGGCTAACTCCACCTGAAAGCCGCCTGGTAGACCAATAAGAGGAGAAAGGAAGTTCTGTTGCACTCGACGAAGCTGGGCACGAACGCGAGCTAGCAGCTCATCTGTATGAAAAGGTTTGGTAATGTAGTCATCTACACCAGTTTCAAAGGCGCTAACTTTATCTTTTGGCTCTCCAAGAGAACTCAGTACAGTGATGGGGATATGTATGGTCTTAGGGTACATATGCAAGCGCCGAACCACCTCGTAGCCATCAATCCCAGGCAACATTAAATCTAAGATTATGAGGTGCGGTGTTTCACGTAGTGCAAACTGGACGGCATCTTCGCCGTTGAGGACAGTTACAACATTATAACCCTCGGTCTGTAATGTTTCCTTCAATAATCTAGCGATTAATTGTTCGTCCTCAACAACCAAAATATCGGCCATATACGCTCCTGCCTCTACCGATGTAGTACTAACTCTAACTCCACCACTTATAACCTCATCCTTGTTACAACATAAATCTCGAAAACTACACGAATCCAGATAGATAGCGCATTTCATACCATAACATCAGGGATATTCCCTGTTAGTAGTGAGATTCGTGGTATGTCTTGAAAAGCTTCATTATTGAAACAAGGCCAAACCCTATACACCACTAAACATCCCTGGCTGCTGGAGTTTCCTGATTCTTGATGAAATTGTCAGTTAGAAGCTTAGCGACCTCCATCCCCCGAAAGGATTTCGCAAAAGCAGAAGCTGCTTTGAGAGGTTCTCCGTAAAATAAGGAAAGACACCTGACACGTTGTCCACACCCACATGTACTGCAAGATAACACTAGATAACCTCTCGTAGCAACAATGAAACCAAGATGAGCCAACGAAAAATAGAATTTCAGTCTTTGACTGAGTTGCACTAATTAGCCGACATGAATCAAAAACCCAAGTTCAAATCATTACTATCAAGTATAACATCTACTGCTGCATATGCAAAGGGTCTACAGATATTAGAACAAGATTTTACATTTTTGAGGCTCTATAAACTAAAACGTATAACATTTGAAGACATAACTACTGAAATGTCAAAAAATCTTTCAAAATCAGGTATTGAGTTGACTCAGTGCATTGACTGCGATAAGATACATGTGCAATGCATAGCCTGCGCTAATAGAATGAAGGGGGAAAATGGCTTCAGAATCAGCGACAGATGAAAGACCTATCAGTTTTTCTAGCCGTGGGCAACCTTCTTTGCTTTTAGAGGGTGTGCTTCATACTCCAGCCGATGCTGAGCTTGCTCCTATTATCATACTCTGTCACCCTCAACCTGCTAGTAGCGATATGAACGATACATTGAATTTCGCTCTCGCTCGTAGGCTAGCCAAAACGGGTATGTTCGCATTGCGCTTTAATTTCCGGGGAGTTGGAAAAAGCCAGGGGCAACAAACTGATGGACGCCTGGAACCACTAGATCTTGCAGGTGCTATCGACTATGCACTATCGCAGCCTGGAGGTAATCCAGCAAAAATCTGTGTCATTGGTCACGGTTTTGGCGCTTATATCACCTTTCTTTATGCTCCTTTTGATACAAGAATACGTACGGTTGTAAGCATAAGCCTGCCGCTTTTCCGCGCTGAAAGTGGATTTCCAAAACCTTTCGAACGCCCCAAACTCTTTATCACTGGCGAATTCGACGAAATTTGCCCCTTATATAAACTTGAACCTTTTGTTGAACAGCTCAAAGGCCCAAAGGGCATTAAGGTAATCGTTGGCGCTCGTTATCTTATGCGTGGCTATGAGGATGCTACTGTTGCCACCATATTAAAATATGTCAAAAATTGGGCGGAGATGCCAGGAGTATAACAGAGAAATATGAATCCAAGTAATCCATTAATCGTTCAGAGCGATCGCACAATTTTGTTAGAGGTTGATCATCCGCTGCATGCTGAAGCCAGAGATGCCGTCGCTCAGTTTGCAGAATTAGAAAAATCACCAGAGCATATCCATACCTATCGCCTTTCACCACTTTCGCTTTGGAATGCAGCCGCAGGCGGTATGACTGCCCAAATGATCATTGAGTTGCTAATCAGTTATAGCAAATACGATATCCCAGCGAATATCATCTTCGAAATTCGTGAATATATTGGTCGCTATGGACGGATTAAGCTGTTTCGCGATGGAGATGCACTCTTACTTACTTCAAATGACGTAGCGCTCATTGCTGAGATCATGCACCACAAACGTACGCAACCATTTTTGCTACGCCAGCTAGATGCCTACACGCTGCAAATTAATGCCGCACGTAGAGGGCATATTAAACAAGCTTTGATCCATATCGGATTTCCTGCTGAAGATTTAGCCGGTTACACCGATGGCTCGCCTTTGCCAATGAAGTTGAGACCAGTCACAGCAGAGGGAAAAACTTTTGAGCCACGGGCATACCAGTATGGAGCTTCGGCTGCATTTTATGCAGGAGGCGCACCTAGTGGAGGTAGTGGGGTCATCGTACTACCTTGCGGAGCTGGGAAAACCATCGTTGGATTAGTCACAATGGCAGATATTCAGCGAGCCACACTGATCCTTTCGCCCAATACCATAGCGGTGAGACAATGGATACAAGAAATTATTGACAAGACAGATGTCCCTCCAGAGATGATCGGTGAATATACTGGAGATCGCAAAGAAATATGTCCAATTACAGTGAGTACCTACCAGATACTGACATACCGGCGTCCCCATACAAAAGAGCAGACTAATAACGCGCTAAATGAGGCTGGTGAAGATGATTTTCCTCACTTCTCACTTTTCACCAGCTATGATTGGGGCTTGATTATCTACGACGAAGTTCATTTATTACCCGCGCCAGTTTTCCGTATTACTGCTGAGATTCAAGCACGTCGACGTCTTGGTTTGACAGCTACCCTGGTTCGAGAAGATCACCGAGAAGCCGATGTATTCAGTTTGATTGGCCCTAAAAAATATGATGTGCCATGGCGTGAGTTAGAAAGGCAGGGCTGGATTGCTACAGCCGAATGTCATGAAATACGAGTAGGCATGACTGAAGACGAACAATTGAACTATGCTGTTGCGGAGGAACGGGAGAAATACAGGATTGCGGCAGAAAGCCCTGAAAAGTTCAATGTAGTGCGCTTTCTTACTGAGCGCCATCGTGATGATCAGGTCTTAATTATTGGTCAGTACATTGACCAGCTCAAGGTGCTTGCAGAAGAACTTGAAGCGCCTTTATTGATGGGTAAAACATCGACCAAACAACGAGAAAAGTTGTATGAGCAATTTCGGCGCGGTGAAATCAAACGTATGGTTGTAAGTAAGGTCGCAAATTTCGCAATTGACCTTCCTGATGCAAATGTTGCTATTCAAGTTTCTGGCACGTTCGGTTCACGACAGGAGGAAGCGCAGCGCTTGGGACGAATTTTACGTCCTAAGACCGATGGTGGGCTTGCGTATTTCTACTCGATCGTAACCCGTGATACTCGCGACCAGGAGTTCTCAGCCAATCGCCAATTGTTTCTGACAGAGCAAGGATACCGGTACGTCATAGAGGATGCGGAGGAAATGCTGGCATCATCTAGCGTTACTGCTGGATAGGCTCATACATGACCCGTACACAATACGATATGACCATCATTGGAGGTGGATCGGGCGGATTGACTGCTGCACGTCTAGCCGCTTCGCTCGGTGCAAATGTTTTACTCATCGACAAAGAACGTTTGGGTGGTGACTGCCTGAATTATGGCTGCGTTCCAAGCAAAAGCCTGATCCATGTGGCCAAAGTAGTGCATCAAGCTCAAAACGCAGCGAAGATAGGCTTAAAGCCCGCCAATCTAGTTATTGATATGACAAAAATCACTAACTATATTCAAGGAGTAATTGGACGGGTAGCAGAAAGTGAAAAAATCTATACCGAAGGAGTCACTGTCAAGTTCGGAGAGGTTTCTTTCAAATCTGCCTCCGAACTTACTTTGAATGGAGAGACCTTTACCAGCCGTAATACGCTGATCAGCACAGGCTCAAGACCGCTCGTACCCAGGATAGAAGGTCTGGAAGAAACCGGATATCTGACCAATGAGGATGTTTTTAACCTGATGCTTTTACCTTCCTCCTTGCTAATTGTAGGTGCTGGTCCAATTGGAGTTGAATTAGGACAAGCTTTCAGGCGTCTTGGTACAGATGTAACGATTATCGAAGCTCTGGACCGCATACTACCGAAAGAAGACCCGGAAGTTTCAGCCACCCTTACTGAAGTATTGAGGTCCGAGGGAATCAATGTTGTTACCGACGCTCTGTTCATCAATGCAAGACGCGATGGCAATAAAAAAGTTGTGACAGCAAAGCAGGGTGAAAAGCACCTGGCAATCGAAGCTGACGAGATCCTACTAACTCTCGGACGACAACCAAACGTTGAGGGACTGAACCTGGAAGCTGCCAGAATCATGTATAGTAACAAAGGCATACAGGTGAATGAACATCTTGAGACTTCAGCACCAAATATTTTCGCGATCGGAGATGTTATTGGCGGATACCTCTTTACGCATACGGCAGCATATCAAGCAGGAATTGCAGTACGCAACGCTCTTGTACCAATTGGCAAGAAAAAAGTGGATTATCGGGTGGTGCCATGGTGTATATTCACCGACCCAGAGGCAGCCAGGGTTGGCTTAACACCAGATGAAGCAGAGAATCATCATAAACAAACACGCACAGTGAAATTTCTTGTTGCTGATATTGATCGCGCACAGGCTGAAAACGGTATAACAGGCTTTATCAAGTTGGTTTTGGCAGGCAAGAAGGAAGAAATTGTGGGCGCGCATATGGTTTGTGCACACGCGGGTGAACTATTAGGTGAGATGGCGCTTGCTATACAGCACCATCTTACGATCAACGATATCCTCGATACTATTCACGCCTATCCGACGATGAGTACAGGCATTCAACAGGCAGCTTTCGAGGCTTACTTACACGGCACCAGTGTAAAAAGCAATCTCAGACTGAGAAAATGATGACATTCCCGAGGCAGAGAGGTTTGAGAGAAGAGGAAAGCTACGAGTACCTATGCGGCGACGAGGACACCACCAACGAGCATGACACCTGCACCAGGCAACCAGGGCCGGACAAGCGTCACGCAGGAATTGCTTGTTCAGGATGGGAAGAAAGGAGGTCAGAACGCTAGTAACGAGCGCGAAGAGGGCAGGCATCATTTCTCCTTATCTGGGAGGGCGGGAGAACGTGGCTACATCCTGGCGACTGCTTGCCCTACAAAGGCAGCTTCCTCCAGAGAGAGGGAAATGGCTTCTGGATGAGAAGCCAACCAGGCTGAAGCAGCCTGCTCCGACTCGAAAAAGAGGGACTGCAGGCAAAAGGTTCCCCGGACACAGTCATAACGCTCGGATGGCAGGATCAGCGAAAGCACACTCGTCGTTGGAGTAAGCTCCTCAATGCCTTCTGGCGTGGCAACGAAGGTGATTGGATGCCCTGAAGCTGAGCATTTAGATTGCACCTGTGCTCTCACCTGTAACAGGGGAGGGAACAACACCGTATCAAAGGCACACCAGGTAAAGAGCGAACGTGCTGGAAGCAGAAATTGATGGGAAGTAGGCAGAAGCGTAATTCCCCATCCCACAATATTGCCTTGCTCATCAAACTCGGTATCCGGGACGCGGGCGAGATGCGTTGCAAGCTCCTCCTGGCTCATCTGCAACAGTGTGGCCAGGTGCAAGGGTGCTATGGGCTGCCCGATCTCGGTCAGCGTCTGGAGAATCTGCCGGCAGGCGAGATCCTGCGTACAATCCAACTGTGCAGCCAGGTGGCGAGCAATCGCATCGAGGGAATGAGGGTTTCTCAACGTTCTTTCCTTTCTTCTCCATGAAACGCTTGTCTGTCTCTGTGATCGTGGGACAGTTCCAGCGCGCTCGACACTCCTCCTGTGGTATTCTCGATTTAGCTCGCGCAGCAACTAAGCTTGCTCACATCCTTCGTGAACGAAATGGCAACGAGCTTGAGCGCCTCAGCCATCGTCGGATAGACGTGAATCAGGTCAATGAAGTCATCAGCGGTGGCCCCAAAGCGTAGGGCCATCGCTGCCTCGTGGATGACCTCGCCCGCATTGACTCCGAGCATGGAGACGCCCACAACACGCCGCGTCGAGCGTTCGAGCACCATCTTGATGACCCCGCGTGTATCGTGGATGGCTCCGGCCCGAGGCACGACACTCAGAGGGATGGTATTGCATTGGCAGACGATGCCGCGCTCGTTCGCTTCCTCATCGGTCAACCCCACGACTGCGACCTGCGGGTCGGTGAAAATGGTTCGCGGGATGACAGTATGTTCCACATTGCGTGGCCGCTCTCCAGAGAGGGCATTGTGGGCGACGATTTTGCCATCGTGGGCGCCAACCGGGGTAGCCATCTGGCTTTCTGTTTCCCGCCCGATCACATCTCCTGCTGCCCAAACATGGGGGATATTGGTTCGCAGGTAGGCATTCACCCTCACGGCGCCCTGGGTATCCAGTTGTACACCTGCCTGTTCTAGACCGATGTTTCTCGTGTTCGGTTGTCGACTGGTTGCTACAAGCAGCTTTTCTGCCTGGAAGTGCCGCTGTTGCCCGCGCACCGCAGCAGTGACCTGTACCTGGTTGGCATCGCCTTCGACCTGTCGCAGGGTAGTAGAGGTCACGATACGCAACCCCTCTTCGCGCAGGACATCGGTCAAGGCCACGCTAATCTCTGGCTCATAGTCTTTGAGAATGCGCTCCGAGCGTTCCAGAATGGTCACCTCCGTCCCAAACCGAGCAAACATCTGTCCAAGCTCAAGTGCGATGTAGCCACCGCCGAAAATGACCAACGAACTGGGCAATGCTTTCAGTTCCAGGTCTTCCTGGCTTGTCAAGAGGTCACTGGTCAGATACGGTGTCTTGGACAGACCAGCAACGTCAGGGATAACTGGTGAGGAGCCTGTGGCAATGAGCACCTGGGAGCCTTCGAGCCGGCGCGAAGAACCAGTGGAGAAAGTGACCTCAACCGTATGCGGATCAAGAAGCGCAGCCAGTCCCTGCTCGACCTCAAGAGCAGGCTGCCCTTCGTTCTCTGCTTCGTCAAGGATGCTT
>WNGN01002507.1_pt1 | contig 12324 bp, 10 predicted proteins | sample 5400561 | NCBI WGS metagenome assembly WNGN01 (sample SAMN13153379, study PRJNA577476) | soil metagenome | isolation source: 115 cm soil or saprolite under Garry oak tree replicate 2 | place: USA:California | collected 2016-06-15
GAAAGTGAAGGCGCTTCTCCGGTTTGCGCCAATGAGCGACGCAGCATCATGTGTCCGGTTTCGGGTGTGGGTGTTGATCCCGAGCCGCGCAGCTCGCTAGTGCGGCAAACAAGATTCACCGTGAACGTACTACGATGACCTCATCACTCCAGCGCACTGAATGAGTCGGTGCACTGACCAAAGGGAGTTTCGGAGCGGATACTAAGGGAGCGCTTCCAGCATCCGTTTTAATTCATCAAGAACGCGGAGCTGGGCGGCGGAGAAATCTTCGGGACCGCATTCCGCCATCGCTGGTTTTCCTAAGTATTTCCTGAGTATCGAGGCACCACGACGTCGCTTGCTGGCGGCTTCAGTCTTGCCGCCGTGATCAAGGTCATGCCGAGTATGAGTCCTAAGGAACTTAACATCCATGGCGAAATCAGGTGGGAGAGTTGGCAGCCGATTGCAGCTCCCGCTGCCTTCGTACACCAGGAAATAGAGCGAATCGATGATTTCCTCGAAATCCTTATCAGTCTTGCAGGCAGATCCGATTTTCTTGATCGCCCGGGCGGACTTGTTCGTCAACTTAAAAATGTCCTCGCCAGACCTGGAGGAACTCCGTTCGTTAACGGCATAGATCAGGGAGCTAATTCCTCGGCCATACTCTCAAGAGCAGTTGCTGTTCCACCGTCGCCGTCCCCCGTCCGCAACACCGCGTTGAATGCCGGATCAAAGGTCACCAAACGTCGGCTTAGAATGCGCAGACGCTGTCCGATAGAATCACCGCCTGTGGAACCATAGCTGATTGCTTCTTGATATCTCAAAAGATCAGCTTCCGTTGCTTTCGCACCTTTCTCCACTTCTGCTGTGAGATCCGCAAAAAACTGTGGTATGAAAGCTCCAAAACGCGGGGCGGTTTCGCGGGGAATCTTTGCCTCAATCACTCTAGCAGCCAGCATGCAGACTGAGAGTACACTCGCCCGATTTCTGAGTTCGTTGGCTTCTCTCGGGAGCGCTGACTCCAAATATCGTAATGCGGACTTGATACGTTTGGCCGCCTCACTCGCAAGGTCGAACGACCTGTTATCGCGGCAATCGAAGCTGGTCAACTCCTTCCATGAGGAGGCCGGTTGATGTCAAGGCACACTTTCATCTTCTTCTTTCCGTGAATCAGTTCCCATTCAGCCAAGCCGCCTCTGTCGCCATCCTTCCATCCGCACTCTTTTGCGAGCGATATTCGCTCGGTGCATGGTGGGTGTTCTCGTTTCAGTAGGTGCTGCCACCTGATAAGCGTCCTCTCGTCCCACTTTTTCGGTGGGAGTCGGGCGCCAGGAGTTAGTCGCAGTCACCTGGACTCGGCGGTTGAGCTCGGCTGTTTCGGATCGAAACTCGCTAGGCCACTGCCCGCATTGCTTTCTGGCTATTGCGCAGTGGTTCGTATACCTCTCCGCTCACCCACAACCGATGTAGCAGTACCGCTAACTTTCGCGCCACGGCAACCACCGCTCGCTTCTTGGCATTTTTTCCTCCTCGCTCCGCAAGCTTCAATCCCCATCTCCGCAGATCACTGTCTTCTCCAAACGGTCCCAGAATGTAATGCGCGCCTTGCACCATCATCGTTCGCAGATACCGGTCTCCTGCTTTGCTGATACCTTTCTGCGGTTTGCTCTCTCCGGAGTCTCTTCGACCAGGTTTTAACCCGAGAAAACAGCCGACCTCGCGACTTTTCAGGAACCGATACGGATCCTCGTCAGGACATACGTCAGTGCGATCTGCGTTCCCACACCCTTCACCTGCTGGAGCAAGGACGCTTCCGGGTATACTTCCTTGGCGATTTTCTCCATCCGTTCGTCGTATTCCTTGATGCGCTCGTTCAGCGATTCGATTTCTTTGAGCAACGGTTCCAGAACATCCCGCAACTCTGCGCTCAATCCAGCGCCTAGCTCCCGGCTCACCTGCTGCGTGCCGCACTTGGGCAGTCGTTCACCATAAGACTTCACCAACCCGCGGGCTGCGTTCACCAAGGCCGTTCGCGCACTCACCAGTTCGGCTCGCGCCCGGATCACCATCAGATGAATTTGCGCCTTTGCACTGCGATGCTGCACTGGCGCCAACAGCTCGGGATCGATTCGCGCCAGTCGTGCCAATGTTCGCGCATCGTGTCGATCATCTTTTCGATTGCTCTTGGTGATCAATTGCACTTTTTGCGCGTGCGCCACGATCACTTCGTGTCCCAGTTCCGTTAACAGCCGGCTTACCCATGGCGAATGGGTTCCGGTCTCCATTGCGATCAGGCTCCGCGGTATCTCTCCGAACGTCTTCTTCATCGCTTCCGGTGTCGTCAGCACTTTCTGTTCCAGAATGATTTTGCCTGCTTCATCCAAAATACAGTAGAACGACCAGCGATCTCCCAGATCCACACCAATCGTCAGCTTTTGCGCATTGCAAATTTCGTTCTCAAATGTCAGTACAGTGCTAATCTTCTTCACAGCCGGTCTCCTTTCTCTTGTGCTTCGAGCACGTCGATTATTGGGAGCGTATCGCATCCCGTGGAGACCGGCCTTCTCATCCCATCTGGTAAGTCGCATAACCGGAGAAGTCAATTCAAATGGACGGCACGGCGTTTACCAGGCGCTACCGGGTTCTCTTAAGTTGGCTGCGTGTCATTTATCTGGGAAATAAGAAATGGCTCGATGGAACTGACGAATTGTTTCGAACGCTGCGGGGAATGGTTCCGTCTTCCAGGTATTGTTCAGTACGGTTTCCGTCTTTGTGACCCAATTTCCATGATTATCGTAATCAAACACGCTGGTCGTCTCCGCGATGAGAGAACCATCAGGCCCGCTCGTGACCATTTTCGTTAAGTTGCCATGCTCATCGTAGGAGAATAAGGTACGGTCATCAAGAGCCCTTGGTGAGCCGAATCCTTTTTCTGCAACCGTATGCGACTCAATCTCCCGGCCTTGGTCGTCGTAAATTGTAGTCGTTACGGCCGCGTCTCCTAGCCGCCACTCCTTGCTCCTCAGAATTCCTTTTGGGTCGAAAATCTTTTTCTCAAACAGCGAACCGTCGGGATGGTAACGACTTTCTTCTCGCAATTGACCCGCATCATCACGGACGAATACCGTGCGATACCGAGTCGGGGTTTGCACCTTGACTGATTTTTCGGTGGCAGTACCAAGCGGCACGCGGATAATGCCAACCCCGGGCTGCCTCTCTGGCGGGTAGTAGACTTGCTCAAGAGTATTTCCCTTGCTCAGATACTCGTACCGGTGGCTCTCTTTCTGTCGAACCTTCCCGTCATCTCCGTACCACTCAATCGAGACAATGTTCTGGTGTTCATCGAATTCATACCGCGATGTAACTTGACCACTAGCGGAGTAATAAAGTTGCTCAATCTTTTCGCCCCTTGGTCCGTAAATGTATATGCTCCTCTCATCGAATGAGCCGTTCTCGCGGTAACCTGCCTTCTCGACGAGCAGTCCACGCGGGTTGAAAGTGTAGACGTACCGGTACGATTCCTGCTCAATGTCTGGGCGTTCTAAGTCGATGTCTTCGACCAATTTGCCTTGGGCATCAAATCTAAGAGCCTCCCAGACCAGCGGAGAACCGAGCGAGCCGTCGGAGGGATTTCCGAAATCTTCCAATTCTTCACGGCCATCGGGACGAAGTTTGTACGACTTCGTCGACGTATCGACAACAGTCGTCTCAACACTCTGGACGTTTCCCGCTAGGCCATGTTCCTTTGGACTAGTTCGCATCTCTTGAGCACAAATCGCAAGAGCCAAACTTAGGCTCAGCGAAAAACCAGGAATTGATACTCGCGACATAAATATCGACCGGATAATACAACGGTCTTCAATTCCCGGCCAACTCCTGGTAAGTTCCCGTCCATTTGAACCGCCAACTTTCGCGCAGGATCCACTTGTCCGCGATCGGCGTTTACCAGGACCTGACAGGACCTGAATCTTGTCAGCAATCCGAGAAGGCCCTTGGCGTACTCTTCATGATGTAATCGCGAGGATTTCTGTGCGCTCAAAGGCAAAGAAAACAACACGATTGATGATGTGCGTAGGATTGCTTTGTCTGGAATTGAGTCTCATTATTGCCTTTTATATCATTCCTCAATTTCAAGTGCGGAATGCCCCAGTGGGGCATTGGGAGATGGAAACGCCTCTAGCAGGCTGCTGAAAAATCGTGCTGAGGCAGCAATTTCTGTGTTGGTTTGAGTCATTCGGGCGTCTGAGGCGAGATTTTTCGTGCTACCGAGAGCCCGAAAGAGGCGTTTCGGTGCCGTTCAGAGACACTACGGCCCGGACTAACTACGCCGGAACTGCGCTACGCATCAGGTTCCGCATGCGCACCAGATTGTAAGCCGCGCAGGCAAACGTAAAGATCCAATCGACCTTCAGCGTTCCGCGATGCCGCACTTTGCGCAACAACGCAATGGTCTTCAGCCAGCCAAAACATTCTTCGATGCGCTTCCTCTTCTTCTGACTGATGGCATAGCTCGCGTGTCGCGCCGTGCGACTATCGATGGCGCTGCCGCCTCTTCGCCCAAGATTTTGCGCCACGTGCGGCGTCACCCCAAGGTTCCGGCACTCGCGCACGAAATCCGCCGTGTCGAAGCCCTTGTCGCCGCCCACCGTCACGCGCCCGCTTCCTGGAATTTCCTGCAGCATTTCCAGCGCGGCATAGCGCTCGGCCGTGCCCGTGGCTTCCCATACTCGGCTGTCCACAATCAAGCCGTTGCGATTCTCCACCAGCAGATTTCCGCTGTAGCTCAACTTGGCCTCCTTGCCCGCACCTTTGCGCGCCATCTGCGCTTCTGGATCGCTTTTCGATTCGTGCGTTTCGTTCGAGCGCTTCTCGCCGCGATAATCCACCGTGGGATTTCCAGGATCATCCGGCGGAGGCGAACTCTTCTTGTTCTTGGGCTGAAAACTCTTCGCGCTGGCCCAAGCTTCCAACAAACTTCCGTCGACCGTGAAGTGTTCGTCCGAAGCCCATCCCTGCCCGCGGGCTTGCTCCACCACCAGCGCCAGAAACTCCTTGGCCACTTCGGCCTCCAGCAAACGGTCGCGGTTCTTGGTAAACACCGTGGCATCCCACACTGCATCGTCCAAATTCAGCCCCACGAACCAGCGGAACAAAATGTTGTAGTCGATCTCCTCTATCAGCAGCCGCTCGCTGCGCACCGAGTACAGCATCTGCAACAGCAGAGCGCGCAGCAACTGCTCCGGCGCAATCGACGGACGACCCACTTTGGAATACATCTTGTTGAACTCAGGCGAGAGTTCCTTGAGTACTTTATCTACCATCGTGCGGATCGGCCGCAGCGGATGATCTTTGCGTACCCGCTGCTCCGGCGAAATGTAGCTAAAAACATGTCCCTGCTGCTGATCGGTTCCTCGCATGCCCAATAAGACGCACCGCGCGCCGCTTCGTTACAAAATTCCTGACTTTTTCAGCAGCCTGCTAGGAGAGGTGCGCCGCGTTCCGAGTGGAAGATTAGATCGTCCGATGCAGCCGGATGCAGCGCAAGAAATCTCTTGAGCCGTTCTAGAACTAGACGTTGGATTCGTTAGGTTTTTGGCTCTTGAAACGCAAATGAAAAGACCGCGCACCGAAAGTGGCTCGCGGGTCTAGGTCGTTGAAGCTGAAAATATTCCGCTGGCAGAGCCTATTCCTTTCCTTCGATGTGCCCCTTTAGATGTTTCGCGCAAGCCTCTGCCGTCGTTTGCTGCCCGTGCATCGTAGACTTCTTGTCTACAGCATATGCAAATACAATCGCTCCGGTCTTCACATCGGTCATGGTCACGCTCGCAGCGTTATCCGAGTGAATGTTTCCCATAAACACGATTTTCGCCCAGCCAGCTTTCTTGTCCACGGATGTTCCAGTGATCACATAATCGGCGTGTTCTTTATCCGCTACCGGAACAAGAGGGACTTTCTTCTTCGCTATTGCCGCAGCCATGTAACTCTCAAAGCCGTCCATCGGAACGATGAAGACTCTGGAACCGGGTACGATCTTTGTACTTATGGGTTCAACTGGTGCGGCAACTGGTGCTGTTGGTGTGGCGACTGGTGTGGTGGTCGTAGCGGGTTTCGCCGACGTAGCTACGGCGGTCTGCGGTGGAACCGCGTTTTGCTGAGTCGTTTGAGCTTGAATCGAACCTGGGATGGCACTGGCGCTGACGAGAGCGCACACGAACAGAGCTGTTTTCACGATCTTCTCTCCTTTTAGAGGGAACAGACGGACCTTAATATGTTTGACTATAGAGACTAGATAGGTCTCTAATACAATAATTTAGTACTTATATAGTAAGCATCGCACGTAATCGGAACCCAGCGGCTTCCTTAGGACTTCGTTCCTGCCGCGTTGGTGGCGTTCTAATTGGCGTCCTAGTGATCCGCGCGGACGAGAGCAGCTAGGCTGTGTGCCATCAAGCAGCTATGTCACAATCCTTCTTACGAAACCAAACCGGCCGAATCCAGAAGGACACTCGTGGCAACCCTAAGGGAGCCTATACAAGTTTCTAAGAAAAGCCGCCAATTCCAGCGTTCAGTGTGTTGCTAACCTGCCAAAGGTTCAGGCGTGAGTTCGATTCTCATAGGCCGCTAAATAACATCCACCAGTCACGTCGCGGCTTCATCTTCCCCAGTTCCAATTAGATCAAAACAGATTCGTTCTACCCGAACGATTTAATTAAACGGTGACTTATGCCGTTAGATTGCCGCCACAGCGTCTCGAATGCGGCCTTATTGAACTTTTCGTGAAGGCCTGCTGTCCGGCCATACGGCGGGAATGGCAAGTTCCATTCGTAAGACAGGACCATCGCCAGAGAACGGTCCATCCGATCGGGCGAATGCGGGAGCTTCCTCTGTGAGTATCCATGCCTGAGTATCCGGCGGCTGTTTTCCCGTGATCGTGGCGATTGCACCGGCTACACCGCCGATTTTCACTTTGATTGCATAGAGCAGGGCCTTGTGAGTGTGGCTGCCAATTGAGAAGGGTTTTTGGCCTTGTGGAACGATCTCCAGGTTAACGACTCGCGCCTTTGGCATGGCTGCGACATAGGAAACAGTTGTTTTGGGAGCTTCCGGTTGAACGTTCTTTAGTAGCGTGAACAATATTCCGTTGGCCAGATCGGGCGGCAGTTCAAGATGCTCGGTCGTCACTTTCTCTTGCTTATGATCGTCCGTGTAGCGAACCGTGACCTCGCCCTTCGATGCATCAATCGATGTCTCCATCTGGTGTTTGAAAGACGGCCCTTGTTGAATGACGTGATCGCGCAAGAGGCGAAACGTGCCACGCTGCGAGAAAACCGTAGTCTGATCGTACGATGAGCCGTCCTTAAATTTGAACCACAAGTGGCTTGTAACGTGGTCGCCTTGTGCAACCTGTGTAGACTCACCGTCGGCGATAGGCTTGCCGTCGGGGGTCCGCAGTACGAGAAAACCGTGGGACACACCTTCTTTGTAGCGGACAGCCACTCCATCCGCCGCGAGAATCGTTGGCGGAAGCAAAGAAACGAGCAGGAGCAGTAGCCGTATCGAAATGGCGCGAATGTTCCACTCAGGCATCGCAGATGAGACCACTGCCCTTTGTTGAGTTTCCGATTTGCGCGCAGCGCCTTGATGACAACTTCAATTTTGTTGCGATCTTAACGGCCAGTCACTGCTCACGAGCGCCGCTGGTCACGGCTGTCCTGCGCACAAATGAGCCTAAAATGCGAGCAAAAGTGCCATCAATCCGTATGTCGCTGTAGATTTATTCCGCGTCGGCCCAGCAGTTCGTGGTCCTGGAAAACTGTTCTTCGCGAGTGGCGAGATTAGCGTGCTCGAACAACGGGCAAGTCGATGAAACTGGCTTCGCCCTTTGTGTGGTACACGCGTTGGGTGGCTTTGACATAGTCTTCAGGACGAGCAAAAAAGATGTTGGGGACAAATGTTTGCGGGTTGCGATCGTAGAGCGGGAACCAGGTCGATTGAATTTGCACCATGATGCGGTGACCGGGCAGAAAGACGTGGTTCGCCGTTGGTAAAGTGAATTTGTAAGTCAGCGGTGTGTTGGGCGTGAGTGCCTTTGGAGTCGCAAATCCATCGCGATACCTGCCGCGGAAAATGTCCATGCCAATTGCGAGCTGGTAGCCTCCCATTTCTGGTTGGCTTGGCACTTCGTCCGGAAAAACATCGATGAGTTTGACGACCCAATCGCTGTCGGAACCACTGGTGGAAGCGACGAGATTGACGACGGGCGCTCCGCTGATGCGAAGAGGCTCGGTCAGCGGCGGCGTTGCGTACACGAGCACGTCGGGACGATCCGCGGTGTTGCGCTGGTCCATGACAAGCCAGCGGCGCCACGAGTCGCCGTCGGCAAAACGAATGGGGCGAGGGTAGAAGGGAACAGGCTTCGCGGGATCGGAGATGTATTCGTCGAAGCCTGTGCCGCGCGTGTCAGCAGGGGCGGCAAAAGAAAGAGAAGAGCCGGACGCGAGATAAAGCGGCTTCATTTTGTTGGGGCAGCCGGAGTCGCAGGCAAGCGGCCAGGACTTGAAGCGCTCCCAGTGGTTTTCGCCGGTGTTGTAAATGAATACCGGTGGAGTATCCGCTTTCGGCGCGCCGTCTTTTAGATACTGATCGAAAAACGGTTTCAGGACATCGCGGCGAAATTGCAGGGCAGTGTCGCCGTCCCACTTGAGCGGGCCAAGTGAACTGCCATCGTAGTTCACGCCGCTGTGGCGCCACGGACCCATCACGAGATAGTTCATGTCATTGTTGCGATCTTTCGGCTCGACGGCGAGGTAACTGTGGATCGCGCCCCACATGTCCTCCTGGTCCCAAATTCCTTGTAGCCACATGGTGGGGACTTTCAAAAGCTGAGCGGCCATGGTTTTATCGAGCGCCTGTTCCTGCCAGAACGAATCGTACGCGGCGTGCTCGGTGGTCTTTCGCCACCATGGAATTTGATCGAGACCGGCGCTTTTGGCGAAGTCACCCGCGGAACCCGCACGGAGAAAATTATCGTAATCTTCATAGCCGCGGCGGACGATGGATGAGCCGTGAGCTCGCGCGGCAGATTGCCCGGTGAAATAATCGAGATTTGCTTGGCGGAAAGCGCCAAAGTGGAACCAGTCGTCGCCCATCCAACCATCGACCATGGGACTTTCCGGAGCCGCGACTTTGAGAGCGGGGTGCGGATTGACGAGCGCCATGACGACGGTGAAGCCTTCATATGAGCTTCCGAGCATACCGACCTTGCGGTTGGATTCCGGCACATTTTTCACGAGCCATTCGATGGTGTCGTAAGCGTCTGTGGATTCGTCTGTAGTGGACGAGTTCAAAGGGCCACGAAGCGGACGCGTCATGAAGTATTCACCCTCCGAGCCGTATTTGCCGCGGATGTCCTGGAAAACGCGAATGTAGCCATCGGCGACAAAGACTTCATCGCCTTGGGGCAATGTGGAAAGCATGTAGGGAGAATCAGATCGGGCGGCGCGCCCAGCGGCATCATACGGCGTGCGCGTGAAGAGGATGGGAACGTTGTGCGCGCGCTTGGGCACGACAATGACAGTGAAGAGCCTGACGCCATCGCGCATGGGAATCATGACGTTGCGCTTTTCATAGTCGTATGACGAAGTGGGAGTATCAAACTTTTGCGGCATATCGGGAGTCTGAGGTGAGGTTTGAGCGAGCAGCGGACGTGAGAGAATGGAAAGAAGGGTTCCCGCGAGTAGAGTCTTGGTAAATGACACGGACCTGGACATTTGCGCTCCAAAAGTGGACTCGAACATCCCGATGAAAAACAGCGTCGTCAATTACTGCTTGCGGCCACACCGAACGGCCGCACGAAATAATAGTGAGGTTTTAACGTTTATGCACGGCGATTTCGTAACACCAGTCCAAGTTTCCTCAGGCGCTGGAATTCCGGCTGTTCATTGCCTGGCGTGGCCGTTACAATCGCGTGAAGCGAATGAACTTTGTGAGCGAACTAATCATCGCCGTCGGAAGCACCCGAAAGCCGAAACTTGCCGCAGTGCGCGAGGCAGTGGACGGAATGTCGGATCTGCTGGCTGCGGAAACGTCGATTGAGATTGTGGGCGTGGAAGTTGAGAGCGGAGTGAATCACACGCCGCTGAGCCGCGAGGAGTCCATGCGTGGGGCGCGGCAGAGGGCCGAATCGCTTCAGCAAGTTGCGCGACAAAAGGCAAAGCCGTGGAATTATTTTGTCGGGCTCGAGGGCGGGCTCGATTCTGTAATAGAGAATGGCGAGCGGCGTGTTTTTCTGGAAAGCTGGGCGTACGTGAGTGACGGAGTGCGCGGCCACTTTGGAAGATCGGGCGCGGTAGAATTACCCGAGGCGCTTGCGGAGGAAGTTTTTGTGCGCGGCAGGGAATTATCGATCGCGATCGATCAATTCGCGGGAGAAGCGGGGATTCGCGATGCGCAAGGCGCGTGGGGCGTACTGAGCGGGAACAAAATTACCCGGCAGGAAGCATTTCGCGTCGCTTTGATCGCAGCATTCGCGCCGTTTTTTAATCAGCCGATGTACCGCAGAAGCGTAGTCGCTGGATAGACAATCAGAAAGGAGCGAGCGTGGATATCGTCAAAGGGAATATGGGCTGGATCGAAGTTGTGGTCGGGCCGATGTTTTCGGGGAAAAGCGAGGAGTTGATTCGTCGTCTGAGGCGTGCCGAGATTGCGCGGCAGCGCGTGCAGATCTTCAAGCCGGCGATTGATGCGCGGTATGCGGCGAACGAAATCGTGTCACACTCGGGATTAGGAATTACATCGGACACGGTCACGAAGGCGTCGGAAATCCTGGAAAAGATTCAGCCTCGAACAGAAGTGGTGGGAATTGACGAAGCACAATTTTTGGGCGAGGAAGTTTTGGATGTTTGCACGAAGCTGGCGAATCTGGGCAAGCGCGTGATCGTGGCCGGTCTGGATACGGACTATCGTGGTCGGCCGTTCGAGCCGATGCCGAGGCTGCTGGCCATCGCGGAAGAAATTACCAAGCTACTGGCAATTTGCGTGCGCTGCGGAAATCCGGCAGTGCATACGCAACGCCTGGTGGAAAGCGACGAATTGATTGTAGTAGGTGCGGGTGGCGCGTACGAAGCGCGTTGCCGGCGCTGTTTTGAGCCCAACCCGGCACAAGTGAAGCACGAAGTGCGTCAGCACCTGATGTTCCGTCCACGCGCGGTGAACTCCGAAAAGGAATAGCGGGCTTCTTAGCGTCCGGCGAGTGCCGGTTTGTTTAGAACCGGAACACTGCCCGCTTAATTAGCGACCAACTGGCGTGGCCTCCGCGTTATTCTGGCATCGCTCCATCCATCTAGCATCAAGTACAGCGAGGGACGACGTTGCGGATTGAATCCAAGGCACCTACGCGCGTGGATCTGGCAGGCGGCACGCTGGATATCTGGCCACTGTATCTCTTTCATCCCGGAGCGGTGACGATTAATGCGGCGATTACACGCTATGCGTCCTGCGTGATTGAAACGCAAGAGGTAGGAGACGAAAAGATCCAATTGATTTCCCGCGATACCAAGCGCGAAGAGAGTTTTGCTTCTTTCGCGGCGATGGTGAAGGCGAAGCGATATAACCTGCCCTTACTGGCGGAAATTGCAAAATTTTTTGCACCGGAGAATGGTTTCTCGTTGACGACGGATTCAGAAGCTCCTGCGGGTGCGGGCATCGGGGGGTCCAGCGCGATGGCAGTGGCTATCTGCGCGGCACTGGACAGATTCACCTCGGCAGGGAAGAGCAAAGTGGACTGGATTCATATCAGCCGCGATGCGGAAGGAATCGTGATTCGCGTTCCGACCGGCACGCAAGATCATTATCCGCCTGCATTCGGGGGCGCGGCGGCGATCGAGCTGCCTCCGGGCGGAGAGCGCCGGGTGGAGCTGCTGCTTGACATAAGCGAGCTGGAGCAGCGGCTTGTGTTGTGTTACACGGGAAAGCCGCGGCAATCCGGAATCAACAATTGGGAAGTTTTCAAAGCGCACATCGATGGAAAACGGAAGGTGCAAGCAAACCTGGAGCAGATTACCGAGATCGCGCAGGCGATGCGCGTGTCGCTGGAAAAGGCGGATTGGAAGGAAACGGGCCGTCTGATGCGCGAGGAGTGGGGCTTCCGCAAGAAAAACCTGCCGACGATTTCTACGAAGACCATTGACCGCATTATCGAGAGTGCGAGAAAAAAAGGAGCGCTCTCGGGAAAAGTGTGCGGCGCGGGCGGAGGCGGCTGTGTGGTCATGTTGATCGAGCACGGATCGCGCGGAGCCGTCGAGAAGGCGGTCGCGGCCGCCGGGGGGCAGATTCTGCCGATGCGGA
>WNGN01029543.1_pt1 | contig 12320 bp, 3 predicted proteins | sample 5400561 | NCBI WGS metagenome assembly WNGN01 (sample SAMN13153379, study PRJNA577476) | soil metagenome | isolation source: 115 cm soil or saprolite under Garry oak tree replicate 2 | place: USA:California | collected 2016-06-15
GGATCCAGGTGGACCGCAGTTCGGAACTCCTGCAACAGGTGGGCTTGCAAGAACATGAGCGCCCGCTCGGGCGTCCCGGCCTGAGCCATCGCCTCCACGAGGCGGTCCACCAAACTTCCCCAGAGCTCCGCCAGGCCAATCCGCTGATCCACCAGCTCGTCGAGCACCGTCGGAAAAGGCGGCGGGGTCCCTGGGTAAAACCGCACACCCACGATGGTGGTGTGCGCCGGAATGACCTCCACATTCGGACCGGTCAGCGGACCAACCAGCTGCGGCGGGCCACCGATCCGAAAGTGAATCTCGACCCCGCCCGTGGGCAGATGCCGTTGCACGTACGCCGCCTCACCGGTGCGCTGGATCCAGACCGTCCGCACCACACCTACCAATCCCGGCGACGGCGGACGCTCAACGTAAGACTCCATCACAGTCATCCTCGCACTGAGGCGCCACAGCGTGCGCCGGGCGGGATCGAACCGACCACGCGCGCGATCCGCGCGAACCCTCGACGCCGCGCGCAACCTGGGCAGGTAGGCACACGTCGACACGCTGACTTCGGCGCGGGAGCCTGCCGCTGCGCCTCGTCACCCCGCACCGTGCGCACAAGTCGTCGGCCCGGCAGCACGGCGTGCGTCGCCGTCCGGCTGACCCGAGTCGAGCGGTCAATGCCCGACGACCGTGGCCACCGAGACGCCGACGGCGATCGCGGCGACCATCGCGATGACGACGATGAGGGTCAACGTCCGCACTCGCGCATTGGGCAGGCTCGACTGGTACGGCGCGCGTGGTCGCTTCGCTCTGCGTGCGTTCCGACGCGCCGTCTTCGTTGCCATGCTGCTCCTTCCGCCGCGGCGGGCCGACGGCTCGACCGCCGACCCACCGGGCGTCGTCGTTGCTACAAGCCGCAGGAGTTCGGGCTGTCGAAGTGGCCTGGCGTGCTCGGGTATGCCTTACCAGTGTTGTTCTTGACGTCGCTGGTGTACACCAGCGCGAGCTCGTCGAATCCGGACGTGCCGCTGGTGGTGATGTCGGCCGAGCCGGCCTGCCCGGCGCCCACCGAGAATGCGAACTTCTGCAAGAAGCTCTGCTCGTCCGGGCTGAGCTCGCGCACGTCGTTGAACCCGCCGTACGCCGAGTTGCAGTGCGTGTAGAGGTTGTAGGCACCCGACCAGTCGAGCAGCCGGTCGCCCGCGTTGGGCCCGTTGTCGGCCACGTCGGCCTGGTGCACGTCACGGTCCCACCCGCCGTACTGCCAGTCGATGCCTTGGTGGTGCTGGTTGTTCTGGATCTTCGGATCCGATGCCGGGTTCGCCGACGTAGCCGGGTCGTCGTCGGTGTTCGTCAGGACGAACCAGGTGCACGGGTCGACCGTGGTGCCTGTACCGGGTGTCACCGGCCATGGTCCGGTTGCGCACGTCGTGCCGGGGTTGGTGGCCGAGCCGCGCGGTCGCCAGTCGATCAGATCCGCGCCGGCCGCCCCGTTGATGCTGGCCGTCGAGGTTCCGCCATGCCCGCCGAACAGGTAGTCGACGTTGCCGTCGGGCAGGGTGAACGGCGTCCCGGTGCCCGGCACCGTCTCGACCGCGTCCCTCGTGTTCGCGAACGAGCCGGCAGTGCCCTCCTGCGTCGCGTCGTTCGGGTAGAGGCAGGTCTGACCCGCCGGCACGGTGTCCTCCGGGCTGGCCGGGTCGCAACCGCGTCCACCCCACATGACGTCCGATCCGTCGTCGCCGAACAGCGTGTCGCCGCCGCTGTCACCGTTCATGACGTCGTCGCCGACCTCGCCGTGCAGCGAGTCACGCCCGGTGCCGCCGCGCATGACGTCGTCGTCGCCGAACTTCATGCCATTGAGCGGCATCGGGTTCGTCGTGCCGGTGCCCACGAACGCCGCACCGTCGACGTCGTGCAGCATGTCGACGCGACGGTCCACCGTGCCGCCCACGAATCCCTTGTAGTGGATTGCCGGCGGCTGGTTGAGATCGACCGTGAACGACTGCAGGTTCTGCTGGGTCGACGTCCCGCCCGGCGTCCCGTTGAGGTAGGTGTCGACGATGCCACCGCGGTCGCCCAGCATGGCGTCCTGGCCGCCGTCACCGAACATCCTGTCCTTGCCGGTCTCGCCGTACATGTCGTCGTTGTTCGCGCCGCCACGCATGTAGTCGTCGCCGTCCTGGCCCCACAATGCGCCGGCGACCTCGCAGGCCGTGCTCTGCGACGGATTGCCCGACGGTTGCGTGCAGAACCGGGTCGACGGGAGCGAGACGCCGTACTTGATGTTCACCGCCTGGTCGTGGTGGCGGATGATCACCGCGTTTGCGGGTGCCGAACCCGTCGGGTAGCGAGCCGCGAAGATGGCGTACTGCTGGCTGCCCGCCGCGCCGCTGACGTCACGCGCCAGCGTGCCGTTGTCGCCGAGGACGAAGTCGGCCTCGCCGTCGCCTTCTATGAAGTCGTTGCCGTCGCGGAAGCCCGGGATCGAGCTGCCGCCCAGGACGTCGTCCTGTCCGGCCGCGGATGCTGGGTCATCGGCCGTCGAAGCCGGGTCGGTGTCGGTCGGCCATGCCGGGCTGACGGCACCGAATGCGGGAACCGTGGTCTCGTCCGTGGGCGAGTCCTGCACGCTCACGCCCGGGTCCTGCGGCGCGGGGTCGCTGAGCCGCAGGTCGCCGCGCATCACGTCCGCGGCACCGTTGCCCTCGAGGTAGTCGTCACCGCCGCCGCCCGAGACGGCGTCGCTGCCGTCCTGGCCGAACGCGATGTCCGTGCCCGGTCCGCCCGACACCCAGTCGTTGCCGAAGTGGGTCGAGGCCGGCGGCGTCAGGAACGTGGCGCCGTTCTTGAGGTCGAGCATCTGCAGGAACCTCGGCGTCACCAGGTTGCCCGGGCTGCTCGTGCTGAGCCGGTTGGCCAGGTACGTCGAGACGGCGCCGACCCTGGACGTGACGGCGTTGTCACCGGTGACCAGGTCGTCGCCGGCGCCACCGTAGACGGCGTCGTTGCCGTCGGGCTGGCCGGCCGTCGCGTCGGTCGGCGCCGGCTGCGTGCCGAAGGTCGGGTTGACGCTCTGGTTGCCGTTGAGCGGCGTGGAGCTGCCGCCGATCAGGTCGTCGTCGCCGGCGTTGCCGTCGACGGCGTCGAGGCCCTGGTTGCCCTCGACGTAATCGTCGCCGGCATTGCCCTTGACCCGATCGTTGCCGCCCTCGCCGAGGATGACGTCGTTGGCCGCGTTGCCCTCGGCGTAGTCGCCGCCGGACGTACCGCCCGCCGGGCTGTCGCCGAGGTCGTAGAGCGCGATCGTCCGTTGCGTCATGCCGCGGCCCTTGGTCGCGTCCTCCAAGGTGTTGGCGCGGGCGCCAGCCGCAGTCGTGCCGATGCGCAGGACGGCACCGTTGTCGCCCAGCACCACGTCCTCGTCGTCACCGCCGAAGACCGTGTCGCCGGTGTCGGGCTCGCCGACCGCCGACTTGGTGGCCGCGCTGCCGCTCGCGACGTGCGAGCTTCCGCCGATGAGGTCGTCCTGGCCGGCGTCGCCGTAGACGGCGTCGGTGTCCTGGTTGCCCTCGGCGTAGTCGTCGCCGGCATTGCCGTGGATGGTGTCCGTCCCGGCCTGGCCGAACGCGACGTCGACGTCGTCGCCGCCGTTGATCGTGTCGTCTCCGTACGTGCCCGCCGCCGAGGTGCCGAGGTCGAGCAGCCGGATCGTGCGCTGGCAGTTATCCATACCGGGGCGTTGGGTGATCACGTCACCCATGCCGCCGTTCGGGCACAGCCCGAGCTTGCTGACGACCGCGTTGTCGCCCGCGATGACGTCCGCACGGGCGTCGCCGTCGATGATGTCGCCCGCGTCGGGCCGGCCGACGGCCGCGTCGCCGTTGCCGCTCGCGATCTCCGAGCTGCCACCGATCAGATCGTCGCGACCGTCGTTGCCGTGGATCGTGTCGACGTTCTGGTTGCCCTCGACGTAATCGTCGCCGGGAGCACCGCTGATCGCGTGACCGGTGGCGTCGCCGTCGATCGTGTCGTTGCCGCCCTCGCCGTAGATGCGGTCGTTGGCCGCGTCGCCCTCGATGGTGTCGCCGCCGCAGACGCCGGTCGAGCAGTCCGGCCGGTCGCCGTAGGTCAACGTGACGTCGCGCTTGGCGCCGCCCGCAATCGGGTCCTGCGCCCAGTTCACGCCGTCGACCGTACGAACGATCGTGCCGTTGTCGCCGAGAATGACGTCCTGGGCCAGGTTGCCCTTCATGATCGCCTCGCCGGCATCGGACTTGTTCGCATCCGGGTTGGCACCGGAGCTGCCGCCGATCATGTCGTCCTGGTCGGTCGCTCCGGCCGTGATGTCGCTCGAAGCTTGCGCGGCCTGCGCGCAGTCGAAGGCGCTCACGCCCGCGCTGCACGTGCTGCCGTCGATGTCGTCGGACAGGCCGTACATCGAGTCCTGCCCGCCGTTGCCTTCGAGGTAGTCGTCGCCGGCTCCGCCCTGCAGCGTGTCGTCCGCGGCGCCGCCGTAGGCGTGGTCGTCGGTCGACCCGCCGTAGATGACGTCCGCGCTGCCCGAGTTCGGCGAGATGAGGGCGACCTTGTGGTTGGGTGCCCCACCTGGCCAGGTGGCCGGCCCGCTGGTCGGTGCGGTGATCGCACCGAGGTCGCCGAGTAGGTAGTCCTGGTCCGCATCGCCGGTCATCGTGTCCGAACCGAGCTCGCCGTACATCTGGTCCTGGCCGCTGCTGCCGCGCATGACGTCGTCGCCGAACGTGCCCGGATCGGAAACCGACATCGAGGTCGTCCCGTCAGCCGCGATCAGCCCGTTGTCGCTCGACCCGCCGAGGATGTGGTCGGCATTGTCGTCACCGTGGACGGCGTCGACGCCGGCGTTGCCCTCGATGTAGTCGGCTCCGTCGCCGCCGTTGATGGTGTCGTTACCGTTGCCGCCGAAGAGCCAGTCGGCGCTCTCGTCACCGGTTATCGTGTCGTTGCCGCCGATTGCGGTGCAGTCGTCGAAGATCACGACGGCACCGTCTCCGGTGATCTCGCCGTTGTCGCCGACGACCGTGTCGGCACCGGCACCGCCGTCCATCGTGTCTCCGGCATCTGCGACGCCTGACGTCGACGAACCGCCGAGCATGAGGTCGTCGTCCTGGTCGCCGTTGACGTTGTCGGCGTCTTGGTTGCCTTCCATGTAGTCGGCGCCGAGGCCACCGTGCATCTCGTCCTGGCCGAGGCCGCCGTACATCGTGTCGACACCGCTGTCGCCGGTCATCATGTCGTCGCCTGCGTCGCCGTACATGGTGTCGTTGTCGAGGCCGCCGTCGACCTTGTCGTTGTCGTTGCCGCCGCTCATCCAGTCGTCGCCGTCGTCACCAGTCACGGTGTCGGCACCTGCTCCGCCGAACAGCGCGTCGTCACCGGCAGCGCCGTCGACGCAGTCGGAGTTGGGATCCTCGCCGGCCGCCGTGGCATGGCCCTGGTTGTAGGCCTTGGTGCAGTCGAGTTGGCTGCCGCTGGACGACGTGTCGTAGACGCCGCTCACCTTGCCCGACATGACGGTCGAGCTGCCACTGTGGTCGATGTTCAGCGCACCGGTCCCGCTGTTGTACTCGGTCACGGTCGCGGACTCGCCGATGACGATGTCCTTGCCGGCACCGCCCGAGACGTAGTCGCGCCCGGTACCGCCGAGCACGACGTCGTCGTTCGCGCCACCGGAGGCGCTGTCGTTGCCCTCGCCGCCGTTGACGTAGTCATTGCCGGGACCGCCGGTCAGCACGTCGTTGCCGGATCCGCCCATGACGACGTCGTTGCCGGTGGCCGAACCATCGGCCGGGTCACCTTCGATGTTGTCGTTTCCGCCGTTGCCGCAAAGGAAGTCGTTGTCGTTCTGCGCCACGACGCCCTGCGTACCCGAGCCGCCCTTGATGGTGTCTTCGCCGCTGCCGCCCCACACCTTGTCGGAGCCGGCGCCGGCGTCGATCGCGTCGTCGTTGGCGTGATCGGCCGACTGCGCCGCACCGTCCTGGGTGCACCCGAAGTCGTTCGAGATGACCTCGTCGCCGAAGATCGTGTCGTTGCCGAAACCGCCGGTGATCTGATCCTGTCCGGCGTAGCCGACGATGTAGTCGTCGCCATCGAGCTGCGCGGTCTTGGTCTGCCCGTAGGTCTTCTGCGGGTTGTCTTGGTTGTCGGGGTCCTTCGCATTCGGATCCAGACCCGGACCGCCGTTGAGCTGGTCGGCCGCGGTGCTGCCATACAGGTGATCGTCGCCCGGTCCGCCTGACTCGGTGGTCGACTCCGCGGCCGGCTTGCACGGCGAGACGCTGAAGTCGCCGCTGCACAACGTGTCGGCGCCCAGCCCGCCGTCGAGCTGATCTCCCCCGCCACCGCCGGCCAGGCTGTCGGTGCCGCCGTTACCGGAGATCTTGTCCGCCCCGGGACCACCGTCGAGAGTGTCATTGCCGTCGCCGGCGATGATGTTGTCGTCGTCGGTGCCACCGCGCAACTCGGCAGGCGTGTCGAACGGCAACGTGCAGGGCTTCGTCGTCGTGCAGGTCTGCCCGCTGACGGTGCCGTCGGATTGCGCTCCCGGCAGCAGTTCGATGTCGTCCTTGCCGTCTGCGCCGTCGGCGTAGATCGACGTGATGTGTTCGGCGCCGCCGGCGTTCGTGTCGCCGTACTCCTTGTACGCGCCGAATATCGTGACGCCGAACTGCTTGCCGGTGCTCGGTGGCAACGGCCGCACGACGATCTTCTCGTCCTTCTCGTCGGTGTTGATATTTCGCAGGGACGCGCGTGGACCGATGTTCAGCTGGAGCACGTGCGACTCGACGCTCGCCGGTTCCGGCGACGGCGGCGTACACGCCGCGCTGAAGTCGAGCAGATGTATCTGCAGGATCGTGAATTCGAACCGATCACTGAAGAAGAACAGATTTATCTCCACGAACGCCTTGATGAACGCGTCGAGACTGCCGCTCACCCGGAACAGGCAGATCGGGTTGCTCAGCTTGTTGCCGATGTCCTGGAAGGACATCTTGCCGTCCGGGGTGGGGTCGTCGAAGAAGAAGTTGATCGTCAGTTGCAGGCCGGCTTCGATGCCCGCCTTGATGATCTCGAGGTCCACCTCGGCCCCGGCGTACACCGTCCCGATCAGCTGGATGACCGGAACCTCCTTGCCGTTGCGGTAGGTGTCGAAGAACAAGCCGTCGAGCAGCTTGTCGGCCGGACCGCCGTTGATGACCTCGCGCAGACCGGTGGTGTCGTAGCCGAGCTCGAGGTTGCCGTTGATCTGGATGGACCCGCCGATGACGATCGAGACCGGCACCGGACCGACCATGAACGGGCCGAAGCTGTACTCGAATCCGGCCGTTGCCGACAGCGTCCCGAAGTCGTACTCGACGAGGGTGATGTCCGAACCCATCAGGAGCTTGAAGATGTTGCTCGGGCTCTTCAGCACCGGAATGCTCAGGCCAGGCACGCCGAACGTGCTCGGCCGGGAGTCGACGGTGTTCGTCGCATTCGCGCCGGAGACGCCGGCCGTCGCGTCGGACGCCTTCAGCGTGGAGTCGTTCTTGACGAGATCCCCGGCCGAGGACGACGGCTGCGGCGCGTTGAGCAGGTTCTTGTCGACGGTGAACGCACCGCCCGAAGCTGTGTCAGAGGATCCGCCGGTGAGGAAGTCCAGGTTCAGCAGTCCGGACTGGCTGACGTCGAAGTTCTGGATGAAGTGCAGGAACGAGATCAGGCTCTTGACGAAGGACAGATCGCTGCCCGACGCCGCCTCGGCCAGATCGATCAGTGTCACCGGTGGCTGGCCGACCAGTTCGGCGAGCTGTGACACGACCGGGATGGGCGCCTGCAGCACGTCGATAACCGGCTTGAGCGGCGACGTCACGTCCTGGATCTGCTTGAAGATCGGCTGTGCTGTCGAGCGTGTCGCCGTCACCCGGCTCGGATCCGCCGGCGGTGAATCCCCATCCCCAGTGGGCATGCAGCACGCCGTACACGCTCGGGAAACCGTTACCGGTGCCGAGAATGCCCGCGTGGATAAGGAGATTCGCGTCCGCGGACGCCTTCACCACGAACTCGGGCGCGAGCTTGTCGAAGTCGGTCAGCTGCAGTGGCACGCCGGCGGCCGAGGTCGTGTTGACGTCGCTGCGGTTGAGCTTCACCCCGGCGAGCAGTTGCAGGCCGGTATTCGGTGCGGACGGATCGGTGCCGTCGGTGTCGGTCGCGCGGACCTCGAGGAAGCCGAGCACGCCGTGCAGGCAGTTCGTGCTGGTCTTGTAGGTGCTGTAGTAGTCGCGGTCGCCCAGTAGGGCGGTCGTGTGCGAGTCGTTCGTGCAGACGCCGCCACCCGGGTCACCGAGATGGATTGCCGCGCCGACCTGCACGTCGTTGCCCGTGTGGTTGACCATCAGGTACGGGCCGTTGCGGTTCATGCCGAAGTTGAGCCGCGCCTTCCAGCCCACGCTCGGCACGAGCTTGCCGGTCACCCGGAACGGCAGGCCGTCCAGGCCGATGTCGAACGGGATGTCGTGACCGGACGTGCAGTCCGTCGCCCCGGTAGCGCAGTCCTTGAGGTCACCGGCCGGGTCGGTGCCGAAGCCCTGGCCCACCGCGATGTCGAAGCTGGCGTCCTGGATAGAGAAGACCGAGCCGTCGCCGGTGCCGGTCTCGGTGCTGGTCGAGCAGTCGTACGGGTTGCCGCCGTGCGAACCGTCCTTGCACATCAGCTTCAGGCCGACGTCGTCCTTGTTGACCACGTTGTCGCCGTTGCTGTCGAGCAGGATGCCGACCTTCGCGCCGGTCGCGCCCTGCGCATCCGAGCCGAGTTGGTCGAACAGGAACTGGTCGACCTTGTCGACAATCTCGGACGGGCTGCCGACCGCGCCGATCGCCGCGGAGAGGCCGTTCGTGACCGGCTTGACCAGGCCGTTGTTCAGGGTGTCGACGAGGTTGGCGCCGGCGTCGAGCGCGTCGCCGATCACGGGCAGCTTCTTCGTCCCGTTCGCGTTGCTCAGCGTGTTCTTCAGGTCGTCGAGCAGCTGTGGGAGAGCCTTGAGCAAGAAGTCGACGTTGAACGCGGCGTCGGCGATCCGGCTCGCGAGATCGTCAGGTATGACGATCGTCGGCGCGTCGGCAAAGTTGTCCCACTTGAAGCCGAGGTCGCCGATGAAAGTTCCATTCAAGTTCATGGTCGCGGCGGCGCAGGCGAAGCCGTTCATGTCCTGCGGAGTGGTCGGATCCGGAGTCGGAGTGTCGTCTGTGTAATTGGTGTCGACGCTGCCGCAGTCCGACGCGGTGCCGTTGTTCGCGAACGCGATGTCCAGGCCGCTGGCGAAGTCCGCCGGCGTGTAGGCCTTGTCCGGCGTCGCGCCGCTCTCGCTTGCGGTGACCTTGCCGCCGACCTGGAACTTCTTCAGGACGGTCGCGTCCGTGCCGTCGTGACCCTTGGTCGCCAGCGAGCCGAGGTCGATCGACAGCGGACCGAGGCTGGCCTTGGCGCCGAGGTCGTCGCTGCCGGCGCCGACCGCGATCGACGCACTGGTGCTGCCGAGGATCTCCGGCGTCGGCAGCGTGCCGATTCCGCCGTCGAGCGGGAAGCCGACGTCGAGTTGCGCGTGCGCGTTGAACTCCAGCTTGAACGTGCCCGCCGTCTGGATGGACGGCGTTAGCGGGCCGACCGAGCCGAGGCTGGCGTTGATCGGCAGCTTCGGTGTCGCGATGTTGACACCGTCGGCGCCGCAGCTGCCCACCAAGTCGGTGTCTGCGGTGCAGATGTCGTACTTGAGGCCGAACTTCAGCGTCGTGACATCGCCGCCGCCTCCCGGCTTCGGCGTGCTGATCATGCCCAGCGTGAGCACATTCGGCGGCAGCCCGAGCTTGACGGCCAGGTAGGCCGCGAAGTCCTGCAGCGTCGGCGGGGACGACAGAGACGGCAGGTCGCCGCTGTGGTTGTTACTCGGGTCGGAGTAGTCGACGTGCACGTGATAGCCCGACGAATTCTGGCTGTTGGCGAAGCCTGACACGCCAGCGGGCAGGGTGAACTCGACCTTCGTCGTCGGACTCGCGCCGATGGTAGTCAGCGTCTGGTCGTCCGTGACCGGGATCGAGGCGCCGCCGGCAACAACCGTCCACTTGACAGAGGTCGGCGCCGCCGTGGTGATCGTCGCGTCGCAGCGGATCACGTCACCGGCGACGGCGCTCGTCGCGTCGCGTTTCGGAGCTGGTGCGACGACGGCCTGGCCGGTGACGTTCGTGCACTCCACGAGTGCGCCGCTGCCGGTCGAGATCTCATCCAGCGCCGTCTGCAGCCGGGTGAACTGCTGCATCAGCTTGCGCGGGGTCGTGTTGATCAGCGGCAGCTGGGTGTCGAATACCGAGCCGGAGCTGCCATTCGTGGTCGCCTCGCGCTGCGCGAGGTCACGCAGCGCATCGATGATGACCTTGAGCAACGCGGTCGGATCGTCCTTCGCCATCTCCCAGAACTTCTCGAGCTGGCTACTGAAGTCGGCGTCGGTCTGGACGTCGAGCTGGCTCGCGGATGTCAGCTCGGCGATCGCGTCGACCGGCCAGCTGAACGTCACGCCGCCATGGGCGAGCTCAGTGCCGCCCAGGTCGGCACTGATCTTCAAACCGCCCGCGAACTTCAGGTTGGGCGTGATCGCGACGTGGTCGGCGACGTTCGCGAGCAGCGACGGGATCGGGATGACGTCGCTGATCGTGTTGCCGCCGACGGTGATGTCAACGGCGCCGGGGAGATCAACGGAAAGGATCGGCTTGCTCGCGTCGTCCTTGTGGATGCAAAACGCCGCGCTGCTCTGGCCGTTGCAGTCCGCGACCGAGGCACCCGCGCCCGTGATGCCGAGGAACCCGACCTGTCCGTGCAGCTTGACCGTCGCGGTCACCGACGCGTCGTCGACCGACAGCGGCGATCCTCCGGCCGGGCCCGCCACGAAGAAGCGATCCAGCAGGGTCGGCGGGTTGGAGTGCGTCGAGATGTCTGTGAGGTCCTTCGTGAGGATGACGCCGAAGGTCAGGTCGAGGACGACGCCACTGGCCTGGGCCTTCACGTCGGCGGTGCTGTCGGCGCTCAACCCGAACAAGCCACTCTTGGTCTTGAGACGGTCTGCGAAATCGAGGGCGGCCTGGACCTGCGCGGGAGTCGCGATCTTCTTGACCAGGTGGAACTTCAGCGTGTGCGTGGCCGAGTCGTAGGTCAGGCCTGGCGCGGCGTGATCTGGGACGGTGTCGCCCAGGCCCGCAGCGGTGGTCAGCTGGTCGAACAGGTCCTGTGCCGTCGGCACCGGCATGCTGGCGCCCTTGGTCTGCCCGCCGACCTTGTAGTTCGCGGTGATCACCGGCGGGACGTCGGCGGCATGTGTCTTGAAGACGGCCTTCTTGCTCGGGACGGCGGCCACCGTTCCGTCCGCTGCCGCACCGCTGAGGTTGTTCGGCGCGTCTCCCGGATCCGCCGTATTCGCAAGCGACGACCAGGTGGTCGTCCCCGCGTCCACGGTGTCAGTCGTCGTGGCGATGCAGTAGACGGGCGTCCCCGCCGGGAGTCCGAGCAGCGAACCGGTCGGCGGGATCGTGTCGGTGGTCCCGCAGACCACGGTCTGCTGCGCGAGGGCGGCTACCAGGTCGTTGACGATCTTCAAGGCAGAGTCGCCCGTCGGCGTGCTGCCCTAGTCCGGAGAGGATCTGCGTCGGCGTGACGTTCAGGAAATCTGACAATGAGAAGTTGGAGATGACGCTGCTCAGCGAGTCGACGGTTCCGCCACCGGCGCTGAAGTGCGGGACGAAACCGTCGGCGGCCGATTCGCTCACGGTCACGGTTACGTCCGGGTTCGCGGCCGTCAGCGTGGTGTCGAGGGCCAGCGTCGCGGATAGCACGCCGCTGCGCGAAACCGTCACCAGGTCCTGCAACGCGGTGGTCTGCCAGTCGTAGGACGTGATCCGGTCCTGATCGGAGTCGCCGGCGCTGTGCGGGCTCATCAACTTGACCGCGAGCCCGACCGAGGCCGTCGTGACATGCGGCGTGACGCTGACCTTCGTGAAGCCGAGGTCGGTGCTGAAGCTGGCGTCCGGTGAAGGGCTGTCGATGTTCGCGGTGATGTCCAGCTCGGCCGGAGTCGCAGCCGGCGAGTTCAGGAAGAACTGGTGGCCCGCCGGGCGGGTCGCGTCGTAGCCGAACGACAGCGTGCTGGCGACCGACAGATGGACGGTCAGGTTGTGCGTGGCGTCATCGGGCGTCTTGAGGTCCTGCAGGTCGGTCGCGAGGCTGAGGGGGACAGCCACGTCGCGGGTGATGCTGATCTTCAGCTTGATCGCGT
>WNGN01002508.1_pt1 | contig 12319 bp, 9 predicted proteins | sample 5400561 | NCBI WGS metagenome assembly WNGN01 (sample SAMN13153379, study PRJNA577476) | soil metagenome | isolation source: 115 cm soil or saprolite under Garry oak tree replicate 2 | place: USA:California | collected 2016-06-15
TGCCCACAACGAAGGCCAGCGGCGCCTGGAAGGTCCCATCGCCCTTGCCGAGCAGCACCGAGCCGGTGTTGGAATTGTAGTTGGCCACGGCCAGATCCGGCTTGCCATCGCCATTTAAGTCGCCCACGACCACGGATACAGGACCATCGCCCGCACCGAGGGTCAGCGGCGCCCGGAAGGTCCCATCACCGTTGCCCAGCAGCACCGAGAGGGTGTTAGCAGCATAGTCGGCCACCACCAGATCCGGCCTGCCATCGCCATTGAGGTCGCTCACGGTCACGGCTGCAGGACCACCGCCCGCAGCGAAAATCAGCGGCGCCCCGAAGGTCCCATCGCCGTTGCCCAGCAGCACCGTGACGGTGGCAGAACCATAGTTGGCCGCCACCAGATCCAGCTTGCCATCGCCATTGAAGTCGCCCGCGGCCACGGAGTGAGGATTGGCGCCCACGCCGAAGGCCAGCGGCGCCTGGAAGGTCCCATCGCCGTTGCCCAGCAGCACCGAGACGTTGTTGGAATCGAAGTTGGCCACCGCCAGATCCGGCTTGCCATCGCCATTGAAGTCGCCCACGGCAATGGAGAAAGGACTAGTGCCCACAGCGACGGTCGGCGCCGCCCGGAAGGTCCCATCGCCGTTGCCCAGCAGCACCGAGACGTTTTTGGAATTGAAGTTGGCCACCGCCAGATCCAGCTTGCCATCGCCATTGAGGTCACCCACGGTCAAGAAGCGAGGATTAGTGCCCACGGCGAAGGGCAGAGGCGCCCCGAAGGTCCCATCGCCGTTGCCCAGCAGCACCAAGACGGTGTTAGAACCATGATCGGCCACCGCCAGATCCAGCCTGCCATCGCCATTGAAGTCGCCCACGACCACGGCGAAAGGATTAGGGCCCGCAGCGACGGTCGGCGCCGCCCTGAAGGTCCCATCGCCGTTGCCCAGCAGCACCGAGATGGTGTTGGAATCAAAGTTGGCCACCGCCAAATCTTGCACCCGATCGCCATTGAAGTCGCCCGCGGCGACGAAAGTAGGATGAGCTTCGACGGCAAAATCTAGCCGGGCATTGAACGGTGCCGTCTGAGCGAGCGCGGGGGCTGAAACCGTTGACGAGAAGAATAAAGCCGTTGCGACAAGCAGCCATAGTTCGGCCAGCATCCGCGACTTTTCCTTGAACGCGACGACGACCGACATGACTCCTCCGGTGTGGAAACACCTCTACAGGTGCTTGTCGGCATGGTCAGCTACCGGTGTGTACGGCCGTCGGTGTTCTGCGTAGTCCTTTCAGCGTATGCGCTACGCTGCTTTTTCGGCCTGAGCCTGGACTTCGCGCTGAGTGAGCTTCATTGAGCATTCACGAGAGGCCGAGCTTCGGCCCGAGCGCTGCCGCTCCGTCCCCGAGCAGGGCCAGCGCGAGCAGGCCGACGATCCAGAAAGCGGGATATTCCCAGCCGCCGTCCTTGTTGGTGAAGAGCCAGCCCGCCTTGCCGTGAACCAACACGATCGTGCCGAGCATGAGCGGCACCAGCGCCAACGCCACCCAGCGAGTTTCGATACCGAGGATGAGCAGGATGCCGCCACCGATTTCCGCAGCCATCGTCACATACGCAAGCTCGCCCGGGAGGCCGAGCGATTTGAAAAATTGGGCGGTGCCTGACGGTGTAAATACCTTGACCTTCACCCAGGCGTGAGCAAGAAACATCACGCCCAGCGCGACACGCAGAAGCAAGGCCGCAACCGCTGCCTGTTCGAGGCTCGTCATCGGAAAACCTCCTCTGAAGTGGAAGGGCGACTATCTTATGCCGATCCGTCGGGGCTTTGCGAAGCCTTGAGAGCTGTTATCGACCATCCAAAGCTATCCATGCCACCCTTGACTTCGCCTCCGCCAGCGCGTCTTCCGCCGTAGCGAACACCTGATGCGAGTAACGGTGGAGCGAAAACCAACCGCTCACGTCCTCCGGGTCCCTGCGATATTCTTCGAAACCGAAAGTGCCGTCGTCGCGCACGAAAATATCGACACAGTGGTCGCCTGCGGAGTTTTCGAGAGACGTCAGAACTGAGGTAATGGCGGAATAGCCCTAGCTTTACCCGCACACCCCCACCCACCCGCAGGCGCTGCAGAAATCGCAGCCGTCCTTCCTGATTACCGCGTAGTTGCTGCATTCGGGGCAGCGCATGCCCTTCATTTTCGGCGCGACGCCGGGCACGGGCGGCTCGAGCACGCCCATGGCCTGAACCGGGTAGCCTTCTTCGTCCAAGATGCCGAGCATGGCGTAGCGGTGGATGATGAGGCGCGCGACGTAGCTCACGGTGGAAGGCCAGTTCTGTTGCTTACGTGAGCCCGGCGTGAACGCCATGAAGTCGCCGAGCGGTTCGGGGTAGTTCAACAACTTGCGCAATTTCATCCCGATCCACGCCGGATCGACGACGCGCATGTCGAGCGACAGAATCTTGCACAGGCCGTCGAGCGCGCGCGGGTATTCGCCCGAAAGCCACATCGAGTAGGGGCGCGTGACGCCGTCGGGGAGCGTGATCTCCTTCAGCCCGAGCACGAAGTCGTCGCGCCCGGCGGGATTGAGCACGTCCACCGTCCACGACATGGTGCCGTCGGCGCCGGTCTTCGGCTCCTTCAGGCTGAACATCGCGTCGAGCACCGGGCCGCGCTTTTCGTCGGGCAGCGCGCTCAGCTGCTCGCACTGCCAGCGCACCAGCTGCGCGACCGCCGAGCACAGGCTCGGCATGCGCTTCTTCTCCCCGTGCGGGGGGAAGGGCATGTCGAAGGCGTCGTCGCCCGAGGTCTTGGCGAGCGTGTCGAGCTTCAGGCGCAGCCACGCCGGGTCGTTCGCGCGCATGTCCATCGAGAGCGTCTTCGCGACCGCCCCCAGGCCGCGCGGCTGCTCGGCGCCGTTCACCCACGCCTCGAACGGATGTGCGCGGGTCTCGTTCTCCACGTGCCCGACGAAGAGCGCGAACTGCCCGTGCGGGTGCTCGATCATGTAGGTCCACGCCGGGTTGCCGCCGGCGAGGTTCGGCCGGCCCGGCCAGCGCAGAGAGGCGAGCACCGGCTCGGGCACGGCCTTGATCTCGATGCGGCGGTTGCGATCGTTGCTGACGAAGTCCTGCGGCGAAGACGCCGGATCGACCGAGAGCACCGAACCGAGGACGTTGTTCGGCCGGTAGGTCGCGAGGCCCTTGAGCCCGGACTTCCACGCCTCGAAATACAGGTTCTGAAAATCGGTGTAGGGATAGTTCTCCGGAACGTTGACGGTCTTGGAGATGCTGCTGTCTATGTAGGGCGCGACCGCAGCCACCATTTGCTCGTGCGCCGAGGCGGAGAGCTCGAGCGCGGTGACGAACGAGGGCGGCAGCTTCTCCATGTTGCCGCCTGCATGTTTATAGAGACGCCAGGCGTAGTCCTCGACGGGAAACTCCTTCAGCATCCCGTCGGCCATGCGTTTCTTGCGAGTATAGGTCCAGGAGAAGGGCGGCTCGATGCCGTTCGAGGCGTTGTCGGCAAAAGCGAGGCTGATGGTACCGGTGGGCGCGATCGAGAGGAGGTGCGAGTTGCGCATGCCCTGCCTGCGGATGAGCGCCTTCAGCTCTTGCGGCAGGCGCGCGGCGAAGCCCGAGCCAGAGAGGTACATGTCTCCGTTGAAAAGCGGGAACGCGCCGCGCTCCCTGGCCAGATCGGAGGAGGCGCGGTAGGCGCAGTCGCGCATGAACTCCGAGATCCTCGCCGCCGTTTCGAGCGCGGCCTCCGTGTCGTAGCGCTGGCGCAGCATGACGAGCGTGTCGCCGAGGCCCGTGAAGCCCAGGCCGACGCGGCGCTTCGCCATGGCCTCCTCGTGCTGCGCCTTGAGCGGCCAGGCGGTGACGTCGAGCACGTTGTCCAACATGCGCACCGAGACTTCGACCACCTTGCCGAAGCGCTCGTAGTCGAACGCGGCCCTCTCTGAAAACGCGTGGTTCACGAAGCGGGTGAGGTTGATCGAGCCGAGGCAGCAGCAGCCGTAGGCGGGGAGCGGCTGCTCCGCGCACGGGTTCGTGGCCTCGATCGCCTCGCAGTAGTTGAGGTTGTTGTCCTGATTCATGCGGTCGATGAACAGGATCCCCGGCTCGGCGTGATCGTAGGTCGAACGCATGATCTGGTCCCACAGCTCGCGAGCGCGTGGCTTGGCGTATACCCACAAGCCGTCTTCTCTCCGATAAGCGCCGGCCCCGATTGCATCCGGATGCGGCCGGGCCTTGTGCACCAGCTCGATTTTGGCGCCGTCCTCGACCGCCCGCATGAAAGCGTCGGTCACGCCGACCGAGATGTTGAAGTTGGCGAGGTCGCCCCGGTCCTTGGCGTGGATGAATTCCTCGACGTCGGGATGGTCGCAACGCAGCACGCCCATCTGGGCGCCGCGGCGCGCCCCGGCCGATTCCACCGTCTCGCAAGAGCGGTCGAACACGCGCATATAAGACACGGGGCCGCTCGCGCGCGAGCGCGTGCCCCTCACCTCTGCGCCCTTGGGGCGGATCGCGGAGAAGTCGTAGCCGACCCCGCCGCCGCGGCGCATGGTCTCGGCGGCTTCCTGCAAGGCGGTGTAGATGCCGGGCTTGCCGTCCACGACCTCCGAGATCGAGTCGCCCACCGGCTGCACGAAGCAGTTGATGAGCGTGGCCTGCATCGGGATGCCGGCGGCGGAGTTGATGCGGCCGGCGGGGATGAACCCGGCCTCCATTGCCTCGTAGAAGCGCCGCTCCCAGTGGGCGCGCTGGTCCTCGCGCTCGGCCGCGGCGAGGGCGCGCGCCACGCGAGCCCTCACGTCCCCGATGGTCTGCTCCTTGTCCTTGACGTATTTCTCGAGCAGCGTTTCGCGGCAGATCGTCTGCTCGGGAATGGCCTCGGCGACGGGGGAAAGGGGTTCGGTCATGATGCCTGTCACTCTAGAATGATGGGGTTGAAGGCTTCGGCTTGGTCGGTTGACCGCCGGCTGCTACTGTGATTGCATACAGTATATGCCGGGTACCGACCTTCGGCAAGGCCGTGATGCGGCTTAGCAGCCACGAATTGTGCCGGGGGCTGCGCCCAGGGGCGACCCGGGAGCTTGTTCACGTACCATACGTCCCCATATTCCCCTCTTCGGGAGAAGAAAGCCATGACATCGAGCACGAGCGCCGTCCGCGAACCCACCCGGATCGTCACCGCGCACCGTCAGCGCGAAGGCGCAGGCTTCATCGTGCGCCGGCCAGTGCCGACCCCGGGACTGGACGCAGTCGATCCCTTCCTCCTTCTCGACGAGATGGGGCCGGCCGATTACGGCCCCGGCGAAGCGGTCGGCGCGCCCGATCACCCGCATCGCGGCTTCGAGACCATCACTTACATGCTGGAGGGCGAGTTCGAGCACGAGGACTCGGCCGGCCATCGCGGCGTGCTTCGCCCGGGCGACGTGCAATGGATGACCGCAGGCGCCGGCATCGTGCATTCCGAAATGCCCTCGCGCCACATCCGCGACAAAGGCGGCCGAGTGCACGGATTCCAGATCTGGGTGAACCTGCCTGCGAAATTGAAGATGACGCGGCCGCGCTATCAGGAGGTTTCCGCGAGCAAGATTCCGGAAGGCCTGAGCGACGACGGGCGCGCGCGAGTGCGCGTGATCGCCGGCGAGGCGCTGGGTGCCCGTGCGGTGATCGACACGCACATCCCGATCGTGTATCAGGACTGGACGATCGAATCGGGCGCCGACGTCACCGTCGCGCTTCCGCGCGAGCAACAAGCGATGGCGTACGTATTTCAGGGCTCGGTGCTCGTCGGGAACGGAGGCAAGGAGATTCGCGACGGGCAGCTCGCCCTGCTCGGGGAGGGCGACGGAGTGCGCTTTCGCGGCGCGCCGGGCGCAGGCCGGCTGTTGCTTCTCGCCGGCGTTCCGATCGGAGAGCCGGTCGCCCGCTATGGCCCGTTCGTGATGAACACCCAGCAGGAGGTCGTGCAAGCCGTGCGCGACTATCAGAGCGGCCGCATGGGCGAGATCACCCGCACCGCCGAAGTACTCTGATGCCCGTCGCGACGCGACGAAAGGCGAAACGTGAAAATTGAGCGGCGGGCGGAAGTTCGGACCCGCTGCACGAGGCTTTCCGATAGCGGTACGATGTTCGACCTGAGAGGATCGCACCGTGAATTTTGACAAGCTCATCGGCCAGCTCTCCAGGGACTGGGAGTGGCTTTCGTTCATGACGCAGTATTGCGCGGGCAGGAACATCGACAAGCCCATCTGCGAAGATTTCATGTGGTGGGCGCTAGTGGCCGCCGCACTGGTCCTTGCCATTGTCGCATGGTGGATACTGGGCAAGATTGCGAAGGCCCACGAAAGCTGGAAGCATCGAAGGATGCTCGCGAAAGTCGCCGACGCCAAGACCATGAACAAGTACCGATGGTCTGGTCATGACTTGCCCGAAGCCTTGACGTCTTCCGATCAGCGCGCCGCGAAGTCCCGCAAGCCCGAAAAACCGTGACGGCGCCCGTCGCTGCGCCTCCCGAGCTTTCCATCGCCGAGTACGACCGGTGCGGGAAGGCCGTGCTCTAATTGTCCTTTGACCGGCGATAGTGGAGGTTGCGATGAGCGGCTCGCCCCAGGTGCGGCGCGCGGACAAGCTGATGACGGAGGAGCGCGCGCGCGAAACGCTCGAGCGCGGGTTCTGTGGGAGGCTCGCTACCGTTGGTGAAGACGGCTGGCCTTACTGCGTGCCGCTCCTCTACGTCTGCATGGACGGCAAAGTCTTCGTGCACAACACGCGCGCGCGAGGCCACCTGCGCGCGAACGCCGATCACGAGCCGCGGGTCTGTTTTGAGATCGACGAAGCCGGCGAGGTGTTCGCCTACGGCCGCTTCGAATGCGATTCTACTGTCGAATACCGTAGCGTGATCGTGTTCGGAAGGATCCGCGTGGTTGAGGATCTTGCGACGCGGAAGCGTTTCTTCGACGCGCTGATGGCGAAGTACGCCCAAAAGGATTGGGAGCGCCCGAAGGGCTTCTATCCGCGCATCGACCAGATCACACTGTACGCGATCACGGTCGAGCGCATGAGCGGCAAGGAGACGCCCTTGCCTGCGGTCTCGCAGCGCTGGCCCGCGGTGGACCGCACCAAGTCACCGAATGCACGGACGTAGGAATTCCGGGCCGAGATGAAAGGGAGGCGCCGATGAAGGTCAAATTCGATTTCACGCTCGACGATCTCGTGGACGCCGCCGAGCGGGGGACCGCCCATTCGAAATTGGTACGCGGGTGGCGCTGGCGGGAAATGGTGGTCACGGCGGTCCTGGGCGGCGTGATCATGTATGTGCTCAGGTCGGGATCGCACGATACGAAGCTCGTTTGGGCGGTCATAGGGGCGATCATTGCGGCCGCGATCTATTCGTTTTCCGCGAGGTGGTCGCGCAAAGGGCGGCTGCGCAAGCTCTTTCGGGAGCGCTTCGGCGGAGCGGGGCCTTATCCCTTCGAGATCGAGCTGACTCCCGCGGCCCTCGTCACGACCCAAGCCGGCACGCGCTCGGAGCATGCCTGGTCGACCATCGTCGAGGTGAAGGATAGTCCGGATGCGATCGACTTCGTCGCCAGGGGTGCGGGAATCATTGTGGTTCGAAACCGGGCATTTCGCTCCGACAAGGAGCGGCGCGAATTTCTCGAGCTCGCGCGAAAATTTGCGAAGACCCAACCGTAGCCGCCCGCACCTAGGCGGGTGCCGCGGCGCTCTCCCTGAGAAACACCGGCAGATCGGTGGTCGGCGGGCGGGCGCCAGGCACCTGGTAGAAGAGGTCGGCGACGAAGCCGCGGTGATAGCTCGTGTGGTTGACGATGTGGAGCAGGATCTCCGCGCGTGTCATGATCCCCTTGTTCCCGCCGATCAGGGTGAAAGGCACGTTCTCGCGGAGCGCGGCCTCGGACAAACGGTCGCTCCAGGCGATGTACCAGTCGTCTACGACCTGCTGCTTGCGCCACAGCTCGTCGAGCGGCGGGTGCCCGGGGGTGTTGCGCGCCGCGAAGCCGTGCTCGCGCCCTTCGAGGTGAGCCTGCCAGATGAGGTCGATCACGTAGTTGTGATTGAGGGTATGGACCATGTTCTTGAACAGGCTCTGCCGCTCCTTCGTCGCTTCGTCCCCGGGCAGCCCGGCAACGGCATCGAAGATGAGCTTGTTTGCCCAGGCGTTGTAGCGCGTGAGCCTGCGCGCGGCTTGCGGAGTGATCATGGTTTGCCTCGTTCGGAACTTCCTTGCGGATTATGACACCGCGGCCTCCGGCTTTCCTTTGCGCCGCCCCCTTCCGATCGGGGGGCGACGAAGAAGGCTTCTTCTCGTGTAAGATGAACGGTTTATAACGGGAACTGCAAGCTTTCATCAAGTGTCTACGAGCCCCGACCCATGACGGTATCTTCGCTTTCTGTCGCGCAGCGCCTTGTTCGGTCGGCCGGGCGGATCCAGGCCGTGCTCTCTCACCGCGCGTTACCCGCTCTAGCGACGGTCGCAGCCCTGCTCCTGCTGTGCTGGACGCTGGCGCAGGGGACTTGGCGCGTGCTCCAGCCGACCTCGCCCGCGGTGGCGCGCGCCGGGGGCGCCGATCTCACCGATGTGCGCGCGCTCGGCAGCGTGCAGCTCTTCGGGCGTGCCGCCCCGCGGAGCCCTGCGGCCGAAGCGAGCGTCGCGCCCAGCAATCTGAACATGACGCTGACCGGCGTCGCCGCGCGCGCGACCGGCGGCTGCGCGCTCGTCATCGTTCAGGGACAACCCGAGGCGGCTTTCTGTTCGGGCGAAGAGGTTTCTCCCGGCGTGCGGCTCGACACGGTGGAACGCGATCGCATCGTGATTGTCCGCAACGGCGTGCGCGAGGCGGTGTTCATGAAGGACGCTGAGGGAGCCGCCGCCGTCCCGCCGCCTCCGATCGTTCAGTCGGTCGGCGCCGATCGGCAAATCGTCGACCGACGGCAATTGCAGCAGCAGCTTGGCCGGCCGGAATTCCTCAACCAGGCCTTGATCGTGCCAAACCCGGATGGAGGGTTCCTGGTGCGCCAGGTCCAGGCGGGAAGCCTGTACGAGAAGCTCGGCTTGCGCCCGGGCGACGTGATCCGCAACGTCAACGGCCAGCCGCTCACCAACATGGACGACGTGATGCGTCTCTACCAGCAGTTCGGCACCGCTCAGCGCGTGCTCGTCGACGTGCAGCGCCAGGGCCGCAACGAGACCCTGTACTACGATATGCGCTGACTGACCGCGCGCCGCGGAATTCCTGCCGACACCCATGATAAAAACCCCTGCAATCGCCGCTCGAATCCTCGCCGGCGCACTCGCGCTCGCCGTGCATTCCGTTTCAGCGCAGGCGCCCGACGTGCCGGCCGCGCCCTCCGCCGAGCCCCCGGCGCAGCCGGCCCCGGCGCCCGCAACGCGCGCCCCGGGCGCAGCGGGTGTCGCCATCGTCCCGCGGGCGGGCGAGGTGGTGCTCAATTTCCAGGGCGCGGACCTGCAGGCCGTAGTCAAGGCGATGTCGCAGATGACGGGGCGCAACATGCTGATCGACCCGCGCGTGAGGGGACAGGTCACCATCGTTTCGGCGCGGCCCATGTCGGTTGCGGCCGGGTACCAGATCTTTCTCTCTGCGCTGAAGACGCAAGGTTTCACCGCGGTCGAAGGTCCCGGCGACGCGGTGCGCATCATTCCGGTTGCCGAGGCCAAGGCGGCGGCGCCGGTGAACGAGCAGGACGGGCCCCCGCGCGGCGGCGAGCAGGTCGTCACGCACGTCGTGATCGGGCAGCACGTCGCGGTGGCGCAGCTGCAGAACGTGCTGCGCCCGCTGATGTCGCCGACCAGCCAGCTTTCTGTATACGATCCGGCCAACGCGCTCATCATCACCGACTACGCGGACAACGTGCGGCGGCTGCTGCGCATCGTCGAGCGGATCGACCAGCCGGCGAGCACGGACGTCACGGTGATCCCGGTTCAGCACGCCTCCGCCATCGACCTTGCGGAGCTGGTGGTGCGTCTGTCCGGGACTGGCGTCGCCACGCCCGGGGCGGTGCCGGGCGTGCCGCCCACTCAGATCGCCGCGGGCGGCGACCGTTTCTCGGTGGTGCCGGATGGGCGCACCAACAGTATCCTGCTGCGCTCGGACAACCCGGGGCGCATCGCGCTGTTGCGCTCGCTCATCGAGAGACTGGATGTGCCGGCGCGCGCGATCGGAAGCACCCGCGTCATCTACCTGAAGCACGCAGAGGCGACGAAACTCGTCGAGGTGCTGCGCGGCATGCTCTCGGCCGCTCCCGGGGCGCCCGCGCAGACGGCCGCGCCCGGCGCCGGCGCGCGTCCGGGCGGGGCGGCGCCTTCGCTCATCCAGGCCGACGAGGCGACCAACTCGATCATCATCAATGCCTCGGACACGGTGTACAACAACCTGCGCCTGGTGATCGAGCAGCTCGACGTGCGCCGCGCGCAGGTCTACGTTGAGGCGCTGATCGCGGAAATGAACGCCGATCGTACCGACGAGCTCGGCTTTCAGTGGGCGGCCGTGGGCGGAGTCGGCTCGCGCGGGGTCGGCGCCACAGCCAATTTTCCCGGAACCGGTCCCAGCATCGCGGAAGCCATCACGAGGTCGTCGACCTCGGCGGCCAATCCCGCGGGGCTGACGATCGCGGTGCTTGGCAACACCATCACGCTGCCCGACGGAACCACCGTGAGGGGTCTCGGGGCGCTCGCGCGGGCGCTTCAGGCGAACAGCCTCGGCAACATTCTCTCTACGCCGAACCTCCTTACGCTCGATAACTTTCAGGCGAAAATCGTCATCGGACAGAACGTGCCTTTTGTCACCGGCAGTTTCGCGGCGGCGACGACCGCCGCCGCTGCGGGAGTGGCGGCGGTGAATCCCTTTCAGACGATAGAGCGCAAGGACGTGGGTCTCACTCTGCGCATCAAGCCGCAGATCTCCGAGGGCTCGACCATCCGGCTCGAGATCTTTCAGGAGGTCTCGAGCCTCGACCCGACTGCGCCCGCCCGCTCGAGCGACCTCATCACGACCAAGCGCTCGCTCGAAACCAAGGTCGTGGTGGACGATGGCAATACCATCGTGCTCGGCGGGCTGATCCAGAACACCTTGAGCGTGACCACGCAGCAGATTCCGCTGCTCGGCGACATTCCGATTCTCGGCGCGCTGTTCCGCTTCAAGAGCGAGGAGCGCAAGCGCACCAACCTGATGATCTTCCTGCGGCCGGTGATCATCCGCTCGGTCGAGGACGGTTATCGCGTGACGCAGGACCGTTATGAATATCTGCGCGGCTACACGCGCGGCGAGGGACCTGAGCGCGAGGACATCTACGACCGCATGGAGCCGGCGCCGCCGGTTCCGCCCCGCGAGCCGCCGGCGCGCGCACCCGGGCAGGATTCCCCGGCGGCGCCTGCGAAACCGCCCGACGCCGAAGCAAGCCCGGCGCCGGCGAGGCCCTAAAGCGCATGGACATGTCCTCGAACCCCCTCACGCCCGACGCGCGCGCAGTCGAGCGCCTGCCTTACGCCTTTGCCAAGCGGCACGGCGTGATCAGCGCCCGGCAACTGGAGCAAGGCTTCGAGCTCTGGGTCCGGCCCGGGGTGCGCGCAGGCGTCCTCGCCGAGGTGCAGCGCGCGCTTGGCGGGCCGCTCGCCCTGAGAGAGCTTGCGAACGACGCCTTCGACGCGGCGCTCGCGCGCGCCTACGAGCGCGGCGTCTCGCACGCCGCGGACATCGTGGACGACATGGACGCGAATCCGGATCTCGCCGCGCTCGCGGAGAGCCTTCCAAAGGTCGCCGACCTCCTGGAGAGCGAGGACGACGCGCCCATCGTGCGGCTGATCAATGCCCTCTTCTCGCAAGCGGTGCGCGAGGGCGCTTCCGACATTCACATCGAAGCCTTCGAGGGGCGCTCGGTGGTGCGCTTCCGAAGGGACGGGATGCTGCGCGACGTGCTCGAGCCGCCGCAGGTGGTGCACGGCGTGATCGTGTCGCGCATCAAGATCATGGCGCGCCTGGACATCGCCGAGAAACGCCAACCGCAGGACGGGCGCATCGCGCTGCGGCTCGCCGGGCGCTCGGTCGACGTGCGCGTTTCGATCCTGCCGACGGCTCACGGCGAGCGCGTGGTGCTGCGGCTGCTCGACAAGCAGGCCGGGAGGCTCGATCTCACCGGCCTCGGCATGGCGGATACGACGCTCGCCGCCCTGCGCGATCTCGTCCGGCAGCCGCACGGCATCATCCTCGTCACCGGCCCGACCGGCTCGGGGAAGACGACCACGCTCTACGCCGCGCTCGGCCAGCTCGACGCCAAGCGCACCAA
>WNGN01008230.1_pt1 | contig 12317 bp, 7 predicted proteins | sample 5400561 | NCBI WGS metagenome assembly WNGN01 (sample SAMN13153379, study PRJNA577476) | soil metagenome | isolation source: 115 cm soil or saprolite under Garry oak tree replicate 2 | place: USA:California | collected 2016-06-15
ACCCGCTTTCCGAGGCTGCGCCGATATCGTTGCTCGCAATAAGCCGGCGGTCACGGATAGCCCATTCTCAAGAGGGAAAACAATGCGGAAAAAGAAGGTCAGCGCAATCGCAATCAAAAGCTTCGCACTGCTTGTTGTGCTCGGTACGGCGTACCAGGCGACGGGACAGGGCACCACGACACCTTATCCGAACATGGCCCCGATCAACCAATACCTCATGCCGGATCAGGGTGCGGAAATAGCCCTGGCACGAAGCACTAGGCCTTACCTCCATCAGGTCGGCCAGAGGACTTTCACCTCCAAGCTGTTGAGCATGCCCAGCACACAACGAAGCCGCTCGCGCGGCGGACGCTAGCGCGTGTGAGATGCAGGCGTTTGAAACGGTGGTCTGAACTGTGGTCTTGAATAACAGACCGCCCCGCGCTACGATGATCCAGATGAATGCGAGAACCACTACATCGATGAGCATCAATAACAACGTTTTTGCCGAATCCCGCTTCTGGCAATGATTTCCAGGCGAAAATCGATTGAATTTCCATAGACCGCGTCCGCCGCACCCGCGAGCGGCTTCCTTCTAACGGCTGTATCGAACGCGCGCCACATCGCGCGCCTCACCTCCAACTTTGTCGTGAAAGCGCGCCTCCGATACAGCACTAACGTAACTCAGGCATGATCGCAATCTTGCGAGGGCACCTGCTTACCTGTGCGAGCGTTGGGGTTGAGCACCAGAGCTGTGACTACTTCTTCAGGTGCGCTCCAGTTTGCGACCGGGACGAGGGGTGTGGGAACACTTCCTGGAAAGTGTGGCGAAGATGAAACGCTGGCCGTCTGGGGTCACGTTATAAGGGTTCCCAAGTGGTGCGGTATAGCCCGTCGGAAACAGCGGGCGGACCTAGCCCAGTTCAAACTCTCCGCCCGTCGTGTTCACGCTGGCAATGTGGATATGCGTCATGCTGCGCGAGATTTGAGCGACGATCAATGGAGTGTTCTTGATCCGGGGCTCAGTTTTCCAGGTTCCACCCAGGTCCACGGAGTACCCGACCAGCCTTGGCCCCGGTCAAGTGGTCGCCTTCGAATTCAAGTTGGCCATTTACGAAAACGTATTTCACACCCTCTGACAGCTGTGTCGGCTCCTCATATGTGGCTTTGTCCCGAATGTTGGCCGGATCAAAAATCGTGATATCGGCGAAGTAGCTTTCCTTCAGCAGTCCTCGATTACGCAGACGTTCGCGTTGCGCCGGCAAAGAAGTCATCTTGCGAATGGCTTGTTCTAAAGGAAGCAGATGCCCATCGCGAACGTAGTGGCCCACGAATCTCGGCATCGCGCCGAAGGCGCGCGGATGAGAATGGGGTTCAAACAGTGGGCCATCAAGCGACAGTTCGCTCGCATCCAGGCACAAGCTGGTCCACGGCTGTTTCAATCCGTAACGCAGATCATTTTCGTCAGCAATAAAGTAGAGTGCTCCGGTCTGCGCCTTATCCGCGAGGACCATGTCAAATAACGCGTCGAGTGGAGGCTTCTTCTGCGCAGCTGCGATTTGAGCGATGGTCTTACCGTCGAACTTCTTCAAGTCAGGATTCACGATACCTGACACCAGAACTCCGCTTGGCCCACCGCTGTCAAAGTAGAGGTTCTCCCAGTTGGGATGATCGCCGGCCATTTCTTGCTTAATCTTTGTCCGTATCGTGTGGTCCTGAAGGCGAGCGAGCAACTTGTTCGTGCCTCCCTCTGCAACCCACGGTGGCAAGCTGGAGGCTAACGCCGTGCCACCGGCAACGTAGGGGTACATGTTGGCAGAAACGTCTTGTCCTTTGTCGCGTGCAGCCTGAATCATCGCTACAATTTTGGGCATCGAGCCCCAGCGCGATTTGCCGCTCACTTTCAGATGAAAAATCTCGACCGGCAAGTGAGCTTCACGCCCGATGCGGAGGGCTTCCTCAATTGCGGCAACTTCGCTCTGGCCTTCGCTGCGCATGTGAGTGCCGTAAATTCCACCGTGTTGCGCGGCGACTTTTGCCAGTTCGATCAGCTCATCGGTTTTTGCGTAGTGACCCGGAGGATAGATGAGAGCAGTCGAGATCCCGAACGCGCCATCCCGCATAGCTTGTGCGGTGAGCGCTTCCATTTTCTCGAGTTCTTCAGGTGTGGGCGCCCGATCGGCATCTCCGAGCACCGCTTCACGCACCTGTGCCGCGCCAACATAGGTTCCGATGTTCAGAGGCGTGCCGGTTTTCTCCAGCCGCTTGAAATACTCGTCCAGCGTGCTCCAATCGACTTTCAAGTGGTACTGGTCAAGCCCGGGTTGAAGCTGAGCCAGCGTGAGAGCGTTTTGCGGAGCTACGGAAGCTCCCTCGCCTGTAATTTCTGTCGTGATCCCCTGTGAAAGTTTGCTCAACGAACGGTTGTCGATCAGGAGATCCAGTTCAGACTGCCCCAGCATGTCAATGAAGCCGGGCGAGACCACGAGGCCGGAAGCGTCGATGATGCGTTTGGCTTGCGCGTCGTCCAGCTTGCCGATAGCAGCAATGCGATCACCGCGAATGGCGATGTCGCCCGAGACCCACGGATTGCCCGACCCATCCATGATCCGCCCGTTTTTGATTATCACGTCAAAAGCAGAAGTAGACTGCACCGGAGCTTCAAACGCGGGTGGCGCGTCATAAGCCGCCGCCGCGATCTTTCCCAAAGCCTCACCCGCAATCTTCTGGACTGCTTCAGGATCGTCCATGGGCACAGCGACCATGTTCACGTACAGCGCCAGCGCCAACCGCTCTCCTTTGGCGGTGTCCATGTAGCCAGCCAGACCTTTGCCTGTGACCAGCAGCTTTTTATTCAGCGCATCGTAGACGTCGTAGGTTCCGGTCTTGGCATAGACGTGGCCAGCAGCTGGTGAGTTGACCTGAATTTTGGAGAGGGTCCCGTCGCGTCCCATAATCGGCAGACCACGACGGAAATCTGCGAAATTACTCTCACCGGACATGAAGACCAGGTAGCGTGTCACGAAATCTGGTGTGAAGAACGCGTTGCCGCCGGCTCCATCGGTTTGCGACGCACTCGTCAGGTCGAGGCCGGCTTTCTTCAGGAAGTCGTGCTCCAAATCGAAACCAGCCTGGTCGATTTCCTTGTCTTTGTGCGCGACCAATGCGCCCAGTAGGAACGGCCCCAGGCTGGCATGTAGGTTTTGACTGACTTTGAGCGTGATCTTTACTTCTTCCTTGATTGGCGGCGAGATGTGCTCCCCGACCAGATTCTCTGGCTTGTAGCTGGCGGCAATCGCCTTGAAATCCGGCGCGCCACCTACGACACGGAGTTTGATGTCCACACCTTTTTCCCTGAGCGCCTCCGTGAAAACCGTCGCCGCGAATTGAGTTGGCTCGGGCACTGGGTAAGACACCATTTCCGATCCCTTACCAAGCGGCAAGGTGCCGCCGAGCGTGGCCGTCCGCGTCCCGTCTGGATTAACCTTTTCTCCTGTGTAATTAAGATCCCGCTTCGAATCAGCTTTTCCGGTCTTGGCCTCGTTCGCCACCTGCACGTACGAAGTCTTGGGCGAAATCTGCAATTGGACCGGAGCGCCCTCCGTGGCTCCGGGGCCTACGATAACGTCGACCACGTTGTCATTCACGACGATGGGAGAAAGAACAACGTTCGTGCCCAACTCCCGCTCACCCTCCGGGAAGAGACGCGCATCTATGATCACCCGACCTTTGACGCGCTTGATTCCCTTATCCGCGACCTGCTGTGCCAGTTGTTTAATGACGAGCAGCGGATCGCCCAGACCTCGGCTATCAGGCCCGCCATACGAGTGGTCCATGTTTTCATAACCTAAGCTGCCATCGGGCTGAATGCGGCCGGAAAGGTTAGGATCGCCGCTAGCGACGAGCACGAGATCGCCGTCGAGAGTGCCTTTTTTTACGGAGCCAGTCCGGTACACACGAGTGTGAAAACGGTAGTCAGCACCGAGCAGTTCGAGCAGAGTGCCCTCAGTCAGAAGCTTGGTGGTGGATCCTGGCACCAGCAGTTTGTCGGGATTCAGTTGATAGATCGGTTTGCCCGTATCCAGCGAATAGAACTCAATCCCAAAGGTGGAGTGGGCGAATTCCGGGCGGCTGACAATAGTTTGGATACGTTGCTCGAAATTGGTAGCCGTTTGCGAAAAGAGTGAACTCGCTGCCAGGCACACCATGAACAACGATTGTGCTGTGACTGCGCGGAAATGTTTGCCCATCCCCATGACCTCGATTTTCATGCTGGTTGCATCAAGTCTCGAATCACTCAGCGCCGACCTGAATTTCAGCCTTCCAATTCCTGCTTCTGACTTTAAGGCGGTCGATCAAATCACGGTTTACCGAATAGCCTAGCCCCGGAGCAGTTGGCACCCGAATTGTCCCGTGCGGTGTTACTTCAACTTCGGGTTCAATGATGTCCTGGTCCCAATAACGCTGGCTGGCGGAGACATCGCCGGGCAGAGCAAAGCCGGGCAAGGTTGACATGGCTATGTTGTGGGCGCGTCCGATTCCGGATTCCAGCATACCTCCGCACCATACCGGCACTGAGTGCTTGCGGCAAACGTCATGCACGTTGCGCGCGGCGCTATGTCCGCCGACACGTCCCAGCTTGATGTTGATGATCCGGCATGCCCCCAACTGGATTGCCGCATTTGCGTGCCCCGCGTTCTGAATGCATTCGTCGAGACAAATAGCGGTGCGAATCCGCGCCTGAAGCTGCGCGTGCGAGTAAATGTCGTCCCATTCCAGCGGTTGCTCGATCATGAGGAGTGCGAACTGGTCAAATCGCCGCAGATGATCAGTGTCGAGGAGGCTGTAAGCTGAGTTAGCGTCCACCGAAAGCAAAATTGCAGGGAACTGTTTTCGGACGGCGGCGACGAAATCCAGGTCCTTGCCCGGTTTGATTTTCAGCTTGATGCGTTGATATCCGCTGCTCAGCTCCTCTTCAACTTTCTTGACCAGGGCTAGCGGACTTTCCCGGATACCCAGAGAAACGCCGCACGCGATCTCCGCGGCGGTTCCGCCCAGCATTGTGGCAAGGGGGATTCCTTTTTGCTGAGCCTCGGCATCCCAGATCGCGTTCTCTATGCCAGCCTTGGCCATCTGATGGCCACGAATCGCGGCCAGAAGTTGGGGCACATCCGTCCCATTGGGCAAGTCCTTGCCTACCAGCAAGGGCGCGATGAAGTCTGAAATGATGTGCCAGGCCGTATCGGTAGTCTCTGAATTGTAGGAAGGAGCTTCTATAGTGGTGACTTCGCCCCAACCGCGCCCCAACCGCTGACTCCGTCCGCGATGACCTCGACGAGGACAATTCTGCGATCCTGGGTAACGCCGAAGCTGGTCTCAAACGGCGCCTTCAGGCGCATCCGGATCTCGCGCAACGTGATCGATTCGATTTTCATGCAGCTTGATTAGCCCGAGACCCAGGGCAGCACGCCGGATCACACTTGTAAAACGCGGGGGAACTCCTGTCAACGGGAAAATGCACCATATGGTGTTTTTTGTTGACAATGTGCACCATGCGGTGTAAACGTTATCGCCATTGCTGGCAGGCAGGAACCGACGATCATGGTTTCACGAGACCGCGAACGCTTATCGGAAATGCGGACGAACGGCAACCCGGGCGATCGCAAGAGTTGGATGACGGCGCTGGAGAGCCGCGTCACTCAAGCTGAGCCGAGCTTGAACTCCAGCCGCAGTAAGCTGATTCGCGCCATCCTTGACAGTGCCGAAGACAATTACTTTCTCTCCTCACGTGCGCTGGCCAAGCGCTACGAAGTGGACAAAGCGACCATCGTGCGCACCATTCAGGCGCTCGGCTACGAACGCTATGCCGATTTCGTCGCCGATTTGCGGGCGCATTTCGTCAGCCGCATCACCCCGTACACATTGATGAAATCGGCTGCACGCGAGAAGCGCAGCATTGCAGATCACGTGGAGCACAGCCTCGACATGGACATCAATAACCTGCAGACTTTGCGCTCCAGGCTGGATGCAGACCATGTCATTCAATTGGCTAAGCGCCTGAACCGTGCGCGCCGCATCATGGTGGTCGGCGTTGATTTCGCCGCCGCACTCTCTTATCTCTTGGCTTATGGACTCACCTCGCTCGGCTATGACGCCGAAGCTCCCATAGGATCGACCGGCAACTTGCACCAGAAGGTGAGCCTGCTCGGTTCCAAAGATGTGCTGATCGCCATCAGTTTTGGACGTTGCCTGCAGGCGACGGTCGATGCAGCCCTGCATGCTCGCGAAAACGGTGTGCCGACCTTCGGTATCACAGATAGCGAGAAAACTCCCATTGCCCGGTTCTGCGATTCCTTCTGGTTGGCCTCGATAGCGAACCCATCTTTCCACGGATCGTATGTAGCGCCCATGGCGGCGATGGACGCGCTGATTGTCGCGTGCGCGCACCTGCAGCCCAAGCGATCGCTGGCTTCCTTACGACGCAAAGACCAGGACTCCAGGTCGCGCTGGTATTCGCCTGCGCGTGCGGAAGAGTCCGGGCAGAGGAACCAAAAGGAGGATGACCATGTCCCCAGTCACCGAAACGAACACACCTCTTAGCGTGGCTGAGCTCCGCTCGAATGTTGCGGTCGCGCTATTGATTATCGCTTGCTTGTTTAGTGCTCGGGCTGGAGCGCAGAGCGCCGGGACGGGTGCAATTTCAGGACTTGTGACTGACCAAAGCGGCGCGGTCGTAACCGGGACGAAGATTACGGCCACCAATGAAGCCACTGGCGCAACCGTGGTGGTGATGTCCACAAACAACGGCAGCTATGTGGTCCCGCTGCTGCCGCCCGGATCATATCGGCTCGAAGCGTCGAAAGAGGGATTCAAAGTATCGAATTATCCCAATATCGCAGTGAACGTGACCGAGACAAAAGCGCTGAACATCCGCCTTCAAGTTGGAGCGATCAACGAGACAGTGCAGGTTGACACCACCGCCGAACAGTTACAGACGGAGACCAGCACCCTGGGAAACGTGACGACCAGTGAGATGGTCGAAAACCTGCCGTTAGTGACGCGCAATTACACGCAGATCGTCGGTCTCTCACCGGGAGTTGCAACGGACGTCACTAATGCCGGTGGTTTCGGGCGCGGAGGAGGCAGTAACGGGGAAGAGCCGTTCGTCGCCAATGGCGGAACCTCGACCGACAACAACTTCCAAATGAATGGCGTCCAGATCAATGACCTGCAGCAAAGTGGTTCGTTCAGCGGAGGCGTTGCCGTTCCGAACCCGGATACGATTCAGGAGTTCAAGGTACAGACAGGCCAGTACGATGCGTCGTATGGCCGCAACGCAGGTGCGAACGTCAACGTGGTCACCAAGGGCGGCACCAACGAATTCCACGGAACACTGTTTGAATATTTCCGCAACGAAGCATTGAACGCAAATGACTATTTTCGAAAACTAAGCAATCAACCCAGGCAGGTGCTGAGGCAAAATCAATTCGGATTCGCGCTGGGCGGACCGATTCGCAGGAACAAGCTGCTGTTTTTTACGTCCTACCAGGGAACTCGTCAGACCAACGGTGTGGACGTCAGTTGCTCCAGCAATTTCGCCACACCACCTCTGACCAACGATCGTTCGCCCGCCGCGCTGGGTGCTTTGTTCGCAGGCCAGCCCACGTTTATTCAGCAGATATTAGGCCCCGGGATTGGTCCGAATGTGCTGCCCGACGGCTCCAACATCGCTCCACAAGCGCTCGCATTGTTGCAATTCAAACTGCCCGATGGCAGCTACCTCATTCCCACACCGCAGAGAATCGATCCGACCCAGCCATTCGACACGCAAGGCACGAGTGCCTTCAGCGTTCCGTGCACCTTCAACGAAGAGCAGTTCATGACCAATGGAGACTGGCTCCACTCGGAAAAGAGCAGGGTGGCGGTGCGGTTCTTTTTTGCCAATAGTCATGACAAGAAGTCGCTGCCGATAACCAACCTTGGTGGTCCGACGGCGCCCGGATTTCCGGTAACCGCTGCCGACCATTTCCGCAATTTTTCGGTAGCCCATACGTACCTGTTCAGCCCCAATCTTCTCAACCAGGCAGAGGTTGCGTACAACCGCCAATTCGTAAACCTTAATCAGGAGGAAGCTTTCCGCTTCTCCGATGTCGGCGTCACCGCGCCGGCCTTCGACAATCCGATTCCTGCGATTCAGATCAGCGGCGCGCTCACGCTCGGCGGAAACGGCCAAACCATCCAGGTGGCCCAGAATGCCTACATTCTCCAGGACGATCTGGTCTGGACTCACGGCCGGCATTCCTTGCGCTTTGGCGGCGGGGTGAACCGCGGTCAACTGAACATCGGCAACTTCCATTTCCTTGGCGGGCTGGTGTTTGGCACCTTCCCGGATTTTCTCCTCGGACAAGATGGCACCACGAACGGAACTGGCCTCAGCAACGTGCTGGCGACTATCGATGTTCCGGGCCTGTTCGATCGCCATTGGCGCGTTTGGGACTACAACACTTACACGCAGGACGATCTCAAGTTGACGTCACGGCTCACATTCAATTTGGGACTTCGGTTTGAGCACCTGGGAGACTTGGGAGATGAACTGGGGCGCAACGCATCTTTTGATGTCACGCGTGCCGATACCAATCCGCCGGTGGCCGGGACTCTGCAGGGCTTCGTGGTTTCCAATAACTTTCCGGGAACGGCGCCCAACGGAGTAACTCGGCTCGACAACAACCTGGGAATCCGGGGAGACGGCCAGAACACGTGGAATCCACGCGTGGGTTTTGCCTGGCAAATTCCTCCGGGACGGCGGTTGGTGCTACGCGGCGGATATGGCATCTATCACCAGCGGGTCACGGGGCAACCACTCTTTCAGTTGCTCCTGAACCAACCATTTGGAATGTTGCGCCAGTTGATCGCTTTCGATAACGCAGCTGCCAGTTTTGCAAATCCGTTTCCTCCCGGAACGCCGGTGTTTCCGTCTTACACTCCTTATTCGCCGAGCACCCAATTCAGCACGATCGCGTTTGCGCAAAATTTTCGCCCGCCTATCTTTCAGCGGTACAGCCTAAACCTGCAGACCGAGCTTACGCAGGGCTTGGTCTGGGAGGTCGGCTACGTGGGGACGCGGGCTACACACATGATTCGTACGCGGGACCCCAATCAGGCGCGGCTTGCAAGCGTGAGCAATCCAATCCGGGGCGAAACGACTAATACCGTGGATAATGTCGCATTTCGCGCTCCGCTGCTCGGGTGGACTGCCAATAATCTGCTGCAAATCGAATCCGCAGGCTCCAGCTGGTACAACGCTCTCGAGACCAGTGTCAGCAAACGCTTCACCCACGGGCTGCAGTTCCTGGTTTCCTACACCTTCGCTCGTGACCTAACCACGGACCCCTTCAGTGCAATCGGCGCCAACGGCGGTTTCTCCGAAGGTGACCAGAATAATGCTCACGCTCGCTATGGGCCCGACTTGTTTATTCGGGAGCATCGCCTTGTTGCCAGTTACGTTTACGATCTGCCCTTCTTCAAGCAGCGCCGCTCGTTGTTAGGCGCCGCACTGGGCGGCTGGAAAGTCGCGGGCGTAACAGTATTCCAATCCGGTCATCTGCTGCCCGTCCTGAATACAAATGCCACGAATGTTTTCGGCATCTCGGCGTTTGGTCAGGACTTTGGGCAGCTGGCCCCCGGTTGCGGCGTGAGTAAAGCAAACACCTCGGGCTCCGTCACTAGCAAGTTGAACAACTACATCAACACAGCGTGCTTTACCACGCCACCGGTGATCGGTGATGACGGAGTCGCAACCGCCTTCGGCAACACTCGCCCTGGGATTATTCACGGTCCGGATCAGCGCAACACGGATCTGTCGCTGATCAAGGAATTCCGTACGGCGTGGCCGAATGAGCAGTCGAATGTAGAATTCCGGGCGGAGTTTTTCAATGCCTTCAATACCCCGCAGTTTTCCGATCCCGATTACGAGCAGGATTCAGCTACTTTTGGACAGATCCTGAGTACTGCGGTTTCGCCGCGAATTATTCAGTTCGCGCTAAAGCTGAACTTTTAGTTTGGGACGTTCGACGACAGAATGGTGGCTGCTTGCAAGCGCGCACTCTTCAATGCGCCGAAGGAGGACTTCATCGTGAATACGAGCACTGCTGCTAGCGGGATATTCGGGCCCGTCCACCGGTTTCCATATTTGGCAGTTATGCTCCTGATGATGACGGCTTCGGCCTGGGCTCAGAAGCCGCAAGTCCCGAATCCTTTAGTTCCCAAAGCGAAGAAGCCTCCGGTTGAAGCCGAGCAGCCTCCGATCCCGACCACACATGAACTCACCGCGGCTGACGTCGAGGCGTTCCTCGCTGGCGTGATGCCGTTACAGTTGGCGCGCGAGGATATCGCCGGCGCGGTAATCATGATCGTCAAGGACGGCAAGGTGCTGTTCAAGCAAGGCTATGGTTACGCCGACGTGGAGAAGAAAGTTGCTGTCTCTCCCGACAACACACTGTTCCGCCCCGGATCGATTTCCAAGCTGTTTACTTGGACGGCAGTGATGCAGCAAGTGGAGCAGGGCAAGCTGGATCTCGATCGCGACGTGAACGAGTATATCGATTTCAGAATTCCGGCTGCTTATGGGAAGCCAATCACCCTGCGCAACCTCATGACTCATACGCCGGGATTCGAGGAAACTGTCCAGGCCCTTTTTGTTAGTGATGCAAAAGACCTGACGCCGCTCGACACTTATCTGAAGGAACATCTGCCGGCGCGCATTTTTCCTGCAGGGACGACTCCGGCGTATTCGAACTATGGGACCGGGCTGGCTGGATATATTGTGCAACGCGTGTCCGGACAGCCGTACTTCGATTACATCGACGAGCACATTCTCAAGCCGCTGGGCATGAACCATTCCACCTTTCGCCAGCCGCTGCTTGACGATCTGAAGCCCATGATGTCGAACGGCTACGACGTTGCGTCACAGCCACCTAAGTCTTTCGAATATGTCAACATCCCGCCTGCCGGAAGTTCCTCCGTCACCGCCGCCGACATGGCGCATTTCATGATTGCGCACTTGCAAGACGGGACCTATGAAGGGGCTCAGATTTTGCGGCCGGAGACGGCGAAGCTCATGCATTCCCGTCAATTTGAAAACTTACCCGACATGAATGCCATGGCACTCGGCTTCTATGAAGAGAAAAGAAATGGGCATCGCATCATCGGACATGGCGGCGACACTCAGTATTTCCATAGCGACCTGCACCTGATACCTGATGCGAATCTCGGCTTTTTTATTTCCTACAACAGCGCTGGAAAAGGCGAGATCGGTGCGCGCGAGGCGGTGTGGCACAAGTTTCTCGATCGCTATTTTCCTTATAAAGCGCCTGCGGGTTCGCAAGTAAGCACTGCCGCCCAGGATGCGCAGTCGCTGGCAGGCCATTACATCGTCAGCCGTCGTTCTGAGACGACCATCCTGAAGGTGCTTGGTGTGGCGGACCAATCAAAGCTGTCGGTAAATGATGACGGTACCATCAGCGTCGGCGACTTCAAGGACTTAAATGGAGAGCCGAAGAAGTTTCGCGAGATCGGTCCTCTGATGTTCCGGGACGTCAACGGCCAGGACCGGATCGGGTTCAAGCGTGACAGCTCTGGAAATCCTATTGCGGTGATCGATTATCCATTCATGGTCTTCCAAAAAGCTCACTGGTATGAGAACAGCGCATTCCATCTACCACTGATCATTGGGTCGTTGGTAATACTTCTGCTGGCAGTGCTGCTCTGGCCAATTGCCGCGCTGATCCGGTGGCACTATGGGCAGAAGCTGAATCTTGCTCCCGAACAGCGGCACTTGCGGCTTCTGGTGCGCATCGTGAGCCTGCTAGATCTGCTGTTTTTTGCAGGGTTCGCCATCTTCTTTACTTTGGCATTCAAGGACATTGGCCTGCTCAGTCCCCGTTACAACATTTGGTTGCGCCTGATCCAGTTAATAGGCGGGGTGGGAGTGCTGGGCACCGTGGTCGCTATTTGGAACGCGTTCCGGTCGTGGCGACAATCTGATCGCTGGCTATGGAGCCGGATCGGCGACACCCTGATCGGCATGGCAGCGATTGGGGTAGTGTGGTTTGTCTTTACCTGGAATATGTTGCATTGGAGCCTGAGATATTGAAAATGCTTCTTATACATACCAAGAATTCCATCCGCACCGACAACCATTGACCTTATCAAGCTCTGAAATGTAGGCTGCCGGAGTGAAGTTTGCGCTCTTTGTTCCCTCCTCTCTGCAAAGTTGTTTCCGAACGCGTGTTTTGGTCGACGGAGAACCATCCGCAGAAAATCACTCCCTGTTTGTCGGC
>WNGN01005086.1_pt1 | contig 12316 bp, 6 predicted proteins | sample 5400561 | NCBI WGS metagenome assembly WNGN01 (sample SAMN13153379, study PRJNA577476) | soil metagenome | isolation source: 115 cm soil or saprolite under Garry oak tree replicate 2 | place: USA:California | collected 2016-06-15
CGGCATTGGCACCGAGATGGCTGACCCAAAAGACATCCACCACGGCAAAAAGTGACTCCAGCGCCATTTCCAGCACCATGGGAATGGCGAGCAGGAGAATCGCGCGGTTCAGGTTTCCAACCGTGAAGTCCTGGTGTGAGCCTTGGAGCGATTCCCACACCGATCCCCAGAAGCTCGGCTGTAATTGCGACTGGGCGGCTGTAGCGTGACTCATATATCCCTTACAAAGCCGACGGAAGAAGACGCTTCCTCAAAAATTGGCAGAATCGAACGAGAAATTGAGATTGCTTACGGGCGAAGCGAAGGATGGCGGACTAGCGCGGGATAAACATGGCTACTATCTTGGCCGGACGCCGCTCGGCATCCGGCCAAACGTTAAAAGCAAAAGTAAATGTAACACGAAAGCTATCGGCGTGCGGAGAATTCATAAAAGTTAAAACAGTCTCTCCTGCCGCCGCAGATTTCCGAACGCTCCAACATTGGCCAGCGCAAAGGTGAAGCGAAACTGGTTTTCGTTACGTACCGAACCAAGAGCAAAGCGGCGGTATTCGAGGTTCACTCCGCAGCAATCCCAGTTATAGGCCAGTTGGGCTGCGGAGTATTGCAGAACACCTAAGTTCTGGTCAACTCCGAAGTTGGTGGCGCCGCTGAAACCGCGCTTGCCGGTGTGGCCGTAGCCGAACAGAAGACGGTACTGGTTGAAGCCCTGGCCCTGGACGTTGTGCGTAGAGGAGAGCGCCTCCCCTGGCGCCCGCAGGTAGGCATCGCCGCCGCCGATTGTAAACAGTCCAAATCGATAGTTTAAAAATGCCGTGCTGGTGTTAACGCGTCCGGTCTTGACGTCGTAATCGACGGCCCACGTTGCTTCCGTGCGCATGGTCGGTTGGACGCGAAGGCGAGAGATAAGCGGTGAGAAGCGACGAAGACTGGAATCTGTGAGGAACGCAATTCCCGTGAAGTCGGCGGTCGAAGTAAAAACATTTCGTGCGCCAAGCCGGAGCGCGCCACCGAAAGTGGGGTCGATAAAGTATTTCTGCGCTAATTCCCAGCTAACGATCTCGCGAACTCGCGGAATTCTCTGGCAGGGGTTTTCTCCCACCGGCACGCCCCGCTCCCAAGGAATCGGATTTCGCGCTCCCGGCCTACCGACAGTGAGCGAGGGCATTCCTTCTGGGCCGCAATCTTCCCGCTGGCCTGAGCTACGCTTGGCATAGAGGCGATTCACCAGCGCATATTCAACCTCGTTCGTGTCGCTGAGGATGTCACGCTCATCGAAGCGCAATATCTCGGCAAAGTTACTTATGCCTGTCACGTACCGGTAGTTTATGCGTGGCTCGATGACATGCTTCCACTTTCGGCCAAGAAGTTCACGGTCAAAAACGCGATCCAATGCCGACGGAAGAATTTCCACCGATCCTTCGAAGGCTTTGCGATTTATGGCGCTGCTTCTGGCCGCCCCAATCCCGCTTGTTGGCAGTAAATGCTCGGTATAGCTGGTGTCGCGCAGAGACATCTCGGGGCGAAACGACCAGCCGGACACCGTTAGTGGAAGCGACAAGGCGGGACTTAGATCAAACCGTCCGACAAGCGGCGCTGTGCGGAACCCCGGTTCACTTCGGTAAAGCCCTTCAAGCGCGGCACCGTAGGACCAATAAAGAGGGGAGCTTCCGAGTTGGCGATCTACGGCCGAGACTTCGAAGCTGGGAGCATGAATGATCTTTACAACTTCCAAAGGGGGCGTGTCATTTTCAAAATCTTGATAATGGCGGACGGAGGCGTTGTAAAACGACCCTCGAGTGGCGTTGGACAAGAAAGCCTGCGACTTTACCTCTGAGTTCACGGCCTCAGTGAAAACATCATTGAAGGCGAGGCGGAAGATGAATGAGCTAAGGTAATCGATATCAACAACTCCGCGGAAATTGTCGGCGAATCTGCCCTCCCCGCTGAGCCTGATGTCCTCGCCACCCTGATCCACCTTCGGATGTCCAAAACCGCGATCCAGTACGCTATAAAAATTGAAGTCCAAGAACGATGTTTCGCTAGGTTGAGTACGGAACTCGCCTTGCGGGGCCCACCCACGTTTGGAGAAATATTGCGTTCCCACGGTTGCATCGGTGCTGCGATTGATCGCCCAGAACACCGACTCGCCAAGCACCGTGCCTTTAATTGACGATCGGCCGATGTTTGGAACCAGGAAGCCACTCTGGCGCGGCAATCGTTCAATGGGATGTGTGGCAAATGGCAAATAAAGGACCGGAACGCCCATGATGCGGAACGTGCTGCGGTAAATTTTTGCGTTGCCGCCGACTTCCACAACCAGTTTGTGCGCGTTGAACTCCCATTTAGGGTGAGGCAATTCGCAGGTGGTGATGGTGCCATCGTAAACACGGTAATGATCCGGCCCGGTCTTCTCGACTACTTTCCCGCTGAAAGCGAATGGGTTGGGCGAGGTCAGGATCGCGTGCCGGGCGCGAATGCGGATGCCGGCGGTCCCATGTACGTTCTCAAAACGGCCAGTTTCAGTGCGAATATTGTATGTTCCATGAGTAGCTTTGACGTGCTCATCATTGGGACCGCCATCCAGCACAACATGGCCTTCCGCGGTCGCATCTCCCGTGTCGGAGTCGTAATCCGCCGAATCAGCATAGAGAACATAGGTGGCGTAATGAATCTCTACCTTCCCGCGAAGATGAAAGATCGGACCATCTTTTTCCTGCTCGATTGCACGAATGGTCACATCTTCACTCCTGATTGCCGAAGGAGCCGACGGTGGCGCTGGTGACGCATTCGACTCTGAAGAGGAAAGCAACTGGCTGGTAACTAAGCAAGGCGCGACTAGCAGATGACAAACGAACGCCGCCGTGATAAGCAATCGTGTGCGGGTCATCTTTGCAAGCGCACGAAATCCCGGGAAGAAACGCGTGGGTATGGTGACGTTAGCACGGCGCCAGCCCGAGTGGCAAAGCGCCTGTAATTTCGATCCGCGAGCACTGCGCTTTGGTTGCTTTCGGCGTTTTCTGCCGACAGCGAAAGTCTTCCACAGCACGGCAAACGACGGCTCACTGCAGCATGAAACCTAGATTTGAACCCAATCCGGACGCAGCCAGTACGCGCGAGGCACAAAGGCTGATCGATCCCGAAGCTTTCGAGGCAAGCGAACAGCAATTCGCAGCCAGCTTGGAGTCGATGGAGTTACTATCGGCAGCGAGGTTCGTGGTGGATCACGCTCCGGGTGATGTTACCGGATTCCCAGCAGAACCACCTGATAGCTCCGCCTCCAAGCAGAGGCAGAGTCCAGCAGAAGAGCAGCCGTCTTACACCACTCATTCGGAAACGAGCTCCAGAGACTTGGATTTAGACGCCGCGGGTGATCCGAGCGCTTGGCGGCAGGAAGTGGCAGCACGTCTGAACAGATATCGCGAGCGCCGACAGCCGAGAGCGCCCCGCTACCCGTCACTGCGATTAAGATTCGAACCGGCTCAGCCCGACTGGACAGCGCGTGGCAATACAGAAGTGCCAGCGGTGGCATCGCGCCAAGCCCTGGCGGAAGACAGTAGGCAAATGGCCGTCCCTACCGAGCCAAAATCTCAGAACCTCACAAAGAAGCCACTCCCCGCTAAGTTAGTTGCTGCAGAAACAACCGCGAGAATCATAGAATTTCCCCGTTCGGCTGCTCCGCCAAGACCTTTGGATGAACTGGCCGAGCCTGTATTGGATCGCCCACGAATTCTGGAAGCTCCGGAAATGGTTTCGTCGGCGCCTGCACTGGGGGGCATTCTGATCGAAGCCGCCGAGGAAGAACCGGCTGAGCGGCGCCCGGGTTTCGAAATCCCGCTGCAAGCGGCGCGGTTGACGCGGCGAGTTGGAGCGAGCGCCATTGACATTCTGATTGTGTGCATGGCCCTTTCTGGTTTCGGGTACGTCTTTTTCAGAATTGCCGCCATCTTGCCCCCATTCACCCAAGCGGCTGGCTGGGGAATGTTTATTGCCGGAGTTTTTTGGGTCGCCTATCAATACCTTTTTCTGGTGCACGCTGGCACCACTCCGGGTCTAAAGATAATGAAGCTGCAACTGAGCCGGTTCGACGGCAAGCCCGTACCGCGAGAACTCCGGCGCTGGCGCGTGCTGGCTTCTCTGTTGTCGGGACTGTCCCTCGGACTGGGATTTGCCTGGTGCATGCTGGATGAGGACGAACTTTGCTGGCATGATCGCATCACCCACACATATATGGCGCCAAAATCGTGACGCGCGGAGCAGATTAACTCCAGCGGCTTGACAATGCCGTTCGGATAAAAGCAGTTTGTCTTCAGCCAACTGCACCTGCGTGAACCGCAGGCGGAGGCGATGAACTGGACAAAAGTATCGTAACGACGCTTCTGCGCCGGATTGTTTCCAACTCCTCAGCTCTTTTGTCATCTCCGGCCACTGCCAGAGCGAGAGCGAAGGTGACTGTGGCTGTAGATTGCGAGATTTTTCAGTGACTGCGTAGCGTCATCTTGGACCGTCTGCTGGTGCGGGCCTTGTCACTACTGGAGAGCACTCCTTCCTCGTGAGGCGTCTACAACTATGTAAAAGTAGGCGATGGTCCGCAAGAGAAGCTGCTGAGCCGGTTGAGAACGCACCGTATACGGTGCTATCGCCAGCGGACATCGTGCTGGCAAGGAAGCTCTCTCCGCAGTCGAGTGATCTCCCAATCGGCAGACACCCGGTCTCCCCAATCGGCATAGCGTCTGGTTTTTCAGTTGACTCTGGGCCGATCTTTGGACAAAATAAATGCCACTTCCCTCGAAGTAACAGGCCCCGGACCAAGACAAACTGGCGAGAAGTATCGGCTGGACTTCTGTGTCCACATCTGCATCCGTGAGGCGTGGTGCTCTGGGCCCAGCCCGGCAACTTGTTTGTGCTGGGTTCCACTGGAGTTGCCTATGCCCAACTTCGATCGAGTCACAGAGGTCGAGCTCAGTGAGATTCGGGAACTGCGCAGCCGCCGTTATGGGCGCAAAATCCCGGCCACTGCGCCGCTTGATGATATTACCGGCCTGACATTTTCCGGAGGCGGAATCCGCAGCGCCACTTTTTGTCTGGGGGTGCTGCAAGGGCTTGCGACTTATGGCCTGCTCAAGCATTTCGATTACATCTCAACGGTTTCAGGTGGAGGCTACATTGCCAGTTGGCTGATCAGTTGGATTAAGCGGCCGGGAAAAGAAACCAGGAATCTGTCGGGCATCGAGTTTGTCGAAGAGGAGTTGCGCAAAGCTCCGCCTGAATTCGCGCCAGACAAAGTCGAGAAATATGAGGAACCCGGTGCCATTAATTTCCTCCGCTCTTACAGCAACTATCTCACGCCTCGACTTGGTATTTTCGGTGCTGACACCTGGACGGCCGTGACTTCTTATTTCAGGAATCTGCTGCTCAATCAAGCCATCCTGATTTCGTCGCTTGCCGTGGGGTTGCTGCTGCCCTGGCTTCTGCAAACTAGTTTTAAGAGTTCCTATTGCATGCCGCAAGTGTGGGCCCTGATTCTGATTGCTTTTGCGGGAGCGCTGATGTTACTTGCGCTGGCTTTCGTTGACCTCAACATTGCAGACTTCTCACTCCGCGAAGCGATTGCAGAACGTGACCCTAATGAGCCTCCAAGTCGTAGCGACCAGACTGCCGCCAGCCAAAAGCAGGTTTTGTGGTTTGCAGTGCTGCCGATAGGAGCCGCTGCCGTGATCGGTGCTCTTGGGGTGTGGAGGATTAGCAGCAAACTCAACACCTGCTGGTGGTTGTGGATGGTGTGGGGTGCTCTTGGCTACTTCCTGCTGCGATTTGTTTCGCTGATGCTTGCCTGGCTTTGGCTCCTCAGAAAGCCAAAAGAGAAAGGATTTTGGAAACGCGAGAGGGCCGTCGCCAAGGTCATGTTGCCCTGGGCACCTGTCGCCGGGGTTCTATGCGGAGTGCTTCTGCGGGAATTAACGTGTTTGTTCCGGCATTGGAATGGCCTCGACTCCGGGAGGCTCACATCAGCTTCTTCCGCCGTGGCCTCCTTCGGTGCTCCTCTGTTGATAGTGATTATTCTGCTGACCGGTGTATTGCATGTCGGATTGCAGGGTCTCCAATTTCCCAACCAGAGAAAAGAATGGTGGGCGCGTCTGGCCGCATGGCTGTTAATATGCACCGCCATTTGGGCACTGTTATTCGCGACGGCAATCTACTCTCCTTTGGGTGTGCTGTGGCTATCAGGATGGCTAAAAGTCAAGATCTCGATGATCGCCGGATGGGCGGCAACAACGGTGTACGGAGTTCTGGCGGGTAAGAGTCCGAAGACGTCGGGCAAAAATGGGAGTCGAGGGTTAGAACTAGTTGCGAAAATCGCGCCGTATGTTTTTATCGCTGGCACACTGGTGCTCATCTCTTACGGCATTCACGTCGTCCCCGCCAAGCCTGTAAGCTCAGATACTTCCGCCTCGCTCGCGGAAACGCAACTTTCGATGAACGTTGAAGCGACCTATGCCTCCGGAATCCCATTGAAAGGCTCTCTCCGCGTCTCGGCAACTGACAAATCTTCAGTTAAGGAGTCCTTAACCAAAAATTATTGGACCAGCCTAAACGGCCTTAACTATTGGCAATTGGCGGCCTGGTTGGGTGGGCTCAGTCTGGTTGCTGGTATTTTAGCCTGGCGGGTTGACCTCAACGAGTTCTCGTTTCACTTGTTCTACCGAAACCGCTTAGTACGGTGTTATTTGGGAGCAACCAACCCGGCCCGCTGCCCCCATCCATTCACCGGCTTTGATCCTAGCGATGACATTCTCTTGCAGGATTTTTCCGTCGATAAGGACCCCAAATACTCTGGTCCTTATCCCATTCTGAATGCCGCCTTGAACATCTCCCACGGCCAGCGCCTAGCCTGGCAGGAACGGAAGGCAGAGTCTTTTGTGTTCACACCAAGATATTGTGGATTCAACTTTCAGGAAGAGCGCAAAGACAAACCCAGTGTGCCAGAAGAAGGATACCGGGAGACCTGCTGTTACGGCTACCCTAAGGGAGCTTATCTCGGCACAGCAGTAGCTGCTTCGGGCGCGGCCGTCAACCCTAACATGGGTTATCACGCTTCATCTGCTGTTGCTTTCCTTCTGACGTTGTTCAACGTGCGGCTGGGATGGTGGATGGGCAATCCACGGCGCGAAACCTGGACGAGATCTACACCGCATATCGGTTTGCTTTATCTATTGGGAGAGCTATTTGGGGTGACTGACGACACCAGCCGCTACATCAATCTGTCAGATGGCTGGCATTTCGAAAATCTGGGAATTTACGAGCTGGTGCGGCGCAAATGTAAATACATTGTTTGCTGTGATGTGGGAGCTGATGCAGATTTTGGCCGAGAAGACCTTGGTAATGCCGTGCGCAAATGCCGCAGTGATTTCGGAGTTCAAATCGACCTGGACGTCGACGCGCTTCGTCCGCGAGCGGACTCTGGCTTCAGTCATTCTCACTGTGTTGTCGGCGAAATACGTTATCCAGGCGATCCAGGCGGCATGCCAGGCCGCATCTTGTACATCAAGAGTTCGCTTACCGGAGAGGAGCCGCAGGATGTGCTCGCGTATAAGGTAGCTCATCCTGATTTTCCTCACCAGGGCACGGGAGATCAGTGGTTCAACGAATCCCAGTTTGAGAGTTATCGCGCACTGGGTCGATTTGCCGTCGAGGCCGTTTTACAACGGGTCGGGGAGCCTAAAGACGTGTCTTCGAGAAGCAGAAAAGAGGTGTTCGACCTGCTATCGCGAATATGACGAACAGCGCACGTTGTGGACTTTCAGCAGCAAAACTGAAGCGAGTTCTCAACCGGCGTTGGCGGGGAGGTTACTGTACCTTTGCGTACTCCGACCTCGCTTCGCGCAACAACGGAAGATCCGAGTCGGCATCTTTCCATAGACCTAGGAAATCCTGATACGCCACCCTGCTTCGGGCTTTATCACCTGCGAGCGCATATGCCCGCGCCAGGCCCAGGTTCGCCAGAGGCATCAGCGGATCGATACCAGCAAAATCCTTCACCTCAAGCATTCGCTGAAAAGCTTGCACCGCATCAGCTCCCCGACCAGCCTTCAGATATGCATTCCCGCGAAAGTAGAGGACAGTCGTGTTAGCGCGGGCGTAGACCATCGCGTTATCCAGCAGATCAATTGCCTTGGCAGAATTGTTGTGATTCAAGTACACCTGTGCACGAACCGCAGGAGAGCCGGTGAACTGCACAATAGTGTCGTAAGGGCGTTTCTGTGCCAGATTGCTTGCCAGATCCTCAGCTTTCTTGTCGTCTCCAGATACTGCCAAAGCCAGAGCGGAAGTGAGGACCGCGATCGGAGCCTGAGACATTTTCACAGACTCGACAGCATCTTCGACGGCCCGGGATTTATTCAGCACGATGGCCTCGATTATGGCCTCCTGGGAATACTCGCTGCCCGCCACTTCTTGTAATCGCAGTCGCTCGGCGGCTTCTCGCGACCTCTGCCCGAAATCGCGGGCCGCTTTCATTTGTCCGCGGCAAGCAGCGATGGCACTCCTGGTACCCGAAACCGTCATGTCGCCACCCGGAAGCTGTTGGGCCGCCTCCAGATGCTTTTCCATCTCAGCGTCATTCTGCACCCAGGCGATGGCGGCCAATTGCAGATGATTCCCTAAGGGATTCAGCTTCCGCTCCAGAGCCTGATTCAGGATTGTTTTAGCTTCGTCGAGCCGATTCAGACCCATATAAGCCTGAGCTAGGTTGGCATAACCGCTTGCGCTATCGGGATCGAGTTGCACCGATTGACGAGCATTATCTAGAGCATTTTCAAACTGCCCAAGCTGGTTGTAGATAGCGGAAATGTTGTTATACGGAATCGAATCACGCGGATAAGTCTGCTTATACAACTCCAGCGCGGTGATCCCCTTTTCCAGTTGTCCGGAGTCCCCATAGTAGTGCGACATGATATAGAGTTTCTCGTCTTGGTTCTGGCCTAGATTGCCATAGACCGCGCCTAGCCGGGCGTAGGCCATAGCGAAATTAGGATCCAACTCGGTGGCGCGTTGATACAGCGGAAGGGCAGCCAGTTCGTCACCTGCATTATGCTTTGCATCCGCCAAACTGAGGGCTTTTAGTGCCTCGAGAGATGAGGTAGTCGCCTCCGACAACGGTTTGTCGAATTTCTGCACGGACGCGAGCGACTCGCCCAGCTTTTTGCGCAGACTTGATCCTGCCTCATGTAGCGAGTTCAGCACGTCTTCTTTTCTGGATGCTTGAACCTCCTCGCGAGCGAGTGATTCGCCGTTCGAGGCGTTCACCGCTTCCAGAGTGATGACATATTGGCTTCCCAGATTGCCGATCGAGCCATTGAGCATCGCCCTGATGCCATCGCGCAGGCAAATCTCGCGGCCCACATCACTGGTAATGCGATCTTCAGGGCTGCGTCCCATAAATTGCAGCGTCTGCCGAACTCGCTGCTCCGGAAAGACATTGACATAAGGGGACTGCTCCAGGTCCACGGCCAAAGCTTTTTTTAGCGTCCCGTCGAAAACCGGGTCGGCGGTAGTGTTAACGAAGTCGGCAAGCAGGATCGAATCTTTCTCTGACATCACCGCCTTGCTGCGCCGCACGAAAAAAGTCATCGCCAGACCAACGACCGCGATAACGGCAAGAGCCATAACCGCATAATTCCAAAGTCTCCGGGATCCTTCGTAGCCTGCGGGCCGCAAGCGGCGTGAATCGCTGTCGATGGCCGTCACCATCCCAGACTCGGTATCGCGCTTCAGCCGTTTCAAATCAGCGCGCACTTCCGCTGCGCCCTGGTAGCGCAGCTCGCGATCTTTCTCCAGCAATTTGTTGATGATGACTTCCAACTGCGGCGGCACATCAGGATTGAGCCGCACCACCGGCACCGGAGGCCGGTTCAGAATCGCCTCGAACATAATCGGCGCTGTTTCCCCACGAAACGGCAACGCACCGGTCGCCATCTCATAAAGCACGGAGCCAAAGGAGAACAAATCAGTGCGCGCATCTAGCTCCTTGCCGCGCGCTTGTTCTGGGGACATGTAAGCCACCGTGCCGACCGTCGATCCGGGGCTGGTCAGCAGATTTTCTTCGAGTGTCGCCGCCGTGCTGAGCGTAGGCCCGCCCAAAACTGCTTCCGCTTTCAAGGTCTGCTTGGCAAGGCCGAAGTCTAAAATCTTTGCCTGATTTCTGGCGGTCACAAAGATATTGGCTGGCTTAATGTCGCGATGGATGATGCCCTTGGCATGCGCGGCCTCCAGCGCGTCGGCTATTTGGATCGCCAGGTCAAGCAATACGTCGATTTCCAGTGGCTGCTTTCCGATACGCTGTTTCAGCGTCCGGCCTTCCAGCAGCTCCATGGCAATGAAGTACCGGCCATCGGCCTTGCCAATTTCATAAATTGTGCAAATATTCGAGTGATTCAGCGCCGAAGCCGCGCGCGCCTCGCGCTGAAAACGTTCCAGAGCGGAGGCATCTTTTTCCAGTTCACCAGGCAGAAACTTCAGTGCAACATGCCGCCTGAGGTCGAGGTCCTCCGCCGCATAGACCACACCCATTCCACCGCCGCCTAACTGCTGCAGCATGCGGTAGTGGGAGATCGTCTCACCAATCATCAACCGACCACTCCAAGGAACTTTCGATGGTAGGCTGCAGGCGTAGGCAAGTCAACGAAAGCGGGGCTGTTGGCACTGTCTTAAATACCGTGCTGCCGCGTCCTGGCGATGGCTCCCTGGCATGGCTGCATGGCTTCTAGTCTGCGTGGTTATACACCTCGCAGATAAAGAAATCGTTGTACTCAGGCAAATAGACCTCGCAAACGCGGGTGGTGTGAGTCTCTCCCGTTCCAACGTCCCTGTACTCGACATGGGAATAAATGTAGAACTTGGACTCATTTTTGACGAGTCTCTTGAAGGTGTCGGCACTGGCCATTATCTTCCAGTGGAATGTGGCAGATATGCCAGGAACAAGAATTGCGTGGCTTGGTTTGACTTTGAGAGGATCATAGAAAGGATTCTCGGGAAATGTCGAGTACTCGTGCGATCCGAGTTCTTGCAGGATTACGTAGGCAGGGCGCTTTCCAGCGTTCAGGATTGTGAGGCTAACATTAGTGACCACGTCCGGCGCAAAGCCCACAGCAGAGAAATTGCTACTTCCTATCCACGGCCTTTCCGCCTTAATCCCGTTGACGTTCGCAGTTTCGGCAGCTTTGGCGGAGCGATTCGCAGCAACAACGGCATTTTCCATCTTTCGAAGTTGCTTGGCATTGATAACAGCGTAGGCGACGACAGCAACCATCGTGATCGTTTGCACTACCGTCATGAAAAGATCAAGGCTGTGTTTTTTTCTGTCGCTGGTTTCTTTTTGTGCTTGTACAGCGTCTGGAATATGAAGCTCGGCCCTCAGGATCGGCGTGCTTTCGTTGCGCTTGGCCTGGGTCTCGTTAGCTTTATTTATGGCTTCAGTTTGCTCTTGGATGTCTTCGTGTAAGAGAAAGAGTTTTCCGGCTATATCGCGCAATTCTTCTCTGAGTTTCTTCGCGGCTGCGATGAAGTGCTGAGTGACATAGTCCATCAGGCAGAAAATGCTCAGGGACCAATGCTTAAAGCCAAGTGCTGACTGCTGCTTACCGCATCCACGCCAGCACAATGATCGTCAGCGCGGTAACCAGGAGCGTTCCAATCAAATACTGGTGCGAGCGCAACCAGCTTTCTTCCGGCGCAGTGAACTGAGAAAGAAATGGTGCAGCGGTTGAGTCTTGTGCCGTTCCCGAAGATTCGCAATCCAGGCACAGCTTGCGCCCTTCAGAAACCGGGAAGCCGCATGCCTCGCAGGTCCCGATATTCCCCCGTTCGCCGGTGAGGACAACTTGAGGCTCGTCCGTTTCCTGGGAGATATTGGTTTCGATTGTTCCTGATTTCGGCCCGGGCTTATCTTCATTGCTGAGTTTTGCTGACGCCTTCTCCTCAATCGGAGAATTTGCGCCTGCCTCGGCACCGTTAGCTGTCTGCTTCTTTTCCACGGCTTGTTCGCCGATCTTCTCCGCCCGCCGCGCAGCCTCAGCATGTTCCATAGCTGTCTGGATCATCTCCGCCAACCGTTCCAAGGCAATTATGTCCCGCTCGCCGAACGCGTAGGCACGGCCGGAAAAAAGCTCAAAAACGCCATTGACTTCCGGCTCGCGAATAAGCGGCAGGACCACGACCGAGGCAATTCCCAAAGCCCGGCAGCTTTCGCGGTTTACTCGCGAATCGAGCTCCGCATTGTCGCAACGCAGAATCTGCCGCGTGCGCACGCTCTCGCCAGAAA
>WNGN01007929.1_pt1 | contig 12303 bp, 13 predicted proteins | sample 5400561 | NCBI WGS metagenome assembly WNGN01 (sample SAMN13153379, study PRJNA577476) | soil metagenome | isolation source: 115 cm soil or saprolite under Garry oak tree replicate 2 | place: USA:California | collected 2016-06-15
AGCTTGATTCCGTTGTACGGGGCGGGGTTGTGAGACGCCGTGACGACCGCGCCGCACGCGAACTCGCGGGCCCCGCGGGCCAAGGTCGGCGTCGAGACGAGACCCGCGTCAATCGCGGGCGCGCCGGAGCAAAGGACCCCGGCCGTGAGCGCCTGCACGAGCATCGGCCCGGTGACGCGAGGATCCCGCCCGACGATCGTGCTCCCGTAGGTTTCTCCGAGGATCATCCCGACATGGAGGGCGAGCTCGGGGGTCACATCGACATTCCCCAGCCCGCGAATCCCGGAGGAACCGAACCGCGGCACCAATCGACATACCGCGCGCGCAATAGAAAGGCTTCTGGCGAGCGGCCCGCGCCTCCCTGAAACAACCATTAAATAGCGACGTCCGGATTGCAAACGCGCGCGAGTTGGACCGCGCCCAGGAGGGATCGGATGGTCATGGAGCCCGTGAGCATCGAGGAGGCCATCGAGAAAGCAAAGAAGAAAGGTCTCCGCCCGGGCCGCGTCAAGGGAACGGATGGGATTCAGTTTACGAAAGGCCGGAACAACCGGATCGAAGTCATCACCTGGGATGAATTTAGGTCGACACTCGCGGACCGACAACTCGGGGTCTTCGATTCGAACGGCTTCATGAAAATCATGAAGCGCCAAGGCTGACGTACGGCTGCAAACACATCGAGTCTAGTCTCGCGCGCGCCCGCAGTACGGACAGACCTTCCAATCTGGGAGGAGGGCGGCGCCGCAACCCTTGCACGACGGCGGCATCGCGGGCGGCGCCGTCGCGGTGGACCCGCTCGGTGCGGTCGACAGGAATTGCCAGAACGCGAGAATGAGGTTCCGCGCGTCCGTTTCGTATTCCGAGTAGGACACCGCACCGCCGAGCACCGCGACAGGCAGGAGCAGTACCGCGGTCACCGCGCCGGCGATGAGACCCTCATCGGTGATCTGCGCGCTGAAGGTCAGGTCGACGTTGCATCCGCGGGGGATCTCGTCCACGATCAGGTCGAATTCGCGGCGCAATCCGATCCGCGAATAGAACGAAGAACCGTGGAACCGGTACGGTCCGGTCTTCGAGAGATGGAATCCCTGGCGCCCCCACCAGTCCCAGGACTTCGCCCATACGTTATCACGGCGGAGCCCGGGGAAAGATCGAACATCGCGTTTCTCGAACATGCAGTCCGTGCAATGAAATGAAACCGGAGCGCTTAGGTCTTGCGTTTCCTTCCGCGGTCCACCATAAGATTATTACGAGTCCACGAAATCGCGTCCGGCCGCGTCGTGCGTGGGTGGCCCAGCTTGGTCAAAGGCGCAGGGCTCAGAATCCTGTCCCGTAGGGGTTCGCAGGTTCAAATCCTGCCCCACGCATCTTGTCGAGACGAGCCGCGGCAAGTCGCGGGGGCATGAAGATCGTCTCAACGTTTCAGTGGAGTCTGTTGGCGGCGGCCACCATCTTCAACGGCATCCTGGCGGGCGGCAGTCTGATCAAATCCGTGGTGGAACTTCCGGCTCGCCGAACAATCGGCCTCCCCGCGATGGCGGCCTACCATCGGGCCGCGGACCTTCGCACCGGCTTCTGGATCTATCCTGCGCTGGGCCTCGGAGCACCAGCCCTCACAATCGCACTCGGGATTGACTTCGTTGTCGACCAGAGTGCACCCGTATCCGCCGCCTCGTTTGTCTACCTGGCTGCGGCGCTCTCGTTGGCCCACGTTATCGCGACGTCCCGGGCAGCCCCGAACTTGCTCAGGCTCCGCTCGGGGATACCCGAAAAGGCGGTCCTCGCAGATGTGTACGGTGCATTTACACGATGGCAGACGTTGCGGGCCATGCTTCAGCTCGCGGCGTTCGCAACCGTCGTCCTGGCGTTGGCCTCCCTCGTTCCTCTCGGCCAATGAACGAAACGGCCGTCGGATGGGTCCCCAAGCGACGGACGAAAGTGGACGTTCGACTGGAAGCGGGTGGGGGTATCCGAACGCCGGTTGTGGCTTCCGACGGACCTCTTTGTGCCGTGGCCGTGTGAATTCCTATAAGCATCGACTTCGCCCGCAGACGATCCGACGCCGGACCGAAGTATATGCCGTAGCTATACTTTTACACAATCTCACGTTTGATATACACAGCGCAGACTATGCGCGAAAGCTATTCATATTTCCAGGGGCATTTTAGGAATGCACAAGTGAACCGGAGTTTGCAGGTCCCCGGCGACCTCGAACCCCGCGCGTCGGTGCTCGCGCCGACCTTGTTTTCACTTGGAGGTGTTCCAGTTGCCGTCCCAGAAGTTCAGCCGAAAGTACCTGACGCGACACAAGAAGAGCGGGCAGCTCTGGCGCCGCGCGGCTCGAATCACCCCCGGGGGCGTCGAGAGCAACGTCCGGTACTTCAAACCGCATCCGTTTCTCGCCGATTACGGAGACGGCGGCTACATCTACGACGTTGACGGCAACAAGATCCTCGATCTCATGATGGGATTCGGCGCCCTGCTCCTGGGCCACAACAACCGCGACATCGCCCTCGAGGTAATCAAACAGCTCGAATCCGGGTCGATGCTCGGCGTGACGAGCGAGCTGTTCATCGACTACATCCAAGCGGTCCGGAAAGCCGTTCCCTCGATGAAGAAAGTACGGCTGTGCAACAGCGGCACCGAGGCGACGATGCACGCGATCCGGACCGCCCGCGCGTACACGGGCCGCGACAAAATCGCGAAAGCGGAGGGAGCGTACCATGGCGCCCATGACTACGTGCTCCAGAGCCTCGACATGGACAGCCGCACCGCGAGCCGCATGAACGGCTACCGGCCGATCCCATACGGCCGCGGCATTCCGAAGGCCGTCTCCGACATGGTCGTGATCTTCCCCTACAACGACATCGAGGCCACCGCCGCGGTCTTGGAAGAGAACGAGGACGAGGTCGGCACGCTCATCATCGAGCCTGTGCTCTGCGGGCCTGGCGTCATCGCGCCGAAGGCGAACTACCTCAAGCGCCTCCGCCAGCTCACCCGCAAGAAGGGCATCGTCCTGATCTTCGACGAAGTCCTTACCGGCTTCCGCCTCGCGTACGGCGGGGCGCAGGAATATTACGATATCCGCCCAGACATGACGACGTTCGGCAAGATCGCGGGCGGCGGGTTTCAGCTCGCGGGCTTCGGTGGCGAAGCCCAGATCATGAACGTCCTCGAGCCGGGCCGCGGCTGGAAGTACGCCACGTTCCACGCGGGGACCTACAACGGCCATCCAATCAGCGTGGCCGCGGGCCTCAAGGGACTCCAGATCCTGGGAGAACATCCCGAATACTACGACTACATCAACGGCCTCGGTCGGCAACTCTACAGCGGCCTTCAAGACCTGGCAGACGACCGACGCATCCCGGCCTGGGTCGAATACGTCGGCTCGATCGGCAACGTCTACTTCACGACGAAAGACGAGATCCGGAACTTCCGGGATACGCTGAGCGCGAACACGCGTCGATGGTGGAACTGGTTCATCCATTGCCTGGGGAACAATGTCCTCTTCGGCATCCCGAACACCGGCGAGCGCGCCTTCATTTGCACGGAGCATACGGAAGAGGATATCGAATGGGCTCTCGAGGTCGCCGACAACGCGTTCGCGGCGATCGGGAAGGAGGCGCGACGGCACAAGGAAAAGGCGCCGACGGTCCAGCTTCAGGCCGTCGGGGAACAAGCGGCCGTCTACGGCGACGCTCCGACGCCGCCGAGCGTGTAGACCGCCCCGAAGCCACCGTCCACCGGATCAGTTCAGCGCCTGCGTGCGTTCCGCGTACTCGATAATCTGAATCGCTCGGCCCCGGGCCGAGAGCTCTTTGAAGTATGGCAAGGGGTCGAACGCGATCTCAGGTGGGATGACGCCCGTCCGGTTGACCAACCCGTTCACCATCCCCTGCGCGGCGATCGAGGGCGGGACGCCGGTGTCGACGACGCCCCCGCCGACGTTCCACTCCTTGTGAGGCCATGTGACCGCCTCGTACCGCAAGGTCATCGGATTCCCGTCCTTCTCGCCGACGAGGACGCAGCGCTGGATGTCGACATCGAGTTCCGGCTCCTCCGGCTTCGGGAGGGCATCAATCACGCTTGAGGTAACGTCGTACGGGCGGACCTTCGTCCCCTCGACGGCGATCTCGCCACGGCTCGCAAGGCCCATGCGGACGAGCGTCGCGATCGTCTCGCGGAACGCGGCCGGGAATGCGACGATGAAATCCATCTCCTTTACTCCTTTCCCAATCGTCTTCGGCATCGTCGCGAGCTCGGAATGAATCGTGTAGTATCCTTCGACGATCCCGACCGGCGGCATGAACTCGGACCGCTCGAGGCCGGAGAGAGCGGGCACGAACTGGATCCTCCCTTTGCGGAGGATCGGCGCGTCGAGAGAAAACTCGTCGAAAATCGTGCGAATCGCGTACGGAGGCACGAACTTCCCGGGCTCTCCGCCGGCGACCACCGCGCCGCTGCTCCGGAGAAGCACTTTCTCGACTTTATCGAGCTTGCTCGCGCCGTGCATCCCCATCACGTTCATCGTGCCCGGGGTCGATCCGATTCCGAGGACGCACGTCACGCCGGCGTCCCTGGCCCGCGCGTCCAATTTCAATTGTCGAAGCGTTTGGTGATAGAGTCCTCCCAGATCGCAATAATGAATCCCCGCCTCGATCGCGGCCTCCATGATCGGGACGTTCAGATCGTACCAGGTGCTGTTAATCACACAGTCCCAGCGTTTCAGCTCGCGCACTAGAGCGGCCGAATCCCGGGCGTCGACGGGGACCGCCGTCGCGCGGTCATCCCGCTGCGCGGCGGCGAATGTCTTCGCCTTCTCGGCGCTCCGTCCGGCAATCCCGACTCGCTCGACGCCGGGGCTCGCGAGAAGATCCGGCACCGTGGATTGGGCCATCGCACCGTATCCGCCGAGGATGAGGACCTTCAACGCGCACCGCGAGTCGCCGGAAGCCGGGTCTTCATTTACGTTTTTCGTCGGGAGCTCCAATCTCCGAAAGGCGCGTTGCGGCAAGGATCGCGCAACCGCCGAGGATCAAGACGACGCTCGTGCCAAATGCCATCCCGTACCCGAGGTACTGGGCGGCGAATCCGCCGAGGAGCGGCCCGAGGATCGATCCGAAGCCCTGGACGGCGTTGTACGTGCCGAAACGCCTCTGCTCGGCCGTTCTCCGGAGCGAGGCGCGACACGAGGATGGAACCTGCGACGTTGATCAGAGCCCAGCAGAGTCCGACGCCCGCGTGAATGGCGATCGCGATGCCAAGGCGAGCGCCGTACGGAAGGGCCGCCATCCCGACGAGCAGGAACGACGGGAACAGCATCGACCGGCCAAGGGATGCGTACAACTGCGTCGACCGGTCGCCTCGACTCGAGACCCAGCGGCCGACCCTCGGATACACCGCGATCGAGGTTGCCTGGCTCGCGATGTACACGGCGAAGATTTCCGGGCTTCCGAGGCCGTACGATTGCTTCAAGAAAATCGGAAAGAATCCGTAGAAAGCGGTGAAGCCGCCGAAGAGGAGGAACACGCATACGAGATAGATTCGCAGCGTGCGGGGCAGTCGGACCTTCTTTCGCCAGTCGAGCGGGTTGAAGAAATGCAGGATCCGAATGGGCAGATAGCGGCCCCGCTCGATTCGAGCATGAACATCGGCGACGTGGACCTCTCGGCGATCCACCCGGACCGCCGGTTCGCGAGTCCACACCTGAGCGAGGAGCCCCGAGAGAAGGCCAAGCGCCGCGCCAATCACGAAGAGCGCGCGCATCGACGAGACCTCCGCAGCGAGCAATCCCGGACCAATGACGAGCCATGCGACCCCGAGGGTTAGTCCAGCGACCCAGCCAATCGCCGCGATGCGGCTGACGAGTGCGAGCCGCGCGGGCCATTCCGATTGCTTCGACGTCTCCATCAAGAGGACGGTCCCGGCGGGACCGCTCGCGGCGCCCAGGAAGCCCGCAAGGAGATTCGACAAGTAGAACTGGGACATGGTCCCAGACACGGCCATCGCGAGGAGGGCGATCCCGCTCCCGAGGAATCCGATCAGCAGGAACACCTTGCGCCGCGCGAATCGATCGGAGAGCGAGCCCCACAGGATGAACGCGGGGACGGACGCGAGGCTCGTCGCCGCGGCGATGATGCCCACCGTGAAGAGCGTCCCGCCGAGGGCGTAGGCGAACAGCGGAATCAAGGCCGACGTCGCGCCACCCGCGACGCCCTGAGGGAGGTACGAGTAGAACCAATGAGACCCGTCCGTCCGGTCCATCCCATCCCTTCGGCTCAGGCGAGGCCGCGCACCCGCGCCGACGTATAAGGCCTTTCCTCCGCAGTCAGAGGAGATCGTACACGAGCTTCGCGGCCGCGATGAACAGGACGATGATGAAGATCAACGCGACGGATCGAGTCCTCAACGTCTCGAGGCCCCACCGCGATCCGACGTAGGCACCCACGAAGACCACGGGCATGAGGATCGGAATGAGGACGAACTCCGCGGGCCAGGCGAAGCCTCCGGGCCGGAGCGCGAGATCGACAGCATACGCGACGAAACCCACCGCGGCGGTCGGGATGATGAGCAGCGACGAGGTCCCGATCGCCTTCCGGGTCTTCCGGCCGAGCACGTACACGAGCAGCGGGACGTTCAGAAGGCCGCCACCGATCCCCATGCTCCCGGACAGGAAGCCGGATCCGGTCGTCGCGGCCGCGGTCGCTGCGACGCGCGGTGGCGTCATCACGGAATCATCGTCTTCGTCGACGGACCGGGCGTTCTTCACCCAGTCGCGGACCATGTAGACTCCGAACACGATCAGCACGGCCGCGAAGAACGCTTCGAACGTTTCTTGGTTCAACACCTTCAATGTGAAGACGGTGCCCACGACGGCTCCGAGGAGAGCGCCGGCCAGGAGGAAGCCTCCCAGGCGGAAGTCCACGAGGCCGCGGCGGTGGTGGTTGATCACGGACGAAGTCGCGGTCGCGATCGTCAGGGTGAGAGAGATCGGCACCGCCAGATCCTTGTCGGGCACGCCGGTCGACAGGAGGATCGGCACGAACAGGAGTCCGCCGCCGAGGCCCAGATTCGAATAGATGAACGCCACGCCGAAAATGAGGACGGCCTGAATCAGGAGCAGGAGCGCGTCCACGTGCGCGCAAAGTCGGTGCCCTATTAATTACTAACGAGAAACTATCGGGAATGGGTCGGTGCGAAGCGAGTGGTCCTCCTCGTGCGATTCGGCGAGATTGCGTTGAAGAGTCGGTTCGTGCGCCGCCAGCTCCGGGACCGCCTCGTCGCGAACATCCAGGACCTCTTCGCGGCCGAGGGCGTCGAGTGCATCACGGATTCGGATGAGGCACGCGTCTATGTCTACGCCGATGATGTGGCCCGGGCGCGGTCCATCCTCACGCGGGTCTTCGGCGTCGTGTCGATCAGCCCCGCCGCGGAGACCCATGCCGACCTCCCATCGCTGCGGCACGTCGTCCTCTCCGAGGCGAAGTGGTCCCTCGCGGCCGGGAAGACGTTCGCCCTTCGGACGCGGCGCGTGGGTACCCATCCGTTCACGAGCCAAGACCTGGCCCGCGAGCTCGGCGATGTCGTGCGTCTCGCCCATCCAGGAGTGCGCGTGAATCTGTCCCACCCCGATGTCGAAATCCACATCGAGGTGCGCCAGAACCGCGGCTTCGTATTCCAGGAAATCTGGCCCGGACCCGGTGGGCTCCCCCTCGGCAGCCAGGGGCGCGGCCTCGCGGTCGTCAAGGATCGCGACGGCATGGTCGCGGCCTGGATGGGGATGAAGCGCGGTTGCCGGATCACCGTGGCCTCGGCGCGGGAATCTCAGCTCGTCGAGCCCCTCCGTCGATGGGATGTCCACCTCAAGGTCCTCGAGCTACCGCCGGACGGACGGCTCGCGGAGCTGGCGAAAATCACCCGGGCAGATGCGGTATTCCTCGGGACCCGGTGGTCCTCCTTCGACCCCGGAGATCACTGCGGCCTCAACGTCCCCGTGTTCGAACCGGTCATCGGACTCTCGGACGAGGAAATCGGACGCCTCGCTTCTCAGATCGAGTCGGCGTGAGGTCACTTGCCCGTGCGATCGTGGGAGCCGATGCTCGGCCGGATCTTCTCGGCCCCTTTGCCCTTGTACAAGAGGCCGCGGCCTTTCTTCCCGGCGGACGTCAGGCCGCGGAAGACGCGGCCGCGGTTCGCGGGATTGCAGATCCAGTTGATCTTCGGATCGTTCCGAATCGCAGGATGCCTCGGGTCGACGAGGATGACCTCGTAGTACTTGCGCGTCCCGTCTTCACCGACCCAATACGAGTTGAGGACCTCCATGTTCGGATAGTGCTTGGCGGTCCGCTCCTCCGCGATTCGCTGGATCGATTTGGCCATCGTGATCTTGACGAGCCCACGGCGTTTCGGGTGTCTCCCGCCCATCGGGCGTGGCCTGCGCCGGCCTCCGCGTCGGACCCGCGCCCGGACAACGACATACCCTTGCTTTGCGCGATATCCCAATTCGCGGGCGCGATCAATTCGCGTCGGCCGCTCCACGCGGACGAAGGCGTTACCCCGGCGCCACTCGACCATCCGCTGAAAATGAGTCTCCTTGACCACACCGCTCCGAGGGTTCTTCCAGGCCTGTTTGACGAACGCGTACAGGTTCCGCGGACGAGCGGGCCGCTTCGCTTCCCCTTCCGGGGCAATGCTCAGCTCCGGTTCCGGAGCCTTTGGGGTTTCGTCAGCCATGGCCCAACCCCCTGGATTTACGGATTCGCCCGCAGGTACAACTCCCGACCAGGGTCTTCGAAAGCGCCGCGCGAAAGGCCGGGCACTATTAAAGAGCTTGGTTGCGCCGCGTCAGGGACCGTGCGCGACCGCCGTTCTGTTTCCGGATGCCGTACTCGTACGACTGGACAATTAACCGTGCGGCGGGCTCCACCTGCGCCATCGACTTGACCTCAAAGCGGGATCGGAACCATCCCCAGCCTTGACTCCGGGGCGCACGTCGCGCGAGCCCCGCGGAATCCATCAGCTCTCGAGGCCTCGGCAAGATGAAGACTTGCACCCGACCCCGAAGAGGACGGATCTCCGCGAAGACGCGATCCGCCTGCCGGCTTCGCCATGCGATCCAGTGGCGACCTGCCCGTTCTACGATTCGATCTTGTCGACGGTGCGCCGCCATTCCAACTCGCTCGCGCAACGCAGCAACGATCTCCCGTGAGGTCCGACCGGTCCATTCGCTAACAGCTTCCATCGTCTCATCCTCCGGGTTCGTCAAACGGCTTCCGGAGCAGAAGGAGGAACTTGAATCCGCGGAGGAAGAAGTTGAAACGCCGGGCCCGGTGCTCCCACATCGGCGACGCAGACCGATCATGGTGGCGGACGAGCACAATCGTGTCGATCGGCTCGAATCGCTTTTCGAGAAAGCCGAGGAGCCGGAAACCGACCGGCGTGTAGACGCCTGCACGGTACTCATCGGCGATAATCCAAGCGAGAATGCCACCGGGGCGCAGAACCCGATAGGCCTCCCACGCGACCTTTTCCATCTCCTCATAGAAGCGCGTGTCGCGGCACGAGATCCGGCCGAGACATCGGGAGTCGGGGCTATACACGACGTTGTCGGAGTACGGAGAATCGATCACCGCAAGAGCGGCGGCCTGGGCCGAGAGGGGCCACGCTCGAGCATCGGCGCGGAGGATGTGGGGCCGACGGGGCGCGAGGTCGAACGAGACAACGCGCCGACCAAGCGCTCGAGCCACATCTCCGATCGTTCCAGATCCGGCCATCGGATCCACGACGAGTTCGCCGGGACCCGAGTACCGGCGGACGAGGTTCGCGGCGCAACCGGCCGGGGTGACTCCGTTGAACGAGGCGTCGCCCGCATCCGGATGGCCCGCGGACTGGGAGGGGAAGTCCCACGTCGTGTACGCTTCCAGGTCTGTGCGCCCGAGCATCGCCCACGCCTCGGCGGGGACAGGGGACGGAGGATGCGAAGAGGTCGGCGCCATCATCGGATTCTACGCCGTGATCGCATATGAACGGCGACCGGAGGGGGAGATGTGTAAAAGTGAAAATCTGCCTAGGGAGCGGCGAATTTCCGGAGGAACCGACCGATCTCTGGCAGTGTTGGATACGGCCTCCGACGATTCTGCAAGTGGAGCGCCGCGGCCGCGTTCGCGAACCGAAGCCATTCTTTGACGGAAGGCTCCGTGAGTTTCGCATACGCGTAGGCGGCGTTGAAGACATCCCCACATCCCGTTGGGTTGTCGATCGCGACGTCGAATGCGGGACTCGGGACGACGCCCGATGACGTGATGGCAGTGGCCCCTCGGTCGCCTTGGTGGATCACAACCGTTGCGGCGCCGAGCACGCGAAGGCGTTTTGCCGCAGGAATCGGGGATTGTTTTCCCGCGACCGCGCAGACCTCCGTCTCGTTCCCGAAAAAGACGTCGACATGAGGAAGGCAGATCCGGACCGCCTCGATCCGCTTCGCCGGCCACCCTTGAGGATCCGTCGACACATCCAACGAGGTCGTCGCACCGAGTCGGCGGGCGCGAGCGAGAAGCGTCGCCGTCGGTTTCCCCACGAGCCCGCTCGTCCACCAGAAGCCGGACCGATGCACGTGATGCGCCCCTCGGATCGCTTGGACTGGAACGTCGCGAAGTCTCAATCGTGCGTTCGCCCCCGGGTCGGTGACGAGCGCGCGCCTCCCGGTGGACCAGGTTAGCGCCATCGTGCTTCCCGTCGGTCGGCTTGGATCGACGCACAGGCGTGCGCGGACGCCGTACTGCCGATACCGGTCGCGCAAGAGTCTCGCGTTCGAATCCGACCCGACCGCGCCGAAGAACGTCGTCGAGGCACCCAAGCTCGACATCTGGAGCGCAAAGTTCGTCGCGTTCCCCCCGGGCAGCGGATCGAAACGCGGGACCTCGGCTTGGACATCACCCGGCGCGAAGTCCGCCATCGGGGGCGTGACGAGGTCGACGATCCCGTCGCCGACGGCGACGACGCGGGGCGATCGCGAGGCCATCCCTCACGCCCGCCAAAGGCCTTGCCGCTTCAGCTCCTCGACGACGAGCTTGTAGTCCGCCGGCCGACCGCACCGCGGGCAGAATAGGCTGCCGTGGGCGTCGCGGACCGGATCGGGCCCTTCCCATCCGCAGTACCGGCACAACGCATCGGTCGCTGCCATCGTTCCCTCAGAAGAAATCCTCGAGCGTGAGCTTCTTGTCGGTTCGGCGAGGCGATTCCGCCGGCAACGCCTCGCTAAAGTCGTCGCTGGACAGGGATTTCTGCTGCGACCGCTTCCCCGTGAGGAGGGCTTTCTCGTCCCAGCCGTAGACTTCGGTCACGTAGGCGAGGGTCTGCGCGACGCGACGCGCGTAGTATTCCCAATCCGGCATCTTCTCGAACTTCGCGCCGGAGAGATACGGCTCGACCTCCATCGGGGATTTCTTGTGGTCCGTCACGATCCACGAGACCTTCATCCCGGGCATGAACTCCTCGCCCATCTGCTCGAGCTTGCGCGCCGCGATCACGTTGCTCATGGAATCCGGGTTCACGTACTGGTTCTCCTCCTTGACGGTGCGGGAAATCACGAGCATCTCGATCGGGTCCTTGTCCGGGTTCGCGAGCGGCGGGTTCCCGTCGCGGACCTCCGCGACGATCCGCTTGGCGAGGTCGATGGCCCCGTCCGGGTCGTTGTCGAGGATCTTGTCGAACACGAGGAGTTGGGCCTCGCTCTGGAGGTCGAACGCGTCCGTGCGGCGGATCTCGTAGCCGCGGACGACGATCTCGCCTTCCGTGGGCCATGCGACCTTTCCGGCGTACCGCTTCTTCCGACCGTGGCTGAACAGGCTCCGGTAGACCTTGTCCACTTCCATGCTGATTCGTCCGCGCGAGAACCGCTCCGCGGTCTTCCGCGCAAAGTCCAGGGAGGGTTCCAACCCGGCGGTGGGCGACTGGAAGAACACGGAGTCCGTATCCGCATACACGACCTTCACGCCATCGGCCTCGAGTTCGGCGATAATCCCCTTGATCCGTTCTCTCGCGAACGCGGTGATCGAGGCGCCAACCTTCGGGTCGTTGAAGCGATAGAACGACGACGCGAGGACGCCGTAGAACGCGTTCATCAGGACCTTGATCGCCGCCTGGAGGCCGTCGTAGAACTCCCGCATCTCGGGGACCGTCGCCTCGCGCATTTTCGTCCGCACGTCCTGGCGGTCTTTCATCAGGCTCGCGAGGATGACCGGAAGGAGGCCTTTCTTCACGTCGGCGGAGAGGAACTTCGCCCCCGTCGGGCTCTCGATCGTCCCC
>WNGN01002952.1_pt1 | contig 12290 bp, 8 predicted proteins | sample 5400561 | NCBI WGS metagenome assembly WNGN01 (sample SAMN13153379, study PRJNA577476) | soil metagenome | isolation source: 115 cm soil or saprolite under Garry oak tree replicate 2 | place: USA:California | collected 2016-06-15
GTAGGAGCGATTCTCGCGAAAGAGAGCTTCCATCTCGTATTCGGGACGATTTTCAGCGCGGAGTTGCGCGCGCCTCTGCCCGTATTCCCGGGAGTGAGCTTCGTATTCTTCTTTACTCCACGGCGTCGGAATCGGGGTATCCGGTACGGCAAGATCCTTCCACTTCAGATTCTTCGGGTCAAGCAGGGCAGTCACGTTGGGTTCCCAGGGCTCCGTTTTGACGGCGGGAGGTAGATAGGCCACCGGAGAGGTGTAGTATTCGTCGGCTAGTCCCGCGAATTGATGTCCGAACTCGTGAACGAAAATGTACGGCGCTTCGGCGCTGTCAGCTGCGACGGTGCTGTACAGGTTGAAGATTCCGCCGCCGCCATAGGTTTGAGAGTTCGTAATGATTTCAATGAACTCGTACGGAGCGGACGAAGCGATATCGCGAAGCGAACGATTATCGAACGTGAGGACGTAACGCTCGGAGCCGAACGCGTCGTAGCTTGCGCCGAGCGGTGATCTCCGATGCACGCCAGTCGAAGGACGGGAAACCCCCGATTCGGCAGCGGGAGGGCAGATTCCCCAAACATTGAAGTCGCGGCGGCGCTCCTTGAATGGCGACGTGGAGAACAGCACGTCTACGAGGCGCCGCGCGTCCGATTCGAACTTCCGTCGCTCGGATGCCGTGTAGCCGTCTCCCAGGATCAACAGGTCGACTTTCGTTGCGGGATCCCCGTTGTTCTGGATGGCGATCACCGGCCCTGGTGATGGAGGTTTGGAACTATCCACAAACATGTCCTTGGGATCCACGACCGTCGTCCAGATTTCGCGGAATGCATTGTTCGAGTCGCGCTTCTTCAGCACGATCTGCGCCGGACCTTGTGGTTCAGGAAAGCGTAGCGACTCGCTGAATGTACGGCTCGCGTTCTTAGCTTCCTCAGTCGTTTCCCATTCGCCAAAGATCGACGCGAATCCGCGGGAGTATAGAAGTCGATTCGTCGCCCGATCCCTACAGCGGAAACAAGCACAACAAGTAAAGGAGCAAAGAGGAACGGAACTTTCTTCGGCATGCCCGGATTGTATCGTAAGCCGCGCTTGCACGGCTAAACAACTGGACCCGTTGGGGCCTCTACGGCGGCAAGGCGATCGGGCTCAGCGATGCGGCTCGTACCCTGCTTCTTTCCAGATCGCTTCGGCTTCGGGTGAGGCGAGGTATTGGAGGAGCGCCTTGGCAGCCGTGGGGTCGCTTGCGTGAGTGGAGATGAATCCCACAACGGCAACGGGCGTAGAAATCTCCGGCGGCAGAACGCCGACGATGTCGTATTTGTCCTTTTCGGGAAGCATGTCGCTGAGCATGAGCATGCCGATATCGATATCTCCATTTTCCAGCCGCTTGGAGGTTTTGATGACGTTATTGGTTGCGGCGGGAGAGATGCCTTGAGCTCCGGGGCCGAGTTCGACCTGACTCTTCGTGGCGACTTGCTCGGCAATGCCGAGCTTATTCAGCGCTTCCAATGGTCCCTGCCCGGCGACCGTGAAGTCGGGGTCCTCATATCCAATGCTCTTTGCCGCCAGGAGCGCTTTCTTGACCGCAGCAGGCGTGGAAATGTCGGGTTTGGGCCGGCCCTTTGGGACACCCACAGCCGTCAGAATGCTGGCAACCAGCGTGGCGCTGCCGGGAACGATGGCGCCTGAGGAGATGGCTCCGGGAAAAGGCGCGATGATGAGCGACACATCGAGCGCCTGGCCTTTCGCAACCATTCTTCTGGTCTCCACACCATTGCCGTAAGTCACTTTTACCTTGTGCCCGGTTTTTGCCTCGAAGTTCGCGACAATCTTTTGCGTGGGCACACGCATGGGACCCACTGCCAGCAGGGTAATCTCACTCTGAGCGCCCGCACCTGCCCAACTGCCAAACACCAGCGCGATAACAAAAATCGCTGAAGAAACATTCTTCGTGTTTTTCATGGATGGCCCCGAATTTCACTGAGTGCGTCTATAGTGTTCCGTTGTGGTTCGCGGCGCGACCTTCATCGTTTTCATCTTCTTGATGTACTCGGGGTACAAGGTTTCCGTACCGCCCAACGCGGCCTCGGGAGGTATCCCGTATTCAGTCGGGAAGTCGGCAAGAATGTCGTTCTTGCCGGGTAGAAAACTTGGCACTTTACCTGCCGGAATGATGGTTCCGTCCGGAGTGATTTCACAAGGGAATGGAGGGATCACCTGGTTGGGATCATAGACCCAACTGGATTCTCGAATATAAGGTTCCGTCAAGTAAGTTGGATCATTAATGATGAAGATGATCGTCAGAATATTGCCGTGCCGATGAACTCGAGTCGTCACTGTGGCCTTATCGCTCTTGGGAACCCCGGTGCGGGTCAGATACGCTTCCTTGAGATGATCGGTCGTATATACCAACGTGTTGCGTTCCCAGTGACCCGTCGAAAATCCGGACCATCTGTGAGGAGCGTTCGCCGATGGGTGCGGGCGGCGATCCAGGTAAATCACTTGTTCAGGTTCCTGCCAGGCCACGTGGAGGCGTAACCCAACGGGCTGGCGTGTTTCAGTGTCCAACTCCGTGGTAATGCGCAACTGCGAAACGGAGACACGTAACCCTATGTCGATCGGGTGCGGCCTGCACAAATTTTCCGGCAGATCGAGTTGTTCCGGATGCCAACTTTCGGCTCTCAGGCGCCCCGCTTCATTGAGCGGGATCCCCGTGTAGTCGCCAACGTCCATGTGGTCGTTATAAACCCTGGGTGACCACTCGCCGGTCAGATCAACCTGGGCCCGCGCCGGCCGGCTCGGTAACAGCATCAGGAAGAGCAGCAGAAACCAAACGTGGTTTATTTTCCGGTGGATCGTTATGAATTTCATCTGTTCATCCTCTTCCCATCAGCGGGGTTCGTTGGCGCTACATGGCGTGGGATCCCACCCGGCAGCGTCCGGAATTTTCTTGAAATGCGCATGCATGATAAGCGGTTCGATGAGGTATTGAGGATCGGTTACTACCGTCGTCACCGCCAGCCACGTGTTGCGAGTATATGGATCCGAAAACTTGTCGAAGTATTCTTCCACGATCGCGTTGCCGCTGTACGGCGCGCCGTTCTTCTGCAGATACCCCGGACGCATGTGCGTGGTAACCACCTTGAGATAATCTGCGTCCTTCCGCTGTGCTTCTGCTACTACCAGTCTGCCCCCCGGGTCCTGCACAGGCCCACCCTGGCCGTCACGCCGGTCCCTGGGATCGTTTCCACCCCACTGAGCCACCGAGTATCCTTGCCACGAAGGCGCTTCATTCGGCGGCAGTGATCCACCAAAATGAAAGAGGCGTGTCTGGGTCCCGGAATCCGTATCCATACGCAGCGTGTTGTCGTCCTGCCAATAAACGTGCAGCCGCCCCGGAACCTGCAGGATAGCGGCAGCACCATACGACCGGCATGCCTCACCACTGGCTTGATCTTTGGCTGGATCCCAGGCATTTGCGACTTTACGGCCTTCGGGGTTGAGCGGAACCATAATGTAATCGCCTTTGTCCGGCACAATCATGCGGAATCGCCACTTTTCGGTGACCTCCGATACCCAATATCCCGTGTAATCGTCCGTGGCCGCCGCGCGCGCCGTTGTCGGGGCTGCGCCCTGGGGATTGGCTGGCCGTTGCGCAGCGAGAAGAGCCGGAAGCAGCAGCGATAGCGCTGCCGCCGGCAGGAGTATTCGACTTGCTCGTAGGCGTGTCATCGGTCTGGTCATTGCAGGGCGTTGGCGGGGCCTTGCCACTTGAAGCCGTCCGATGGTCTCTCGACGACGAGAAGCAGTAGTCTATGGTCCTCCTCAATGCGCCCGGGGTACCCCGTCACGACGACGTGATCCCCAGGCCGGAGGGTATTTGTAGTAACGCCTTGTTCAGCCAAAACCGCAGCTGCAGCACCTTCGATGACCCACATCTGCATCTCCCCTTTTTCGTCGGGGGCCTGCACCTTCATAAAGGAGTGCGGATTACGCCAAATAAACTCCTTCAACGTCCCTTCGATCTTTACGGATTTGCCGTGGATGTAAGTTGCCGCGGCCGAATGGTGTGCGAAGGTCGGGCCGGCGCGCAACGTCAGAAGAGTGATAGCACTCAATGAGACCAAGATCGGCAATCTATATTTCATAACCTCGCTCCTGTACTTTTACTGTAGGGGCGGTCTATTCCTTGAGGCTGCGCGCTGCCGCGCTTGCGCTTCGCGGACCGCCCACGGTAGCCCGGTCGTGACATCGTGGGCGGTCACAGACCGCCCCTACAGTTGCTTCCGTGTCACCATGTCATTTCCGAGTCGAGCTGAGACTCTTGTAGGCTGCCTCAATAAACATATCCGTCGTCCAATTGCCCGTATTACTGCCGTAGATCGGATCATAATCCCGGGTCGGCTTAGCCGCCCTCACCTGATCGAGAGTCATGCCGCGGTTGATCATGTCCTGAAGGCGGTCTCGGACGATGGTGACCATTTGCTGATAGATATCCAAATCCCCCACGTCGCAAAGCCTTCCATGGCCGGGGATGATCATCGTGCCCCCTTCCATGTGGTCGGCCGGAATCGCCATTTGCCTCAGGCGGTTCAGTCCCTCGATCACTCCTTGAAGACTGCCTCCGTTCTTCAAGTCGATGATGGGATATTCGGTGGGATCGAAAATATCGCCCGTGCTGACGACGTCGGAACGCCGGAAAAATACGATGCTGTTGCCGTCCGTGGTCGCCGGTTGATGGAATATCTGGACCGCTTCACCGTTAAAGTAGAGGTTCTTCTGCGGCACAGAATACGTATCGTTGGGCCAGGCTTTTTCCGGTATGGACGGTTTGGCGTTGGGATCGCTCATCCTGTCGAGAAGCGTGTTAAAAGCGATGATGAAAACGCTCGCACGAGCGGCCCGGGCGATGGCCAACGGCGAGCCGATCTTTGCAAAGTTCTCGTTGCCGCCGATATGATCGGTTCGGTCGCTGGTATTAATAATGTAGGTGATCTGGCGTTTCGATAAGGTCCGGATGGCCTCCACAACTTTGTCGCTCATCGTTGCGACACCAGTGTCCACCAGCAGGATGCCGTCCTTACCGGCTTGCACCGTAATGTTACTGCCCGCTCCCGCCAGCATGCTGATGCTGCCTTGCACGGGCAAAAGCTCGAGCTCGGGACTCTTGGATTTCTGCTCCTCCCTGCCCGTAGCCGGACCGGCGTTCTGACGGCCGCGGTTTTGAGTTTCCTGCGGATAGACGAATTGCGTCCATCCCAATACTCCAAGGAAAAGCAGCGCCGATGCCATGTAAACAAACCACGGCTTTGATGAAAGAAATTTCATATTTCTTCCCCACATCTGCCAACGTGACAATGTAATCCCCCAGAAGAAGTAGGTTTCCGAAGGAATGATCTACTCCGCAAGAGCCCGTGTCAACATGATAAATTCGGCGCTGTGCCGCGCCTGCGTTGGCTCTGTTGGCTATACTGCTAGTCGGTCTTTGATATACGAAAGGGTAGATCATGAGACGAAACCGCTTCGTTTTAGGAACAGCCTTCTGCCTGCTTTTCGCATGCATCCAAGCCTTCGGCCAGGAAAACATCCCGGCGAAAATTGACGCGATTGTGGGAGCCCCCATCAACGCAGGGAGGGTGGCGGGCGCTTCTGTTGCCGTGGTCAAGGGAAACGAGACCTTGGTGATGAAGGGCTACGGCTTCGCCGATCTCGAACTGGATGTCCCGACGCCACCACGCGCCACATACGAAATCGGTTCCATCACGAAGCAGTTTACCGCTGCAGGGATCCTTCTTCTGGCCGAAGAGGGAAAGCTTTCGCTCGCAGACGAGATGACGAAGTTTCTTCCCGGCTACCCGACACAAGGCAATCACGTCACGATTCGGCATCTCTTGAATCACACGTCCGGAATCAAGGGGTATACGGAGCTTCCTGGATTTCGAGAATTCCAGATGCTCAAAAAACCTCGCGAGGAACTGGTGAAACTGTTCAGTGGAAGGCCGTTCGACTTCAACCCTGGCGATGAACAGATCTACAACAACTCCGCATTTTTCCTATTGGGTCTGATCATCGAAAGAGTATCGGGAAAACCTTATGCCGAGTTCATTCAGGAGCATCTGTTCGACAGAGCGGGAATGGGGGATTCGTACTATTGCACTGAGCGGGCAATTCATAAGAACCACGCACACGGATACGATATGGATCGAAACGTTCTCGTGCTCAAAGCGTATGTCGACCATATGTGGCCATATGCCGCCGGGTCGCTGTGCTCGGGCGCCCCGGATCTGGTTGCCTGGAGCAAAGCGCTGCATGGCGGAAAAGTGTTGAAGCCGGAATCGTATCGGGAGATGACGTCGGCAGCACGGCTCAACGACGGAACGACGATCCGCTACGGAATGGGACTCAGCCTGACAGAAACCGATGGCCGTCGCACGATTTCGCATGGAGGCACCATAAACGGGTTTCGTTCGGTGTTGGAGTATTATCCGGACGATGATCTTGTGATTGTCGTCCTTCTCAACACGGCCGGTCCAGTCGCTCCAAGAGACCTCGCCCGGCAGATTGCTGAGGCTGTTTTAGGGAAAGCGCCCGACCGAAGCCACCCGTTCGACGGCGATCTGACTCAGTTCGCCGGAGACTTCACCGGAAAGGGTCGAGGTCTGCCCACGACTGTACACATCGCCGTCAGTGGAAACCAAATCACGTTCATCAATACTGAGACTCAGAGAGCCTCTGCGGAGACGCTCGAGTATTTCGGGAACGACACCTTCGGGTTCAAAGATACTGTTTTGATATTTAAGAGAGAAAACGGCAACATCTCCAGGCTGGATTTGGACACAGGATACGGTCACAACATCCTCTTACGGCAGTCCACAATCCAGAAATAGCTGGCCCTTACCTATTGCTACAAATATTTTTGCCCTAACGCCTTTGCGCCTATCGTGTAGGATTAAAGACCGGTGGGCGTAATCCGGAACTTGGAAGGCCTGAATCCTCTGAGCAGGACCGCGTGGTTGGTGCTCGGGCTGATATGCGTCGGCGTGGTCGGCTATGTCGACATCATAACCGGCGATGAAGTCGGTTTCTCGCTGTTTTACTTGATACCAATTGTCCTCGTGAGCTGGTTCGGAGGCTCGCCTCTTGGACTCACGATCGCAATGGCCGGTGCCGTGACGTGGGGCGTAGCCGACGTTTTGGCCGGCGCCAAATATTCGAGTCATTGGATTCTGGTTTGGAATAGCTTCATCAGGCTGACGTTCTTTTTTGTCACGGTGTTCTCGGTAAAAGAAGCAAAGGAACTGGACCGGGAGAAACATTTTTCTCGCATTGATTACACGACGGGCGCTATGAATTCCCGCTTCTTTCGCGTCCTGGCCGAAAGGGAAATGCATCGTTCCGTCAGATCCCGCCATCCATTTACGACGGCATACATCGATTTGGACAACTTCAAGACGATTAATGACGTGTTCGGACACGCGATTGGCGACGAAGTCCTCCGCACTGTCGCAGCCTCGATGCAGCAAAACCTCCGAAAGACAGATCTTGTTGCGCGCATGGGGGGAGACGAATTCGTAGTTCTTCTGCCTGAAGTTGGATTGGAAACTGCCGCAGGCGTCACTTCCAAACTGCACCAGAAGCTTACAGGTGAAATGGAGAAACACGGCTGGCCAACGACGTTCAGTATTGGTGTGGTGACATTCACAGAGGTCCCACGTTCAGTGGATGAAATGCTTAGTGTCGCCGATGGTGCGATGTACAGCGTGAAACATGGCTCCAAAAACAGCATTCGATACGCCGAGTTTTCACCAGCCATTGGGAGTGAAGCTCTGCCGCTTCGCGCTCACCCCTCTTTGTAAAGAGAAATGTCAGAAGCAGAAGGGGGACGGCAGCGAATACAGTTTTTACAAATCCGTTCCGCAGACCTCTTGACAAACCCTGCGGGCTCGGTAACTAATTTGACGCGGCGGGTTTTTAGAAATGCCTTAGACCGGCCCGGAGGAGCCGGAACCAAGGCATGGACGCCTGCCGTTATTTGTTTTCGGATAGTAAAGATAATCACGTTCAAAAGGAGTTAATTATGGTAAGGGGGACGGTGTACAGTCTACGTCTGTCTGCAAGGTTGGCAACAACGGTAGTTTTACTACTCGCATTCGGGACTTCCCTGATTTTTGGTCAAGGCGGCACGGCAACCATCTCGGGTGTCGTGCGGGACACCTCGGGGGCATTGGTCCCCGGAGTGACGATTACCGTCAAGCACGTCGATAGCGGTCTGATACGTACTGTCATGACGAGCGAGACGGGCAACTACTCTGCGCCGGCGCTGCCGGTCGGTCCGTATGAAATCACCACAACCATGCCCGGCTTCAAACAGGCGGTGCGGCTCGGAATCAATCTCGGGGTCGGGCAGGAAGCCGTAATCGACCTGACGTTGGAAGTCGGGGCCAACGCCGAGCAGGTAACGGTGAGCGAGGAGGCTCCGCTAGTCAATACCACGCTGGCCTCGACCTCAGGATTGATCAGCGAACAACAAGTCAAGGACCTTCCGCTGAACGGGCGAAGTTTCGACAATCTTCTGGTTCTCAACGTGAGCACGTCGAATCCCAGTTCAAACGTCAACAACGGCGCCTGGACCGCGTTTTCCGTGGCGGGCAAGCGGATGGAAACCAACCGCTATCTGTTGAACGGACTCGACTGGATCGGCCAGAACGGCACCGGCCAGTTCATTACGCCCATGGGGGTCAGCCGGCAGTTGCTCGGTGTGGACGCGGTGCGGGAGTTCAACGTTCTCCCGCACAGCTATGGCGCGGAATACGGCAAACGAGCGGGCGGACAGATCAGCGTGGTCACGACTTCCGGGACCAACGAGTTGCACGGAAGCGTCTTTGAATATCTGCGCAACAGCGCACTGGACTCCCGGAACTTCTTCGACCAAAACGACGCGCCTCCGTTCAAGCGCAATCAGTTCGGAGCATCGCTGGGTGGGCCGATCAAAAAGGACAAGGCCTTCCTGTTCGGAAACTATGAGGGCTTTCGGCAACGGTGGGCGAATTCGGCCGCCACGTCTGTGCCGGATGCGTTCGCGCGGCAGGGCATGATGCCTTGCTATATTGCCACGCCTGCAGCCTGCGGCCCCAATACCAGCATCCAATCCCAATCCCAGTATGTTACGGTTCCCAATCTGAAGCAGGGAATGCTGCCCTATCTCAACTACTTCTGGCCTGGACCCGATCAGCCGATCGTGGACACGCTGGGCCGGCCAACCGGGGCTGCGTCCTCGTTCATTAATCCGCGGTCGAGGGTTGACGAGAATTTCGGGATGGCGCGGTTTGATTACACGCTGTCGTCGAGAGATTCCTTTTGGACCAACTACAACTATGATGATGGACACGCCGGGCGTCCGCCGGCCGACCCGAACTTCATTACCAACGATCGGAACCGCGCGATGGGGCTGGGTATGCAAGAAACGCATATCTTCTCCCCCACTCTCCTGAACACGTTCACATACGGATTCGCAAAAGTGTACGCGCTTTCGCAAACGACTCCCGCGGTGTTCATTCCTGCGAACTTGTCGTTTCTTTCTGGAGCGACTGCCGGTTCGATAACTGTGGGAGGCGCGTCCCAGACCAATGCCCCGGGAACAATCGTGGCGCCCAACGGCAATCTGCCCTATCGCGGCAGAAGGTTTGCCCAGACCTGGTCCGATGATGTGCACTACTCCAAGGGCAATCACTCCTGGAGCGCGGGCTTCTGGATTTACAAGGCGGAGGAGGACCTATTTGGCGGGGCGCAGTATACAGCCGGAACCGTCAATTACGGCAGCATCTTAACCATGCTCAAGGACATGCCAAGCGGGTTTTCTGTCACGCCGAGATCCAATCCGGGGGACTTTGCCACAACCGAAGGCGCCTGGTACGTCCAGGATGAATGGAAGCTCCGCTCGAATCTCACCATGCGACTCGGATTGCGGCATGAGATGACCAACGGGTGGAATGCGGCAAGCGGTGTGTGTTCCAATTACATTTTCGCCTCACCGGGGTTGCTCCAGACAGATCCGCTGATCGGCCCATCCTGCCTGCTTGAAAACAACGCGAAGAAATTGTTTCAGCCGCGCATCGGCCTGGCCTGGGACCCGACTGGAACCGGCAAGTGGGCGGTACGTGCCGCCTTTGGGATTCACAACGACCTCCAGGATAACCTCGGTCACCGCATCCAAGCGAATCCCCCGTTTAATATGCGCTTGACCCTGCCGACGGCGCCTGGGATGCTGGCACAAATTCCGATTGATCGGAACGCGCCAATCCCGCCGAGTTGTCATAACGCCCCTACAGAGACGGGCTGCAGCATCTTCGCCCCCGGAGGCATCGATCCCTACATGCACACGCCCACTGTCCAGAATTGGAGCCTAACGGTGGAGCGTGGCCTAACCCAGGACATGATGCTTTCGGTCGGCTATATTGGCATGCTGTCGTACCACAATCCGATCGCGTTGGACCTGAATATGGCTTACCCCGGGGTTTGCAACAATCCGGCGGGTTGCGTGGCGGGCGGTGTCAATGCGGCCAGAGCCACCGTGTCACAGGGAACCGTCTACCTGGCGCCGGGTCCGCGCCCGAATCCCAACATCGCGAATACGCTGAGTTGGAACTACGCGGGCACGGCCAGCTATCACGCGATGAATGCGTCGCTAACCAAACGCTCCCGAAGCGGACTGACTTATAAAGTCAATTACACCTGGTCGAAGGTGCTGGATATGAATTCCGCCATTCTCAACACCTACGCCGTGAACGAACCTCCCACTGTCCTGAACCCATTCGATCTGAAGAGCCACAAAGGGTTGGCCTCTTTCAACCTCGAGCACCAGTTCAACGCCAACTTCAGCTACCCGTTGCCCTTCGGGCGCGGCCAGCATTTCGGCGGCAATGCCGGCGGGTTGATGGATAAGTTGATCGGCGGCTGGCAATGGAATGGGATCATGAACCTTCAAAGCGGATTCCCGTTCACACCTATGGTCGGATCCAATATTTCCGGAACTGGAGACACGAACGGTACTCCCGACGTTCCCAACCTGAACCCCAATTTCAACGGGCCGGTGATTCTGGGAGTGGATGGCTACAAGAAGACCGGCCGGTTCTTCGATCCCAACGCGTTCGTGCAGCCGCTGCCCGGAACCTTCGGCAGTTCGCCGCGTGGATTCTTTACCGGACCTGGTCTGTTTACCATGGACACTTCATTTTTCAAGAAATTCAGCATCGACGAAAAACGAACCTTGCAATTCCGGGCGGAAGCCTTCAACGTGACCAATCACACGAACTTTACAACGCCCAACCCTGCGGTTTTCTCAGGCGCGAGCTACAGCCCCAGTGCTGGGATCCTGACCCAGACGGCCGGCTACTCGCGCCAGATCCAGTTCGCGTTGAAGCTGATTTTCTGAAGACAGGGTTCAAAGCTTAAGAGGAAATAAACGGGGCCGGGCCGGCGGACTAGCCGGAATAACCGGCCCCGTTCCTGATTGAACCTGGAACCGGGGCCGGAAGGCCGCAAACGATGGTTTCCCAGGGTATCCGTTGTTGGAGGGGGATCCAAACTTCAGATCTCCGGAGCCCAGAACGGAGAGGATGCATCTTTGGTACGCGCAAGCGGCTGTGTGGATATCGAGGGGAGCTGAAAAAGGGATTAGTGCTTCTGGATCGACTTTTTCCGTCTGGCGCCGACGTTCCTGTCCGCAAGCTCGGCTAGCCAAGGAACGCAGGCCGCGCGTTGTAGTCAACACGCTGGCTGAGGAACGCAATGGCCAATTCTCACCCGATGGTCGCTGGGGTCACCATATGAGACGAACGAGTCGGGCATGTTCCAGATTGTCGTGCAGCCGTTTCCGGAACCGACCGGCAAATGGCATTCAGGCCCCAGTATTCGGTCTCGCGTGACGGCCGGTTCCTGATCAACCAACTGATGGAAACACACACCGCGCCAATCACGCTGATCCTTAATTGGAAACCGAAACCTTAGCTCTGCCGATGCGATCCCAACATCCCGCACGCTAATTGACGCCCAGTTGCTGGAAGCGGTGCAGGCATCTCGAAATAGAAACGTCCTCAACGTCTTCCCGTCCGGGCCGGAGCAATTGGGGCTGGTGCGGTCGTACTATGGTAGTATGGTATGAGTATGGTATGAGTATGGTGAAAGTGACCTTCACATTCGATTCACAAACGGTGGAAACTTTGCGCCGCACCGCCTCTCGATTAAAGAAACCTCAGAGCGTAATCGTCCGTGAAGCCATCCAGGAGTATGCGGCTCGTACT
>WNGN01021242.1_pt1 | contig 12289 bp, 11 predicted proteins | sample 5400561 | NCBI WGS metagenome assembly WNGN01 (sample SAMN13153379, study PRJNA577476) | soil metagenome | isolation source: 115 cm soil or saprolite under Garry oak tree replicate 2 | place: USA:California | collected 2016-06-15
GCGGCCCAGCAGGGTCGTAGTCCGGGCGCGGCTCGCCTGGCCGGGCCACCTCCGCGGTCCCGGACCGGTAACCGGTCAGCACCTCCCGGACATGACCAGCGCGTTCCGCCAGGGCCGACCGCTCGCTGCCAGACAGGCCCGCCAGCAGCGGCCCCACCAGTGCCGGACCACCATCTGGTGCCTCCAAGGGAACGGCGCGGGCAAGGAAACCGGCCAGCCCCAGCGTCCGCCAGCGGTCACGGGTGTCCGCCGCCTCTGAGGACGACCATGTAACGGGGGTTTCCCGTCACTGACGGTGTCGTCGTGGCGTGAGTTGGGCTATGTGACGGGCGGCGGCTCGTGGACGGCGCCACCGTGGCCATGTCGGCATAGGCAACGGCCCTCCCTGAATCTTGACCTGGATGCCGGGAGGGCCGTCCGAGCGGTGCCGGAGGCACCACGTGATGACGGTACGAGGTTCTGCGGAGTCTGTCGAGGCGCGGCTGCGGGCGGGATTTCTGGTCTGCTGGTGCGGCGGGAGGTTGCGGCCGTGGGGTCATGCCCGGCCGCGTCAGATCGCGACGTTCGCCGGGCCGGCGGTGGTGCAGCCCCGGCGGGGGATCTGCCGGGACGGCTGCGGCCGGTCGCATGTGCTGCTGCCGGCCTGGCTGCTGTCGAGGCGGAGGTACGCGGCTGCGGTGATCTTCGCGGCGCTGGCGCTGCGCGCGGCCGGGTTGAAGGTGCCTGCGGTGGCGGCCCGGCTGCGGCTGCCGGTGCCGGGCCGGGCCGGCGAGTTGTGGAGCGTCCCGGCGTCGACGGCGAGCTCGTGGCTGTCCCGGTTCGCCGGCCGGGCGGGGTGGCTGCGGCAGGGGCTGCTGAGGCTGCTGCCCCTGGTGGACCCGCAGGGCCGGCCGGTGACCCCGGCCGGGTCGGTCGCGGGCGATGCGCTGGCCGCGCTGGAGGCGGTCACCGCGGGGCTGCGGCGCGGGTTCGCCGGCCTGGCCACGGTGGCGGCGCATGAGGTGGCCGCGCACCTGACCGGCGGCATGCTGCTCGCCCCGCCGCTTCCGGGCCTGGCGGGCAACACGACCCTGGCCGCGATGGCCGCCGTTTCCCCTTCCTGACCGCCGGCCGGGCCGGCCAGGGTCGCCGTAAGTCCCGTTTACGGCGAATCGGAGGAGGACGGTCATGACGACAGCAGACCGGGAAGCCGCGACCCGGCGGCAGCGGGCGCAGACGATCGCCTTGTGGCGGTGGTCGCTGATCGAGCCGGCGATGGATCCTGCCCTGACATCACGCCAGCGCGGCCTGGTGGTGCGGGAACTGGCCGGCCGGGAGCACGCCGGGCCGTCCGGGCGCACGGTGTCGGTGTCGCGCAAGACGATCGACCGGTGGATCACCGCCCGGCGGGCCGGCGGGTTCGACGCGCTGGTGCCCGCGCCCAGGCAGTGCGCGCCGCGCACCGATGCGCAGGTGGTGGACCTGGCGGTCGGGCTGAAGAAGGAGAACCCGGCCCGCACCGCGGCGCAGGTCCGCCGGGTGCTGGCCGCGCAGCTGGGCTGGGCGCCGTCGGAGCGGGCGATCCAGCGCTGGTTTTCCGCCCGCGAGCTGACCACCCGGCCCGGCGGGCAGCCGCCGGCCGCATACGGCCGGTTCGAGGCGCCGCAGGTGAACGAGATCTGGACCGCGGACCTGATGAACGGCCCCCGGGTGGCCGGCCGGGCCTGCCACCTGGCCGGCATCATCGATGATCACAGCAGGTTCCTGACCGGGCACCAGTTCGTCCGGCGCCCGGACGCGGTCCGGTTCGCCGGCGTGCTGCGCGCCGCGATCGCCAGCCACGGCGTCCCGGCCATCTTGTATACCGACCACGGGGGCTGCTTCACTGACGCCTCGCTGGCGCGCACCTGCGCGGTGCTCGGGATCAAGCTCGTGCACAGTCAGCCCGGTAAACCAGCCGGCCGGGGCAAGATCGAAAAGGTGTTCCAGACTATCCAGCAGCAGTTCCTGGTCGAGGTCACCGCCGGCACGGACGACCCGGCCCGGCACCCGGTCGCCGGCCTGGAAGAGCTGAACGAGCTGCTCGGCCACTGGGTCCGCGAGGTCTACCACCGGCGGGTGCATTCGGAGACCGGGGAAAGCCCGCAGGCCCGCCATGAGGCGGCCGGCCGGGCTGCCTCGCCGGACGCCGCGCTGCTGCGCGAAGCGTTCGCCTGGAGCGCGGTCCGGCTGGTCCGCAAGACCGGCACCGTTGAGCTGGAGGGAAACACCTACTCCGTTGACCCGTTCCTCGTCGGCCGGAAAGTCGAGCTGGTCTTCGACCCGTTCGACATGACGCAGCTGATCGTGTACTGGGCCGGGCGGAAGGTCGGCGTCGCGGTGCCGCAGGTGATCGGCCGGCACGCCCACCCCAAGGCGCCTCCCGACGAGGACCCCGAGCCGGTCACCTGGACCGGCATCGACTACCTCGCCCTCATCGCCGGCGCCGGCCAGCCGGCCCGCAGCGAGCAGCTCCGCCTGGCCAACATCGCCGGCGCCGGCAGCAACCCGCCGGGCGACGGCAGGCAGGAGGACAAGTGATGAACGCCGAGGCCATTCCCGCCGGCCAGCTGGCCTGCCTGCTCCAGGACACCGCGGCCGGCATCTGCGCCGACACCGCCGCCATCGAGCTGATCGCCGGCCACGGCCACTTCCTGCACCAGCCCGGCTTCCGCCGGCTCATCGCCGCCGGCAGCGGCATCAGCGCCGGCGAGCCGGTCGCCGTGATCCGCTGGAAAGCCGCCATCCACGCCCTCGACACCGGCCGCCTGCCCTGCTCCTCCTCCGAGCAGGCCGTGCTGCGGATCGCCGCCAGCCTCGGCGACCCCGGCGTTCCTGTCTGCCTGCGGGCCGTCCTCGGCAGCCTCGACCGGCGCAACATCGCGCTGGTCACCGACGCGATCACCGCCGCCAACGGCCGACCGCCACCCCCGCCCACGAGGGCGGGCTGCGCCGGACCGCCGGCAATACGCCCGTCAGCGCCTGACCTGAAAGGAACCCGCCCGTGATAGAGAACCTGCAGGCCCACTGGGGCTTCACCATCATGCCGTTCGGGCCGGCGATCCCCGTCGCCGGGCTGTTCGGCTCCGCCGCCCACAAAGAAGCCGTCGCCCGGCTGCGCTGGCTGATCTCCGCCCGAGGCCTCGGGGTGCTGACCGGCGAGGTCGGATCCGGGAAGACCGCGGCCGTCCGCGCCGCAGCCAGCGGCCTGGACGCCTCCCGCAACACCCTGATCTACCTCCCCAACCCCCAGATCGGCGTGCGCGGCATCCACGGCGCCGTGGCCGTGGCGCTGGGCCAGGCGCCCCGCTTCCACCACGCCACCTTGATCCCCCAGGTCGAGGCCGCCCTGGCCGCCGAGGCCGACGAGCGCAACCACCACGTCCTGCTCGCGATCGACGAGTCACACCTGCTCACCGGCGAGCAGCTGGACGCCGTGAGAATGCTGACCAATAGCGATCTTGATTCCCGGTCCCCGCTGACCATCCTGCTGATCGGCCAGCCCACCCTGCGGCGCCGGCTCCGCGTCGGCGACATGGCCGCCCTGGACCAGCGCGTCCAGCTCCGCTACCACATCCCCGCACCCGCGCTCAGCCCGGCGGAAGCCGGCGGGTACATCCGCCGCCACCTCGAGCACGCCGCCATCCACGCCCAGGCCCGCGGCCTGCCCCGCGCCATCAACCGGCTCGCCATCACCGCCCTGCTCGCGGCCTACGCCGCCGGCAAGACCATCGTCGACGAGTCCTCCGCCCGCACCGCCATCAGCGAGGAAGCCACCAACCCGTCAGGCTGACCACCACGCCGCCACCGTGTCCACCACAACCCCGCCCGGCACATGCCCGGCGGGGTTCCTCACCCCCCGGCGTCCTCATCCCGAGCGTCGCCTTCATGGACATCCTGAGCGGCGGCGAACAGAGCACGACAGACGGTAGGCGAACATGTAGCACCGGGCCGGCTCGCCAGCCAGGCACACCGTCACCTCACCGAAATCGACCTCGGCCTCGGCACCCGGCTCCTTGGCCTGCGGCACGAAACCCGCCGCCCCTCCGTCGCGGGCGCGGTCCTGCGCGGCGATCTCGCCGCGGCGGCGGGCCACGTACTCGACCTATCCGGGGTTCCCAGCCGCCCGTCCGTAACGTCAGCCAGCGTGGCCTGAGCTGCTGTTTTCGCACGTCGGCGTGTCATTGCCTGGCGTCCCACCACGACGTCAGTGACGTCGGCAACATTGCGTGATGGCTGGCCCTGTTGAGGAGTTCCTGGAGCACCTGCGGGCCGCTGAGCGGTCGTCACCGAACACGGTCCGCTCGTATGCGACGTCGCTGGACCGCTGGTGGGGCTACCTGTCCGGGGCGGGGCCGGCCTGGGATGAGGTGACGCTGCCGGCGTTCACCCCGTATGTGACGTCATTGCGCACGGGCCATCCGGCCGGGGTGCGCGTGCTGCCGGGCGCCAGCCCGGATCGAGGGCTGGCGGAGGCGACGGTCGCGGTGCGGGTGGCCGCTGTGCTGTCGTTCTACCGGTACCACGCCGACGTGCATCAGGTGCCGGTGGCCGCGCGGCTTTACCGGTTGAGTGCTGGCAGCGGCCGGTACCTTCCCGGGCTGGCGCACCTGCGGGGCGGCCGGGACCAGCTGCGGCCGGCGGTCCGGCTGCGCCGCGGGACGTCCCGGCCGGTGCCGCTGCTCACTCCGCTTCAGGTTGAGGCCATCTTGGACGGGTGCGCGCGCTGGGACGCCGCGGCCGGCTGCTGGGCCGGATCGGTTCGCGACCGGCTGCTGTTCGCCACTCTCGCGGAGACGGGCATGCGGCTGGGCGAGTGCCTTTCCACCCGGCACTGCGACTGGCACGCCGGCCGGGGCGGGACGCCGTTCATCGAGGTGGTGCCCCGCCAGGACCACCCGGCCGGGGTGCGCGGCAAGAGCGGCCGGTACCGGCGGATCTATGTCAGCGACGGGCTGGAGCGGCTGCATAGCGAGTACCTCTGGCAGCTGTGCGACGCCGATGCGCACCGGGCTGTGGACCTGGGAAACCACTTCGTGTTCGTGAACCTCCGGCGCGGCGAGTGGCTGGCGCCGATGCGCCCGGAGACCGTCTACGACCTGGTCGGCGCGCTGAAGCGGCGGCTCGGGCCCAAGACGCCGCCGGGCTGGACACCGCACTGGTTCCGGCACTCGCACGCCTCGGCTTTGCTGCTGTCAGGGGCGCGCGAGCATGTGGTGATGCGCCGCCTCGGGCACGCCGACGTCCAGACCACGATCAACCTCTATGGCTGGGTCACCGAGGACGCCGAACTGCGGGCGCTGGCGGGCTGGCGCAGTTTCTGCGGGGGCTGGCGCGAGCGGGAAGGCACCTGCGGTGAGTGAGCCGCCAGGCCTGCGCTCCCGCGGTGCCCCGGATGCCGCGGACCGGCTGGCGTGCAGCGCCGCGCTCGTATCGGGCCTGCCGGCGATGTTCGCCTCGGCGAGGTTCGACCCGGCCGATCCCGCGCTGGCCGGCGTCTGCAGCTCCTCGTCGCGGGTCGTGCTGGGCACCGGCGGGCTGCCGGTCCCGATGCAGCGCGAGATCTCCTGGTGGCTGGCCACCTGCCACGCCAGCGGGGAACGCATCGTTCACACTGGCGAGTGGAACCGCTGGGCGGCCATCGCGGCCAGCGTCGCCCGGCGGCACCAGGAGGTCAGCTCCTTCGCGGACCTGGCCCTGGCGGACTGGATGACCGCCTGGGGGCAGGACTTCCACGCCCGCAACGGCAGGCTCGCAGCGCCGGGCACCCGCCAGCGGGCGGTAACCGCGCTGCGCGAAATGCTGCCGCGCCTTGCCGTGCACTACAGCGATGCTCCGTGGTGGCGCCATGACCTATGGTCGCTGCGGTTCGATCCGCGCATCCCCCGCCGTGATCACGAGCCGCGGGCGGATGCCTCCGTCCGATGGGATGACATCGAACCGGGCTGGCTGCGCGAGGGCTTCAAGTTCTACCTGCACCTGCAGCTGGAATCGGGGCAGCTGACCTGGTCGTCGGTGCCGGGCTGCCACGTGTTCGCGGCCCGGTTCGCCGTGTTCGCGGCCAGCCGCGGGATCGGCCACCCCGCCCTGGCGGACGACCCATCCCGGCTGCGGCCGCTGGCGCTGAGCTTCCGGTCGTTCCTGCACGAGTGGCACCGAGATGGTCCCGGCCGCGGCCGCGGCGAAGGAGGGACGCTGGATGCGCTGTCGGTCGCCCGCAGCCAGCGGGTGATCGGCAACTTCTACCGCACGATGCATGACTACCGGGCCGAGGCGGCCGCGGCCACCGGCGATGACCGGTGGCTGGCGCTGACCGACAGCCATGCCCGGCTTTACCGCAGCGGCGAGCTGCGCGCCGGCCGGGTGATCCGCCAGGCCGACGAGCGCAACTACATCAGCGACGCTGACCTGGCCCGCATGCTCGAATACGTCGAGCTGCTCGGGCTGCCCCGCGGCCAGTCCAGGACCATCAGCCGCGACGGCCGGGCTGCCGAGGTGACCGGGTTCGGGCAGCCGGCGATCATGCGGGCGTGGCTGATTCAGGCGCTCACCGGCCGGCGCGCCGCCGAGGTGCTGATGATGGACTTCGAGCCGCTCACCGCCATCCCCGGCGTCGATCCGGCCACCGTGCCCGAGGGCGGGATGGTCGCCCGGCTCCGCTACCAGCAGACCAAGATCGATGGCGCACCCGCCACCATCCTCGCCGGCGCCGACGTCGTCCAGATCATCCGCGAGCAGCAGGCATGGGTCCGGGAGCACTGGCAGCTCGGGCCGGCGGGCTCGGTGCGCTACCTGTTCCCGAAACTCGCCGGGAACCGCAAGGGCACCCGGGCCTGGGACACCGGCCACTACGACGGGGTGCTGCGGCAGCTCAGCCGGGTGCTGCAGCTCCGGGACGCCCACGGCGCGCCGCTGAGCTACTCCCGCAGCCACCGGCTCCGGCATACCAAGGCCACGACCTTGCTGAACTCCGGCGCCCCGATCCACGTCGTGCAGCGCTACCTGGGGCATCGCTCTCCCGAGATGAGCATGCGGTATGCCGCGACACTGGCCAGCACCGCGGAACGGGAGTTCCTCGCCCTCGCCAAGATCGGCCGCGACGGGAGGGCGGTCGCCATGGACCGCCGCGACATGCTCGACCTCATCCAGCTCGACCAGCGCACCGACCGGATCCTGCCCAACGGGTACTGCCTGCTGCCGCCGGCCCGGTCCTGCGACAAGGGCAACGCCTGCCACGGATGCGGCCACTTCGCCACCGACCGCAGCCACCTCCCCGAGATCCGCCGCCAGCTCACCGCGACCGAGCAGCTGATCGAGCACCGCAACGCCCAGCACCTGGCCCGCTACGGCGAGCCGATGAGCGAGCGCAACGTCTGGCTGGAACAGCGGCTGGCCGAGGTGCGCAGCATGCGCCTGGAGATCGCCGCCCTGGAAGCTCAGCCCGGCGGCGACACCAGCGCCGTCCGCGGCGCCGGAGTCTGCGGACGCTCCGGCTACCAAAGCGAGCCCGTGCCCGTCACCATCACCACCAGGCCCGGCACCGGATGAGCGCCGCCGCCCGCCGCGGCGCGCCCGGCCGTGAAGCAGCTACCAGCCCTGCCCAGCGGCGCAACGAGGCGCTGCGCCGCGCCGCCAGCGCAAAACGCGAGGCCGCCACCGGCCGCGCCGAGGCCGCGATCCGCCAGCTCGTCAAGCACCAGCAGGAGATCAACTTCCGGTCCGTCGCCCGCACCGGAGGGGTCAGCCTCGACTTCCTCTACGCCACCCCCGGACTGCGCCAGAGGATCGAGGGCCTGCGCGCCCAGCAAGCCGCCCAGGCTCCCGCCCGGGCTCACCAGGCGAGCCCTGCCGAGGCGGAGGGCAACGTCGTGCACGCCCTCACCGCCAGACTGCGGGAAGAACGCGCCGCCAGGCACGCCGCCGTGGACGACCTCGAACAGCGGCTCGCCGCCACGCACGGCGAACTCCTCCGCCTCCGGCGGATTCTCCAGCAGCACGGCATCCAGGCCTGACGCGGCACGCTGCGGACGCGTCCGCAACGTCGCTACCTGCGGAAACAGCCAATCGATCACGACCAACGCCGGATAACTCGACGACATACGAATACGACACCTGCGCGCCGTGCTCATCGCACAACCGCTCGAAGACCCGCCGGGCGGTATGGCGCTGCTTACGCGGCGCGGTCAGGTTCTCGCGCAGCATGCCGTCGATCAGCTCGCGGACCCCGTCCAGCACCATGGCCGCCCGCTCCGGCGTCTTGCGATCAGGCGGGACCGGCGACGCGATCGCCTGCCGCACCGTCCGCCGGTGCACGTCGTACTTGCGGGCAAGCGCCCGGACCGGCATCTGGTTGCGCTGCCAGTCATAGCGGATCGCCGCGAACAGCTCCACTCTCCTCGGCCCCATCCCGGCCCCCACCCAAAGCGGAGGAATACCCGATGTGGCCAACAATCCACCCGGGCACCCCATCCATCCCGCAACCGCCCGGCGTGTCGCCACGCAAGCCAGCAACGGCGGGGCCAAATCAGAGTGCTGCACCACCACCGCGGGCTCTGGCGATCCGTCACGATCTTCAGGGCATTCCCAGGACGTCGGGACACGTCTGGCCTCGAGCCACGCTAGCAGGGGTTATTACGGAACGTATCTGGCCGCCTGGGCACGTGGCCGTCGCCATGTTTGCTCCATGTTTGCTCGGCTGTCGCGTTCTAACCCGGTAGCCGGCGGTACGCCGCGGCACCAGGACGGGGTCGATTGCAACGTATCTCCGCAGGCACTATCATGAAGTCGCAGCTAGTAGCGACGGGGAATCGAACAGAGCAGCGGACTCTTAGTCAGCGGGTTCGGGGTTCAAGTCCCTGGCGGCGCACCCGTACTGACCTGGGCTTATACCTGTTCAGCGTTCCCTCGTGAAGATCGTTTCCCGGCCATGTTTGCTCCACGTTTGCTCGTCAGTCCGGACCTAGTCGTCCGGGTCGGCCAGCACGCCCGGCCAGGCCCCTACCGATGGCTATACACAGCGTGACATCTGAGCGAAAGGCGCAGGTAGAAGGCTCGCTGCTGATGCGGCCCAGGGGACGGCGCCGGGGCCGCTGTTACGCCGGGAACTCCCGTCAGGTACACGCGAGGTCCATCGGAGGTACATGCGGGGTCCATCCGGCTCCCGGCAGCTGGGAGGTGCGCAGACACCCGTCGCGGGTGCTGCGGCCCGCTCGCCCGCCCGGTATGTGGTGTGCCGGCCAGCGGGGCATCGGCTGACACTTGTTAGTCGTGCGATGTCCTCGGGCGGGCGACACGACCGGGCCGCAACAGTTGTAGATTCTCGGCCCGGATGGAACGGCAGGGCACGGGAGCTTGGGTTTCTCGTGGTTCTCAGGCCGTGGCATTGGGCTGGTGTCCCAGGGGAGCGGCATTTCCTGGCTCTGCGACGCGGCCAGCAGCGGCGCCGCCAGCCTGCCGGTGAGTTCTGGCACGATGCCGAGCTGCCGCAGGTCGGCGAGCCGCCCGATGACCATGGCGCTGAGGTTGGGCAGGAAGCTGCTGGCGGCCAGATGGCGAAGGGTGGCAGTCTCATACACCAGGAACGGCGCGAGTTCGGCAGCGCGGAGCACGACGTCGCGGCCGTCGTATCGGTAGCGCAGGTCGACCAGGGGCTCCCCGGCAAGGCCGGACAGGGCGGCGGCGTCCTCGGCGGCGCCGGCCCCGGGTATGCCGCCCGGGCCGCCCGGGCGCGCGGCGCGCACGTGGCCGCCATCGATCTGTCGGCGGACATGCTCGCCTGCGCCCGCCTCGCGGACCCGCTGCTGTCACTGGTGCGGGCTGACGCCGGGACCCTCCCGGTGGCCGGCGGGGCCTTCACCGCCGTGGTCGCCGGATTTTTCCTGCCGCACCTGGCCGACCCGGCCGCCGGCGCCGCCGAGCTCGCCCGCGTCCTGGCACCCGGCGGGTGGCTGGCCGTCAGCATCTGGGACATCCCGGCCCGGGCCCGCCACACCGGGCTGCTGGCTGATTCCATCGCCGAGGTCACCGGATCCCCGCCGCCAGCCCCGGCTGTCCCGGCCGGCCGGCTGCGTGAGCTGCTCCAGGCCGCCGGCCTCAGCCACGCCGAGAGCAGCACCCTGCGGTGGGTGCACCCGGTGCCCAGCGCCCGGGCCCTCTGGGACGGCCTGCTGGCCAGCCCGGTAGCCGCTGCGGCCACCGTCCTGCGGGCCACACCCGCTACCCGGCACCGCATCCACCAACGGTTCCTCGCCCTCGCCACCGCGCTCACCGACCCGCACGGGACGGTGCGGCTGCCGGTCAGCGCGGTCATCATCGCCGGCCAGCGGCCCTCCGCCGGCGGCCCGCGGCGGCCCCGCGGGCACTGGCCCACCGCGGCCAGCGCCTGCCGGCCCAGCCCCGGTACGCCATGAACCCACCGGAGAAGGCGCCCGTGGTGATCGACGGCGGCGACCGCACCTGCACCGCCCTGCTTCTCCAGCTACGCGGGCACCTGGCCAGCTGCCCGCCGGGAACGGTCATCCACCTGATCGCAGGCGACCCGGCCGCGCCGCTCGACCTGGCCGCCTGGTGCCACCTCACCGGCCACGCCTACCTCGGCCCCGTGCCCGCCGCCGCGCCCACCTACGCGCTGCGCACCAGCGCCGCCAGCCGCCCGACTCAGCCGCACTCGCCCTGGCGGCTCACCGATGCCAGCGAATGAGCATGTCCGTCCGTGGCGACGGATCCACGAGGCTGGCCTGGCCGTTGTGCTGCCACGCTGCGGCCTGAGCGCCGTTCCCGGATCCGGCTTCTGGCATGCTGGACCCATGACGGCGGCCAGAGCGGCGGCCCCGGGGAACCGGTGCTGAAGCGCGCACCGGGCGGCAGCCTGGAGCGGGCGGTGCTGACGGTGCTGTGGGACGACGGCGGCTGGCTGCCCCCGGGCGAGGTGCATGCGCGGATGGATCCCGGCCGACCGGTGGGCCTGGCGACGGTGGCGACGGTGCTGGTCCGGCTGTGGCGCAAGGGACGCCTGGAACGCCGGAAGGCAGGCCGGGCCTTCGCCTACCGGGCGCTCCAGACTGGGGAGCAGTTCGTGGCGCAGCGGATGGATGAGGTGCTCGCGGTGGCCGCTGACCGTCCGGCGGCGCTGGCCGCGTTCGCTGCCGGGCTGAGTGAGGAGGACCGGGCCGAGTTGCGGCGCCGGCTCGGCGGCGGGGGCCGGTCATGACGTGGCTGCTGCTGGCGGCAGGCCTGGCGGTGGCGGCGGGCCTGGGGCTCGCCGGGGCCGTGTGCCTGCCGGGCACGCGGCTGGCCGTGCCGGCGGTTGCCAGGGTGCTGCCGCAGTCGGCGCTGGCGGCCTGGCCGCGGCTGCTGGCTGGCCTGGGACCGGGCGGCACGGCGGTGGCATGGCTCGCGGCCTGCCTGCTGGCAGCGTCGGCGGGCGTGGTCACGGCCCAGGCCTGGCGGGCGTCGCGGCAGCGGCGCATGCTGCGGGTTGAGCCCGGTATCGGCACACACGAGCACCGGGACGGGTTCGACCTGGTGACCCTGCCCCGGGCCGCCCTGGTCGCCTACAGCCTGGGCGGGCACCGGCCGCAGGTCGTAGTCAGCCAGGGCCTGCGCGACCGCCTCGACGGCGACGGGCTGGCGGCGGTGCTGGCCCATGAGGCGGCGCACCTGCGAGCCGGCCACGACCGGTGGCTGCACCTGGCGCGCGTGACAGAGGCGGCACTGTGGTTCGCCCCCTGGGCCAGGACGGCGGCCGGGATGCTGCGGCTGTGGCTGGAGCGGTGGGCCGACGAGGACGCCGCACGCCAGGTGCACCGCGGCGCGCTGCGGGCGGCGCTGCTGACCGCCGCCGGCATCGAGCCGGCCACGCCCATGGCCGCGGCGCTGTCGGGCGCCGGGGCCCTGGCCGAGCGGATCACAGCACTGGCCGCCGGGCCGCCGGAAGGCACCGGCGGGCTGCGCGCTGCGGCCCCGCTCGCGGTCACGGCCATGACCGCGGCGGCCGGCGCGGGCGCGCTTGTCGCGGCCCTGGGAGTGCTTGCGCACCTGTGCGCGGCCTGACCGGGCCGGGAGGTTACAGGTCGGCACCGGTCGGCGGGCAGCGCTTCGCGCGCCTTGCGAACTCGTACACGCTGTACTAGCTTCGCCTCGTGTGAGGACATCAGCGGACCCCAGCCCGGACGCGCGGGTGAACGCGGGTGCAGCGGTGCCCTGGCGGCGGTTTACCCTGCTCGCCGCCGCTGCCGCCGGGCTGTATGTCGTGGCGCTCGGGATCCCGGCC
>WNGN01003361.1_pt1 | contig 12281 bp, 10 predicted proteins | sample 5400561 | NCBI WGS metagenome assembly WNGN01 (sample SAMN13153379, study PRJNA577476) | soil metagenome | isolation source: 115 cm soil or saprolite under Garry oak tree replicate 2 | place: USA:California | collected 2016-06-15
GCAACCATGGAATGGGAATCGCCCGAGGACGGAACGCTTACCGAGATTTACGTCGAAGACGGCGGCAAGGTAAACGTCGGCGACAAAATAGCTTTCATCGGTGGTGAAGGCGAGGAAGCACCCAAGGAAGAAAAGGAGAAGAAGCCGGAAGCCAAGGAAGAGGAAAAAGAGAAGCCGAAGGAAGAGGAAATACAAAAGGAAGAAAAGCCAAAGGCCGAAAAGGAAAAGGAAGAAGAAAAAGCGAAGAAAGAACCTGAGATAGAGAAAAAAGCCGAACAGCAGAAGGAAAAGAAAGAGGAGCCTGTCGAGGCAGCCGCGCCAGCTGCGCCGAAGCCGGAAAAGGTCGAGGAAGCCCGCGTAAGAGCGTCGCCTGTTGCGCGTCGGGTCGCAGCTGAACTCGGCGTTGATCTTTGGAGCGTGAAAGGCACCGGCCCGGAAGGTCGTGTCACCGAAACCGACGTGCGCGCTGCTGCTAAATCAAAAACTGTGGAGGCGGGCGTGTCGCCCGCGGCAAAACAGCCGACTCGGCTGCCACGACAGGCTAGCGAAGCCGCCCGCATCCAACTTTCCGGGATGCGCAAGATTATTGCGCAGCGACTGGTGGAAAGCCTCGGCCCGGTCCCACATTTTTATCTCACAATCGACGTTGACGCCGGCCCGCTCATGGAAGCACGTGAGGAATTAAAATCCGCCGGCGAAGGCGCGGATGCTGCGAAGATCACTGTGAACGACTTCGTCTTAAAAGCCGCGGTGCAAGCTGCGGTGAAAGTGCCGCGGGTGAACGCCTCGTTTAATGCTGACGCGATCGTGCAGTACGCGGATGTCGATCTTGGAATCGCGGTGGCGATCGAAGACGGGTTGCTGACGCCGGTCATTCGCGCGGCGCAAAACAAATCGCTCCGCGAAATCAGCGAACTGGCCAAGGACTTAGCCCATCGCGCGCGCAATAAGCGAATGAAGCCTGAGGAATTTCAAGGCGGCACGTTCACCGTTTCAAATCTCGGCGGCATGGGGATCGACAGTTTCTCGGCCGTCATAAATCCGCCGCAAGGATTCATTCTTGCCGTTGGCAAAATGACGAAGGTTCCGGTGATTGACGATTGCGGTCAGGTTGTCGTCGGCCACCGCATGTCGCTTACCATGAGCTGCGATCACCGCGTCGTCGACGGCGCGCTCGGCGCCGAGTATTTGAAAGAACTGCGCCAACTTTTGGAAAATCCGGCGCTGCTCTTGGTCTGAAAAAAGGGAATATTAGAGAGCACCGCCGGCGCTCGCTGTTTCCCATATCATGAAGTCGTCCAGCGCTTGCCGGTTTTTATCGGTTACAAATTCGATAACCGTCGCGTCATCCACGAAACCGAGAAATGGAGTCTTATCAGGAATCAAATCGAACGGATCAATCAGGTAATTGAGAGCAGCAACGATCCACAAGAGCGCGTCATTCGGAACCTGATCGTATTCCCCGAGATGATGCGCGCGAATTAATCGCAGCATCGTTTGGAGATAAGGCCAGCATTCCTTAAACGGCTCTCTGGGAACGGCCGCCGCCTTTTTCGCCGCTTCGTTGAAGAGCACTTGCAGATCTTCCGGATTTTTCAGGCACGCTTTCGCATCGGTTAACGCTCTGACAAATGCATCGCTGCGAAGGGCAGGTTTGCAGTTTGCTGCGCGAATGGGAAGACGATTCTGGGGGACTATCCCGACCTTGTCAGGACTTGCACAGACCCGCAGACAGGATTCTCTGCGTCACTACGGTTTGGTCGCGAGAATGAGCGGCGACGGCCCAGGCGCTTCCAGCTTGCGAACCTTTTTGAACCCAGCGTCTTCGAGCCAGCTTTTGATTTCGTTAAAACTGAAAGTGTCGCCGTGCTCCGTGTTGACGAGCATCTGCACGGCGAACATGAGCGAATGTGCCGGCTCTGTGCGCCGGTTGTTCACGAGCCATTCGGCGATGACGATTGTGCCGCCGGCTTTCAATGCGCTAAAGGTTTTTCTGAGCAATTGCCGGCTGCGTTGTTCGCCTTCGCTGTGCAAAATATGGCCCAGCGTCGCGACATCGTAGCCGTTGCCAAAATCTGCTTCCAACAGATCGCCTCCAATAAATTTGAATCGATCGCTGACGCCAAACTTTTGCGTGATACGTTTGGTCGTGGGAATCATTCCGGCCCAATCGACTGCGGCCACTCGCACGCGCGGCGATTTCTCTGCCAGTGCAATTCCCCAGATGCCGGATCCGGCGGCGAGATCGAGCACGCGCAATTCATCTTTTGTTTTCGCCACTTTCAGGTGATCCGCGAGCTTCTGTGCGCCGCCGTAGCTCATGGGGATGATGTTCTCGACGAGTTGACTGAAGAACTCTGTGCCTTCGGTCTCTTCATTCACGGCCGTTACTGGCCGGCCAGTGCGCGCCACCTCACTTATCTGCAACCATTTGGAGGCATGCCGTGGCAGGATAGTCTCGAAAAATCCGGAGAGCGTGCCCGGCTTGTTGCTGATGAGGAAAGCTTCGCTCTCTGGCGTAAGAGAGTACCTGGATTGTCGATCTTTCTTCAGCAGTTCGAAGCCCACGAGCGCGTCCATAATCGCGCGCAAACCGCGCACCGACGCGCCGGTCTCCTTGCTGACTTGTTCGACGATTTTCGCGCTGTTCTTCAGCGTGTCGAAAACTTTGTTCGAGACCGCTGCGCTGATGATGAGCGGCGGCGCGTAAGCAAAACCAAGCTGCTGCAGACGTTCGGGAGTGACTTGTTTTCTCGGGCGACTTTTCTTCGACATATTTACTTTGGATTTCTCGAATTGTAAGATCGACAAGTAGCAAGCGCGCGAGCGCTGGCAAATTCACCTGTCGTGAGCGTCACGAACTGCAAAACGCGCGAAGAAATGGAAGCGACCCGCCTTCGCCGAGGCTTCGGCGTGGTAGAGGTACGCGCGACACCAAGGAGTAGTCGGCAGTGAAAGACGCTTGGAAGGCCCGCCAACAGATGGAAGCGACCGAGTGCGCTACGCTGGCGCCGTTTGCCGAAAAATCGGGCGCTTCACGCGGGCGCAAATACTCCGAGCCGAGCCACGCCTACCGAACGGAGTTTCAGCGCGATCGGGCGCGCATCATTCACTCCCGTGCGTTTCGAAGGATGGAATACAAGACGCAAGTATTTTTGAATGGGGCAGGCGACCATTTGCGCACCCGTTTAACGCATTCCATCGAAGTCGCATCGATCAGCCGGACGATCGCCCGCGCATTGAGATTGAACGAAGATCTCGCCGAAGCGATCGCGCTCGCGCACGATCTGGGGCACGCACCATTTGGGCACTCAGGCGAAGAAATGCTGGCCGAATGTATGCGCGATCACGGGGGCTTCGATCATAATCGCCAGAGTTTGCGCGTGGTGGAGTTGCTCGAAACGCCGTATCCGAATTTTCCGGGTCTCAATCTCACGTTCGAGGTGCGCGAAGGTCTGCGGAAACACGAGCACGCGTTCAAGACGCCGGACGGGGAGACATATAATTGCACATCGCTCGAGGCGCAGGTCGCCGATCTTGCGGACGAGATCACTTACTACAGCCACGACCTCGATGACGCCGTCGATTTTGAAATCCTGAGTCCGGCGCAATTGGAACAAGACGAAGTGTGGCGAAGAAGCCATCGCGCTGTGCTCGCGCGTTACGGTGGCGGGCTGGAACCCGAGCTGCACAAACTGATCATTCGCGACATTATCGACAACGAGGTGCACGACCTTGTTGCGACGAGCGCGAAATCGATTGCCGAATCCGCCGTGCAAAGCGCAGATGACGTACGCCGGCAACCGGCGCCGCTGATTTGCTACAGCGATGAATTAGCCCAAGCGAATCGCGCGCTGCGGAAATTTTTGTATCAAAACGTTTATTATCATCCGCGCGTTTCCGAAGTGAACCGGCGCGCGTGCGAAATGCTGCGACGCGTTTTTGAAGCGTACCTTGTCGACCCTGAGAGGCTCGGAGATGGAGCGACAAGACGAATTGAGAAAGAGGGATTGCATCGCACAGTTTGCGACTACGTCGCGGGAATGACAGACCGATATTTGATGGAGGAATATGCGCGACTCACAGCGTAGGGAGGCGCACTGTCTCTATTATGCGGCGGCGTTGCCGATTTCGTCACGCAAATATGTGATGAGAAAACGGAGGCGTTGGTTGAGCGAACGTTCTTCGAGCACGCGTTGCCGTCGCAACGGATCGTTCACGAATGTCGAAGCCATAAGATCGGCCAGCATTTCCAAGTCGCGCAATTCCGAAAGATATCGATCGACTTTTGCCGGAAGCTGGCGGCGTTCATGTTTCAGGTTTGCGTAAAGCTCGAGCACTTTTGCGCCAAGCGCTTCGGTCTCGACCGTGGTTGCGTCGCACGACTCCACGGCGTCGATCCTGGCAATGGGGAACGGCGTTTCCTGCTCGAAACTGGCGAAGCGCACCCGTTGCAAACCTTGCAGGATCAAATTGGATGTGCCATCGCCGCGCCCTACACAGGCGCGAATCAATCCGACGGTGGCGAGATGAAAGAAATCTTCCGGCGCGTGCCACTCCGGGCAGCTCGGCTTGGTCAGCGTGACGCAAAACATTCGGTGATGACGGAGCGCATGATCCAGCATATGGCGATAGCGCGGCTCGAAAATGTAAAGCGGGAGCAACGCATGCGGAAAAAGCACCGCGCCAGGCAGCGGCATCACCGGCAGTTGCTTTGGCAAAGTTACTCGTGAAGACATGACGCTTACTTTTTTGTACGATATGTGCGCTGGGGAAAGAGCAAGCCGAGCGAGCGAAGTTGTTCGAGCGAGAGTTGCCCTTCGATGTCGGGCCTGGCAGCGACGGATGCATAAACCAGAGCCGAGCCGGCGCGCGCAAGCAGGACGCGCGAAATTGTGCCGAGTTTGCCGATCCCCATCGCGGCAACGGAAAGATTGACGCTCTTCTTTGTGACGAAATCGAGCAGACGCGTGAGTTCGATTGGTGTGTCTGTACGCGTGGCGACCTTGAAAATGTTTGCTCCGCATGCTTTCGCAGCGCGCGCTTTCGCCACCAACACTCGCGGAGGCGGTGTGGATTTGAAGTTGTGAAATGAAATGATGCGCCGCACTTTTTTCTGCTTTGCCAATATGAGCAATGAACGCAAAGCAGACGCCGAGCGCAGTTCAACATCGACATAGGCGGCATGCGGTAAAAATCGAGTCAGCAAATCGTGCCGTTGCCGCAACGACAAATTGTTCGCGCCGCCTTCCTGGGGATGTCGGGCGGTGATGAGGAGCGGCGCGCGTAACCTCGGCAATTTGTTTTCCAATTGATCGACAATGCCTGCAAGACAATCGAGCCGCAGCTCGAATAAATCAGGCGGCTTGCGCATCCGCGTGGCGCGACCCATGTCCGCGCGCGATGCGATCACGCCGACTACGCGCGAACGCTTCGTGGCCGAGCTGCGCGCCGTCATTTTTTAACCACGAATAGCGAGCACTCTCTCGACGTACTTGGCCAGAATGTCGAACTCGACGTTCACCAGATCGCCGGCTTGAGTGCGACTGAGATTTGTATGGCGTTTCGTGTACGGGATGATCCATACAGCGAAGCCTTTCGGAAAAACATCAGCGACCGTGAGGCTGATTCCGTTGAGAGCGATCGAACCTTTGCGGGCAACATACTGCGCAAACGTGGCGGGCAACTCGACTTCCAATCGAAAATCCGGGCCTTTCTTCTCGAAGGCAACAATACGCGACACGCAATCGATATGGCCCTGCACGAAATGTCCGCCCAGCCGTCCCTCGGCTGAGAGAGCGCGCTCCAGATTCACTGGATCGTTTCGACGCAATTTTTTCAAATTCGTGCGAGCGATTGTTTCCTCGAGAAGATCGAAGTTGAGACGATTGCCGCGTCGCGAAGTCAATGTGAGGCAACAGCCATTCACGGCAATGCTGTTGCCGCTCCGTGACTTTTTCGCAATGGCCGGCGCGGCAATCTGTAATTGCGTGCCACTGTCGCTCGCTGGTACCGCAACAACCTCGCCGACTTCTTCGATCAGGCCGGTGAACATGACGATCCACTTCTTAAGAGCGATCTCCCCATGAAGCGAGCATCTTTAACAAGCGAACGACTCGCAGGCAATGCGGGCTGTCACTTGCGTTCCGCGACCAGCAAGTTGGCTTCCTTCAAGTTCCAACGATAACCGAATCCAAACTCAAGTGGCGGCGGATTGCCTTGAGCGAAGAGCTCTTGCAGTTTGGGCTGAAAATGTTGTTTGAAGAGCTCGATCGGGCCGAGATAGGTGCCGAAGAGGCGCAGACTCCACTTATTTGGGTCGAAATAAGCCAGAGGAATTCCCGAGTCGTCCTGCACGATGCGGTTGCTGTGTTCGAGAATAAAATTCCGGATCGTAGCGAAGCCGTTTTCGAACATCAGATACGATGATGACTTGAGAAAACTCGAACCGGTTCCGAGGCGCTCGCAAAATTTCAGGAAACCGGGCGTAGATTTGATTCCGCCGTCAGAAATGTCTGTGGTGAAATAATAGATTGTTTGCGAATCGCCCGAATGGTTGTCGGTGTAACGGATTCGCACTCCGGGAATACTGCCGCGCGTGCCTTCCTGAAATGCGCCGCTGCCGTTGAGGGAACCGAACGTCACGCTGGTGATCGCTTTATCAGCCCGGGCGATGAAAACGTAGAGAATCGGCAGCACGCCGTTGAGGTTTTGCTGTAGCAGATCGATTTTCATGTCTTTGGTGATGAAGTAGCTCGTTTCCAGCGAGGACTTCATCGCGTTTTCCAGATTTCCGAGCGCACCGGCAAGATTCGCGATGCGCAACGGATCAGGCGGCGGTCCCATCGATTCCTTCCCACAAAGGACGTAAACCGAAGCCTTCGGGAAAAATTGATCGACGTAGAGAAAGTCGGGACCGCTGAACATGTAAAACGCTACAGGGATCGGTTGCAGCGATTCAGGAAGGTACGTCTCCTGCCACGCGTGCAGTTTCTGGAGCTGTCGGAGATTGAGCTTTGAGAATTCCTTCTCGAAAAATGCGGCGTGTTCCTGCCATGCCGGATCGCGCGTCAGCGGTGCGAGCGGGGAATTTTCCGGCACTGGCATTCCCGCAAGAAAATGCGCGACATCATTTGGCCCGACATTTACCGGGACTGCGCGAGGCGCAATCTCGGGATTCTCTTGCGCGCGCACGCTGAGCGTAGTTACGAACGCCAGCCCTATGATCAGAGACAATGTGAGGTTTCTTTTCATGCGGAGCGTTTTCCTGCGCAAAAGTAGAGGAGCAGTCCCACCAGTGCTGTCGCGAGTCCGGCCAGCGATTCAATTGTCTTCGAGCGCAGCAAATAAAACATCATCCAAAGCGTGATGGCAGCGAAGATAATCGGCGGCAATGGATATGCCCATACCCGATAGGGCCGGGCGATTTTCGGACGCGTCGCGCGCAGCACGATCACGCCGACTACAGTGAACAGCGAGCAGAGCAGCAGACTAAATTGGGTGTATTGCACGACGCTCTCAAAGCTGCCCGTGAGCAAAAGCAGATTAACGATGAGCAACTGGAGCACAATGGCGTTGGTGGGAATGCCATGAGGATTCTTGCGACCAAGCAATCTCAGCAGCCAATGATCTTCGCCCATCGACATGCTGACGCGCGGCCCGATCCACGTCATTGAGCTGATCGCGGAAATCAAGCCGAGACAAATGACCGCGCCGGCAACGCGCCCGCCGTTTGCGCCAAAAATATGTTTCCCTGCGATCAACGCCACTTCGAGTTGACCTTTCAATCCCTGGACGGGCGTGGTGGCGAGGAAGATCGCGTTGAGCAGCACGTAAATGACGATCACAACGCCTGTGCCGGCAAGGAGCGATCGCGGCACATTTTTTTCCGGATGCTTAATTTCGCCACTGATATAGGCGGCCGCGTTCCAACCCGAATAAGAATACATCACATAAACCAGCGCCACCGCGAACGGCGCTCCGAAGATCGTTATCGCATCGCCGTGCGCAGGCAAAAAGCTGATCGGCTGCTTTGAGTGCACAAATAATCCAGCGCCGATAAGCGCACTGATGAGAAGCAATTTCACAAGCGTAGAAAGATTTTGAAATGCGCTGCCGACTTGGAGGTTCCCAAGATGAAATGCGGTTACCACCCATACAACGACAAACGACAGTAGGACCGGCGAGCCGATACCAAAGACTCCAACGAAATACTTCCCAAACGCAATCGCGGCGAGCGCGATGGGCGCGGCAAAGCCAACCGTAGCGGAAACAAATCCCGCCATGAACCCGAGCGCCGGATGATAAATCTGCGACAGAAAATGATATTCCCCTCCCGAGCGCGGCAGCGCCGCACTTAGTTCGCCATAACAAAACGCGCCACACAGCGCCGTGATTCCTCCGATGACCCATAGCATCAGCAGCGGGAATCCCGACTGAATGTCCGCCAGTTGGAAACCGAGGCTCGTGAAGATACCCGTGCCAATGATGTTGGCGATAACGATGGAAGAAGCAGTGACGAAGCCAATATTCCGCCGTGGGCGTGGCGATTTCACTGAAGGGCGCTCGGCGACGATGGTCATCGTTGAATCGACAATCCCCAAATTATCCGGACTGGCGAATTGTTTCGGTGTGGCATTCAAGTTCATAATTTGCGAACGAGCCCTTTGTCATTCTGAGTGAAGCGAAGAATCTCTGGTTGTTTGTTTCGGCAGCGCTTTGGAGCAAAAGCTCAGAGATGTTTCGCTTCGCTCAACATGACAGATTCGATCTTCCTGAGTTGTCAGAAGCCAATCCCGGCATCACTTTGAAAGCAGCATGAACCCTTCGCTCTCCATTGAAACGGCCACCCAACTCGCGGTCTTTCTTGCAAATCGTCCCGGGGCGCTCGCCCGCGTGTGTGAAGCGCTGGCAAAGGCGGAAATTAACATCAACGCGCTCGCCACGTCGGACACAGTCGATCACAGTGTGGTGCGGATGGTGGTGAGCGATCCGACCAAGGCCCTTATGCTTTTAGGCGAAGCGGGGGTGCTCGCGCTCGAGACCGAAGTGCTGATGATTGGAACCGCGAATCAACCCGGTGTGCTCGCCACGATCGCCGAGCGTCTCGCGGAGGCGGATGTGAATATTGAATATGTTTATCTCGCTGGCGGCCGCGGCGTCGAAAACGGCCTCATCGTGCTGAGGCCGTCGGATATCGAGAAAGCGCACAGCGCGTTGCAGGATTTGTAGCTTGTCGTGAGGGAAACGTGACGCAGGCAATCGTGCCTGCGAGTGGCACTAGTCTCGACAGGTCGGGATAGTCCGCCGCTGGGGCGATCTGGAGATCGCCCCTCCTTGAAAAGACGCAGACGGGATTGTCCGCGTCACTTCGGCGTTGCCATTGCGCAGTCAATGCTGGCATAAATGCGCAGCGCGTTTATGACTTCAGTACGAACGTTCCTCGGTTATCCGTATCCGCTCGGTGCAACATGGATGGGTAACGGCGTCAACTTTGCCCTCTTTTCCGAGCATGCCACCGCTGTTGAGCTTTGCTTGTTCGACGATCTCGAGGCGACCGAAGAAAACATCCGCATTCCGGTGAGCGAACACACTGATCAGGTGTGGCATGAGTTTTTGCCCGATGTGCGGCCCGGCCAGCTATACGGTTACCGCGTGTCCGGTCCTTACGATCCAGAGCGCGGGTTGCGCTTTAACAGTTCGAAACTTCTTCTCGATCCGTACGCGAAAGCTATCGCCGGAGAAGTGAGCTGGGCAGATGAGATGTTCGGTTACGTAGTCGGTGATAAGAAGGAAGATTTAAGTCAGGACTTTCGCGATGACGCGTGGGGTGTGCCGAAGTCGGTGGTCATCGACACGGCATTTGACTGGCAGAGCGACCGAAGACCCGGGATCCCACTGCAAAATTCTGTGATTTACGAGGTGCACGTGAAAGGATTCAGCAAGCTTTGGAATGACCTGCCTGAGGAGTTGCGCGGCACCTATGCGGGACTTGGCACCCCGGCGGCCATTGATTATTTCAAAAAACTCGATGTGACCGCGGTCGAGTTGTTGCCTGTGCACGCGCACATTGACGATAAGGGTTTAATCGATCGCGGCCTGACGAATTACTGGGGTTACAACACGATCGGATTTTTCGCGCCGCATGCGCAGTACTCCAGCAGCGGGCAAATGGGCCAACAGGTCTCCGAGTTCAAGGCGATGGTGCGCAGTCTTCACGCCGCCGGCATCGAAGTGATTCTCGATGTGGTTTACAATCATACCGCTGAAGGAAATCAACTCGGCCCGACGCTTTGCTTCCGCGGGATCGACAACAGTTCGTATTACCGCCTGCTTGCGGATAACCCGCGTTTCTATCTCGATTACACCGGCACCGGCAACACGCTCGACACGTTGCATCCGCGCATGCTGCAAATGGTGATGGACAGCCTGCGATACTGGGCGAGCGAAATGCACGTGGATGGTTTCCGGTTCGATCTCGCGCCCGCCCTGGCTCGCGACGGCACCGGCGTAAACAAGTTCCACGCCTTTTTCAAAGTCATCCGGCAGGATCCGATCTTGTCGCAGGTGAAATTAATCGCCGAGCCGTGGGATGTGGGTGACGGCGGTTATCAGGTGGGAAATTTCCCCACGCCATGGTCGGAATGGAACGGCAAATACCGCGACACGGTTCGCAGTTTTTGGAAAGGCGACGAGGGCCACATCGGTGAGATGGGCTACCGACTTACCGGTAGCCCCGATCTTTATCGACACAACGGGCGACGTCCATATGACAGCATTAATTTCGTTACCGCGCACGATGGTTTCACTCTCGACGACCTGGTCAGCTATGACAAAAAGCACAATGAGGCGAACGGCGACGGCAACAACGATGGCGACAATAATAATCAATCCTGGAATTGCGGCGCAGAAGGCCCAACGGACGACCCGCAGATCAACGCCCTGCGCGAACGGCAGCGGCGAAATTTTCTAACGACACTTTTTCTTTCGCAGGGCGTGCCGATGTTGACCGGCGGCGATGAGTGGGGCCGGACGCAGAACGGCAATAACAACGTTTATTGCCAGGACAACGAGATCAGCTGGTTCGATTGGACGCGTGATGAAAAGCAGAATCAGTTTCTGGAGTTCACCCGGAAGCTTATTCAGTTCCGCAAAGATCATCCCGTTTTTCGCCGGCCGAAATTTTTAAAAGGTCGCCGCATCCCCGGTTCCGAGATTCGGGACGTGATGTGGTTCAATCCCGGCGGTAACCTGATGAGCGAGGAAGAATGGGCATCGCCGTTTGTTCGCTGCCTCGGCATGCTGCTAAGCGGCGATACGAGCGACGTTGTCACTTTTGAAGGCGAGCCTGTCCGTGACGACACGTTTCTGCTGCTGATCAATGCTCATTACGAGCCGATAGCTTTTGTGCTGCCTGGCCAGGAGAATCTTGAGTGGCAATTGATTCTCGACACAACAAACCCAAGCGGATTTTTGGCGGAGCCAAGAAAATTCGCATCGGGCGACGATGTCGATCTCGGTGGGCGCGCCTCTTGTTTGCTTCAACTGGTAAGCGGCACACAAGCTCAGGCGCGCGAGGAATCATGGAAAAAGCGACGTGTCGAATTTCCTCCAGTGAGCGCAGAGGAAGAACGCGCGGCGAAAGGGTAGCGCGCGCGTCACGCATGCTGGTAAAGCCTGCCCTGACCGAAGCCGAAGGGGCGTCGCGCCGAAACGAACTTTTTCCTTGCTGCCTAATATCTTTGCGCGCTCTTGTTTTTAAGCGCTGTGATCAGAGAAGTCCGCGAACCCGAGACGGCTTCGCCAACACGCGAGACGCGTGCGCTCCCCGGAATAGAAATTCATCCAACGCAATCTTGTCGCGAGAAACGAATTAGTTTATAGAGATACGAAGCGCGTTTTATCGTGCGCAGCCAGTTTTTTTGGTCAGTGATCGTCATGACAGCAAGTTCTCTTATTATCGTCACTGATCGGGGCAGTTTAAAAGCATATCGGGTGGACCAGACGCCAACGCGCGGACCGAGCCTGCAATTGGTGCAGGCATTCAACATCACCGACGCGCATGGAAGACTGATGGATAAAGTGAGCGATCAGGCGGGCCGCTTTCCGGTCAGCGACGGTGCTGGCGCCCACCATGGAGCGGCTTCGATTGCCGAGCGGACACAGTTGGCAACAGAAACGGATCGCCGCATTCAAAGAGAGCTTGCCGATCAAATTACGAAAATCGTCTCGCGCAATGGAAAGGAAGGCTGGTCCTTTGCCGCGCCGGCTGAAATTCACTC
>WNGN01016013.1_pt1 | contig 12277 bp, 13 predicted proteins | sample 5400561 | NCBI WGS metagenome assembly WNGN01 (sample SAMN13153379, study PRJNA577476) | soil metagenome | isolation source: 115 cm soil or saprolite under Garry oak tree replicate 2 | place: USA:California | collected 2016-06-15
GACTGGTTGCAATGGGCCATCGCCGCCGTGTGTTTTGTTGTAACCGTCGCGGTACAGGCCGAAGTGGCGCTGCTGTTCCTGGCGTCGGGGATCGTAGGTATTGCCTATTACGGATCACTATTTCGCGGAAAGACTGTGCCCTCCTTGCCGCTGTTGGCTGCTCTTGCTGTCACTGCCCCAACCACTAACGCCGCTGCTGGTTCGATCTTGGGCAAACTTCTTCTGTTTTTCCTCAAGGCGGGATCTCTTACATTCGGTAGCGGTCTGGTGATCGTTCCGTTCCTAGAGAAAGGGCTGGTTCAGCAGACCGGCTGGCTTGATGAACGGCAGTTTCTAGTCGCAGTGGCGATGGGGATGATTAGCCCCGGACCGGTCGTTATTACTGCGACGTTCGTGGGTTATTTAGTTGCTGGTTTTTGGGGCTCCCTTGTTTCAACGGTGGGGATTTTTCTTCCCTCGTTTCTCTTCGTCCTGCTCGTGGCGCCCATCCTTGTTCGCAATCGGGCAAACCTTAACGTCAAAGGCTTCGTCAAAGGTGCGTATGCGGCTGCCATTGGCACGATTCTCGGTGCCTCCGTCCTATTGGGAAAGATAGCTATCGGCGACTGGCTTACGGCCTTAATCGCGGTGCTGAGCCTCGTAGTGTTGGTTCGCTGGAAACTCAGTAATCCAATTCTCGTGGCAGCGACCGCTGTCATTGGACTCATCGCTTTTCCGATTCTTCAGCCGACGTGGGTCTTTGTAAAGTAATAGGTAATTTGAATACTACGTAAACTTCAAAGCTAAAGGGGGTCCTGTTATGAAAAAGAGTACTACACTTATGTTGGTGGCCGCGTTTGTGTGGCTGCTGGGAGACCATGCGACGTGGGCTCAGAAGTATGATGATAAAGAACACGCTGAACTTGCGAAGGCACTTAAGGGCGTGAAAACATCTTTAGAAAAGGGGCTCTCGGCGAGCGAACCTCAAGGCAAGCCGATCTCTGGGAAGTTTGAGGTCGAAGACGGGAAGCTCCAGCTCTCGGTCTACACGATGAAGGGTGACAAGTTTTCAGAGGTCATCGTAGACCACAAGACCGGCAAGACAGCAAAGACTGAGGCGATCACAGGTGGTGAAGACCTCTCAGCCGCAAAATCACAAAGCGCTGCGATGGCCAAGGCAAAGTTGTCCCTTCGCAGTGCCACTGAGAAGGCCGTCAAAGCGAGCAAGGGATTCCAGGCGGTCAGCGTCACGCCTTCCCTGAAAGATGGGCATCCGGTGGCAGATGTTACCCTCGTTAAGGGTGATGAGTTCAAGACGGCCTCAGAGAAATTGGATTAGCCCGAGGCGGCTATGAGAGTCACTCACGCTGTAGTGTTCGAACTGACTCTTGGTATGCTGGGATTGCTCGGATTCTTTGCCTTGAATGAAGGAGACCAGACAGTGGCAAACGCCGCAGAACTCAAGTTACCTGAAGGTAGCACGGTGCAGTGGTTTGACTTCGAACAAAGGGGCATTGAAGGGTGGAAAACCGTCGATGGCAAGTGGACGGTAGAAGAGATACCTGGAGCGCCGAGCCGTAAGAAGGTGCTGGTTCAACGTGCCGTGGAGAATCAGTTCAACGTGATCGTCGCACCTGGTGGTCCCTATACTGACGTTGACGTTTCCGTTCGGTTCAAGCCAATCTCAGGCCGGGAAGATGCCTCAGGCGGCATCGTCTTTCGCTTCTCTGAGGGACGATACTATGTCGTCAGAGCCAATGCCCTGGAGAATAACTTTAGGCTTTATTACTACGACCGGGGGCGGCACCAACTAGCCACGGCAACAGTCCAGCCCCCTGTACTCGGCCAATGGCACACGTTACGAGTGATCGCTGTTGCTGACCTCATCCAGGCCTATCTTGACGGCAAGCTTTTGCTTAATCATCGTGACTCTCGCTTTCGATCAGGCCAGATTGGCCTGTGGACAAAATCGGATAGCATAACTGCTTTCGATGATCTGGAAATAAAAAGCAACAAACCACAGTAGAAATAATTGAAAGGAGTTTAATATGGAAAAGAATTTTTGCAGGAAGATAGTGCGTTCCTCAGCCATAGGTGCATTCGCGGCGTTTGCATATTTAGCTCTGGCCGGCGCTGTATCACCCAGTCTCGCAGCGGAGGGGAAACTCGACACCGCCAAAATCGAGCAGCTCACGGGTGTAAAAGGAGAACTTAGCGAAAAAGAGGGCGTATTTAAAGTCACCGCTCCGCGTAGCGATCTCAAAGTCACCGTCGCTGGCGTAAAGATGACGCCACCTATGGGTCTGGCTTCCTATGCAGCCTTTACGAAGGCCGATGGCAAGACGATGATCATGGGCGACACTACCCTGCTCGAAGACCAGGTCAATCCTGTAATGAGTGTCGCCTTAGACAATGGCTTGGAAGTCACAGCGCTCCATAACCATTTCTTCTGGGATTCCCCCAAAGTTATGTTCATGCACATCGGTGGCATGGGTGATGAGGAGAAGCTTGCCTCTGCGGTTGGAAAAGTGTTCGCCAAGATCAAGGAAACCAGCGATGGTAAGGGACAGACACCAAAGGCCGATCTTGATCCCGCCAAGACCTCGTTGGATCCCAAAAACATTGAAGGCATCATGGGCGCGAAGGGACAAATGGCGAGTGGTGTTTACAAAATCACTATCGGCCGGACAACGAAGATGGGCGGACATGAGGTCGGGAACGCCATGGGCATCAATACATGGGCAGCTTTTGTCGGGAGCGATCAACAGGCGGTCGTCGATGGCGATTTTGTGATGTTGGAGAAAGAGCTTCAGTCCGTGCTCAAGGCGCTGCGCGGCGCAGGCATCAACGTCGTTGCCATTCACAACCACATCGAGACGGAATCCCCACGTATTGTGTTCCTGCACTACTGGGGCGTTGGCTCGACGACTGATCTTTCCAAAGGGTTGAAGGCTGCGCTCGATACCCAAAAGAAATAAACGTGGAAAACGCCGAGGGCTGGCGAGGTAGAAAGAAAATGAAAAGGCTGCACAGTATTTTTCTGATTGGGCTTACTGCGCTTGCAGTTAGGGCTCAAGCAGAGGAGCCCACACCGCTGCGGTTGGTGCAAACGATTCCTTTGCCGAATGTAGAGGGGCGGATTGATCACATGGCCGTGGATCTTAAGGGCCAACGGCTATTCATTGCCGCGCTTGGCAACAACACGGTAGAGGTTTTAGATCTTCGTGCGGGCAAGCGTATTCGGAGCATCACCGGATTGCATGAGCCGCAGGGCGTAGGTTTTATTCCTGAATTCAACAAGATTTTCGTCGCCAATGCGAAAAGTGGCGCGTGCGAAGTGTTTGACGGCTCGTCGTTTAAGCCCATCAAGAGCATCAAATTCTCCGATGACGCCGACAATATTCGATACGATGCAGCCGCCCGCCGCGTCTACGTCGGCTATGGGAGCGGCGGGGTCGGCATCATTGATGCGGCAACCGGCGATCACCTTGGCGCCATTAAGCTCGAGGGTCACCCTGAATCCTTTCAACTAGAGAAGTCTGGGCCACGCCTCTTCGCGAATATTCCTACATCCCAAAAGATAGTGGTTGTGGACCGGGAGAAACGGGCGACGATTACAGCATGGCCAACCGCGGGCGCTACGGCCAATTTTCCAATGGCGCTTGACGAAACTCATCATCGGCTGTTTGTCGGGTTTCGAAAACCCGCTAAACTCGCCGTCTTCGACACCGAATCCGGTAAAGTCGTGACCAACATGGACAGTGCTGGAGACGCCGATGACGTTTTCTATGATAATTCGCATCAGCGTATTTATATCTCCGGTGGAGAAGGCTTCCTCAGCATTTTTCAACAAGATGACGCTGACCATTACAGGGCGATGACAAAGATTCCAACGGCAATGGGCGCTCGCACATCACTATTCGTTCCTGAACTGAGTCGCTTCTATCTTGCGGTTCCACACCGCGGCACTCAAAGAGCAGAGGTGCGGGTGTACGAAGCACAGCCATGAGGAGGTGCCTATCTCACTCGGATTCTTCACTCTACCGATCGTCTTGCTGCTGCTTTCTCCTTGTCTGTCGCCTGGGGATACCGGCCTTTCGTGTCAGCTGATGCTGCCGTGGCCGATCTCAAAGAGATCGAAATCGAGATCGGCTACTTTAATTTGGAACGAGACAGGCGTACCTGGTAGAAAAAAAGAATCCAACTTAGGGAGGGAAATCATGGGGAAGGGTATTTTTTGGCTATTTGGTATTTTTCTCTTAGTCTTTCAGAATAGCGGATCCGTTTGGGCGCAAAATCAGGCTGAAGGTAAAAAGCTTTATGCCACCTATTGCTCGAGCTGCCACGGTGACAACGGAAAAGGCGATGGGCCGGCATCCAAAGCATTCCCGGTAAAAGCAGGCGATCATACCAATGGAACAATCATGAATAGCGTTTCGGACAAGTTCTTGTTTGAAATAATCTCAAAGGGAGGCGGTACCGTTGGCAAGTCAACCTTTATGCCGGCTTGGGGAAACCAGTTAGGTGAAAAACAAATCAACGACCTCATAGCTTATATTAGAAGCATCGCCGATCCGCCCTATAAAGCCCCCGGGAAGTAGCTAGTCATCCTCAATTTCCCTATGACATTTTCTATGACAATTCACGCCAGCGCATTTATATCTCCGGCTGAGAAGGCTCCCTCGATTTTTTTCAAAAAGATGATGCCGACCATTACAGGAAATACAGGAAATGCTGGGTCTCTATCTCGCTGTCCCACACCGCGGCACTCAAAGAGCAGAGGTGCGGGTGTACGAAGCACAGCCATGAGGCACGGATCGACTCCCGTTACGCTCCAGACGCTGCTGATATTTTTGTTTCTAATTTTCTCACCGTCTCTGGTCCTTGGATACCGGCCTTTCGTGTCGACCGATGCCGCCGTAGCCGATGTCAAAGAGATGGAAATCGAACTTGGCTACTTTAACTGGGAGCGAGAGAGGGGGCAGAACACTTTCATTGTTCCCAAGGCCATACTCAACTATGGACTTATTCACAACCTTGAACTCGTCGGCGAATTTGCGGTTGAAGAACCATCGCGGGGTCCAGTTCGGCTAGCCGATCCCGCGCTATCGTTGAAAGCAATTCTTAAAGAGGGCGTTCTCCAGGAGAAAGATGGCGTCAGCTTCGCGGTCGAGGCCGGGCCGCTTCTACCGTCTACTAACAAAGAAGAGTGAACCTCGGTGGCGGCGTAGATAGAGCGGAAAACAATCCCTTTGTGATCTGGGGAATGATTGGGGAGCTGCCCGTCGCTCCAAAACTGAGGTTGGTGGGGGAAATCAACGGAGAGAGCGTTAGACGAAACACTCCGAATAATTCCGCTCTCCTCGGCTTTATCTGGGAAGCGCCATGGGAACACGTCTTCATCGATGCGGGGGTTCGGCGGGGAATTAGCCATGCCGCGCCTGACTGGATGTTTACGACAGGGCTGACTTTTAGTTTTTCTCTGCCAGCTACGTTGCATAACTAAACCTGCAAAACTTAACCGTTCATTTCATTGGTGCAGGCAAACTAGCCTGCTGAAGCCGTGGCGGACGTTCAGCATGGCACGTGTTTTTGTGACATCTAAAACTCTATCCTACGCCCAATCTCTTAGGGTCATTGGTCAGGCACTGGAGGCGCTTCACCGCGCCAGGTGGGATTCTTTAGCTGCTTTGGAAACCGCGGTGGGAGTGTGCCCTCGTATGGTAGCTCCAGAATCGCACGGATCTTGTCGGTCAGAACCTGCTTGGGGCGGCCAGAAGGATTCGGCGACGGTTGGCCCTTCTTCCACTGGTACTGCTTTAGGTGCTCGCCTTTGCGCTTGCTGTTATTGTCGCTGTTAGCAGCCAATCAGAGCAGCGAGGATTATAAGCTATTTCTCGCTTTCATTCAGCAACGATATCTCCAGCCGTCTGATCTCCTTGCTGATCCACTGCGTCTGCCAGAGATACTTTGGGATTTGATCAGCTAATTGCCCCCCTAGCTTCCAAAGGCATGTCAGATTGTATTCCTGGACGTTTTTCAGTTTGTTGGGCGTTGATTCCATGGAACCTTCCCCAGAGCGAAGAGTGCGAGAAAAAGCGGGAAAAGGAATATCAGGTAATCGAAAAAATACTGCATTTCGCAAATCTTCTAGAGCAACCCCCGGGCCGCTACACGATGTCTATTAATTGGCGGAGAAGTGCAGAAGAATGCCGCCGTGGCAAGTGTCGGGCTGCCCTGATGCGAAGGCCAGGCAGCCGAATGGGTATTTTAGCCCGCTCGATTGTGGGGGTTTTAACCCATCTCGGCGTAGTCTTTGGCTGTAATCACTTAAGTACGAACAGTGCTTGACTCGCCAACTGAGTCAGAGTAGTTTACCGACGTAGAACTTCAACTCGAAAAATTCCTGAATTCCCTGAACCAGTGCAATATTGATACCGCCTCCGCGAGTTCTGCTCGTGGACTTTGGTGTATTTAGACCAGGAGGAGGATTTACCATGCCGATTCAAGAGCTGATCCCAGGTCCAAACCCGGCACGCGACGACATCCAACAGACGGCGTTCGCGTATGAAGTAGTCGGCCGTTACATCTGTAACAACTGGCAGGAGATTGCAGCTGCCCAAGGATCCGGTGCCTATCCATTTGATGTGGTGGTGATTGGCGCGGGAATGTTCGGAGCGTACTGCGCCGAGAAGCTCTACAGGTTCGGCAGCGCGTCTGCGTTGCGGATCCTTTTACTCGATGCTGGCGCTTTCCTGCTCCAATCACATATTCAGAATCTGCCCCAACAATTGGGTGGCAAAATTGGCGGCCCCAATTATCTTCGGATGCGCGATGACGCGAGTGGTGCGCAGAATGTGATCTGGGGAATGCCATGGATCAGCAACGAGGCTTTTCCTGGGCTTGCGTATTGTGTTGGCGGCCGATCTCTCTTCTGGGGTGGCTGGTCGCCGCCGCTAACGGATGCCGATCTGGCCAACTGGCCTGCCGATACGAGGGGTTACCTGAAGGGTTCTGATGGCTACGCTAACACGGCGGAAGAGATCGGTACGGCAACCACAACGGACTTCATCACTAAGTCGGCGCTTTTCAACGCGCTGACGAGCGCAATTAGCGCCGCAATTCCGCTGGATGGCATTACGGAGGTCAACGAGGCCCCTCTGGCAGTCCAGGGCGCGCCCCCTCGCTCCGGCCTTTTCGCGTTCGACAAATTCAGCAGCGCGCCTTTTATCATGGATGCGCTTCGGAATGATGTCAGTCGGAATGCGCGGTATGGCGATTTAAGTCGTCGGATCTTCTTGGTACCGCGCGTGCAGGTACATCGGCTCAATCTCACCGGCAATACCGTGACATCGATAGACCTGAGCGTCGAGGGCATCCGCCAGTTACTCCAGCTCGCCCCTGGTTGTGCAGTGGTCGTCGCCAACGGCACAATTGAAGCCACCCGGCTCGCGCTTGAGTCTCTTGGCGTCGGCTCTCTGCAGTTCGGTTCTTCTCGCGTCGGTAACCTTATGGGCCATCTGCGAAGCAACATCACGGTCCGAATCAAGCGCACGGCTCTTGGTTTGGTGGGCCCGCCGACCGAAGTGGAAACCACCGCTCTGATTGTCCGAAGCAGCGCCATGGGTCGCCGATTTCATCATCAGGTCACGGCAGCCGACACTGGAGCACCGAATCCGGAGCAGAACATGTGGAGCTTGGTTCCAGACATTGACCTAATCAATAGTCTGTTGGCCAGCCAGGATCCCAATTGGGTGTCGATCACATTCCGCGGCATCGGAGAGATGGAAGACCAGCGTGCCATCGGCAATATCAACCCTGCAATGAGTTGGGTCGATCTGAGTCAGGAGACCGATCAGTGGGGCATGCGTCGCGCCTATGTCAATCTCGTAGCGACGCCGAACGACCGCAAACTGTGGGCCGCCATGGACAAGGCGGCCTTAAACCTGGCAGCAGCGCTGGCGAAATCTCCAGCAAACATCGAATACTGGAATGCCCCTAACAATCAATGGCAGGCCGCGCCACTTCAACCGGACGCCAGTGGGCGAGGGTTCTGGCAGGACTTTCTCGGGACCACTCATCATGAGTCAGGAACCCTCTTCATGGGAGCGCCCGGCGCATCGATTACAGACACGAATGGCAAGTTTCATGGACGGTCAAATGCCTACGTTGTCGGGCCTGCGGTATTTCCGACATTGGGCTCCGCGAATCCGTCACTCACCGCGCTTTCTCTGGCTCGTCGAACGGCTCATGCTATCGTGTCCGCCGCCGCTCCGGGTCCAATGGCAGGGTTCGTGTCTCTCTCGTTGGCACCGGCAGACTGGCAAATGGTCAAGCTGCCCAACAGCCCCGCGTCGATGATTCATTATGGTTCGGTCATGGAGACCTTCGGGTGGTATGGACTCTACTGGTATCTTAAGGAGCAGTTCACTAACTTCATCCTTTCGCTGGATTGGCGAATCAGCCGGCGAGAAGAAAATTCTGGGGTATATATCCGCATCCCGGCACCGAACGTACCGAATGCGCTCCAAGAGGCTGATGCCAAGGGCCACGAAGTTCAGATCGACCAGCGAGGATTCGATTCCGTCACCAACACGGAAGGTCATCCGCTCAAGGTCACTGGCGCCATTTACGACCTGCAAGCACCGTCTGCATCGACGCAGGTTCAGATCGGCGCCTGGAATAACTATCTCATTGAGGCAAACGGGCCGAGAATCCGGGTTACTCTAAATGGACAGCTCGTTAACGATTACCAAAGCAGTCGGCAACAGACCGGCTACATCGCTTTGCAGTGCCACGATTTTCTGTCGCGGACACAATTTCGTAATCTGCAAATCAAAAAGTTACCATGATCAATGCGCAACTTTTTTGGAATCAGACACGGTGATCATGCTATTCCCAGCTATGGTGGCGCGATAAGCGGGCTTTGTGCTTAAGAGATTCTTATGATCTGCTGATCGTTGCCACTGAGATACTGAATTGACATTACCGTGCGATGATTTTTGTGTGTCGGTTGAATTCAGCCGTGGCGAGGGCTATAAAAATTCGGATTCTTGCAAGCCTTTTAGATTCCCTACGCTCTCGTGATCTGTACGAACGCGCAGTGCAACTCTATTCGAGAGCGAGAGCTTCCGATGGCCAGTGACTAGTGCGACCGGGAGGCTCGGTCTCACGGAACGTTTCTTGGGATTGATCGACGACGGGCATCATAAATCCGCTCCGCCTCAAGCCAAAAATCCAGCGAGCGGTTATCTCCTAACAGCGTTTCCTCGCGCTTAATTTCTCTTGTGATCCAACTCAGACCGCCAATGTCAAATGGATATTTTTCAAACTGATTCCCGCAAGGTGAGTGCTCAAGTTCCTGCTTTAAATGTTTCAGCGTTCTCAGCCCATACTCAGCACGTTCACGTTCTAAGGGAGTCAAGTATATAATCTCCATAAATTGCTAGGAGATTCAAAATAGATATAATTGGTGAATCGTCATTTTTGCTTTAACACTCATCTGGCCGTGTGTTCGCCGGTAACCTTTTCAAACTCCGCGAAAGCTGCTTCCTCTATCATCGAGCGTGCTTCGGCATTGATCGGAACGGCAATTTCCGCATAGCTGCTGTCCGGCTGTCTTTTTCTCGGGAACTGGACAAAATATCCCCTCTTGAGCCGGATCACTTTGAGATCTCGGATCATAAAGGAATTATTGATGGTGATGCTTACGCGCGCCTTCACTCGACCGGCATTGGTAGGACGAATTCTGACTTCGGTGATCCGCACGGGATTTCTCTTAAGCCAAGGATGTGCCCGTGTAGAGTTGACACGAAAAGCGGTTTGGCGCGCCTTAAACGGCGCACGGGCATTGGGCAGTTTCGCCCGAAGCCGGTGAGTGAAATCTTACAAAGGGCGCGGAAGTCTACGGAGTCACGGGCGGGTGATTTACGTGCCAGCAATGAGCAGTGTCTGAGGGCATAAAGACACTAAGCAAAGGAATATGAGGGTTGTTCCGCAACCGGAACTGCGCTACAAGCGACGAGATGACCCGCGAAGAAATAGAAAAACTCATCCGGCCATTCATCGCCGGCGTCGTCCAAGGCATCTATCGCTTCAAAACCGACGGGCTTTCGCCAAGCGGCAGGTCGCCAAATACTTGCGAATCGACGATGACAAGTGGTAGAGGAGACTCATAATCTGTTTGCGGACCTCTCGGAAAGAGCGCCCTATATCAAACGTGAAGGCATCGCGAGTCTGACCCAGATCCTGGCGGAGAACGACGCCAAGCTTGCGTCGTTCAAGGCCGAATCCATTGTCGAGGATCGTTTTGTCCGCGAGCTGGAAAGCAGCGGGCTTATCAAAAACCTTTACCGGTAGACGATGCGAAAATCGGCTAGCTTGTCACACAATAGAGAAACAGCACCCTATTGCAGAGAAAATAGATAGACCGGCTTTAGCGCTGACGGTCTCGCTTCAAGGCGACGCTAGCCTCTACCTCCGAAGCTGGATTTTCATTCCGTTGCAGACCTAGGAGGGGCACCGATTTTTGAGTGTCTGCTACCGGCTTTTAATGAGTCGAAGTCATCATGAGTCCCACGATGTACCCAACCGGATCAAAGTTGAAACGTTGGTAGCCAGTCATATCGACCGGCCTGGAGACTCTGCTCGAAAGAGATCGTTGCCAACATTCGAGGTGAGTTAAAGCGAAATCTCCGCGTAGGCCCTATTGATTAGAGGTTGGTTTTGTGGCGCGCTGACCGCCGCCCTGGGAAACCTCTTTTTCAAATCCGGGCAGGATCGCTTTGAAGAACGCGTTTTGGATCAGCCGGACAATTGTCTCCCACGTGCTGGTCTGAGGCGCTTCCACGTCTCCGGAAATCGGCACTTTTGTCGCGATCTCTGACCGCGGCCGATTTTGCAGCAGCCCGGAGATTCCCCCGACCAGCCCCTCGTAGAGCTTTCGAAACATGCTTTTCTCGGCGTCTTGACGCCGATCGTACACTTTCATGTCGCTGAAAAGAGGCTTCACATATCCGTCGATCGTGCCTTGCCGTATTTTGATTTCTGAATACACTGAAAAGTTTCCGGCAACCACGTCGAAATTACCGTACGCGGGTCGTTCATCCTACGCATGTCGGTGTTTTCGATGCTCAATGTCAAATCCAAGTCCGGTCCCTTCGATTCAGGACGAAATGTGGCCTGCACCTGCGTCGGCCCACTCCCCATGAACCTTCCTGTTACACGCGCGCGAGCCGGGCCTTCTTTGAAATGGTTGCTCAAGTTCTCGAGTTGCAGCCTGGTGCCATCGAGAAATACGTTATAGGGCGGCTTTGCAGCCTAGTTGACGAAGCCAATTCGGCCGTCGGCCGTGAAGCGCTCGACTTTCACTTCAAGTGTAGGATCGTTGGCAGTTTCCCTGGCGACTTTTCCAGCTTCCTTCGTCACCTTTTCGGTCGGCGCCGTTTGTGTCTCCTGATGGAGGTAATCGGCGTCGAGGCCGGTAAGACTAAGATTGTTGATCATAATCTTCTGAACGTCCGGGGCGTACTCGATCGAACCCCGCGTCGAAAGCGATCCCGTCCGCACGGAGAGTTTATATCTTTCCGCGATCGGCTTGAAATAATCCAAGGTGATCTCCCCCAGCTCAAGATCGCCTTTGAGAGCGATATGAGGTTTGGCGAGAAAATCTACATCGCCCTTGAACTTTGCATTGCCCTTATCAAAGACAACGCCCTCTAGGTCAACCGGCGACGGGTAGACGCCTTTTGCCGACTTAACATTGCGGATGTTTTCGGCAGTAAAATTGAGCTTTGTGACGTGGAGCGGTTTGTACGGGCCTTTATCTACGTACGTGAGGTCGCCGTTGCGAATGGCGAACCTGTCGATCTTAAGCGGATAAGCCGCTTCCAAGGCGTCCTGCCAGCCTTTGTCCTGAATGGGCGTTGGGTCCTTGGATTCCTGGACGAACTGTCGAAGGTCAATATGGACTTTGGGATCTTCGATTTGAAAATCGCCAACCAGTCGTCCAGAAAGGAGCGCTTTCCAGTGAACGCTGGCGTGTAGATTGGGTATGTAGGCGATGGGTGGATCCGGGTGAGGAGTCTGATAGATCCACAATTTTTCAAGGTCAAGGGAAAGCCCAACTGGGTGGAAATCAAGTTTTTCGACGCGGACGGTGTACCCTTTGAGCCGAGCGTTCATATCCCTCTCGACCTTCCGACGCAGGGGCTCGTCGATGAGATAGGCGAGGACAAAGATAACTATTAGGATAACGGCGAGGATTCCGCCGCCCCAAATAACCAGCCGCCGGCTCATA
>WNGN01003054.1_pt1 | contig 12274 bp, 9 predicted proteins | sample 5400561 | NCBI WGS metagenome assembly WNGN01 (sample SAMN13153379, study PRJNA577476) | soil metagenome | isolation source: 115 cm soil or saprolite under Garry oak tree replicate 2 | place: USA:California | collected 2016-06-15
GATCTCCGAAGTCCTGATCCTGGCGTTCGCGCTCACCCTTGCGATCATTCGAAGCCTGCCCGGCCCCGTCGCCTTCCCCTTCCGGCTGGTGGCCATCGCCTACGTCGACCTGTTCAGGGGGATCCCGCTGATCCTGGTCCTGTTCCTGATCGGCTTCGGCGTGCCCGCCTTGTCGCTTCCAGGTATCTCGAGCTACGACGTGGTGACCTACGGGATCGTCTCGCTGGTGCTCGTGTACTCCGCGTACGTGGCCGAGGTGTACCGAGCGGGGATCGAGTCTATCCACGAAAGCCAGGCCGCCGCCGCAAGGTCGCTCGGGCTGTCCCGATGGAAGGCGCTCCGGTTCGTCGTGCTGCCCCAAGCCATTCGCCGGGTCATCCCGCCGTTGCTCAACGACTTCATCGGCCTGCAGAAGGACACCGCACTCGTGTCGGTGATCGGGCCAATCGAGGCTGCGAGGCAGGCGGAGAACTACGGGGCCCAAACGTTCAACTTCGCCGGGTACGTCGTGGCCGCCTTCCTTTTCGTACTGATGACGATCCCGCTTGCCAGGTTCGTCGATTACCTCATTGCCCGGGACCGCCGCCGCCGGCAGGCCGGGGCCATCCTGTGAACAGGGAGGCCCCCGCCGGTTTGGCGAACGGGGAGGCCATCCACTTGGACGGGGTCCACAAGTCGTTCGGGAAGCTGAAGGTGCTGAAGGGGATCGACCTCGCCGTGGCCCCGCACGAGGTGATCTGCCTGATCGGAGCATCCGGCTCGGGGAAGTCGACGATGCTCAGGTGCGTCAACCTGTTGGAACCCATCGATGCAGGCCGGATCGTCGTGGACGGCGAGGAGATCACCTCGCGGGGGGTGAACGTGAATCGCATCCGCAGGCATATCGGGATCGTGTTTCAAGCGTTCAACCTGTTCCCGCACATGACGGTCCTGCGGAACATCACCCTCGCCCCGCGTGAAGTCCTGGGCGCCGGGCGAGAACAAGCTGAGGCCGAGGCTGGCGAGCTCCTGGACCGCTTCGGCCTCATCGACAAGAAGGACGAGTACCCCGACAGGCTCTCCGGCGGGCAGCAGCAGCGGGTGGCGATCGTTCGGGCTCTGGCCATGAACCCGGACATCATGCTGCTCGACGAGGGATCGCCACCCACGAGATGGGCTTCGCCCGCGACATTGCCGACCGCGTGTGCTTTCTGGACGCCGGTGTGATCCTGGAGCAGGGACCCCCCCGGCAGATCTTCACCGCTCCGCGCCATGAGCGAACCCGACAGTTCCTCCAGCGCATCATCGACGCCGGGCGGCTGTGAGAGAAAGAAGGGGTTAGGACTGGAAGGAGGAAGCTGCCTGAGCGAACTTCGCCGTCGCCCCTCGCGCCTACAATCGGTCCGACATGCCTGAATACCCCCCGTTCAAGGTCGTCTCCGACTACGCACCGGCCGGCGATCAGCCCCAGGCGATCGATCGTCTGGCCGAGGGCGTGGTTCGCGGCGACCGGTATCAGACGCTCCTCGGGGTGACCGGCACCGGCAAGACCTTCACTATCGCTGGTGTGATCGAGCGGATCCAGAAGCCGACGCTCGTGATCGCGCCGAACAAGTCGCTCGGCGCGCAGCTCGCCAACGAGTTCCGAGAGTTCTTTCCACACAACGCGGTCGAGTACTTCGTCTCCTATTACGACTACTACCAGCCCGAGGCGTACGTCCCGCAGACCGACACCTACATCGAGAAGGACTCCTCCATCAACGACGAGATCGAACGGCTCCGCCACTCGTCCACCTCGGCCCTGCTGGCCCGACGTGACGTGATCATCGTGGCGTCGGTGTCGTGCATCTACGGGCTGGGCTCGCCGGAGGAATACGCGGGGCAGATCCTCCGCGTGCACAAGGGCGTGCCGGCCGATCGCGACTGGGCGGTCAAGCGGCTGGTGGACATCCAGTATCAGCGCAACCGGACGAACCTGGCTCGCGGCAACTTCCGGGCCATTGGGGACACGATCGAGGTCCACCCCGCGTACGAGGAGAAGATCGTCCGGATCGAGTTCTGGGGGGACACCGTCGATCGGATCCTGGTCCTGGACAACGTCACCGGGGAGATCGTGGCCGAGCTTCCCGAGATCACGATCTATCCAGCCACCCATTACGTGACGCCGGAGGACCAGCTCCGGCGAGCGGTGGTCGGGATCGAGGCGGAACTGGGAGAGCAACTGTCGAAGCTGGAGGGCGAGAGCAAGCTCCTCGAGGCCCAGCGGCTTCGGATGCGGACGAACTACGACCTGGAGATGCTCCGGGAAGTCGGGTTCTGTTCCGGCATCGAGAACTACTCTCGTCATCTCGACGGCCGGGCGCCGGGCACCGCGCCCTACACCTTGCTCGACTACTTCCCCGAGGGATGGCTCTGCGTCATCGACGAGTCGCACGTCACCGTGCCCCAGCTCCACGGGATGTACGAGGGCGACATGTCCCGGAAGCGGACGCTGGTCGACTTCGGTTTCCGCCTCCCTTCGGCGCTTGACAACCGCCCGCTCCGGTTCGACGAGTTCACCGAGCGGGTTCAGCAGGTCGTGTTCATGTCGGCGACGCCCGGCCCGTACGAGCTGCGGGTGAGCGAGCGGGTGGTCGAGCAGATCGTCAGGCCGACGGGGCTGATCGACCCCGAGGTCCAGGTCCGTCCCACGAAGGGACAGGTGGACGACCTGATCGAGGAAGTCCGCAAACGGACCGAGCGAAGCGAGCGGGTGCTCGTGACCACGCTCACCAAGAAGATGGCCGAGGACCTGACCGACTACCTCATCGAGATGGGCCTGCGGGTTCGCTACCTGCACTCGGAGGTCGACACCATTCAGCGGATCGAGATCCTGCGCGACCTGCGGCTCGGCGAGTTCGACGTGCTCGTGGGCATCAACCTGCTTCGGGAGGGCTTGGACCTTCCGGAGGTATCGCTCGTGGCGATCCTCGACGCCGACAAGGAGGGGTTCCTTCGCAGCGAGACCTCGCTCATCCAGACGATCGGGCGGGCGGCCCGAAACGTCGAGGGCACGGTGCTGATGTACGCCGACACGGTGACCGATTCGATGCGGACGGCGATCTCGGAGACGACGCGGCGCCGGAAGATCCAGATGGAGTACAACGAGCGCAACGGGATCGACCCCCAGACCATCCGGAAGAAGGTCTCCGACATCCTGCTGCAGCTCCAGGGCGACCCGGGCCGAACGGCGCTCTCTCCGAGCCGTGGCCGGCGGCGGAGGGAACAGCGGATCAGGCCGGAGCTTCCACGGGAGGAGCTCGAGCGGCTGATCCGCACGCTGGAGGAGGAGATGCACGAAGCAGCCAAAGACCTGCGGTTCGAATACGCCGCCAGGCTCCGCGATGAGGTCCAGGACCTCCGACGGGAGCTGACCGCGCTGAAGGAAGCGGGGGTCGGTTGACCCTGACGGTCATCCGGGCACCCGCCGGTTGGCTGGGCCCGGGCCGACTCGTCGAGGATGTCAGTGTGTCGATGGAAAGCGGCCGGATCGGCTTCGCCGGCACGTGGACCGAGTGGACGTCGGATTCCGCGAGCGCTCGCTCCGACATCGAGGAGATCTATGTCGACGGGTTCCTCATGCCGGGAGTTGTCGACCGCCACGTCCACATCGGACTCTCCGATCCCGTGTCGATTGTGACCGCAGGAGTGACCGCCGTGCGCGACCTGGCCTGGCCCCCCGAGGTGATCTTCCGGCTGGTCGAGGCCTCGGAGAGCCCGGCCTTCAACGGCCCGCTGGTCCGGGCGGCCGGCGCGATGATCACCGCCGTGGGCGGCTACCCGACCCGCGCCGAGTGGGCCCCCATGGGCACGGGAGTCGAGGTTCGCGGCGCCGAAGATGCTGCGGCAACGGCTCGCAAACTCCTGGATCAAGGCGCGGTCGTCCTGAAGGTCGCGCTCAACTCCGAGGCCGGACCCACGCTCTCCGACGAGGAGCTAGTGGCGGCGTGCGACGTGGCCCACGAGGCCGAGACCATCGTCACCGCCCACGTCCAGGGGTCCGGGCAGGCCGCCCGGGCGCTGGGGGCCGGCGTCGACGAGTTCGCCCACTGCCCGTGGTCGGAGCGGCTCGCCGACGACCTGATCCACGCCGTCGCCAAGCGGATGCGGATCGTCTCGACACTGGACATCCATTCCTATGGACTCGACACGCCGGAGCTGCGAACGGCGACGGACAACCTGGCGCGGTTTCTCGCTGCAGGAGGAAAGGTTGCGTACGGGACCGACCTTGGCAATGGGCCGATCCCGGCAGGGATCCATGCCGCGGAGGCATGGCATCTGCTCGGCGCCGGATTGACGCACGAGCGGATCCTCGAGGCGATGACCTTCCGCCCGCTCGCCACCGACGAGCCGGCCGACCTCGTGGCGTTGGGCGGGAATCCGCTCGAAGGATTGAACGCGCTGTCAGACGTTCGCCTGGTCATGCACGCCGGCCGCCGGTTTCGCTGAGCGCCTACCCTAGCCAGTCGGCGAAGTCGAGGCTGCCGCCCTTCGCGCTCGCGGGCAGCAGGGTCACTCCCGAGCCATCAGGTCGCACCACGTACCCACCAGGAGTGACCAGGATGAATCGCCCATCGGGGGACCAGTCTGAGAACTGCCCGAATCGCTCCGTCACTCTCATCTGGTCGGAGCCGTCGGCGCTCATCACGTAGATGTCGTAGAGCGGTCCATCCTGGCCGAGCTGGCCGTGGTCGTCCCGGGTCGAGGAGAAGGCGATCCTCGTCCCGTCCCGCGACCACGCCGGCCACCCGTCCTCCCCTGGAGCGTGAGTGAGTCCTTGAAGTCCCGATCCGTCGGCGCTCATCAGGGAGATGTCGTACCCAGGTGCCCCACCCGAACCCCCCGGACCACCTTGCGACATGAAGGCGATCTTCGTGCCGTCGGGGGACCACGCGGGGTACTCCCCCTCGACGTCTGTGCGACGGCTGAGCGCTGAGCCATCGACGTCCATGACGTAGATCTGAGGGAGACCATTCCGGTCGGAGCTGAAGGCGATCTTCGTGCCGTCGGCGGACCAGGCCGGACCCCAGTCGTTGGCGGGATCGTTGGTGAGATCTCGCTGGTGGGACCCATCGGCATTCATCACGTAGATCTCGTCGTCGTTGTTGATCCCGCGACGGGAGTCCCGATAGACGATCCTTGACCCGTCGGGGGACCACGCGGGATCGAATTCTGGCCCGGGGTTCGATGTCAATCTGCGAAAGCCAGAACCGTCGGGGTTGATCGCGTAGATGTCGTCATCCATCGAGAACACTATGCGGCCGGTGAGCGACGGCCCGGCGAGACCCTCGCGGCCGGTATCTGGTACTGAGGCGGACGGCGCGGGTGAACTCGGTGAGCTCAGGCTACGAGCGACCGGCGAGGTCGGACGGCTGCAGGCGGCCAGCACCGCGATGGCGGCACAAAGGATCGAGCGCTGCCTCACGCACGCGCGCACCAGCTCGGAGGTTTCCTCCTTTCGACCGCGATACGTCCGCGGTAGAGAATCGGTTCCTGAGCGCCTGCCAGCTACAGAATCTCCCGAAGCGCGGCGAACAACCGATCGATGTCGTCCAGGTTGTTGAAGAAGTGCGGGCTGACCCGGATCCCATCGCCCCGGTAGTCGGTGCAGACGTTGCGCTCGAGCAGTGCGTGGCAGACTTTCTCTGCCTCCTGTCCAACGCCGATGTTGACCACTCCGCCGCGGGCCGTGCGATCGCGTGGCGTCCTCACCGGGAGTGCGACCTCGTCGGCTCGTGACACCACCTCGTCGATGAGGTCCTGCTGGTGCTCGCGGGTGTTGGCGGGGCCGACCTCGCTGATGATGTCCACTCCGCCCTGGGCGATGAAGGCGACGGGAGCAGCCGGCGTCCCGTGCTCGAGGCGCCGTGCCGTGGGGTGGTAGTCGAGGTGCTGGAGGTCGAACGAGAACGGCTCGTTCGTGGCGAACCACCCCGTGACGAGCGGCTCCAGTGATGGCAGCAGATCCTTGCGGGCGTAGAGGAAGGTCAAGCCCGGTCCTCCGCACAGCCATTTCAGGACCCCGGCGGTGTAGAAGTCGCAGCCGAGGTCGTGGACGTCGACGGGGATGATCCCCGCGCCGTGGAAGTCGTCCACCAGCGACCACGCGCCCGCCTGGCGGGCCATCGTGCAGATCGACTTCGCGTCGAGCAGGGCGCTCGATCGGTACAGCACGCGGTTGACGAACACCAACGCCGTGTTCTCGTCGATCGCCTCCTGGTAAGCCTCGATCGGCACGGTGATGCCGTCCGGAGACTTGAGGAAGACGACCTCCGCCCCGCGTCGGCGGTGGGCCAGGGAAACGTGACCGTCGGTGGGGAAGTCCAGCTCGGACAGGATGATCTTCCGGCGCTTGGAGAAGTCGATGCAGGACATCACCGCCGCCAGGGCCAGCGAGACGTTCACGGTGATGGCCAGCTCCTCGTGATCGGCGCCGACCAGCGCGCCGAACGAGTCCTTCAGCGCACTCATCCGGGGAAAGATGTCCTCGAACCAGACGGTGTCCGGCGCCCCCTTCGTCGCCCATGCGTCCATGTACTCATCCAAGTAGTGCCGAGATCGTGTGGACACGGGGCCGAGCGACGCGCTGATCAGGTAGGCCTTGGGGCCTACAACGGGGAACTCGTCGCGGTAGGACTCGAAGTTGGTCACGACGCGTGCCTCATCAAGTAGTCGATGTAGACGGGGCGAAGGGCGTCGGCCAGCTCGCCCTCATCCGTGCGGAAGAGGTCGTCGATCAGCATGACCGGCGCGTACCCGGCCCAGGACGATGGGTTCACGTCCTCCTCGGCACGGGTCAGATTGCCGGTCGCGGCCTCCGCGGCCGGAATCTCCTCCAGGAGCTGCCACAGGAACTTGACATCGAGGTGGTGACGGGCCGTCTTCATGGCCCGATCGTGCAACTCCCTGGACGAGAGCTGTTCGAGTTCGTCCCGGGTCGCCATCGGCGCTCAGCGTACCGAATCTCACGGCTGGGCCGCGTTCATAGGTCTATTTGGCGGGCCTCGCTACAATGCCCTCGTGGGCACTGACAGGCTTGTAATTCACGGTGCCCGAGAGCACAACCTGAAGAACATCACCCTCGACCTTCCCCGGGGAGAGCTGATCGTATTCACGGGTCTCTCGGGCTCCGGCAAGAGCTCGCTGGCATTCGACACCATCTACGCCGAGGGTCAGCGCCGCTACGTGGAGTCCCTGTCCTCCTACGCGCGCCAGTTCCTGGGTCAGATGGAGAAGCCCGACGTCGACTTCATCGAAGGGCTGTCTCCGGCTATCTCGATCGACCAGAAGTCCACCTCGAAGAACCCGCGGTCGACCGTGGGCACCATCACTGAGATCTACGACTACCTCCGCGTCCTGTACGCTCGGATCGGCCAGCCCCACTGTCCGAAATGTGGGCGCCCGGTGGGACGGCAGACGCCCGATCAGATCGTCGACCAGGTCCTGCAGCTCCCCGAGGGGACGAAGTTCCAGGTCCTGGCCCCGATCGTCCGGGGACGCAAGGGCGAGTACGAGAAGCTCTTGGGCGACCTGGGCCGTCGGGGATTCGCCAGGGCCCGGATCGACGGCAAGGTCCACGAGCTCTCCGAGAAGATCCGGCTCGATCGCTACTACAAGCACTCCATCGAGGTGGTCGTGGACCGGCTGGTGGCAAAGGCCGACATCCGCCGCCGGGTCGCCGACTCCATCGAGACGGCGCTGGACCTGGCCGAAGGCCTGGCCTCGATCGCCGTCCAGGTCGACGGCACGGAGGAGGTGGTCACCTTCAGCCAGAAGCTCGCCTGTACCTACGACGGCATCTCGTTCGACGAGCTGGCTCCGCGCAACTTCTCGTTCAATTCACCGTACGGAGCCTGCCCGACGTGCGACGGCCTCGGCACGCGGCTCGAGGTGGATGCCGAGCTGGTGATCCCCGATCCGGACCTCTCGATCGAGGAGGGGGCCATCGCCCCATGGTCGTCCTCGCGTCTGGAGTACTGGTATCGACTGCTGGAAGCGCTGGGCGAGGTCTACAGCTTCTCGACCGACACACCGTGGCGGAAGCTCTCGAAGGAGGCACGGGAGGCCATCCTCTATGGGTCCGAGGAGGAAGTGCACATCACCTACCGGAACCGATACGGCCGGACCCGCTCGTACAACACCACCTACGAGGGCGTCATCCCCCTCGTTGAGCGGCGATATAGGGAATCCGATTCGGATAGCCAGCGGCAACGGCTCGAGCAGTTCATGCGTGAGGTCCCATGCCGGGCCTGCAAGGGGGCGCGGCTCAAGCCAGAGTCCCTGGCCGTCACCCTCGGCGGGCTGAACATCTGGGAGCTGACCCGGCAGGCGATCCGGGACGAGATGGCGTTCCTCGACCAGATCCAGCTCACCGAACGCGAACACATGATCGCCGAGCGGATGCTGAAGGAGATCAGGGCCAGGCTGCAGTTCCTGGTCGACGTCGGCCTCGACTACCTCACGCTCGACCGCACGTCGGGAACGCTGGCAGGGGGAGAAGCCCAGCGGATCCGGCTGGCCACGCAGATCGGCTCGGGGCTGGTCGGGGTCCTGTACATCCTCGACGAACCGAGTATCGGGCTACACCAGCGGGACAACCGGCGCCTGATCGACACGCTGCTTCGCCTTCGGGATCTCGGGAATACGCTCATCGTGGTCGAGCACGACGAAGCGACGATGGAGGCCGCCGACCATGTCGTCGACATCGGGCCGGGTGCCGGCGAGCTCGGCGGACACATCGTGTATTCGGGCGACTTCAAGGGGCTGCTCGAGGACAAGGACTCGTTGACGGGCGCGTACCTCTCCGGCCGGCGCTCGATCCCCACCCCCCAGGTTCGCCGCCAGCCGTCCGGGAAGTGGCTGCGGATCGAAGGCGCGCGGGAACACAACTTGAAGAACGTCGACGTTGCCTTTCCCCTGGGCGCGCTCATCTGCGTCACCGGGGTGAGTGGGTCGGGGAAGTCGACGCTGGTGGAGGACGTCCTGCACCGTGCGCTCTTGGCCAAGGTGAACCGGTCGCGCGTGGTACCGGGCAAACACCGAAAGCTGGTCGGCTGGGAGGCGATCGACAAGGTCATCAACATCGATCAATCGCCCATCGGACGGACCCCGAGGTCGAACCCCGCCACTTACATCGGCGTCTTCGATCACATCCGCTCATTGTATTCGCAGGTTCCCGAGGCGCGGGTGCGCGGGTACCGGCCGGGGCGTTTCTCGTTCAACGTCAAGGGCGGGCGGTGCGAGGCGTGCGCCGGCGACGGCCAGATCAAGATCGAGATGCACTTCCTGCCGGACGTCTACGTGACGTGTGAGGTGTGCAAGGGCCGCAGGTACAACCGCGAGACGCTGGAGGTGAAGTACAAGGTCCGCTCGATCGCCGACGTCCTCGACATGAGCGTGGACGAGGCCCTTGGACAGTTCCGGAACATCCCGCCCATCGCCCGGCACCTCCAGACCATCTCCGACGTCGGCCTCGGCTACATCCGACTCGGTCAGCCGGCGCCGACGCTCTCAGGCGGTGAAGCTCAGCGGGTGAAGCTGGCCTCAGAGCTGTCGAAGCGGGCGACCGGGCGAACCTTCTACATCCTGGACGAGCCGACCACCGGGCTGCATTTCGACGATATCCGAAAGCTCCTGTCGGTCCTGGAGCGTCTCGTCGGCGCCGGCAACACCGTGCTGGTCATCGAGCACAACCTGGATGTGATCAAGACGGCTGACTGGATCATCGACCTGGGCCCCGAGGGCGGCGATGCGGGTGGCGAGGTCGTCGTTGCGGCCCCGCCCGAGGACGTGGCACGCCACGCCGGGTCCTACACGGGTGTGTTTCTGGCCGAGCTGCTGGGGGTCCGACGGGAACAGCCCCTGCCGGTCGGCGCCGGGGCGTGATTCGCCGAGCGCGATCAGGCCGTGGTTAGAATAGCCGCCGCTGTGCCCCGGACTCTTGCGGTTCGAATGCGCACCACGCTTGCGGTCGGCCTGCTCGGCGCGGGCGCGGTGGCGGCGGCGTGTGCGCCGGCCAGCAGCCCACCCACGTTCGCGTATCAGCAGAACGCGCGCTTCATCGTGCAGGTCGTCCAAGCCACGCAGGATTCCGGGCGAAGCCCATTGGTGGCCTTGGACGCGAAGGGCAATCCGGCGGTCTCCTATCTGTTGGCGCTCCCGGTTCCGAAGCCCGGCGTGCTGCCGGAGGTGATCGTCCCAGGGACCCCGCAGCCGCCGTCGGTAATGCTCGCGACCGCGTCGGCCAACGTGTGGACCCGGATCGCGGTGACCGGGCAACGGGCGATCGGGAAAGCCCAGGGGCTGGCCCCCGAGATCGCCGACGAGAACGGGTACGCGCTCCCTGGAGTGGTGACGTCCCTCGCCCTGGACGGGCAGGGGAAGCACCACGTCGCCTGGAGCACGCCGAAGGGCGGCGTGTACTACGCCGACGACACGAGCGGGCAGTTCGGCCAGAAGGAGACGATCACCACGGACCAGGCGTTCGGCGCATCGATCGCCGTCGCCCCCGACGGGACTCCCTGGGTGGCGTACCTGCGAGGGATCACCCTCGACGTCGCCAGCAGGATCGGAGGGAGCTGGCACATCCAGGACGTGACGAACATCGGTGGAGCTCCTGGAGTTCCTTCGGTGAGGACCGCGATCCGGGTGGGAAGCGACGGGAACCCTGTCGTCGCCTACGGCGACAACGGCAGGACGGCGGTGGCCCGGCGTTCCGGCACCACGTGGGCGACCGAGCCCGTCCCAGGAGGGGGAGGCTACGGCGTGTCGCTGGCGCTGGATAAGGACGGCAATCCGCACGTCGCCTACTACGACACGACCGGAGGAGTGCACCGGGCAACCTCGACGGGCGCAGCAGCGTGGGACGTGCTCACCCTCGGGTCCACTGCCCCCAGCTCTCCGGGCCCGGGCGACCGACGATGGGGGACCGGGATCGCCGTGGACGACCAGGGCGCCGAACACGTCGCCTGGGCGGACACGAAGGCCAACGACGTCATGCTGGCGACCGCGAAGTCGGGAGGCACGTCCACTGCCCAGGCCGTGCCCTCCTCTCAGGCGGGCTGGACCCCGAGCGTCGCGGTGACACCCGACGGCAGGACCGTGGCGATCGCCTGGTTCGACTCGGTCAACCTCGACCTCGACCTCGCGATGCCCGCGACGGGCGGCCTGGCCCTGGCTCGTCCCACGCCTACGAACCAGCAGCCTTCCTCGGCCCCGACCTCAGCTGCCTCGTGCTCGCCAAACGGGACCAGCCTGCAGATCACCGCGCCCAACGGCGCTTCGGCGAGTGGCTTCGACACAACCTGCCTCGCGGCCCCGGCGAACACGGCCGTGACGGTGGCGTTCCAGAATCAGGACAGCACCCTGCACAACTTCGAGATCTTCACGGACTCCTCGGCCACGACGCGGGTCGGAGGGGCCAGCGGCCTGACGGACCTGGTCGCCCCCGGGACGAGCGCCACATACAAGATCGACCCTCTGAAGCCGGGCAGCTACTTCTACCGGTGCGATGTCCACCCGGCCGTCATGACGGGGACGTTCGTGGTCGCCGCCAGGTAACGGCACCGCGGGCGCGGGGAAGCGGCGCCACCCGAGCCTAGAATGGCCGCATGACGAGCGTTCCGCGTCCCGACCCTGCGTCGGTCCCCGACGGTCCCGGCGCGTACCTGTTCCGGGACGCCGACGGTCGCGTCGTCTATGTGGGGAAGGCGATCTCGCTTCGCAAGCGGCTGGCCTCGTACTGGGGGCGTCCCGTGCATCCGCGAACAGAGGCGATGCTGGCCGCAGCTCGCTCCATCGAGTGGATCGTGGCGAACACCGAGGTCGACGCCCTCATGCTCGAGTACAACCTCATCAAGTCCCATCGGCCGCGGTTCAACGTGCGGTATCGCGACGACAAGTCCTACCCGTATCTCGCGCTGACGATAGGGGAGAAGTGGCCCCGGGCCAGGGTCATGCGCGGACCGAAACGCAAGGGCGTCCGCTACTTCGGCCCATACGGGCACGCCTACGCGATCCGTGAGACGCTCGACGCCCTGACCCGCGTTTTCCCGGTCCGAACGTGCTCCAACTCCTTCTTCGACCAGCGAGCCCGGGCCCGACGACCCTGCCTCTACTACGACATCGGCCGATGCTCGGGCCCCTGCGTGCCCTCCCTCACCGGCGTGACCGAGGAGAGCTACCGCCAACAGGTCGAGGCGCTCTCGACGTTCCTGGCCGGCGAGTACCGACCGATCCTCGGCAGGTTGGAATCGGA
>WNGN01002526.1_pt1 | contig 12270 bp, 19 predicted proteins | sample 5400561 | NCBI WGS metagenome assembly WNGN01 (sample SAMN13153379, study PRJNA577476) | soil metagenome | isolation source: 115 cm soil or saprolite under Garry oak tree replicate 2 | place: USA:California | collected 2016-06-15
AGCTGGCCAAGCGCATGCTCGCCAAGCAGAAATCTCATTTCGCGGTGTTTCAATTCCTGAACACCATGGAAGGCGCTTCTGCCGAAGAGCTGGATGAATTCCTCGTTCGCTACAACATGAACGGCATCGAGCTCAACGAGGAAGGCTTCAAAAAGCTTTCCGAGGAAATCTCCCTCGACACTATCGAAACGAAGTTGGAAATGCCCTGGGGCAAGCAAAACGTGACGCTTTTTTACGGCGAAGTGCCTCAAGGTGAATCCGTCGAGCTTTTGGTCCTCCGCAAAGCCTTCGCGCGCCAGTTGCTTCCGGACGGAAAAGTAGGTCGCGCCACCGAGCATTGTTACTACGAAGTTTGCACTAGCCCGGTACTTTACGAGCTTGTTGCTGCTCTCATTCGCACCAGCCACGCTTCCGCGCTCGTCTCGCAGCGCGTTTGAGAGTTTGAGAGGGCCCGCCTTGAGCGCGCGCCGACACCTCCTCTATACTGCTCGCGGAGGCGCAAAGGGCCCGGTGGTCCTCATGGTCTTCAAAACCATAGCCCGTGTCCTTCGCGGATTCGGGGGTGGGTTCGACTCCCACACGCTTCCGCCAAGTCCTTTCTTTACGCTGTTTTAACTGCTGAAGGTGACTCCAATTCGAGGTCTGACTCCAATTGAGTGATGTTTTGCCTGATCCGCTGAGAGAACTTCTCAGCCGCAACCCGCTCGGCATCGCCAACGATGTGCGCGTAGTGCTCCAGGGTGACGTTTGAGTCCGCATGGCGCATAAGCCGGGTGACGACGTGAATCGGTGTTCCGGATTCGAGCAACTCTGAAGTTACACCGTGCCGGAAGCAGAAAGCGGGATTGCCATCTTGTGATCTATAGGTTACACTTGAAAACGTGATTGAGATTCGTCACTACGTCAACCGCGCCGGAAAAGATGTCTTCGACGATTGGTTGCACTGGCGGATGCCCGCGCACAGGCGAAGATTGCGACCCGAATCCAACCGACTGGCCGCCGGAAATTTTGGTGACTGCAAATCTCTGCGCCAGGGATTGTACGAGCTGCGGGTCGATTGGGGACCGGGCTACCGTGTCTATTACACGACGATCGGGAGGGAATGTATATTGCTTCTCTGCGGCGGCGACAAGCGAAAGCAGTCCGCAGACATCGAGCGGGCGCTGGAATTCCTCAAGGATCACAGGGAAAGGAGCGGAACCTCATGAAACGTAAAGCTAGTGTTTCGCATGATGAGGCCATCATTCGACGACTCCGCAAGGACCCGGATTTTGCTGCCGAATACCTCAAGGCTGCCTTGGAAGATGAAGACGAGCCCCGCGTGCTGCTAATTGCGCTGCGCCATCTCGCGCAGGCCCAGGGAATTGCCAAGGTCGCCAAGGCTGCCGGCATCGAGCGCGAGAGCCTTTATCGAGCTTTGTCCGTGCATGGCAACCCTCGTTTGTCCACCCTAGTCGCCGTCACCAAGGCAATCGGTCTGAGGCTCACCGTCGAAGCCGCGCAGTAGGTGTTTCCAGATGGAAGTATGCACCGAGCTAGGGTTAAGCTGCCTACCTCTGAAAAATAAGCTGACTCCAATTGACTCCAATTGGAGCTTGGCGGAAGCTGCAACGTCATCATTCGCCGCGAGTTGGGAGTCGAATGTTTGAGTTCGACTCCCACACGCTTCCGCCAACTTCTTTCACTATCAATGAGTTGCAGAAAACTTAGCTCCGTTTTAGCGGGTTAGCTCCAAAACGCGGCCAGCAAGTGATTCCACCGCTCGCCGCTGTGCGTCACCAATGACGTGCGCGTACTTTTGCAAAGTGATACGCGAATCGCTGTGCCGCATCTGGCGCTGCACCACAGATGGTGCTGCACCGCTCTCAATCAGTCCGCTCGCTGTCGCGTGTCGGCTATGTCTTCGGAAACATAGTCGTCATACCATGGCGATGGACCTTCTCCAAGAGGGCGTCGACCGCTCTGTGATTGCGTTGCGGCTCGGGCATGAGGCGATAGAGACGACGCAGATTTACTTGGAGGCAACTCTGGCGATAAAGGAGAAAGCCCTGGCCAAGACAACACCGCCCAATGGCAAAGCAACCCGTTATCACCCGGGCGATCAACTCCTCAGGTTCCTTAACAACCGGTAGGGTCGAGAAGACTATGTTGGGCGATACGCTCACCGCATCCGCGTTTTGATCTGAATATTCCGACTTGAACAGGTTGCTGCCCGATATCGCTCGACATAGTCAGGAAGGGTAGATAGTGTCGGAACGCATGAAACGCCGCCTTCTCAACGCCCAACGCTTTAAGGGTGTCTTGCAGCTTGTACGCAACCTTGTCTCGCTGCATAGGCTTCCCCTTGGAGTTGGAGAAAAGCAGGTCTTCTTCATTCTCGCGCCAGTGTGACGCTAGGAATATGCGCAGCCACTTGGCTAGGGCTTCTGGCATCGGCAAATCAGCCGAGTTAGACCTAGACTTTGGCGAATGGGTTTTCCGCGTGGCGTGGTCAAGAGTACGCCGGATGCGGATTACCTTCTTATCAAAGTCCAGATCACCGCGTTTCAATGCCAGTGCTTCACCCGCACGGCAACCAGTTAGACTGAGAACAGCCTACAAGGTTGAGTAAGGCTCTTCGCTTGCATTGATGATTCGCTTCACCTGCTCAGCAGTGAAGAAGCGTTCTTCTTGCTTCTCACCTTCGCGGGGCAGAGAAAGAGCAGACCTGTCGAACACAGCTGGAACATAACCCCACGCTTTTGCCGTTTTGAGCAAACCAGAAAGAGTCAGCAACACGTTGTCACAGGTTTTTCTAGTCAGCCCTTTGGTCGCTAGCGCAGAGATGAATGCCTGAACATCTCCCGGCAGCTGGCTGGCACAGTCCGCAACGCGCACGCGGCATTGCTGAGCGAGGCGAATCATTGCGGAGGCACAGCCAATTGTCGGGGCCGTGCGGCTAGTGTAACTTCTTCAACTCGCCGCACTTTAGCAATCCCAACAGTAGTTGCAGCATAACCGTTAGTGCGACTGACCCTACGTGTGCGAATGGCGGCGACTTCCTTTCGATCAGCAGTGCCAAGAACGACGAGCGGCAATTCCGTTGTGGTTTACGCGTGGCGTTGTAATTTCGCAACCTTCCGCCCGGGGCACGCCAAGGCGTGCCCCGGCATTTTCAAGTGCTCTTCTCCGGTTCTCAGTGTGATAGTGTTCTTCTTGTGATAGGTTCTAAAATCCAGAGCCATTCGGGGGCGGAGGTTTGCCGTGAAGAGATGTGGTGGCATTCTCGTAGCCGTGTTGCTTCTCGCGATTCGCGAGGGGGCTCAAGCTCCTCGGGAAGGCGGCTGGGTTCCTCTCTTCAATGGAAAAGATCTCAGTGGTTGGAAGAAGAATGGCGATGAAAAGTGGGTCGTGGAGCAGGGAACCATCTTCTGCGAAAGCACCGCCAACAAATACGGCTACTTAACCACAGAAAAGACGTATCGGGATTTCATTTTGCGCCTCAAGTTCAAAGGCGAGGCGGCCGGTAACAGCGGCGTGTTTCTCCACTCGCGAATTCTGGGCATCGATCCGCAACATGGCCCGGACATCGAAGGCATGCAAGTGGAGGTCGACCCCAATGTGGGCAAGCATACCGGCGGCCTCTACGAAAGCGGCGGCCGCGGTTGGGTGGCGATGCCGACGGCGGAGGGTGAACAGGCCCTGAAGCCCGGTGAGTGGAATGAGCTTGAAGTGTCCGTGCACGGAGCGCACATCGTGAGGCAGCTCAATGGCACGAAGATTGTGGATTTTACGGACCCTGCGCCCAAAGTCACGGATGGCGTGATTGGTTTGCAGATTCATACTGGTGGTGGCGTGAAGATGCGGTGGAAAGACATTTATCTCAAGCCGCAATAGAATGCGGTAATGGGTTTCGGGCCGATGACATAGAACTTGACGTGACCGTGAGTATGAATAGACAAAATCGTCGCATTTTCTTGCAAACTTCCGCAGCGGCGGCGCTGGCCGCTCCTTTTAGCAAAGTGGCTGGAGCAAAAAGCCAGCCCGCTTTCAATGCTCCACTTGCAGAGACCCTTCGTGCTGGTCAAAGCGCGCCTTATGTAGCCACCAATGAAGGGAAAAAGCCGCTGCGCCTTGGCCTGATTATTGGCATCGGGAGGGATCCCGATGCTGCGATGGCCAAGGTGCGCGAGCTCGGCTTGCCGACCAGCCAGGTGTTTGCGGATGAATTTGAGATGGATCTTGTCGGCCGGCTGCGTCAAGCCCTGGAGAAGCGCCAGATTGAGGCGACCTCGCTGGTCGTCGGAGGGCCAGGGAAGGAAGTTTGGGACTTTTATCAAGGGCCGCTCACGATTGGCCTTGTTCCGCGCGAGACGCGTGCGGCGCGGATCGCGCACATCAAGAAAGCGTCGGACTTTGCCAAACAGTGCGGAATTCCGGCCGTGCAGACGCATTGCGGATTCATTCCCGAAAATCCGAACGATCCGGTGTACAAAGAAACCGTCGCAGCGATGCGGGAAGTGGCCTCTTACTGCAAGAACAACGGTCAGAATTTCCGCTACGAGACCGGCCAGGAGACTCCCATCACGCTGGTGCGCGCCATCCAGGACGTGGGCTTGGACAATCAGGGCGTGAACTTTGATCTCGCAAACCTGATTCTTTACGGCAAAGCCAATCCGGTGGACGCGATTGAGCTGCTCGGCCCCTACGTGCAGGGAATCCACGCCAAGGACGGATTGTTTCCCACAAATTCGAAAGAACTCGGGAAGGAAGTTCCCATTGGGAAAGGCAAAGTGGATTTTCCGCGAATCATTGAACGTCTGAAGCAGCTCAACTATCGCGGCGCGGTCACCATCGAGCGCGAGATTTCCGGCCCGCAACAAGTTGCGGATGTTCGGGAAGCAAAGGCTTACTTGGAAAAACTGATTGGATAGTTCCCAGAGACAGGAGGAAGCATGGCAGGCGATGTCAAGCGACGAAATTTCTCAAATGAACTGGACCGCCGGAAGTTTATCGGCGTGGCGGCGGCTACGGCGGGGGCGATGCTGATTAAGCCGGAGTTGGTGCGCGGCACGGCTGCGAATTCCGCGGTTCGCGTGGGATTGCTCGGATGTGGCGGACGCGGCACAGAAGATGCGTCGAACCTTGTGGATACGGGCAACGCTCGAGTCGCGGCGCTGGCCGACATGTTCCAGGATCAATTGGAGAACGCCAAAAAGCATTTCGACGAGATGCAACAAGGCAAGGGATACCAAGCAATTGACGCTTCGCAGATTTTCGTTGGCCCGAAAGCCTATCAGCAGATGGCAGCCTCCAAAGAAGTAGACGCCGTGGTGATTGCCACGCCGCCCTATTATCATCCTCAGCATTTGGAAGCCATCGTTGCTGGCGGAAAGCACGTCTACCTCGAGAAACCCGTGGCCGTTGACGTGCCCGGCGCCTTGAAGGTGATCGAGATCGGGAAACGCGCCGAGGGAAAACTCAGTTTGGACGTGGGTTTCCAGATTCGAGATTGTCCCCCGTTTGTGGAACTGGTGAAGCGCATCCACAACGGAGCGATTGGCAACATTGTCTGCGGCGAAGCGCACTATTTGGCTGGCTACATCGACCGGCCGGCCTGGCCGAACGCATCCCCTGTTGAAAAACGTCTGCGCAACTGGGTTTACGACCGCGTTCTTTCCGGTGACATCATCGTCGAACAGAACATTCACGTCATTGATATCTGCAACTGGGTTCTCAAGAACCATCCGTTGAAGGCGTCTGCGACCGGCGGGCGGTTGGGCCGTCCGGCCAACGACGGGGACGTCTACGGAAACTACAACGTGATCTTCCACTATCCCGATCATGTGGACGTCGCCTTCAGCTCGACGCAGTTCGCCAAAGGCTGGTGGGATGTGACGGAACGCTTCTTCGGGACAAAAGGAACTTCGCAGTCGCCTTACACCGGGCCGCTGGGCGTTTGGGGTGATGAACCTTGGCAAGCGCCTTTGACACAGAAGCCTGGCACTGAGCAACAGGCCTTCTCCGTTACGGGAAATTTCACCTCCAACCTGGAATTTGCCGACCGCGAAAAGAAGAAGGCCTTCGTGGAAAGCATCACCAGCGGGAATTTTCATAACCAGGCCGCGAAAGGTAGCGAGTCCGCGCTCTCCTGCATGATGGCGCGCACCGCAGCTTACACAGGACGCGAAGTGACCTGGGATGAAACCATGAAATCCAAGGAGGTATGGGATTCGAAAATCGACTTGAATAAACCGCGTTGAGGTTGCCCATGCGTCCTCCCACACGCGAGTTTTTCAATTCTTCGGTTACCGCCGCATGCGCAGCTAGCCTCGGCGGCGGAGCTCTGGCGGACTCTCTCGTAGCGGGTGCGACTTCCAAGACTTCGGCATCTCCTCCAACGCTCTCCCTCAAAAAGGGTGTGTGGTACGAAATGCTGCCCGCGAAGCTGAGCACCGCGGACCGCTTCAAAATGGTGACGGACGCAGGCGCCGACAGAGTCTGACGAGCGCAAGGCCGCGCGTCGTTGAGCATCGGCTTGGCATTCTTTTTCTGCTCGCTCAAGCGCAGATACCTCGACCAAGATGCCCTGGCGCTCGTAGCGGCCACGCGACCGGCTAAAGCGAACAACGACCGCCGAAAGACCGCTGTACTTTTTGGCACGACGTGTAAGGGCGGCATCCCCTCTGGGGAGGTACTCCAGATGATCGAAGTCAGCACAGCTCAGGCATAGTGCTCGTTCCCCATCCAGAAAGAGGAGCTCACCCTTGCAAATTACCTTGCCGCAACCCGTACACTTAGAATCACGGAGGATCTCGAAAATAACCAGGTCTTTGGACCTTAGTGAGGATTCGGTCTCGCTCTGTGCTGCCTTCATGGCTCGACGACCTACTCCCCAGTGTTCGGCACGCCCGACGCAGCCGCTCTGGGGTCCTTTAAGTGAGTCTCAATGCATGCAAATCTCCGGCATCTCTACTAAGACTTTTCCCTCGTCTGTCATCCGGCGATGCTTACGGTATCCGGCCCACTCCTCTTCCAGCACGCGAGCTTTATCTCTAGTGGCGATTTCGAATCGGCCAAACGCCAGGATCAAAGTGCGCGTGCTTCGCGTGCTAACATGAGGCGGCGCTGCTCGAGCTGTCATCCCACATTTGCGGCAAATAATCAGCGGTGTCCGGATGTTTCGACTGGTTCGGATGCATTGAAGCATTCTCATCAAGCTCGTCTCGAAGGCTGATCAGTGCGGGCATCGATGTTCCCTCGTGCCAGTTCGACCGTAACCGCGCGATCATTTTCTGGAAACCGCGTTCTCTGGGAGTCGCCCGAGGGCATTTTTGAACTCTCCAACTAGGTCTGTATTGTTTCTGCCGTTGGCATTTTATTCTCGGAGCCGCTCGCCCGTGAACACAAAAGTTTCCCGAGTCAATACGAATGGCATCTGCCGCGCCGGAGTAAGGATCTTTTTCTAATTGCCGGATTTATTGGCACGACGAAATCCGGTGCAATGATTCCTTCTTGCTGGGTCAGCGATGAGGGTCAGTCCAACTAGTGAACCAATTCCGATATCATTTGACAATGGATCAACTTGAATTGCGTTTGAGAGATTTTCTCTGCCACAACCACTCCGTCATCGCAAAGCAATCGAACGCGGTCGCCAATACTCAACACCTCGATAAATTCCTCGAGGTTCATGCGCCGCTGGCAAAAATCTATCTCTAAGGGAGGGCTGACGTTCGCCGGTCGCGCTACTTCAAATTGATCGTGTCGAAGACGAGCCGCGATTGACCAAACGATGCCGCTAGCAAAACGCCAATATCTGCGCGCAGTCTTTTTGCACTTGTCCAGCGCCGCTGAGAAGGGCAAGCCGATGCTCCGGATTCCGTGCCTTTTCGACACCTTCCGTCCATTACCGCAGTTACTTTCCCCGCATCAAACGAATCTCTTGGATAGTAAGAGGATGCAACACCAGGCGAGCGCTGTCGTTGCTCGGGAGCAGGGAACAATACCAGCCTGATTAACGCGCACAGGGCGGCCCCACATTCCCGATTTGCCGGCGCTAGATAAAATGGCGCCCCTTTTGAAATAGGGTTGCGTCTCAACCGATCGGAAAAAAAAAACTTGCCGGGTGGGATGAGAAGGCCGGTCTCCGCGGGATGCCATACGCTCCCACTGATCGACGTGCTCGAAGCACAAAGAAGAGGAGACCGGCAATCGAGAAGGTCGGCACCATACGGACGACGGCAGACAGGCGTTTAAGTAAAAGGGGACAAGCTCACCAATGGTTTGCATTTGGGAGATCGCTCGAGTTCGTACCGCATCTTGAATGAAGCAGGAGAGATAGTTTTGGAGCACAAACTGGCAACTACGCCGGAAGCCATGAAGGAGATATTCGCCTCGGATGCCGCGAAGCCGGATGGCCCTGGCGCTCCGCCGAGCTGAATACATCAGTTCGCAGTGGTAGGCGCGCGGCATCTGAGAGGTCGGACCTGTTTCGCTCCAGAGACTGTGTACTGCGAGATTTGCTCGGCAGACCGTTCGCGAAGGCAGTGGCAGGCTCACACAAATCCGATAAAACGTCCAGCGGCAATAATTCCAGTCCATAGCAGAATCGAAACAAAACCCGAAACCTTCGCCTTCATGGGCAAGAGTGCGCCCTCATCCCAGTTTGCCACATCTCGATAGACGATCCAGTGGAAGATGAGCGCGTGCATGCCAGCCAGAAAAATCAATAGCATCTTCAGGCGAAACGCGGGATTGCTATAGACCTTGACCGCTTCCGATGAAAATAGCAGCACCCCGGTAACCACTTGCACTGCAAATCCTGCCCAAGCCCAAGGAAGCAGCCTTCCGGCCAGAGCCGAAACGCGCTCCCGCCGCATGGCCCATCCCAAGAGGCGCAAATCGAGAACGGCCACAGTCCCTACGAGCGCCGCCATCCCAAGCAGATGCACGGTTTCAATCGTTGGAAACAGCCACAGCGACTCCCGAACGGCGGCGCCCATCGCACTCTGATCCAGCCGCTCGCAAAGTGCCAGCAGGTCGGGCATGTCTATGGCGCCGCCGACAGTATTTTGCCGTTGGAAAGCTGGACGGTAGTCAAAGACATATAAGCCGAGCCGTCTTTGGCGCGAAAGCCTTCGACCGTGATCTGGGCTCCGCGCCTCACAGTGTCTGGCGCCCATCCGCCGAACCGCGTCAGCATTCCGAGACTCCCTAGCTCGAGCTTCCAGTTTGTGACCTTACCTTGCTCGTCTTTCACGTCCGCATAGATATATGCATGCGGGTTGATCCATCGAAAATCCGTAACGATGCCTTCGAGCTTCACCGGATGCTTCGTGTCAAACCTTGCGAGGCCGTGATGGCCGCGCAGGGAAGGTACGCCCAACAACAAAACACCTGTCAGTAGCAGGGCTGCTCTCAATCTGGGATTCATCGCCATCCTCAGTGCGTGGCGACACGCGCATCGCCTTAACGTCATGATCGTGTATCCCTTTCTGGTCCGGGTGCTTTCCCTTGAAATGATAGCGCACTGCCGACAGCGATTGGTCAGTGTTATCTCGAAGCGTACTGAACAACCAAGGAGCAGCTTGGGCGCTGCGCGTTGTCTTTTCCGAACTGCAATTCTTCAGAAATTGAGAGCTCGTCATGTAAGGATAATGTAACGGCCATGTAAGGCCTTGTAAATTCTGCGCTCATTTTCGTTTTACGTTGCTCTCGGTCAAGGATGACTAGCGATTGCGACGCACTATCAACGCAGGGGGACTGAATGCCGATGAAGTGCTGGCTCAGGAGCTGAAGGTCGCTTTCGGCCCTCCTTCGTCAGGTGGCACTGTGATTTCACCCGAGTCTCAGGAAAGTCGAATATCGGAACGAACTGGCCAAGTTCATGTGGCACTGTTCGTTTGTCTTCTCGCTCTCCTCGGCCCGCTCATTGGTGGCGCAAATACATGTGCCAATGATTCGCAAGGGTTCGCCGCCGGGCATGGGCTACTTGCCGCGAATGACAGGTTCGCGATTGATGATTTTGACGGAGATCTCGCCCCAGACATTGCGATCGTCCAACCGGTGTCCAGCAATTCTTCGGGTACCAACTACATCGTTCAACTGCAGTTCGGTTCCGGTCAGAGACGATCCATATGCCTGGCCGCACACTGGCGCGATGTGCGAATTGTTGCACGCGATGTGAACGGCGATCGTATTCCGAACCTAATCCTAAGTTCCGCGTGGAGCGAAGAGCCGTATGCCGTCCTGACCAACGAAGGAAACAGTGCTTTTCACCGGTTGATCCATCTTCAGTTAAAGCACTCTCTCGGGAATCTAAGCAGAGTCTCAATTGGCCCCGACCACGGCCCGTCGGAAACAGCTGCGACATCTCCATCGTATGGAGAACGGGACTGCGCGAAAACGAAATGTATTGGGGACACCTGCTCGACGAAGCGTTTTGTTTATCGACCCAATTCGATCTTAGTCCGCTGTCCTTTGCTTGCGTCCCTGCCTGGGCACGCCCCACCGAGACCCGCTCTGGTCCGAGGCTCATCCGCGTCTCACAAAACTGGCCGATGCCAACTTCATTCGGCGTGATCGTTCTCCTAACCGAGTTGCTCCAGGCCCAAATTCAAATTGAGGTCTAACATGTTTCAGAAGGGTCAAAAGCGTTCGATAACGAAGATCTTGGAGTTGTTTTCGGAGATTCCTGAACCTATCTCTGCAAGCGTCCTTTCTATGGGCCGTTTCAGAAACTTCCCGAGTGGCGAGATACTGTTTTGTCTTGGGGATCCGGCGAAGGAAGTATTCTTGTTGATTGAAGGCCGCGTAAAAACAACGCAGGTCACCAAGAACGGTGAGGAAGTCATACTGCGGCTTGAGTCGCCCACCGATTTATTCGGCTCACTTGGGATGGATTTACAGGGCAGGCACAATTCAACCGCACAAGCAATCGAAGAAAGCAAAGCGCTGGTCTGGGATACCAATATGTTTAAAGCTGCTCTGAGTCGCTTTCCGATCCTGGAGCGAAACACGCAAGGCATCCTGGAGCGGCGCATTCGCGAATTGGAACAAAGATTCTGTGAGGTAGCCACCGAGAAGGCGTCTGCCCGTCTCGCAGGCGAGCTCCTTCGGCTGCAGAAACAAATTGGTCGAAAGAGAAACGGCCAAAGGGAAATTAAGATTCGCCACGAGTGGGTGGCGGAGATGGCGGCGATGAGTGAGTTCACTGTGAGCCGGTTTCTGGCGGAATGGGAAAGGCAAGGTGTGGTAAGCGTGAGGCACGGGACAATCGCCATTCAAGATTATAAGAGTCTGAAAAGTTTGTGCCGAGAGCCGAGAACCCCGAGCGGTTAAATTTGACGACCATCAAAAGGAACGGTTTTTTCTGAATCTCCTGCAGCTAGCGCATCGGACTCTTGACAGTCCGAAGGTCTTGTGTTGGTTCGGCAAGCCGGCTCTCCCTTTAGCGGTGACAAATTGTCTCGCGACAAGAAGTAATGGAATGCAACCATTTCCGCATGCCGAAAGGGCCAGTAAGCCCAGGAAGAAAATGGGGCGGCTGGCTCCGTATAACGGTCGCTGACTTTAACGCCGAATTTCGAAATGACGATATATGCCTAGAATATGTCAGGACAACGCTGGCCAACGGCCGTCACAGATTGCGTTGAAGGCGTGAAGAAAGTGGAAAGCCGCGATGCCTACAAACTGAAGCTCACCATGAAGAGTGGCCAGGTACGGCATCTCTGGGTCGATGCGGAGTCGTTCGCGGACGTCAAAGTCGAAGGCACGCCCCGTGGAAGTCTATTATCGCGATTACCGGAGCGTGAACGGCCTCATGGTTCCCTATGTTCTTTTCTTGAAACTACGGTGCAAAGGGTCAAGAAATCGCATAAGATGATCGTTGAGAGCGTTGTGGTGAAGCCTAAGATCGACGACTCTCTGTTGACGCAACTGAAGCCCTAATAAGCATTGAGTAGACGCGCGAAATAATTCACCGAGTGATGGTGACCTAACCTACATGCTTCGCGCACGAAAGGGGCGCCATGAAAATGAACCGAATGGCGAAACAACTGGCGGCGGGGGCCGGCCTGTTATTTCTATGTGCGATGCCAGTACGGACTCGAGCACAAAGCGCTCCGCCGGCTCCGGTTCCGACTCCGCCCAAAGCCATACGCCCGACGCGAATGACGAAAGAAACTGGCCCGATGGACGATTTTGCCGGCCTGAACTTCACAGATGACCAGAAGGAAAGAATTAACAAGATCCATGAGGATTTCAAGGCGCGCCTGGACGCCGTGATTAAAG
>WNGN01002924.1_pt1 | contig 12269 bp, 9 predicted proteins | sample 5400561 | NCBI WGS metagenome assembly WNGN01 (sample SAMN13153379, study PRJNA577476) | soil metagenome | isolation source: 115 cm soil or saprolite under Garry oak tree replicate 2 | place: USA:California | collected 2016-06-15
TCGGCAGGGATATGGTACTGTGCGGCTATTTCCCGTGTACTTACCGACTCGTCTGAATGTTGAGCCAAGTGCTTCAACGCAATCAATCCGTAGTCCGACTTCTTCGATAGCCGAAACATCCTGTCACCTGCCTAAGTCCGACCATTTAGGTCGGACTTAGTAAATGTAAGCATTCACAAAGCGGAAATCAAGGGGAAGTTTAATAATACGCGGGCTCAGCAAGTCTGTGATTGCGGGCATTAAGAACGTGTGAATGAATTGACGACACAAAACTGTAGGCGCGGTCTGTGACCGCGCGTTCTTCGTGCAATCAAGGAAATGCGCGCAGTCACAGACCGCGCCTATAGCCGTTTGGCCGCATTACCGGAATTCGTTCACACCTTCTTTAGACCGCGTTCACAGACGTTATCGTCAACACCTCTTTTAGGGATGAAACACGTTGCACGTGGTTGGCGGAAGGATAGCGGCCGGTACGGTCAATCAATACGGCGGTCAGACCGGCCCGCATACCTGCGTCGACATCGTTGCTCAGACTGTCGCCGACGAGTAGGATTTTCGGGGGCGGTTCCTTGAGGGCGCGGATCGCTGCCTCGAATATTTGGCGATCCGGTTTGCAGTATCCGGTTTCGCTGGAAATCGTGACCGCATCAAAGTACGCGAGGATACCGAGGCTGCGCATGACCGAGTAGATGCGATCGTCGAAATTCGAAATGACGCCAATTTTCAGCCCTCGATGTTTCAATTCATTCAGAACCTCGGCAGTTTCCGGAAAAAGAACCCAACCTTGTGAATCGCGGAATCTGTCGTACACTTGCTCGAAGAACTGATCAAAGTTTGCGATCATGCCGGTCTCGGTGAAGACACGGCGCACGACATTCTTCCACCATTCTTTTTGGTTTTCGGTTGAGATAGGTCCTGCGCCGCGGAATTGCTGGACAAAATTCATCTGGGGATCATAGCAAATGAATGGGATTACTCTTCAAAGCGTTGAACAATACATGTACCGCCTCCTTCCGCCGCGCGACGCCGTGCTGGCGGACATGGAACGTGTGGCGGAGAAAAATGAGGTTCCTATTGTCGGTCCAGCAGTAGGCCGTCTGTTGTACCAGCTTGCCCGGTTTGTGAATGCAGGACGTGTTTTTGAAATGGGGTCGGCCATTGGATATTCCACGATTTGGTGGGCTCAGGGGCTCAGGCGGGGAGGTAAGGTGTATTACACCGACGGAAGCTCTGCGAATGCGGCGCAAGCGGAGGGTTACCTCCAAAAAGCCGGCGTGCGTGATCGAGTCGAAATCCTTGTGGGCAATGCACTCGATCTGATCGATCAAGTGGAGGGCGAGTTTGACATCGTCTTCAATGATGTCGATAAGCATGACTATCCCGAGGTGTTCCGAAAAGCGGCAGGACGAATCCGTGTGGGTGGCTTGCTGGTTGCGGACAATGTGTTTTGGTCGGGACGTGTTGCGGACGCATCCGTGAGAGATCGGGACACAACCGCTATCCGGTCTTTCAACAAAATGCTGTTTTCAGACGAGCGGTTCTACTCGACGATTATTCCGCTCCGCGACGGTGTTGCGATTGGACTACGAGTCCAGTGAGGTCCACAAGCGACCGGCCATTAGGGTCTTCAGCCCAAGGGATCCGGACGACCAGCGACTCCTTAATCGCCACCAGTTCCGTGTCGCGTGACTCGGAATCCCATTCACTCATGATGTGGGTGCGGAATCCTTCCTGGTGGAAGAACTGACGAAGTGTCGGCACGGCATCCTGATAAACGCCGTCCCAGTTCTTTCCGAAATCATTTCCTTCCAGGAATTTTTCCAATCTTTTAATCAATTCGTCTTTCATTGGACACTTACATCCCCCGGAAAATACCACGATTCTAGCGCAATAAACACGAAGACCGCGAATGGGGATTGCGGATTACGCGGTTCAGAGCAGCCATCACCATGGGAAAATGTTGCGCGATGGAGTGGCGATGCGGACACTTTAAAAGACAGGGATTTGCACGAGTCCGCCGAATGATGTTCCGGCGACGGCAACTCTCAATTTAGGATGATCCATGGCCGAAATTTATCCCTTTCGTAGTTTGAGATACGCGCTGGACAGAGTGCCTATCGAGAGAGTCGTAACTCAGCCCTACGACAAAATTTCCAATGAGATGCAAGACCGCTATTATGCATTGCACCCGAACAACATTGTTCGCATTGTTCTCGGTAAACCGACGCCTGAAGACTCCGCCACGAACAACGTGTACACACGAGCCGCGGGCTACCTGAAGGACTGGCGTGCCAGCGGAATTTTAGAACAAGTGCCGGAGCCTGCCTTCTTCGTTTACTTCCAGCGATTCGCCATTCCGGGCACTAACGAAACCCATGTTCGTAAGGGGTTCGTCGGTTTAGGACGCCTTGAGGATTACCGGAACAAGGTGGTGTATCCACACGAGCGAACCTTGACGGGACCGAAGAAAGATCGCCTCGAGCTCCTGCGCCATACCCGCACACATTTCGAGCAGATCTTCATGCTGTATGAGGATCCAGCGGAAAAGATCGGTCATCTCTTGGAAGAGGTTGCGCAACAAAAAGCGGACATTCAGGTCGACGACGAATATGGAGTACGGCATACGACGTGGACACTCCGCGACCCACAGACCGTCGCCTTCATGCAACGTGAGATGGAAGACAAAAAATTGATCATCGCGGACGGTCATCACCGGTACGAAACCGCGCTGGCATACCGTGATGAGATGCGCGCTCAGAAGGGAAGCGACCGTCTGCCGATGACTTTTTTCAATATGAGCAGTCCGGGTCTGACAATCCTGCCAACGCACCGCGTCTTATCGAACGTGCCTGAGCTGGATCCCAACATTCTCCTTCATCGGGCTTCTGAGTTCTTCAATGTGACGGGTTCACCCGAGCACGGGACTGTGACGATCGGTGTGTTCATCGAAGGACGGCTTTCGTACCTGCTCCTGAAGCCTTCACTGAATCTCGCCGCGCTCATGCCGGATTTGTCTGAGAAACAACGGACATTGGACGTCGTTGTCCTCCACCGGCTCATTTTCGAAAAATGCCTCGGCATCACCGAAGACGCGGTGAAGAAAGAAAGCTATCTCACCTACATGAGAGACCGAGACGCCGCCGTGAATGCCGTTCGAGAGGGTAAAGCCCAGGCGGCCTTTCTTCTCAATCCGACGCGCCTGGAACAGATGCGCGACGTCGCCTATGAAGGCAACGTCATGCCCCAAAAATCGACGGATTTTTATCCAAAGGTGTTATCGGGGTTGACGATGTATTCATTGGAGTGAGGGCTGAGCATGTCCCACAAGTTCCGTGCTGAACACGGGGCATTGAAAACAACTGAAGGGAAAGCCGAAGTCCCCTCCTTGGACAAGGAGGGGTGGCTGCGCCCATTAAGAAAATGCCGCGAAGCCTCCTTACCGGGCGCAGACGGGGTGGTTGGTTCAAGCCACCGATTATCGGAAGTTGAACGAACCACCCCGGCCCCGCCTCCAAAGGAACGGGACCATTTACTTGATGGCGCGGCGTCCCCTCCTTTGCCAAGGAGGGGACTTCGCCTTTCCCGCCGGTTGTCCCAGACGCCCGTGTCCAGCGGACGACTTGTGGGTAATGATCAGCCTTTGCAAGGAAGGGAATCCGTTCTTGTTCAACATTCGTTCCACACGAGGTTGTTGACCTTCCAAATAATTACATGCATATTGGCGCCGAAGGATCGTGGTGACAACCGGCCTTAGCGTTGGAGGTGGAATCATGTGGAGGCTCAATCGTCGCACTGTTCTTGGCGTTAGCTTTGGGCTGATCAGTCTGTTGAGCGTGCTGCTACTCCGCACGTCGTCGTTTATAGCCGCCGACACTCTTCCCCGCGAGATCAGCGATGATGCGTTTTGGCGAATGGTATCGGATTTTTCCGAGGAAGGTGGCTCGTTTCGTTTCGAATTCATGTCGAATGAACTCGAATTTCAGTCTGTCATTCCCGCTCTGAAAGAAATGACGAAACCGGGTGGTGCGTACCTGGGTGTGGGACCCGAGCAAAACCTCACGTATATCGCCGCAGTCCAGCCGAAAATCGCCTTCGTCACCGATATCCGGCGCGAGAACATGCTGGAACACTTGATATACAAGGCACTCTTTGAAATGTCGTCAGACCGGGCGGACTTCATTTCGCGGTTGTTCTCGCGAAATGCGCCCGGCGGTTTGAACGACAAATCCACCGCGAGAGCGTTGTTTCAGGCGTACAGAACAGCGGAACCTAACGTCCAGTTGTTCAGTAGGAACTTGCAAGCGATCAAGGATCGACTCATGAAGGATCACCGCTTCCAACTCAACGGTGAGGACCAAACATCGATTGATTACATTTACAGGACGATTTTCAATGCGGGAATTGGCGTGAATTATTCTGGCGGCGGCTTCCTCGGGTTCAGAGGAGCGAGCTATGCGGATTTAATGACCGCTGCGGACGATCAGGGACAGGCGCGGAGCTATCTCGCCACGGAGGAGAATTTTCAGTTCGTTCGCCAGATGGAGCGGAAAAATCTCATTGTGCCGATAGCCGGCGATTTCGCCGGAACAAAGGCTCTCCGTAAGATTGCGCAATACCTCAAAGATCACGGTACAACGGTTGCGGCGTTTTATACTTCGAATGTCGAACAATACCTGTTTCAGCAAGGCGACGATTGGCGGCGTTTTTACCAGAACGTCGCCACGTTTCCGATGGACTCGTCTAGCGCCTTCATCCGCAGCTCACATTTTGCCTACGAGAACGGAACGCAATCATTCAAGGTACTGAGAAGGGGAAATTTCTTGTCGCTGGTCTGTCCGATGCTGGACCTCATCAAGGCTTTCAATCAAGGTCACATCCAGAGTTATGAGCAGATTATTCGAATGTCCAACTAATGCTTTATCGGAAAATGCCCGTGTGTCCGAGAGAATAACGGCCCGGCTGCGGGTACACGCATAGGCCATGCGGTCCGTGACCCACCGGGATGCGGGCAATCAGGTGGCCGTCGCGTGTGTCGATCGCATATACTTCCGAGTTGTATCGTCCGGCTAACCATAAGATCTGGCCATCGGCGGACACACCTCCCATATCGGGGCTGCCCCCTCCCGGTAGCATCCACTTCTTGACTACTTTTCGCGAGGCGAAGTCAATCAACGAAATGCTGCCTTCTTCGCGGTTCGATACATACAACACTTTGGAATCGCGGCTGACATAGAGTCCGTGTGCGCCTTTCCCCGTCGGCACGAAACCAATTTTCGCCAGATGGTCGCCATCAATCAAATGAACGCCATCCGATTTCATATCGGCGACATAAAACACGCGCCCGTCAGGCGAAAGCTTCACGTCCTGCGGCATCAGTCCAGGACCTAGCTCGACGGTTCCCACTAATTTCTGCGATTCCACATCCACCTTTATGACCGCCCCGCCGAACTCGCAACTCGCGATCAGGTATCGCCCATCCGCGGAGAAGTCCATGTGGTCAACGCCCTTGCAGGGAACCCACAGCGAGTTCTTGACCTGCATGGTATGCGGATCGCGGAACATGAGGCGTTGCATTTCCTCTGCGACGACGATGGCGTATTTACCATCGGGCGTGTAGTACATGTTGTAAGGATCCTCGACGTGTACGGTTTTCCCTTTCTGCCCTGTCGCTGGATTGATCTCCGTCAGGCTGTTGCCCTTGTCGTTGAGTACCCACAGCGTCGTCAGATCATAGGAAGGGGTTACATGCTGGGGAAGCCGCCCCACGCGAAGTGTTTCGATGACTTTGTAGCTCGCGGGATCGATCACGGTGACGGTGTTGCTTTCGGTGTTGGGAACGTACACTCGATTCGGAAAGTTTCGCACAATCGGAGTCAGGTTTCCGGGCCGGTCCGCCGCATAGATGTCATTGGGATCAAGAACCGGAGGCATACCTGGAAGAGGACGAATCCCTTGTGTCATTGCTTCCTTTGTGAAGAAGCACACGAGCAAGGCAACCTGTAAGACGATTATTGAAATTGTGGGCCGCCGCATGAAGACCATTATAGCTGTCTGAGGAATTAGAGGGCAGATACCTTAGTGCTACAGTTCGGAAGGAGGCACCTTTGGACGTCCTGATATTGAGGAATTCAGCGAGATACCGTGCAGGCATGCATGTCTTCGCGGGCTTTATGCCGAGGGCGGCGTCCCTCTCCCAGAGGGAGAGGGACTTGACTGTGGAATCCGGGTTAGCCCTCGTTCGGATTTCAGAGTTTTGAGCCGCGCAATCCGCGGCTCAGACTACTTTGAAGGGTTGGAATTGATGAGGATCGGGAATTCCGTCTCGACACAGCGGGGTCCATTCTGGTCGACAGTCGGCAGGAACTTCCAATGTTCGACGGCAATACGGACGGCCTCGTTGAATGCAGGATTACTGCCTTGCGTATTGCTGACGGTGACATCGCCCTTTTCATCGATTCTGGCTTTTACACGCACTGTGACCGAAGCGTGCTTGAGGAAGTCTTGCAGGGCCGGGGCAATCACAGGATTCACTCGGATCTTCAAGCGAGTCAACGCAAGCGGGGCCCCCATCTGCACGCATTCTTTTTCCGTCGTACGGGTGCTGTCAGTGTTGCTGATGTTGCTGCTCGTGCAAGTTGTCATTTTCCCGAGGAGGTCTTCACCTATAGATTGTTCCGGAAGCAGTTCTGAAATTTGCCGGCGAAGCGCTTCCATTGTTGCTGCATCACTGCTCGCACACGCGCGATTCCACGATTCCACAAGCGCGGACAGGGTTTTCCGGTATTCCGCTCGCATCTGGTTCAGCATCGGCGGCGTGTTCGCGTCAGTGGAGGCACTCAGTTGACGATAATCGACTGCGGCCAGCGCGAATTCATGTGCATCGAAATTCTTGCGCCAATCGAGAAGCAGCCGATCGGCGGCGAGTTGAAGTTTGCTCTCAGTGAGTTCAACGTATTGCAGGGCCAGCTCGTGTTCAGGAGAGAGCTTCGCGGCCGTCCGGAATTTTTGCAAAGCGTCAAGGAATTCGCCGCGCTTGTAGGATTCAATGCCTGTTTTGTAGAGGAGATCCGCCACATCAGGTTCGATTGTCTCAAGTCCCGGGCATTGCGACTTCATCGACCCGAGAAGTTCCAGCAGAGCGCTAGCATCCCTGGACTGTAACTGCTTTTGCGCATCGTCGCTAGCGGTTTGACAGCGGACATCGCGCAGTTCTGTTTTGGCGTCGTCAGCCAGCGTCATGACCTTTGGGGAGAACTGCTGAGGATCGAAGCGATAATCTGCGTTCAGGGCGTAGAGCTGGCGCAAAAACGACCTGGCTTCGGTGTTCTGATTCAATCCGATATGAGCAAGCGCCAACTGCAGTTTGACGTTGGTTTTTTCCGGCAGCCGGCCGGGTTTCGCTTGAAGCAGATCGTCGACCCGCAACAGCAACTGGATCGATTCGTTGAACTTGGCTTCGTAATACAGCGCCTCGGCATGCGACAGTGCATCGTCGATTTCATCCGGAGGTAGGGGCTGCGCTATTGCACTAACGGAAAAGACTAATAACAAGACACAGACATGTCGGAGCATCAGGAACCTCTACGGGAAAACTACCTGAATCGCGGTTTCCTTTCCGCTGACCCGATAGTTCTTCCCTGGAAAATTCGGATTTTCAAAAATCAGTACGCTTCCAATTGGAACTTGAACGTTACTCAGCGGCGTCTGCCCCAATGATCGCCTCTGACCTCCTTCAACGAAGACCTGGGCCCAGGGGCGCGCATTAATTTGGACCGTTACTTCAAAGGTGACCATCGTCGTCGTTGCCTCACTGGCCTTGACAACATGCGTCACCGACTTCCGCTGATCCAGATGACGATATTCCAACATGTGAGTGCCCGCTGACAGCTCAAGTGTGATTGGCGTCGAACCCAGGTATTTATCTCCACTGTATATGTCCGTCGCCGTCGGGGAGCTGATAGCAAGCGATCCTGTTTTAATTGCGGCAACCACCGTGGCAGGACGCTTTGGAACCGGACTCGGTTTGGGGGGAACACCTGCGGACGGTGGAGTAGTCAACGGTGTAGTAGTTATAGGAACTGAACTGATGTCAGCTCTTGGTATGAATGCGCTTGCGGCCACTGGCAGTTTCGGCGCGGCCGGCAAAGCGTTTACCGGTGTGGACTCACTGTAGTTGTCGTTAGCGGGAGCGGCGGCAACGTCCTTACTGAACTCATCATCCACACGGCGAGTAGCAGTAGAACTAACCGCAGTTTTAACAGTTTGCTGAACGGCCGGCACATTCGGCTGTCTCGAACGTAGTAGCATGCCCGCAATGACGGCCAAAACGCCAAGAACAATTGGAATTGCGGAACGCGAAACGGCCAGCCGTATCCGGTATCGTTTTTCAGTTCCCGCCCGAACGTCTTCAAGAGCAATGGGGGTTTGCGGCGGCCGTTCTGTCTCTACCGGGGCTTCCGTTTCCACAGAAGCCCCAGAAAAGGCCAGGGCCCACGGATCGCTTGAAGGCTCTGGCAAGACCGTTGGACTTGCGTGCGCCTCCGTCCTGAACGGAGCCAGGGTAGCCGGTGCGGGGGAACCAGCTAGTGGAGTCTCTGGGAGTACTGCCGGTTCTGTGGACTTTTCAGTTGCAGAGGCAGCCGCGGGAGCGAGCGGAAGCGGAACAAGCACTGCAGTTTCTGACACGACGATCGGCTTGAAGCGCGTCTCGGTGACGGGCGCAGGGATCGAAATGGCCGGAGCCGACATGATTTCCGTCAGAGGAGTCTTGATTCTCGAAAGGAGAGCGCTTGCCTCCTCGTTCGCGGGATCCACATTGAAGACTCGCGAAAGTACGATCTGTGCCGCTTTTTCGTACTGTACATGGTTGCCTTTGTGGCGAGCATCGTCGAGCAGCGTACGGGCGTTGTCCAGGTCCTGGCGAATGTCCGATTGAATTAATGACTGTAGCGCGCGTGCTTCCGCATGCTCCGAGTCGACGAGCAGCAAAGCTTTCGTGACGGCGAGGCAATTCTTCAGATGCCTTTGCTCATAGGCTTGCCTTGCCATGGCTGCCAGCCTTTGCAAATCGACATCTGTCGGTTTTCCTGATCCGGCCGCTGATGAATTCTGAAGAGTACTGATTGAAAGTGAATTTCTTGCCGATTCTTGTTTAGACATCGTTCGTGCCCGTCCTGGCCCCCCTTGGCTCGTAGACCAGAGACAATGGAGCATCCCTAGTGGATCCCATGCCCCGGCCCTTGAGATGTCTGGCGACCATATCCTGGGGACATCCCGCAGTCAAAGACTCCTGCAGTGGTCCTTCGCGCCGGGTATGGTTGGGCGTACACAGGTATGCCCTCAAGGCGTGGACTCGTGTGGACATGAAAAACGGCGGGCCACATTGTGACAGTCCCGTTTGACTTCCTTTTTTTAATTGCTAATCGATTCAGGCGGCGATAAATTCGCGCCTGTTGGCCTGGTAAAAGGATCTCACCCCCGCCTTTTTACTGAGTTGTGTGTTTCGTTCAGCACGCAAGGAGGACTGCACCATGAAAATCCGCAGCGTATTGGTCATCGTTTGTTTGTTCCTTTCTACTCTTGCGGCGTTCGCGCAGACAGATCGCGGCACGCTCACAGGAACGGTTTCCGACCCGAGTGGCGCCGTGATTCCCGGCGTGTCCATTGAGGCAAAGAATGTCCAGACCGGTGCCACGTACCAGGCGGGATCTTCGGAGACCGGCAATTACACGCTTGCGCAGTTGCCGGCCGGAACTTATGAACTTTCGGCGACGCTTCCCGGGTTTAAGAGATTTGTCCGCACGGGCCTCATCGTGGCCGTTGCCACGACTCTGCGTATCGATGTCACGCTCCAGGTGGGCGCCACCGGGGAATCCGTTACGGTTGAGGCGGCAAGTCCGTTGCTGAAAACCGAAAGCGGTGAAGTCAGTCATAACATCAGTTTCGATAACGTCGACAATATTCCCGCCCTGACTCTTAAGACCGTCGGTCAGGCTTCGACATTGGGAAATATCCGAAATCCATTAGAGATTTTAAATCTCTTGCCGGGAGCGAGTTTCGCCAACGACAACCAATTGCGGGTTAATGGAATGCCTTCCGCCACGCAAGCTATCCGGATCGAAGGACAGGACGCCACCAACGGCCGGCATCGCCAGTACAACCAAGGCGTTCAGGCGAGTGTTGGGGCCATCCAGGAGGTTGCCGTTCAGACCAGCAACTATGCCGCGGAGTTTGGCCAGGCCGGTGGTGGTTATTTCAATTTCACGATGAGGTCGGGCACAAATCAGTTCCATGGAGGGGTCTACGACTACTTCGTGAATGAGGCTCTGAACGCCGGCACGCCATTCACCGACAGAATCAGCACAGGCGACACCGGGAGAGCCGGAGAGCACATCCGAAACACGCAGCGCAAGAACGACTATGGGTTCAACATCGGCGGGCCAATCAAGTGGGGAAAGCTGTACAACGGCCACGACAAGACTTTCTTCTTCTTCAATTTCGAGCAGTTCCGCGAAACACAATTCATCAATACCGGGATTGCAACGGTTCCGACTCTGGCGATGCGCCGCGGCAACTTCACCGAAGCGCTCATCCCCTGCACACCAACGCCAAACGATACGACGTGCCTGTCGAACGGAGCGCGAGGTCTAACGAGAAGTGGCGTACTGGCTGTCGATCCTTTAGGTCGTCCCGTTCCGCAAAATGCGATTTACGATTTGAGAACCACAAGACTCGCGGCAGACGGTTCCAGGATCAGGGATCTTTTCTCGAACAACACCATTCCACCCGAGATGATGGACCCCGTGGCACTGAGAATTCAATCCATGATTCCGTTGCCGACCAATAATGACGTGGTGAACAACTATGTAGTACCCGGTTACACAAACTTCAGGCATACGACGATCCCGTCCTTCAAGATCGACCACAACTTCAACGACAAGAACCATCTCTCGTGGTACTTCCACCAGACCCACACCGTATCGCCGAGTGCAAATGGCTTCACGCAGCCTTTTACCGAAGCAATTTCGCAGGACGAGGTGAACTACACGACACGTGTAAACTACGACCGCACCATCTCGCCGACGACGGTGCTGCACGTGGGCCTTGGCTATTTCCAATACAATTGGCCCCAGGTCCTTCAGGACTTCGATCAGAGCAAGCTCGGTTGGGCAAAGAATTATTACGTCAATATGTTCCCGAACATTACTGGCATATCTAACGCCGTCCGAGGTGGCTTTTCGCCGGGTATGGGCTTTAATTTGCTGGATAAATACCTTAAAGACATCAAGCCCACCGCGAACACCAATCTCACCATGGTCAAGGGCAACCATAGTTACAAGATGGGCGGCGAACTGATCATTGAGGGTTTCCCAACGGTGAGTTATTCACGCGCAACCGGTGTTTACACGTTCTCGGCCCAGCAGAGCAGCCTTCCCTGGGAGGACGGCCAGCCGTTGAATGGCACGACGGGATTCGGTTATGCCAGCTTCTTACTCGGCTATCCGAATGCGATGAACGCTGCATTGGTCACCAACGTACGGTTAGGTAACCATTCCTTCGCGGGATACATTCAAGACAGTTGGAAAGTGACGCGCAAACTGACGCTCGAATACGGTCTGCGTTATGACTTCGTCACTTTGCTTAAAGAACAGTACGGCCGCATGCAGAGCGCCGACTTCAAAAAGCCGAACCCACTCGTGAATAACTTGCCCGGGTCGGTGATCTATGAAGCCACGTGCAATTGCAGCTTCAACCGCAACTATCCGTACGCGTTCGGGCCGCGATTCGCTCTTGCATATCAAATCGGTTCCGACGCCAAGACGGTACTCCGTTTGGGTTCCGGAGTGATTTACGGAACGGCGCCGAATCTCGGGAACGTTACGCGAAGCGTTGGCGATTTCTACACGCTTGGTGTCCCGGGATATGGACTGAACAAGTATGCGCTGTCGGATGGCAATCCATTTGCGGACGGCAACCGGTTTGGTAACCCGTCGATCTTCTTCCCGGATTTTAGCCAGAAGTATCCTTACGAAATCGCTCCCGGCTTACGGCCGCCACAATCGCCATTCATCTCGATCGACCGGAATGCGGGAAGGCCTCCTCGCCAAATCCACTGGAGCATCGGCTTGCAGCGTGAAGTTATGCCCAATCTTATGGTCGAGGCCGCGTATGTTGGAAACCGCGGAGTGTGGTGGGTTGCGCCTTTGCTGGGAAAACAAAACTACAACTCACTCACACCCGAGAGCCTGAAGGCGACGTGGGGGCTCGAT
>WNGN01004770.1_pt1 | contig 12269 bp, 6 predicted proteins | sample 5400561 | NCBI WGS metagenome assembly WNGN01 (sample SAMN13153379, study PRJNA577476) | soil metagenome | isolation source: 115 cm soil or saprolite under Garry oak tree replicate 2 | place: USA:California | collected 2016-06-15
GACGGCCCAGAAAATGGTCCTGAATATGTTATCGACGGTCACGATGATTCGTCTGGGGTATGTTACCGGTAATCGCATGACGAATGTGCAGACGCGCAATGCAAAACTGCGCGCGCGAGCTCTTCGGATTTTGCAATCAGAAGCCGGTATCAGCGAAGAAGGCGCAAGGAAAGTGCTTGAAGAAGCCAGCGGAGATCTGCCGTTGGCGCTGGTCATGAGCAAGACTGGCCAACCGTCCAGCGAGGCAAGGACAGCTCTGGAAAAATCGCAGGGTGTTATCGGTAAGGCCGTGGAAAGTTTTTCCAGGCCGCGTTAGCGGCAAATATTCATGGTGGCGTTTCGGTTAGAGGCTGCGAGCGAAGCGAAGTCAAGTCTTTGCTTCGCCCGGCTGCGATATTTGTTGGGATCGTCTATAAACGTTTCATGCCTACGGCATGATGAACGAACGCGATGGGTTTCTCCGCAATAGATTATCTCGTACTGCTCGCTTATCTCGCGGGCATTACGATTTTCGGTGTGATGTTTCGCCGCTCGCAGCGGACGGTCAAAGATTATTTCCTCGGGGACAAAAATACTTCGTGGATCGTGATCAGCCTTTCAATCGTCGCCACTGAAACCAGCACTCTTACCCTAATCGGCGTGCCGGCGCTTGCCTATACAAACTATGCGCGGCCTGAGCAGGGCGGCAATTTCACCTACCTGCAAGTCGTCGTCGGCTATATCGTGGCGCGGATCATTATTAGTTTGCTTTTCATTCCCGCTTACTTTCGCGGCAATCTGCTGACCGCTTACGAACTGCTCAAGAACCGCTTTGGAGTAAAGACGAAGAATTTCGCGGCCTCGCTTTTTCTGGTGATGCGGGCATTGGCGGAAGGTGTGCGCGTGTTTGCTGCGTCGCTCGTCTTGAGCGCGGTGCTGGGCGCGAGCCTGCCGGGCCTTCCTTATCTGTGGTTATGGTCGATCATCATTGTCGGCGTCTTGACGCTGATCTACACCTTCGAAGGCGGCATCGCCGCGGTAATCTGGACCGATCTGATCCAGCTCGTGATTTATATCGGTGGCTCGCTCCTGGCGGCGTATGAACTTTTGCATCTGATTCCGGGTGGTTGGACCGCAATCGCGGCCCAGGCATCGGCGGCAAACAAATTTCAGTTCGTTTCATTTAGCTTCGACCGCAGTGTGCCATTCACATTTTGGGCAGGTTTCTTTGGCGGAACATTTTTGACAATGGCCTCGCACGGAACCGATCAGTTGCTGGTGCAGCGGCTTCTAACGTGCCGGAATAAACTCGAAAGTCAAAAGGCGATTATCCTCAGCGGTTTTGTGGTGCTGTTTCAGTTCGCTTTGTTTCTGACGATTGGGGTCATGCTCTACGCCTATTACAAGTTCTATCCATCGACGACGAAACTCGCGAGCAATGATGAAATTTTCCCGACTTTCATCGTGCAGCGTTTGCCGCATGGCGTCTCTGGCCTGGTCATCGCGGCGATCTTCGCGGCGGCAATGTCAAACCTGAGTGGGTCGCTCAATTCTCTGTCGTCAAGCACCGTGCTGGATTTTTACAAACCGCTTTGGCGACCCAACGCCCGCGACGAAGATCTTTTGAAACTGTCTCGTTGGTTGACGGCCGCGTGGGGCATCGTCTTGATTGGCATCGCCGTGCTCGCAAGCAGCTGGGGATCAGTTTTCACCACCGGTCTTACGATTGCCTCGCTGGTTTACGGCCCGATGCTGGGCGCCTTCCTACTCGGTGTATTAACAAAGCGCGCCAACCAAACCGGCGTGATGGCGGGCATGGCAGTGACTCTGGCGGTCATGATTTTTATCAAATTCAACGGCCCCGTCCTGCAGTGGCTGGGAGCAAAACTACAATTTCAAACCGGCTGGATTGACTGGATAGCTGCACAGACTAACATCGCGTGGACCTGGTATGTCCTGATTGGAACCGCGATTTGTACCGCGGTCGGATATATAACCAGCCTTCTGGCGCGAACCCAACAGGTCGAGTTGGCGCCGGCGGAGACTTAATCCGGTTAAATTGAGATGATTAGTATTCTCAAAACTAAACTTAGGCAGATCATTACAGTGGTCCTCGTCGGCTTGCTTCTAACCAGCGCGACGGTTACCAGGGCTCCCTTAATAACTGCGACCGGAATTTCAATACCCGCGAGTTCTTCGAAGCCCTATTCCCGTCGTCCATCGTCAGATGCTTTGAAATGGGCGAACAAAGAACTCAAGCGCATGTCGCTTGACGAAAAGATCGGCCAGTTGATCTCTGTCGGCGTCAACGCGACCTTTCTAAATCAGGACAGCGAAGCATTCAAAGCTCTGCGTCATCAGGTTGTTGACAACCATGTCGGCGGCATCATTCTTTTTCGCGGTCCGGTTTATGAATCGGTAGTGCTGGTAAATCGGATGCAGGAATTGGCCAGGTACCCGTTGCTGGTTTCCGCAGACCTGGAAGCCGGATCGGGCATGCGCTTTGACGACACCGTCAATTTTCCCTGGAACATGGCAATTGCGGCGACCGGAAATCCCGATTACGCGCGACGCGCGGGAGAATTAACCGCGCGCGAAGCTCGCGCGCTGGGCATCCAGCAAATCTATGCGCCGGTTTCGGATGTTAACAACAATGCCGCCAACCCGGTGATTAACGTGCGTTCTTACGGAGAAGATCCAAACGATGTCGGACGTTTCGTGGCGGCCTTCGTCAAAGGCGCGCAAAACGAGGGAGTGATCGCCACCGCCAAACATTTTCCCGGACACGGCGACACCGCCACCGATTCTCATCGCGGCCTTCCCGAGATCGACGTGACGCGCGAGCGTCTGAACTCAGTCGAGCTGGTTCCGTTTCGTGCGGCCGTAGATGCAGGGGTGGGCGCGGTGATGGACGGTCACATCGGTTTGCCTTTGATCGATCCAACAGCCATCACCCCCCTGCCTCAGGATCTGAAACTCAGACCATCAGACGCGGATGAAAACGGAGAAATCGTCAACGCCAAAGGAACCATGCCGACCACCCTCTCGCCCGTGATGAACGGAATTCTCCGGCATGACCTGAACTTCGACGGTCTAATCGTAACCGACGCAATGAGCATGAGCGGACTGACCATTTACTTCACACGGTCTAATCGTAACCGACGCAATGAGCATGAGCGGACTGACCATTTACTTCACACAGGAAGAGGCGTCGGTTAGAGCAATCGAAGCCGGCGCGGATCTGCTTCTGAAGCCCGCGGATCCGGATGCCGCCCTTCGCGGCGTGCGCGAGGCGGTGAAGAAGGGAAGACTGACTGAGCAACGGATCGAAGAGTCAGCGCGCAAGGTTTTGGCTGCAAAATATGATTTGGGCCTCACCCGGCAACGCATTGCATCGCTGGACGCGATCGATCGAGTAGTTGCGGGTAAGCAGGCCGTCGAGCTCGCCGGCGAAATCGCGAAGCACGCCATTACTTTGGTGCGGGACGATGCGAAGCTCGTACCCGTCGATCCGAGCGTGAGAACACGCGTCTTGAATCTGGCAATCACGAATGGCGATGATCGTTTGTGGATCGCGCAATCGTTCGTCGCGGCCCTGGCGCGCGATGGCTTGAAAGTTGACACGACGGTCCTTGACGATCGTTCGTCCGAGTCAGAGGTTAGAAAAGCTCTCGAAATGGCCGGCAAGGCCGATGCGGTGATCGTTTCGATGTACGGCCGCGTGCGCACCGGACAAGCGCGCAGCGTGGCTTTGCCTGAGCCCGGCGCGAAAGTCCTGAACGAGCTTATGAGCCGACCCATCCGCCTGATCGGAATCAGTTTCGGTAATCCTTACCTGCTGCTGAGTTTTCCGAAGTTAGCAACTTACATCGTGGCCTATGGAGACATGCCAAGCTTGCAGGAGGCAGCCGCAGATTCGTTGCTCGGCAAAAACGATATGACCGGTCGGTTGCCGATTTCGTTGCCGGGATTGTATCCTCGCGGGACAGGAATCCAATTGAAGGCTCGCCATTAAAAACAATGCCCCGGCGTCTGTGGCTTACCATTTTTCTCGCGCATCTGTTAGCGCATTCCATTTTCGCCCAACTTCCCGCTTTACCTCCTTCATCGCAGAGAGTTTCCGCCGAGCGGTTGGCCCGCATGGACGCCGTCATTGCAGCTTCAATTGAAAAAAAAGAATTGCCGGGAGCGGTCGTGCTCGTCAGCCGTCATGGCAAAGCCGTCTGGCGCAAAGCCTACGGCGCCCGAGTGGTGGAACCACAGCGCGAGACAATGACGACCGACACGATTTTCGATCTCGCCAGTCTCACGAAGATCGTGGCGACGACGACGAGTATTATGATCCTGATTGAGGAAGGCAAAGTGCGCCTCAGCGATCCGCTGGTTCAGTTTATTCCGGAAATGAAGGGCGAAGGACGCGACGCGATCACGGTCGAGCAGTTGCTGACGCACATGACCGGGTTCGCGCCGGATTTCGATTTGAGAGATCGATGGTCAGGTTATGACGAAGCGATGAAGCGTTTGTATCGCGAGCCCTTGCGCAGCCCGCCGGGCACTCGCTTCGTTTATAGCGACATTAATTACGTTGCTCTTGGCGAGGTCGTGCATCGCGCCAGTGGTCTGACATTGGACGATTTTGCCGCCAAGAATGTTTTTCGGCCACTGGGAATGCGCGACACTGCCTTTCGTCCGAGCGCGAACATGATTCCGCGAATTGCGCCTACGGAAAAACGCCGGAGCCAAATGAATTATTTGGGTGACAGCGGCGCGAACGCCGGCCCGGAAGGCGAACAGTGGCTGCGTGGCCGGGTGCACGATCCAACTTCGTTTCGCATGGGCGGAGTCGCGGGCCACGCGGGTCTATTCTCAACCGCCGACGATCTTTCGATCTTTTGTCAGATGATTTTGAACGGCGGGACTTACAACGGTGTTCGCATCCTCAGTCCCATGACAATTGCCACGATGACCAGGCCTCACGCGGTTGCGGAAAACGGGGCGGCGCGCGGGCTGGGTTGGGACATCGCAACGACTTTCTCGGCGAACAAGGGCGATTTGTTTCCACTTGGTTCGTTCGGGCATACCGGGTTCACCAGCACCTCGATCTGGATTGACCCATCCAGCGATTCCTTCGTCGTCTTTCTCAGCAATCGCGTGCATCCGGACGGCAAAGGCGATGTGGGACCTTTGCGAGGAAAAATTGCTTCGATTGTAGCGAGTTCGATCATGGACATGACTGTTGCCAAAGCGCGCGACGAATCAGCGGGCGCGGCTGCTGAATTGCTGGTGAGTCTCGCGCGTTTGAACGCGAATGCGCGCCCGACCGCGACCGGCGGCGCCATCCTGGACGCACAGGTTTTGAACGGCATTGATGTGTTGGAGGGCGATAACTTCAAACAACTCGCCGGGCTGCGCATCGGTTTGGTTACTAATCAGACCGGGCGAGATCTTTCCGGCCGACCGACGATCGATGCTCTTTTTAGAGCGCCGAACGTGAAACTTGTTGCGCTGTTTTCGCCGGAGCACGGAATTCGCGGGCTAGCCGATGAAAGAGTTTCCGACGCGAAAGACGAACTAACTGGCCTGCCGATCTATTCGCTCTACGGCGAATCGCGCCGGCCAAAACCCGAGCAGTTGAAGGATCTCGATGCTCTGGTTTACGACATTCAGGACGTTGGCGCGCGCTTTTACACCTACATATCCACCCTCGGGTACGTCGTTGAAGAAGCCGGCAAAGCCAGGATACCGATTTTCATTCTTGATCGTCCCAATCCAATCAATGGCGTCGACGTCGAAGGTCCGCTTGCCGACAGCGACAAACTCTCATTCACGGCGTACCACCCGATTCCGGTCCGGCATGGAATGACGGTGGGCGAGCTCGCGCTTTTCTATAATGCTGAGCGGCATCTCGGCGCCGATGTTCGCGTCATTAAGATGGATAACTGGCATCGCGCGATGTGGTTCGATTCAACCGGGCAAACATGGATTAATCCTTCTCCGAACATGCGCAGCCTGACTGAAGCTACACTTTATCCCGGCGTCGGTTTGTTGGAGACCACGAATGTGTCTGTTGGCCGCGGCACAGATACTCCGTTTGAAGTAATTGGTGCTCCGTGGATCGATGGCCAGAAACTTGCGAGTTATCTCAACGCGCGAAAGATATCGGGAGTTCGTTTCATTCCCATTCGCTTCAAGCCCAGCACATCAGTATTCAAGAACGAAGAATGCGGCGGCGTGAACATCGTGGTGACGGATCGCGCCCGGCTTCAATCGGTTTACACCGGCATCGAAGTCGCGGTCGCGCTGCATAGATTGTTTCCGTCAGATTGGAAAATCGACGGCTACTCTCGCTTGCTGGTCAACGCTGACGCGTTGGAACGATTGAAGCGCGGAGATTCACCGGAAGAGATAACGGCATTGTGGAGAGCCGCGCTGGAAGACTTTCGTCGTGTCCGTGCCCGAGCCCTTCTTTACCCCTAACAATTTGGTCGGAATGGTCAGATTAATTTAGTGCCTTTGTCCTTCATTTGGAGTATATTATCCGACATCATTCTCCGGTGAGCAGTCGGCCCCCGGGCAGGTCAGATCGGGCCTCTCGAGCAGCAAGTCGTTGATGAAGAAGAGAACAAGCTAACTCTGGGCTTGCATTTTTTGATCACAAACAGCGGTCCTTGCCGCTCGATCCTGGAACGAACCGAACATTAAGGGAGTGTGTTGACATGAGAGCAATGCGAACGCTTTTGTTGTTGTTGGTCTTTACTGCACTCTGCTGTTTCCTGACTATAACACGCACGCAAGCGCGGTCGGCGAATGTACCAGGCAAGTCTTCTCCGGCGAGCCGCGAAACGGTTTCGAGTGTGGCGCCAACTGCGCCGGAGAGCGGCGGCATTCGCGAATCTATATCAAGTAAGCATCAAAAGAGATATCAAGAGTGGAAACACGAATTCCTTTCCACCGACATTGGCCGCGCGCAATGGGAGATGTACGCGCACCATCCACGTCTCGTTCTCACCATTACTATTAGCGACAGTAATCCTGAGGGCGCCTCAACTGGAAAGTACAAATGGAACCAGGAGGGTGAACTGGTCGCCGCTACAATTACTCTGGGAAACCGCGCGGATCAGGGCTTTCCGACTTCGGTCTATTATCCGGTGATGAACGCTTTGCAGCCGTTTGAATCAGCCAGGTTGATTGGCGGCAACATGCTCGCGGCAACAAAAATTGCCCATGAATTCGGTCACGTGATGAGAATTGCCGGAACTCCGGAATCCCGTTACAAACTTCAAGTCCAACTTGTTCCGGTCTACAACAAGATCTTTCTTAGCAACGGACACAACGTAAACGACCCGCAATTGGTCGAGCTGGCGAAGAAGATGGGCGGCAACCCGGTCGAGATTTGGGAGGACCGCGAGTATTGGGGAGAAGCAAACGCCATGATGTTTCTCCGCGACCGGGTAGCGAAAGAAAAATATCATTGCCGTCTCTTTGGAAAGATCAAACAAGCTGTCGAAGAATACGCAAAGGGCTATGAAGAGCGTTTTGCGGAAATCGCGAAATCGCAAGGCGCGATTTACTCGTGCAGTTGGAAATGATTGCGCCATGAGTTGTGATCTCCTAATTGGCGCTAGCTGCATTTTGGCTCATGCTTCAGCTGAACTTCGTTTGCCTGGTCTTGAACTGACTCGAGGCTGAAATAGGTTCGGAGCCTGTTGTTACATGCAGGAAAATATACAGATGATGTGGATTTTCATAAATGCAAACCAGGCGATGCCGTCTCGCCCTAGTTCGCGCTGATGCTAAATGAGGTCGGATCTATTGGCTGGTTAAAGTCGAATTGAGTTAGCCTGATGGTCCAATCGGTTTCAAAGCTGCCCGCATCGGTATCAGTGATCAACTTGATCTTATAAGTGTGGGGCAGGTTCAATTCGCCTTCCTTCTTAAAATCGGAAAACTCTTCGACCAGCTTGAAGCGGGTTTCCCGCCCTGTGCCGGGAGCAATATATGAACGGTTGCCCATGGCCCCGGCGATCTCTCGTTCATATTCAGTTCGTACATGCTCAAAAGTCTCGCGATCAAAAAAGATTTTTATTTTCAGGTCGGACCCGCCCAGCGGGGAATATTTGACTTCGTGCAAACCTCGATTGTCGATGGTTTTGATTCCGGCATAGTCCAGGTCAGGCTTACGGCCGGGGAGGTCCAGAAGCGGCCACGCGGACGACAACGTTCCACCCATTAGGCCTTGCTTAAAAACAAGACTATGAGTCATGAGAAAACTGCCGAGCGCCGAACGTGTCCCCGGGACGACAAAGGCGGCCGTGAAAACATTGCCGTCGAATCCTAATTGCTCACGGGGATAGACAGGGCTGGGAAAACTCATCCCCAGCAATGTTTTGTAACCCTGCGAAGCCAGAACGGCGCGACCTGAGGCCTGGCCTACCGGCGCCGTATGAAACACGACCTGGGAAGAACCTGAAATGATCCGGGTCTTTACGGAGGCGCGAGCTTTCTCGGACCCAATCGAGATCAAGTGTTTGGCGATCACTTCGTCAAGCTTCATCTTGTCTGACGACGACACGGCCGGCGACCGACCAGTCACCAGCGCCAGCGCAATGACAACCAGCACGCTCAATTTTCCAAATCTGAAAAGGATATTCCCTCTCATCGCAACGTTATCAATAAACTCAATCCGAAAAAGCAAACAGCGAGGCAATCTTGAATGCCTCGCCATTTGCCGGTGATGAGTGCGCTAGAACTGAAGCTTCAACCCAAATTGAATCACACGTGCCGATTCTCCGGTTTGGACGATGGTCTGTGTCGAAGGCGGCGCCACCGTGGCGCAGCAGGTTTGCGCAAATACGCTTGACCTGATGCTGGGCGAGCCCACCGATGCGTCACGCGGATTGTCGAAATTAGGATGGTTCAAGGCATTGAACATTTCTGTCCTAAACTGCAACTTGAACCGCTCGCTGATTTGGATGCTCTTGATGAATCCGAGATCCAGATTCCAGTAGTGTGGAGCAGTAAAAACGTTGCGACCCATGCCGTTTTGTCCAGGATCCGGAATACAAAAGGCCACACCCTGCGCCAGGTCACACGGAATACCTCCACCGACGGGATCAAAAAGAACAGGTCCGGCAAATGTTTGGCCTGGTAGTTCATGCAACACCGGCCTAACTGTTGGGTCGAGGAGCACGGCGCGGGATTCATGAGCACCGTTGGCTGTCCGCGAACCGCTTCGTACGCTGAACGGTTCGCCAGTCATAAAGGTGTAGATGCTATTAATCGTCCAGCCGCCCAGGAGATGGTTGACGATTCCCCGAGACGAGCCGAGGAAACGTTTTCCTCTGCCAATGGGAACTTCCCACACCGAGGCTGCCTGGATCACCTGGGTGCGATCAAAATCCGAGCGACCACGTTCGATGCTCCAGTCGCGATTATCAACGGGCGTCCGAGAATTCGTACTGGACAGACCGCCACCGGACGACGCGCCCACGGGATCGACTGATTGATTGTCGATCGACTTTCCGTAGGTGTACGCCGCGCTCAATCCCAGTCCGCTGGAGAATCGTCGGCGCAGAGTCAACTGTAGCGCGTGATAACTCGAATCACCGCTGTTGTCGAGATAGGTGATGACTCCAAACTGTTGATTGGGCCTCAGCTTAAATGCCAGAGTCGTATCCTCGATCCGGTTGGCGAAGTTGCCGACGTTGTTGATATCAAATTCACCTTGTGACGTTGTTGAGTTTACGAAAGAGGCATTGATGCCCGTAACGCCTGCCGCCAGCAACGGAATCTGTGCCGCGGTAAAAGCGGGAGCACAGGGTTTCGTTGGATCAGATGGAAAACGAGGAGCACCACTTGGAAGACAGTTCGCTATCCTTTCGTTAGCCCGGAGCATAAGAAACGACGGGATAATCCCACCCGGGTTGATCTGATTAATGTCGTAGGCCATAAACAGATGCTCGCCACGGCGGCCAATATAGGAGGCCTGCATGACGAAGCCATGCGGCAGCTCACGTTGGAAGCTGATATTCCACTCGTGAACCGTTGGCAATTTCATCTGCGGCGCGAAGACTGTGATTGGCGGCGAGTTAGCTCTTAATTGTTGTGGCGGAGTGAAAAACGAGGATGGCTTAGCGGAAGGCGCAGGCAGTTGCGTCGGAAAGCCGCCGGCAACCGTATTGTTAATGTTGGGTGAATTCACACAACCCGCGGTGATAGAAGAGAATGAGGAGGTCGATGTGGAGAACGACGTCGTGCAACTCTGTACTAAACCGGGAATTCTACCGGCGGCTGCGGTTACCTGGAATGACGAAATGGTGTCGAAAGCAATGCCGTAGCCAAGACGAATAACGCTCTTGCTATTACCACCGAAAAATTTATGCATTAAGCCCGACTTGAAATCGGGACTCCAGGCAAGACCAAGCCGTGGGCCAATCGCTCCATTGAAGCTGCCTTCATACCAGTGTCTGGCTGGTATAAACGTGACTGCGCCCGGTTGATTGACAGCGGGCGTTGCAGGCAGTGGGGTGCCGGCAATGGGCGTCGAGGCGACGAATACATTAGCGTGTGGCGATGTGTTCGCCGGAGGATTCAATTCCCACCTCGCCCCGTAGTTCACGGTGAGGTTGGGGCGAACTTTCCACTCGTCCTGGAAGTAAAAATTGTATTGGTCGAGGTTATGCTTCTCCGCATACAACGTAATCTGGTCGCCAATTCTAAATGGCAGGAACGCGTCTTGAGCGAGATTCGAAATAAACACCTGGTTCATGGAAGCAGGCAAGCCGTAGAAGTTGTTTATCAGACTTCCCAGCGTTCCAGCGTCAGTGGAATTGATACCGGGGGCCCCGGTGAACCCGGAGTTTTGAGTCGCGCCTACGATAAACGCCGGACGAGTTGCGGCTGAGAACGTTACGCTCGGTGTTACGTTGATACCGCCAGGCTGGCCACGCTGGTCAACGTGACGATAGAAGCGCATGTTGATACCTCCCCGAAAAACATGCGCGCCGCGAACGATACTAAGATTGTCCAGAATCTGCGGCGTTGTCACCCAGCGCGCTGTGCGGGGCGTATTAAGAAAGGGCGTCGTCACGGTATTAAGGGAAAACGGAGGTACGTCCGGCCATTTGGGATTGGCCTCACCCTGTGTGAACAGAAAACCAAAGCGCCCGTAGCCGGCGGTGAGTTCGTTGACGATGCGTGGCGAAATCACCCTGCGATAGCTCAACGCGAAATTCGATGTGCGGCGGAAGACTTCGCCAAAGGCTGGTCCACCCGGAAACACCTGCGGCCTTTGATTTAGCGGATCGCCTTTTAGGGTGTTGTAGTCGGACCAAAGGTAGCGTCCGAAGATGCTGTTGTTCTCGTTGAAGCTGTGATCGATGCGAGCGGCAATCGCTGGGCCCCTGACCGCAGTCGGCGGATTCCACAAAAAGGCGCCGGTATTCAAGCCGTCGCCGGAAGAAAAGTTGTTCGGCAAGGGTGTCGATGAAATGATTCCGCCTATGACCGAGTCGAGCGGCCGTGACGCCGTGTTGTTGGCCGAGGTGATGTAGGTGCGAATGCAGTTTGTCTCCGCGCCCACGCAGTCATGAACCCCCGTTGCGTAGGCTCCGGTTGCAGGATTAACCAGAAGCGTATTGTTCCTGGTAATGATTGTATTGCCTATTCTGAAACAGTTCCCGGTCCCGGCGCTGGCATTGCACGTTGGATCTGGGAAGAAGTAACGGAAAGTTCCGGCGCGCGCCAGCGCGTTGTACACAATGGGTATGCCGAACGTCTGATCGATCGGCTGGGTGAAATCGATATGGTTTTGTTGATAGCTGCCGAAAAAGAAAGTTTTGTTTTTCCTGATCGGGCCGCCAACTTCACCGCCAAACTGACCCATCCTAATCTGCGGCTTAGGCGTCTTCTGCGCGTTGGCAAACCATTCGTTCGAGTTCAAGGCATCGTTGCGTAGAAAGAAGAAACCAGTCCCGTGAAGGTCACTCGTTCCCGCGCGAGACGCGATCGAAATCGATGCTCCACTGTTGCGACCTTCTTCAGCCGTAGCATTGTTCGTCGTAACTTTGAATTCCTGCACGTTGTCGGGATTGATGCGATACAGGTTGCTAACCGGATTAGGTACCGACGACTCGTTCGCTTCGATGCCGTCGATGGTCACGTTGTAGGCGCGATCGCGCGCGCCATTCACGTGAACCCCAGAGCCCGCGCCGCCGGCCGAACGCTGCACCACACCTGGTTCCAGCAGTAGGAGAGTAAGCGGATTGCGACCATTCAGAGGAAGGGTCTCG
>WNGN01005996.1_pt1 | contig 12269 bp, 20 predicted proteins | sample 5400561 | NCBI WGS metagenome assembly WNGN01 (sample SAMN13153379, study PRJNA577476) | soil metagenome | isolation source: 115 cm soil or saprolite under Garry oak tree replicate 2 | place: USA:California | collected 2016-06-15
ATGGAAGGCCAGCTCGAGCAGGCGATCGACAACCTGGCGGCCATCCTCGACGACTGCGGGAGCTCGCTCGACCGGGTCGTTCGCACCCAGGTCATGTACACCGACCCCGCCGACGCAGACGTCCTCGCCGCCGTCTATGCGCGACGCTTCTCCTCGCCGCTGCCGGTGCGCACCACCTGGGGCGTCAAATTCCTTGCCGCCGAACCCGGTTCCGAGACCGTGCGCGTGCAGATCGACTGCGTTGCGGCCGCGGGCTGACTTGCGCTATCCCGAGATCTACGAGCGCGGGCTCGAGCGGATCCGCTCGATCGGCATGGAGCCGTACCTCGATCTGGGCGCAGAAACCCGCTCCCAGAACCGGCTCAACCGCCGGCATATGGATTCTTTCGTGTTCGAGATGCGCCTTCTCGACTCGCTTCAGGCGGATACATCCACCTCGCTCTTCGGCTCCAAGTTGCGAGCGCCGATCCTGGCCGCCGCCATCTGCGAGTCGCGGATCTTGAAGCGGCTGACGCCATGGGATCCGCCATATCTGGAGCAGATCGCGGCGGGCCTTGCCGACGCCGGGAGCATGATGTCGACCGGGATGGTCACCCTCGAGGAGCTGGCACGAATCGTCGACCAGGGCGCGCCGGTGCTCCACGTCGTGAAGCCGTTCCGTGATGACGACCTGGTCTTGCAGAACCTCGAGCGCGCAGCGCAGCTGGGCTGCGTCGCGGTCGGCATGGACATCGACGTCTTCTTTCTCGAGAAGGCGTGGGACGAGGTGCCCGGGCCCGAGCTTCTCGGCCAGAAGACGCTCGACGATTTGAAGCGCTTTCGCGAAGCGACGAAGCTGCCGTTCGTGCTCAAGGGTGTGCTGAGCGCGCATGACGCACGCCTGGCCCTCTCGATTGGAGTCGACGCCGTGATCGTCAGCTCCCACGGTGGCGAGACGATCGACTACGCGATGCCAATCCTCCAGGCGCTGCCGGCAGTGCGCACGGAGCTTCCCGATATGCCGATCCTCGTCGACAGCGGTTTCCGGCGCGGCGCCGACGTGCTGAAGGCGCTCGCTTTGGGTGCCAGCGGAGTCGGCATCGCGACGCTTCTGCTGATCGCGTGCGCCGGGGGCGGCCGGGACGGGGTGCGGGCGATGATGGAGGCTCTCTACGAAGAGCTGGCCCGGACGATGTCGATCACGGGATGCAGGTCGGTCGATGCGATCGACAGGGCGATCGTGCATCGAGTCGAGCTCTCATGACCCGGCGCTTCGAGGGCAGCGTCGCGGTTGTCACCGGAGCCGGTCGCGGCATGGGCCGGGCCGTCGCGCTCCGCTTTGCGAGCGAGGGCGCGCACGTCGTGGTCGCCGAGCTCAACCCGGAGCACGGCGCGGAGGTTGCCGAGGAGATTCGGGGGGCCGGCGGGACGGCGACCTCTGTCGCCGTCGATGTCTCGCGAACAGACGATGTCGCCCGTCTGTTCGATGAGACGGTCCGCGTCTACGGTGTCGTCGACATCCTCATCAACAACGCCGGCATCGCGGTCGCGCGACCGATCCTCGACTACACCGAGGCCGACTGGGACCGGCAGATGGGCGTCAACGTAAAAGGCGTCTTCTTCTGCTCGCAGGCAGCGGCCAGGCTGATGATGCCTAAGCGCCGGGGCAAGATCGTCAACTTCGCTTCGACGTCGTCCTTTGTCTCCTCTTCCCACCCTGAGGTGGCGTACGACACGAGCAAAGGCGCGGTACGGCAGATGACAGTATCGATGGCCGCCGAGCTCGCGCCGCATGGGATCAACGTCAACGCGGTCGCTCCGGGCACGACCGCGACCGAGATGACGAAGACGTCGCTGGCCACGGAGGAGGGCATGGCGTGGCAGCTCGCGCGGATCCCGATGGGACGGGTCGGGCAGCCGGACGACATCGCATCGGTCGTTCTCTTCTTGAGCTCGGCCGAGGCCGGCTACATCACAGGACACACCCTGGTCGCTGACGGCGGGTGGCTTCTCTTCTAGCGTGGCCGCCGACGTCCCTTCCACGGCGGGCGCCCTTCTCGAGCTGAACGAAGTCCACAAATCGTTCGGACATGTCGACGTGATCAAGGGCATCACCGTCCGGGTGCGCAAAGGCGAACACGTCGTGATCTTCGGCCCGAGCGGAGGCGGCAAGAGCACGTTGCTGCGGATGATGAACCTGCTCGAGGTGCCCGACTCGGGAACTCTGACGTTCGAGGATCGCCGTTATTTTCCGTACACGGACAACGTCGTCAACCGCGCTCGCCGCCTGCAGGAGCTGCGCAGCCGGATCGGCATGGTATTTCAGCGGTTCAACCTCTACCCTCACCTCGACGCCCTTCACAACGTCACCCTCGCCCTGACCGATGTCAAGAAGATGTCGCGGCGGTCTGCGCGAACGAAGGCAGAGGCAAGCCTCGCCGAGGTGGGCCTCAAGGACCGGATGGATCATTACCCCGCTCAGCTGTCGGGCGGGCAGCAGCAGCGTGTCGCGATCGCGCGGGCGCTCGCCATGGATCCCAAGCTGATGCTGTTCGACGAGCCGACATCGGCGCTCGACCCCGAGCTGATCGGCGAGGTGCTCGGGGTGATGGAGCGGCTGGCGCGCGAGGGTATGACCATGGTGGTCGTGACGCACGAGATGGGGTTCGCGCGACGCGTGGGTGACCAGCTGCTTTTTGTCTCCGGCGGGACGATCGTGGAGTCGGGGGGCCGGGACATCTTGAGCAGCCCCCAGCATGAGAGGACGAAGGCCTTCCTCGAAGCGGTACTCTAGAACGAACGCTCGTTAGATTCAGGCTTGACAACCCGTGGGGTTTGAACGAACCTTCCGGCCATGAGTTGGAACCCCACCAACTACCAGTTTGCGTGGAATGTCGTCTACGAGTACCGATTCTGGTTGCTGGAAGGGACGCTCCTAACCCTGAAGATCGCCGCCATCTCGATGGCACTGGCCATGGTGTTTGCACTCCCGCTTTCGCTGCTGCGCATGTCCCGGGTGTGGATCCTGAGCGGGATCGCAATGGTTTACATCGCGGTCCTTCGCGCCATCCCGCTGCTGGTCTTCATCCTGTGGATGTACTTCGGCGTGACCCTGGTCACCGGACTCCAGGTCGACGCGTTCGGCGCCGGCGTGATCTGTCTTACGCTGCAGTACTCCGCGTGGCTCGCGGAGATCTACAGGGCAGGGCTCCAGGCAATCGACAAAGGTCAGCGCGAGGCGGCGCTTTCCACAGGGCTCAGCCGCTCACGCGCGTTCGCCAAGGTGATCTGGCCGCAGGCGTGGCGGATCATCATCCCTCCGCTTGCGAGCAACTTCATCGGCATCATCAAAGACTCCTCGCTGGTCGGCGTCATCGGCCTGAACGAGCTCATGCGCCAGGCTCAGATCGCGGATTCATTGTCGTTTCGGCCGTTCGAGCTGTTCACCGCGGCGATGCTCATCTACATCGCACTGGCGCTGATCATCTCGCCCCTGGCAAGCGCCGTCGAACGGCGAGCCGCTCGCAGCTTGAGCCTGCAGACCCGGCGCGCGACCCGCAATACAAGGTCTCTTGGAGCCGCAGCCTGAACCAGAGTTTTCGGAGGTAGAAAGATGACGGAAGAGTTGGAAACGCAGATCGAGGTGGCGCCCGACCATGAGTCGAAGCGCTCGACCCTTACGAGGCGATCGGTCCTCGGCGGCGCCGCGCTGGCGCTGACCGGTGCCGCGCTCGCCGCTTGCAGCACGAATAGCAGCGCCGATCAGACGGGAACGGGCGCCACCACAACCTCGCTTCTGAAGAAGGTCCAGGACCGCGGCCAGCTCAACGTGACCACATCCCTGCTCTATCCGCCGGAGTTCTTCAAGGACAGCAGCGGCAAGCCCGCCGGATACGACATCGACGTCTTGAACATGGTGGCCAAGGACCTGAACGTCAAGCTCAACATCATCGACGTCCCGGACAACGCTGCCAACATCGCCAACGTGCAGTCCGGGAAGGCCGATCTCGTTAGCGCCGGCCTCGTCAACACGCCGAAGCGTGCGCTCGTGATGAACTTCACCAAGGGTTACGTGCCTTACACGCAGATTCTCATGGTCACAGTTAACGGTGGGATCAATTCAGTGGCCGACTTGAACAAGCCAGGCAAGAAGATCACCGCGCTCCAGGCGTCGACGGCGTTCTTTCGCGCTCAGCTGCTGTTCCCCAAAGCGACCGTGACGCCGTTGGCCCAGGACCAGGCGCTGCTCTCGGTAGCGACCGGCAAGGCGGACGCATGTCTCGTCGAGGACTACCTGGCGAAACCCTTCATTGCGCAGCACTCCAACGTCAAGCTGATGAACAACGGCCAGGGAGTGGCGACCGAGTTTGGGTGCTGGGGAGTGATCGCCGGCGACTACCTGTGGTGGCGCTGGCTGGACAACTGGATCTCGTACAACATCGACAACGCCCAGCTACCTGGCATGTACACGAACACCTTCGGCCTGGCCTGGGTCCACCCCTCGTAAGAGCGCGCACGATCAAGAAGTCTTGTGGGAGGGCCGGCCGGCGCCGGCCCTCTTCGTCTACGCGGCGATGAACGCTCCGTCCTTTACCGATCTCCTGCTCGACGCCGGCGATTCGACCGCCACGATCACCGTCAACCGCCCCGATCAGCGGAATGCACTGTCGCTGGGGACCATGTCCGAGCTGCGGTCAGCGTTCGCGTGGTGCAAGGAACGATCCGATGTGCATGTCGTCGTTCTTACAGGCGCGGGCGATCGCGTTTTCTGCGCGGGCGCGGACCTCGGAGGATTCGGGGGCGCCTCCACACTCGAGCTGCACGACGGACGCCATGCGCTGGTTGACCTTTTCGTCGACATGTCGGAGCTTGGCAAGCCCATCGTGGGACGGATCAATGGTCACGCCCTCGCGGGCGGATTTGGCCTGGCCTGCGCGTGCGATCTGCTGGTGGCCGTCGATTCTGCGACGTTCGGGACACCCGAGATCAACGTTGGGGTGTGGCCCATGATGATCCAGGCGATCCTGACCCGGAAGTTGCCGCGCAACGTCGTCCTGGAGATGGTCATGCTGGGCGAACGCTGGACCGCGCAGCAGCTTCAGCAACACGGACTCGTCAATCGGGTGGTCGCGCAGCAGCAGCTGGACGAGGCGACCGCCTTGCTAATCAGCAAGCTTGGCGAGAAATCGAGCGCGATCATGCGGCTGGGACGCGATTCGTTCTATCGCCAGCAGGACATGGATTACAAGGCGGCGCTCGAATACCTGCACAGCCAGGTGACACTCGTCACTCTGACCGAAGACTCTGCCGAGGGCCGGAAGGCTTTCTTTGAAAAACGCACGCCAAGATTTACGGGACGGTGAGGTGATATGGCCACTGAAGTGAAAGCCGAGCTGACCGGGATGGTGTGGAAGGTACTCGTTATGCCTGGGGACGCAGTCGAGGAGGAAGCAACCCTGATGATCCTCGAGTCGATGAAGATGGAGATCCCGGTCGATGCGCCCCGGGCCGGCCAGGTCCAGGAGGTCAAGGTGAAGGAAGGCGATGCCGTCGCCGAGAATCAGGTCCTCGTAGTGCTCGCGTGAGGAGGGTCGGATGGCTCGCTTGCGACTCCTGATCGCGTGATCGCCGTCCCGGCGCCGCCATAAGCCTTACTCGTGGGGACGCCAGTCAGCGTCCAGCCCTTGCTTGGAAGGCATCGCTGCCCAGGCAGCCGCGCCGTTGATATCAAGTCCAGCTGCGGCCACCAGGGCGGCAGGATCTTTTCCAGATTAGCTCCGGGACAGGTGTTCCGGGACAGGGATTCGGACCCTGAACCTTGCGGTTAACAGATCGCCGCTGCCCGTTCAACAATTGCGACTTGAATTCAGCGGGTGCCGTTGAGTGCCGCCGAATATCACCACTTGTCACCGGCGTTGCTGCAATGGGTCGGCGATTGTCAAGAGGGCGCGCGGGGACGGATGGCAACACTAATAGAGGTATGGAGCCCGGGAGAGGAGAGACGGCGCGGCGGGTCGAGTGACGCGAACGCCTTGGTCAAGCTGCAATTCGAGGACTGTCTACCTCATGACCACCATTGCGTCGCGTTTCTCGGTTGCCATGCCGCCTCGCCCACCACGAGCAGATGTGCACGTCAATGAATCGTCAGCTGCTCAAGGTCGCGATCTCCCAGCAGTAGGCGGCCAGTTCCCGACCGACGGCGACAGCCACCACCGTGCGTCTCTTTCGACGCTCATCGTGGAGGCGCTGCCAACGTTTATAGAGTCGACGCTGGGCGCGCCACGCGATGTCGATGACACGCTGGTCCTGGCCTCGCTGCCGCTGGGAGATGTGATGCGACGTCCGGGGTACGTGACGATATTGCCAAGCCGCTTCGACGAGCAGCCGTCGAGCGTGCTTGGAGCCGGCTTTGGTGATTCCACCCTGACGACGCTTTTCGCCTGAGGAATGCTCGCTCGGCACCAGGCCGAGGTAGCTGCTCAGAAAGCGTGGGTGTTGGAAGCGGCGGAAGTCGCCCATCTCGGCGACCAGGCCGACGCGGATAGGGTATCGATGCCGCGCAAGCACCTGAGCCGGGCGATGGTGAGCGCCCAGGGCGAGGTCTCGGCGATCTTCGGCCAGGGCCCGCTCCAGCTGCTCTCGCCTGGCGACCAGAATGTCGTGGGCATGCATGGCGTCTTCGAAGACCAGCTCTGAAGCACGGTCCTCGAAGCGGAGGCTCTGCAGCCATTTGCGATGCAGGACGCCCCAGGTCTCAGTGTGCTTGGGGGCATAGATCTCGCGCCGAAGCAGGAATTTGCCGATTCGGTTGCGAATCCGGGTCAGGTCGACTCGGAGGTCCTCTCGGCTGCGGACCAGATCGCGCAGCTGCTCCTCCTCGGGCTCCGGGACGCGGACCAGGCGAAGCTCGCCGGCGCTGAGCAGACGGGCCAGCCGGACCGCATCACGCTTGTCGACTTTGATGTGGTCCGGTGGCGTTCTTCACGATGTGGCCGGGCGCGCAGATCACGACGTCGAGACCTCGCTCACGAGCTCTTCGGACCAATCCATAGCCAGTCGGCCCCGCCCTCGTACACGGCTCGGAACGGCGGCTCGAGGGTGGACAGCCACTCCACCACTTCGTCAGGTCGGCCTGCAATCCTCTGCGCGGTGATTTCTCCAGTCGCCTGGTCCAACACCACTGCCACCGACTCCTTGGCGTGAACGTCGACTCCCACCCATCGCATACTCTCCATGGCCGGCGCCTCCTCATCCATAGATGCGGTTATCGGCCGAAGGTGCCTCCTTCGACCGACACCAGTCCGCGCCAGACTATGCGCGAGGCGCCGGTCTACGGGCTAAGTCAGCCTGCGGCCCGGCCCATATGGTCTGTACGCCGCAGCTGCCGCCGGGACCGTGACTGCCGCACCGGGTGCACTCGACGCGCGCCGGCCAGCGATCTACCAGATCCCCAGCTGGATCATTCGTGGTCAACCAGCCTGGCGATCGCGACGCACGCGGAAGGTCGCGATCGCGGCCTGCCGGTAGCGCTCCGCCATATCGAAGTACCGCGCCGCATCATCGGCGAGGTCACTGTCGTGCTCTATGTGCCGCCGGCTAAGCGCCTGTACGGCGAACTTCACACCTCGCATGTATGGCTCCAGCTGCTCCAACGGCAGGGGCTTATCTCCACGCGCCATTGTCAATTACCTCCGCGAATGGATGCGAACAGGTCGTCGTCTGTCGGCCGGTCCGCGTAGTCACGACCGACGTAACTCCACGCGACCGTGCCATCTTTTCTGATGGCGAGGATCGAGGGGCTCGCGACACCGCCGTCGTTCTCGTTCCAGACGCCGTATCTCTTGATCACGTCGCCTTCAACGTCGCTCAGCAAAGGGAAGGGCAGCAGGAGCTTGTCGACCATCGCCCGGTTGTTCTCGACCGGATCGACTGAGATTCCGACGACATTGACTCGCTCATGGGTGAAGCGTTCCCAGCTCCTTGCGTACGAGGCAAACTGCCCGTTGCAGTAAGGTCACCAGTCGCCCCGGTAAAAAACGACAACGAGCGGTCCCGCGCCGAGGTGCTCGCTCAGGCGCCAGGGATGGCCTTCATGGTCTGGTAGCTCGAAGTCGATGGCGCGCTCCATCGCCTATCAGATCAGTGTGCCGATTTCTCGACTCCGCCGTTGCCACCCCGGGCCGGGGAACTGGTAGACCGGGCCATAGGTAAACCTCAGGTCTCCCTCTTGACGCGCTGGGTCATCGAGGCCCCTCGATGTACGTAGGCGGGGCGCATAGCCTTCAAAAGAGCCTCAGTCAGGCATCGGTCGCAAGTCGATCGCAGCAGGCGCAGACCTCGATAACTCGGTCGCAGTTCGTGCACTTCAGCACAGGCGCTTAGCGCTCACCGGCTCACGTCTCCTTTGCGAAGCAGGCCGACGAGTCGACCGTCTGAGGTCGTGATGACCACATTCTCGAGCTCGTGGTCGCGGATGTAAGTGGCCATCTCGTCCGCCAACACGTAGGGACGAAAGGTGCTCGGCCCAGGTTGCATCGCTTGCGAGACTTGCTGATCAGCTTCCAGATCGAGCTCCTTGGCGCGCAGGAGGCCAAACACTACCCGTTCCGAGTTGATGACGACCGCCGCATCCCAGCCCTGCTCCTTCGTCCGGTCTCTGACATCCTCGAGTCGCTCGTCGAGCCGGCAGGTCGGGACATCCGTATGCGCCAGATCGCGGGCCAGCGGCCGTTTGGCGTTGGTGCCCTCGGTCGGCAAGCCACCGGCCATCCAGTCGAGCTTGCCGCCGCCGTACTCGTAATCCTCTCCGAACCCGAGACTCTCGAGCCGCCACGCGGCTCTGGGGGACATGTCTCAAGCGGTGTCCCAGCAGTAGACGATCACAGGGCGGTTCCTGTCCAGCCTTGTCGATGCCTCGTCGCCGAGATGCCGCAGCGGGATGCTGATCGCTCCCGGCAGATGGTCCTCCACATACTCCTCCTCCGGCAGCACCTCGACGAGCTGGGCCCCGGCCTCGACCATGCGCCGTAGCTTGTCGCGATCGACCTTCCCGGGCATCTAGCCTTGCGTCTCGACCACGTCGGCCCAATCCCGGGTTCCAACCTTGAACGCCGCCGTCCGGATCAGCACCTCGGAGTCGCCGGCTGTCACACCCAGTCGGGACCGATGCGTGTGCAGGTCGCCAGGCGCTCGGCAATCGGCTCGAGGACGGAATCCGCCTGCTCTGCGATCCGGTCGAGGCCGCGCAAGGCAAGGCTGTAGACGATCTCCTTGCCGCGGCGCTCGACGCGAACAAAGCCGCAGTGGCGCAGACACGCCAGGTGAGTGCTGACGCGTGGCTGCGGCTGCCCGACCGCGGCTACCAGCTGGCCGACTGATAGCTCACCTTCCTCGAGCAGCTCGAGGATATGGAGCCGAGTTGGGTCACCGAGGACACGAAAGAAGCGCGCTGCCACGGCGCGGTCGGGTGGCGCCAGAACGCCGGACGACATATCTGGAAAGCAGGATATCATGTTCCTTGTGAAAGTGACGCTGCAGTATTTCGACGCGTGTCCCCATTGGAAGCTGGCTGACGAGCGGCTGGCCAGGGTTCTTGGCGGCCTGTCACGCGGCAAGGTGACGCTCGAGTACCAGCGCATTGACTCACCCGAGATGGCGGAGCGAATCGGCTTCCATGGCTCACCCACGATCCTCGTCGATGGTCGCGATCCGTTTGCCAGCGGTGCCGAGCCGGTCGGCATGACCTGTCGGGTATTCCGGACCGAGGAGGGAGCTCAGGGCGCCCCGACGGAGGCTCAGCTCCACAGCCTTCTTAGGACCTAAGCCGCGGCGCGTCGCAACGTCGGAGCAACGATCGTGGGCCGCAGCAGCGCAAATGCCACCAGCCCGAACGTGATCGCGTACAGGACGTGGCCGATGATGAACGCGCCCCGAGGCGTCATGTCCGGGATTACGGGGTTCGCGCCGATCGGCGGGGGCAGGATCACGTACATCATCAGCGCATAGAGGATCAGTCCCCCGATCACGGAGGCTCCCACATAACCGACGCGCGTCGTCAGGAGCGGCAGCCGAAGCGCACGGATCGCGAAGTAGATGACTAGAGCGAACGCGATACCGACGACGATCGCGAATGACATGTGCACGAGGGAGCCGACCGCCAGATGCGATGGTTGAACAGACTCGTCCATCGACATCCCGGGGTGCATCATCATGTCGTGCATCATCATCTGGGCCTCAGAGCGATAGATGAATGAGGCCATACACACGTTGAGCGGCGTCCAGAACCCGTTGTGGGTGGCGGCTGAGTAGACCATCATCCACATCGCCATCACGACTCCCCCTGCGGCGCCGCTGGCCGCCGCGAGGCCTACGAACCGACCGTTGATACCCCGGCTGGCTTCCATGCGAACCTCCTGAGCTGCAGGTGTCGATCCGTGGGCAGAGAACCCCCCTCTCAACGCACAACACCGCAGCCAGCAGGTAATTCCCAGAATCAACGGCGGCTCGCCAGGCGCGAGCTTCAGTCGTAAAGCAGCGCCCCCCACTGCTCGCCTTCAAGGTCGAGGTCGAGATGCTTCAACAGCCCGAATCCGCGGACCGTCAGGCCAAGGCGATGACGCAGCTTCGCGATGACGGGTGGGTGTCCAACCATTCCCACGCCCTGGCGTCCGGTTCCAGCTGGAACGGACCTCGATCAGGCATTCCCGATCCTCTCGCTGACGCGTCGGACCGCATCGGCCACGGCCGCGGGAGCATCCTCCTGGATGTAGTGGTTAGCCTGCTCGACCCTGGTCAGGTGCGCGGAGGGAAAGTCGCGCTGCCAGCGCTCCAGAACCGCAGCGTTCCCAAACGCCGGGTCTTTCATGGCCCAGACCAGCTCGACCGGCTTGTCTACCAGCGTCTTCGGAGCCTCGTTGGCGAGGCGCGCGAGCATCGGTCGAGCGCGCCTGATCTGGCGTGGGAACTCGGCTACACCGCAGCGCGCCTCAGGCGTGGGCTGAGCGTCCTGGTAGGTCTTGAAGACCGCCGGTTCCATTGGCGTCGCCACCGATCGGGGCATGATGAAGTTCACGAACGAGTTGCGCTGCAGGATGAGCCACTGCGCGGGCGGAGTCGACATCACCACGCTGAATGTCGACAGGGATCCCTGCGCCGGCCAGTACCAGGTGTTGGCGAATACCATTCCCGCGACGCGATCGGCGCGCTCGAGTGCGACGGTCATGCCGATGGGGCCGCCCCAGTCTTGACCGACGACGATGAATCCGTTCAGGCTGAGGTGATCGACGAGCTTGCCGATCACGTGGGCATGTTCGGCCGCCGAGTAGCCATAGCCTGAGGGCCGCTCGGACAACCCAAACCCCGGGTAGTCGACTGCGACGCAGCGAAACTGGCCGCCGAGATCTTTGATCACCTTGCGGTACAGAAAGCTCCAGGTCGGATTGCCGTGAAACATGACCACGGCACGGCCCCTGCCTTCATCGATGTAGTGAACACGTGGCCCCGCACCGTCAAACCATCGCGACTCAAAGGGGAACAGGGTTCTGTCGGGGGTGAAATCAACCATGTGCGGACTCGATCGCGGCCGCTGCCTGCCACATCGTGTCGGTGGAAGAACCTGTGACCACCGCCGTCCCCACTTGGGCGTGCACGATCAGGAGCCTGTGACCCGAACGATCTGTCTCTTCGATCCCAGAACCAGACGGAACCTGACCTTCCAACCAGCCCACGGTCACCCTTTCGCCTGACGACGCCGCGTAGGTCACCGTAACGATGTCTGTCGATCCCACGCGGTCCATTCTCGCGCCCACCACCTGCAGCCCATCGAGCTCGGTCGCGGGAAGGTATCGCCCGGACGCCTGCATGCACCATTGGGCCACGACCGTGGCGTCGCCAGACTGGACCTGCAGCGGCTGCGAGGCGGCGCTCACCGCGGCCTGGACCGGGTCGGGACGCGACAGCGCAACCCATGTAACTCCTGCCGCGCCGACGAGAGCCAAGGCCACGACCGCCGCGATCACTCGTAGGCGCGCGGGCGCCCGGTCTATGCGCGGCCGCCTGGGGGCGGCGTCGTGTGGCTCATTCGCAGCCTGTCGAAGCTTCGATGAGAGAAGGTGATGGGCTCGGATCTCACGCCCGCAATCGGGGCACGTGCTCACGTGGTCGAGGGTCGCCGCCGGAACGAGTGCCGTCTCCCCGTCGGCGATCGCGGCCAGAAAGGCGCGGTGCGGCGCGCAGGCTTCCACCTAGCTGCCTCCCGCCAGTCTGGCGATCAGCATGCGGCGCGCCCGGTA
>WNGN01002736.1_pt1 | contig 12267 bp, 15 predicted proteins | sample 5400561 | NCBI WGS metagenome assembly WNGN01 (sample SAMN13153379, study PRJNA577476) | soil metagenome | isolation source: 115 cm soil or saprolite under Garry oak tree replicate 2 | place: USA:California | collected 2016-06-15
TTCCTTTCTTTTTTGCGTCTGCGAGGACATCCATCACGCCACGGAAGCGTGTCGTCCAGTCACCTTCCGTCACGCAGTGCATGAGACAGATGTCGATGTAATCGGTCTTGAGCTCACGGCGGAAGCGATCGAGGTCGGCGCGTGCACTCTGTGGGTTGCGCGCCCAAGTCTTGGTCATAACGGTGACCTTGTCACGCGGGACATGGCTGAGTGCCTCGGCGACATGGGGATGACTACCGTAGGAATCTGCCGTATCGAAGAAGCGCAGGCCATGATCGTAGCCGTTGAGCAGGAGATCGGACAGACCTTGGACGCCGAGCGAGCTTTGGTGTGAGGTGTGCCCGAATCCCACCGTACCAGTACCCATCGCGAGGCGGCTCGTCTTGATACCAGTTCTCCCGAGTGTGACGGTATCGCTGACGTTAAATTTAAAGGGTTGTGAGCTGAGCCATGCTGCTCCGAGTCCATAAGCAGAGCCGACGATGAAATCCCGGCGCTTCATGAAATTGCCTCCGGAAACAGTTTAGACCTTGGAATCTTCGCGCTTACAAGTTGGTTCTGAGCGTAAAGGCGTGATTGCGTCAACTATGCCTTTGCGTCTTTACCGGTTACTTCTGCTTTGCTCGTGATACGGGAGGAATCTCCCAAACGGTGTCGCTAACCTTCCCAGAAGCCGAACACTGAAGTGTTACGGGAGATTTGCGCTTCCGACCGGATTTTGTCCGAATTTCAGACAATTTGCGTCGCAGTCACAAAACGTAACACAATCAGTCACGGAGTATGACGGCACCTCAGTGGTTAATAGCGGCAAGCCCGAAGCAAGGCTATAAGAATTAGAAAAAGGCCTAATCGTAATTGAGTGGGCATTCGAGGACGCCGTATGCAGTCGCCTCTGCCCGGGAACGAAGCCGGGAGGTCGCGAGTTCTCTGGAATTATCGGATACTGGATACTCCTCCGGAGGAGCGTTTCGACGATCTTGTTCGCGTTGCCACCTATATCTGTGGCACACCCATCGGGTTAGTTGGCCTCATCGACGCTGGCAGAGAATGGTTCAAGTCGAGAGTCGGGTGGGACTTGAGCGAGATCCCGAGGGAAATCTCCTTCGGTACCCACACCATCACGCAACCCGATGTACTTATCGTTTCTGACACCCTGAAAGACGAACGTTTCGTCAGGAATCAGCTGGCCACGCAGGCGGGGGTCCGTTTCTACGCCGGGGCCCCCTTGCTGACGCCCGAGGGATACGCGCTGGGAACGCTGTCAGTGATGGATTATGTTCCGCGGGCCCTGACCGGAGTGCAGACGCGCATCCTGTGGGCCCTGGCGCGGCAGGTGATGGCGCATCTGGAAGACCGGCGCGATTTGGGATCGAATCCCGAAAGGGATTCGTATGAGCGCTACCGGCGGTTCTTCGAATCAAGCGTGGTGGGATTTTACCGTACTACCCTGGACGGTCAATTGCTCGACTGCAATCCGGCGTTTGTGCGGATCATGGGTTATGTGTCGCGGGAGGAGCTACTAGCCTGCCATGCCTTGGAGTTCTACTTTTCCCCCAGCGAACGGCAGGAGTTTCTGGAACAATGCCTGACTCTCGGCTCCCTGACCAATTTCGCTTCGCGGTTGCGTCGCAAGGACGGCAGTTCGGTGTGGGTGCTGGAGAACGTCGAGACAGTGCCGGGGCGGGGCGGGACACCGGCCATGATCGAAGGCACACTGGTAGACATCTCGCAGCAGAAGTCCGCTGAGACGGCACACAATAAAGCGCAACAGGCGCTGGAAGACTCCGAGACTCGCTACCGGCGGCTCTTTGAAACCGCCAAAGATGGAATATTGATTCTCGATTTCAAGACTGGGCAGATCGCCGACGTGAACCCATTTTTGATTGAGATGTTGGGCTATACGCACAGTGAGTTCGTGGGCAAGAAACTCTGGGAAATCGGCCCGTTTAAGGATATTCCCGCCTCCCGGTCCGCTTTTAGTGCGCTCCAAACGAAGGGGGTTATCCGCTACGAGGATTTGCCGCTTGAAACCAAAGACGGTCGGCGAATTAACGTGGAGTTTGTAAGCAACGTCTACCCGGTTGATGGAACCCAGGTGGTTCAGTGCAATGTCCGTGACATCACCGAGCGCGTACAGGCCGAAGCAGCACTGAAGATATCGGAAACTCACCACCGGTCGGTCTTCGAAGGCGCGGTCCACGGCATCTACCGAGGCACTCTGGACGGTCGCTTCCTGGATGTGAATCCTGCCCTGGTGGCCATGCTGGGTTACAGCTCAACGGAAGAGGTTCTGAAACTGAGCGTGTCCCAGGATGTTTTCGCCGAACCCGAAGAAGGACTGCGTCTGTTGCACAAGTGGCAGGTGACCGCGGAGATTGAAGAAGAAGTGCAGTGGAAGCGGCGGGATCAGCGTCTGATCACGGTACGGCTGAGCGGCCGGGTTTTAGGCAGCGAGCACCAGAGGCCTGCTGGGCTCGAGGTGATCGCCGAAGACGTCACCGAACGGCGGGCTCTGGAAGAGCAGTTGCGCCAGGCGCAGAAGATCGAAGCGGTGGGGCAATTGGCTGGCGGGATGGCCCACGAGTTCAACAATTATCTTGGAATCGTCCTGGGATACAGCGAATTGTTGTTGGAAGAAGCCGGCACAACTGAAGGGCTGCGCCGGAACGTGGCTGAGATCAAGGCGGCTACTCAGAGGACCGCTTCACTGACGCGACAACTGCTGGCCCTCAGCCGGCGGCAGGTGCTCGAGCCAAAAGTTCTAGACGTCAATGCCGTGGTGTGGGAGACACACAAGCTACTGCGCCGCCTCATCCCCGGGAACATCGACCTGGTTCCGGTTCTGGAGCCGAACCTGCAACAGGTCAAAGTAGACCCTGCACAGATCCAGCAAATCCTCATCAACCTGGTGGTGAACGCTCGCGACGCCATGCCGCAGGGCGGGAAAGTGGTGATTGAAACGGCCAACGTGGAACTGGATGAGGAATACGCCGGTCGCCACATCGAGGTGCGGCCCGGACGCTACGTGATGCTGGCGGTGAGCGACAACGGCTCTGGCATAGATGAACAAACCCAGGCCCGAATCTTCGAGCCTTTCTTTACCACCAAACAGAAGGGCAAAGGGACGGGACTGGGGCTGTCGACGGTTTACGGCATCGTACGGCAGAGCGGGGGGCACATCACCGTTGAGAGCGCCTTGCGAGAGGGCAGCAGGTTCCGCATTTACCTGCCTCCGACGGCAGTGACCGAACTGAAGGTAGAAGATGAGACGCCACCGTTGGAAACCGAGATCCTCTCCGGCACCGAAACGGTGCTCGTAGTCGAGGACGAACCAGCCTTGCGCAGATTGATTTCCGTGTCTTTGGAGAAACGCGGCTACACCGTACTTGCGGCGGAGGACGGCACTGAGGCGATCCGGATTTTGGAGAACAATCCCGGCGAGATTGACCTTGTGGTCAGCGATATCATGATGCCTAAGCTGAATGGACTGGAGTTGAGGAAAAAAGCAACTTTGCTGCGGCCAGATATGCGGTTCTTGTTCATCTCTGGCTACGCGGAAGACACAATCGGCCGGACAGCGCACCTCCCGCAGGACGCCGGCTACCTGGAAAAGCCATTTCTTCCGATTGAATTGGCGCGCAAGGTCCGCGCACTGTTGAACGAGACTGACGTGGAAAGAGGTAGTACCGGCAAGACCGCATAGAGAACTCGGCTCTTGCATGATCGAGTACACCATGGGAGTCCTCTTGCGAAATCCCCATGTCACAAATGGTGCACTGCGTTCGTGTTTACCTATTCGCTATGGACAGGCTGTGTGTTGGAAAGATGAGACTCGGTGGTGCTCTCCTTAAGCGGCGTGCCGCTTTGACTGTTTCGAAAATCAAGCCTAATTATTTCCGCGCGTCGAGCTTGGTAGTCTGGACCGGAAAGGCGAGTGTTCCTGAAATCATATCTCCACTCGAACCGCGAGCGGCAACATGCAATGAATAGTTCACGGTCTCTCCGGAAACTAGCTCTCCTCGTGCTCCTGGCTGTCATCTACTTGATTGCAGGTAAGCTAGGACTGCGACTGGCGTTTGTGAATCCGAGCGCAACCGCCGTGTGGCCTCCCGCTGGAATTGCACTTGCGGCCTTACTGGTTCTGGGGTATCAGGTTTGGCCCGGCGTCTTCTTTGGCGCATTCTTGGTAAACATCACAACTGCGGGCTCGGTGGCAACCTCCGTCGGTATCGCTATGGGAAATACTCTCGAAGCGCTGGCAGGTTGCTACCTGGTGAATCGGTTTGCCCACGGCCACAAAGCTTTCAGTCGGGCGCAGGATATCTTCAGGTTCGCGGCTCTCGCAGGTCTTGTGAGTACAGCGATCAGTGCCACGCTCGGCGTCACCAGCCTTTGTCTCGGCGGTTTGGCAAGGTGGTCCGAGTATGGGCCGATCTGGTCGACTTGGTGGCTAGGCGATGCGGGAGGCGCCCTTGTCATCACTCCATTACTTGTTCTCTGGCTCCGGGATCCACGTTTTCGATGGAACCGAGCGCAGCTTGCAGAGGCTGTCATTTTGCTCACGAGCATATTCCTCATCGGCCAGAACGTGTTCGGTGGGTTCTTTCCGTCTAGCATCAGGAACTATCCCTTGGAGTTTCTCTGCATCCCCTTCCTGATCTGGGCGGCATTCAGGTTTAGCCCACGCGAGACAGCGACGGCCGTCTTCGTGATTGCTGGAATTGCAATCTCGGGCACACTCGCCGGATTCGGTCCGTTTGTAAGGGGTACCAAGAATGAGTCTCTTGTACTATTACAGGTGTATGTGAGCGTCTCGGCGGTGATAGGTCTAGCCCTAGCGGCTCTCGTTTCAGAACGCAAGGAAATTGAGGAAAAGCTCCAGCAACTAGCCGCAACCGACCCGGTCACGAGCCTAGCTAATTACCGCCGTTTCATGGAAGTTCTGACGGAAGAGATTAAGCGGTCGCAGCGAACCGGGAGCCCGTTTGCTGTCTTGCTGCTCGACCTGGATGGCATGAAGCAGATTAACGACCGTCACGGGCACTTGGTAGGCAACCGGGCGCTGAGCCGCCTAAGTGCGGTTCTGCAGAGTTGCGGCCGGAACATTGATACAGCGGCGCGGTTCGGTGGAGATGAGTTTTCCATGCTTTTGCTCGACACGGATGGAACGGCAGCCAGACAAGTGGCCAGGCGCGTCTCGGAGCGACTGGCCGCGGACCAGGAAGAACCGCCGCTTGCAGTGGGCATTGGAATCAGCGCCTATCCGAGCGATGGCGAGACGATTGAGAGTCTATTGGAAGCGGCCGATCGCGATCTCTACCAGATGAAGCGCAGCGGCCGGTGGAGCCGTGACAGAGGAATCGTTGTAGTAAGGCAGAACTCCCAGCCAATTCCATAGCCCCCCGACCTCCTCCGGGCAGGTCACATTGACCGAGGAAACAGGAAGGATGACCGCAGCTTTCTTCAGCAACCTTGGTCCGGCACACAGACCGCAGACTCGCCCAGCACTTGCGGGGCTGCCCCTCCATTCCTGCAGTCGTGTCACGACCCTCGGATCCCGACGATTCTGGACGAGTGGTCGCTAGCCTTGATCGGAAACGCCTCGGCACAAAACTTCCCATGAAGACTGAGCTGGATCCGAGGCGTTTTCGATAAGGAGGCAAGGAGGAAGCCGCTGGCGTTTGCGGCGGACGCGGTTAGCTATGGGATTTGAATAGCTTTTTTCTTGACAATGGGAGACTCAAGGTCGGTCTTTCTGATCCTGACGGTCTACGACTGCCACGGCAGCCAATCATACGACGCTTCGAGTTGAGGAACAAGACTTATTCGAGAACCAACTTGGAGTCAGCTACACGCGTAGCGTCCGCCGCACCAGCGGCTTAGTCCTTGTCCGCAATCCGGAAGCTATCTCAGCGTCCCGTCGTCACTAATGGCCATCGGATTGGATATTCGCCGTCCTGCAAAGGAAGATTTTATGAGTTTTTCTGTGCTTCACGAAATCGGCTCTGAGGTCATCCCAGGCCAGCTTCCCGTCACACCGGCGTCACAAGCTGAGGCGGGAGCTTAACCGAGATAGGCGAGACCCTTCAGGGACGCGGGTTTCGACAACCTCGTACGTCGCACCGGCGGCGGATTAAAAAGGCACTGTCCCCGTAATCAGCTGATCAATTCGGGCAATAGTCGGACCTCAAATTGCGGGTCGAGTGCTTCCCCTGCTCCACCTGCTGCGAACCCATATACCAATGCTCAAAAACCTCTCTGTGAAGAGCACGTGCCTTGTTTTCTCGGGACCAAATATCTACGAAAAGCTGCTAATTTCATTGGATCAGCACCCAATGTTCTCACCCGAGCCACAGGTCACTGTGCTCACTGTGCCATCAGCGGCGCGACCGAGCGCTTTGTGAATGCTGCGCGAATCGGGCTTGTCGCAGCTCAAAATCCCGAAGCCCGTGTGCGACATGCAGAATCGGAACGTAGGCACGCTCTTGCGCGTTCTTCCTGGGACGCATCTAGCCAGCCAGCTTGGCTCACCAGCGAATTCTTTTCGCAACAGGTTCACCCGCTGCTCGCGAAGTTTTCGACATCTACTATTTGCCGTCGAATAGGAGTGTCCCGTTGGTATGCAAGCCGGGTTCGGCAGGGTTACAAGCCACACCCGAGGCATTGGCGAGCACTTTCAGAGCTGGTTGGGAAACGCGCTGATGACCAAATCCCGCAGACGAACGCTCCGGCGTAAGGGGAGTGATATCGTCTCAAAAGGACGCCAAGACTTGTTGAAGATCACGTCGGGAGACCTCAATACAATGGCAACTTGCTTCGAACCCTGATATCTAAAACGCGGTAAGCTGCCGGTTTGTGCTGCGCTGTCCTGAATTTCCACTATCTCTGAACAGTTCAGATACCACTCTCATTTAATATTTCGCTCAGCAAGCGATTAAGGTTCACAGAATGCCTAAATTCAACGAATCCGATGCTATGGGACGTGCAGGTGTTCACGAAGTGGCGCTTCTGATATCTGAGATGAAGTCGATTTTCCGTGAACAACAGGTGTCAGATACCGGCATAGACGGTCAAATTGAACCTTGCGATGAAAACGGTAATGCGTCCGGAAAAATAATCGGGTGTCAAGTGAAGTCAGGACCGAGCTATTTTCGAGAAGAGACCGATTCGGGTTTTATATATCGAGGAGATTCTGAGCATCTGGCTTACTGGTTGAGTCATTCATTGCCTGTAATTGTCATTCTCCGGAATGATGAAAGTGGAAACTGTTATTGGCAACTCATAAACGAAAAGACTGTCATTCGCACTGAAAAAGGCTGGAAGGTCGAGATCCCCAGAGCGCAGGTTTTGGGCGATGCTGCGAAACCCGCGTTGGAGCAAATTGCAGAGACCGGGTGGCTAGAACGGACAAGAACGTTTACGACTCCAAACAAGTTCTTTCGTCGGTTAGAAAAGAGCGCATTGTTTGACTACGAGCAAACGCTTTTTGGCCGCAGCAAGAACCTCTAGGGCTCGGGCATCAGCTTCAGACAACCTCTTCAACTCTGCGAGCCTTACAACAGCGCTGGGATCGAAGCTGCGACTCAGAGCGGCATCTATTCTCTGGATACCGATTGGACGACAGGAGAGCAAGACTTTTATCGTCTTTCCTTCTGCTTTCAAATCTTTGACAAGTTGCAGCAGCCCATCGATATCACGATGCCGATGGGCATCATCCACGACCAACAAACACTTGTGACCTGTCACCTCGTTTTCTGTCGTTGAACTGATAGGGACTGTTTCTTTCTTGAAAAGAACGGTCCAGTCTGCGACTTCCGATGACCAGTGTCGGATCAATTTGGATTTGCCAATACCACCTCTGCCGCTGAGAATCGCTACAGTTGCATCGGAATCATTAATGAATGCATGTAGCTCCTCTCTAGCATCCCGCACTCCGATGAAGGCGGTCCAGCAGTCCTAAATCAGAATTGACCAGAATTGGGCTGGAGATTCTGCCGGTCTGCACATATTGCCACCATGCCTGCAAACGCCCCAGGCCCTCTGCTATTGAGCACCACGCGCAATAAAAAGCCCGCAGATCCGTACGAGGTGGGGCTTGAGGACACTCGTGATCAATCGTATTGAAGTTGTTAGACCCGTAAACGTCAGAGGAACTACACGGTTGACGAGCGCCGCGATTGGTGAGGTTCTCAATCGTGTCTGCGACGTGATCATTTGGTTGATGAGCGCAAAGGCGATTTAACGCCAATCTGCCCAGAGCCGCTGCGCTACACTGTCATCCCCTCGGGGAAAAAACCGTGAAACGAAGACGAGAAGAAACGGTTATCCGCGTAGAGTGTGGGGTTTCTGCGCTCGTTCACGCAACTCCCGGCGCGACTACCTCTCGTTTTGCTGGCAGAAGCGCTAACAGGACAACTCCGATCACAAGGAATACGATCACATCAGTAAAGTTCCGGTGGACGCCGTGAATCCACGCTTCCACGGTTTGAATAGCCATCACCACGCCATGGGAGATGTTCCACCAAGCTGCTAGAGCAATCATCGAGCGATGCTCAGATGGTCTCCTTGCGGCCATGAGTAGAAAGGCCCCGACCGGAATAAAAAAGCTCAGAAACATCGGTTCGATCTCGTTCTTCCGCTCCAAAAGCCAGCTGGAATGCCGCAGATCCGTATATAGAAAATAAATTAGGGCCAGATTGAACAGCCCCACGATCACCAGGACGATCTGTGTTAGGCGTTCTCTTTTCACATTGACCTCATTTGAGCGAATTTTGTTGCGAGCGCGGCAGCGGCTCACGCAGAGGATTCACAAACTAGCACGCAGGACAGGAAAGCAAAAACAAAATCTGCAATGACGCTGCTGATCCATCGCGTGGAGATACTCAAACCACAGTCAACTGTCGTGAACAGGCGATTACGCTCATCGATCCTGCCGGTTCGCGGTCGGCACGGTGGCCTCCAAACGCATGGATCGTTTGGGTACATTTTTGAGCAATCCGGTAGTTAAGAAGAAGTGATCCCAGCTTCCGGTTGGCGGACGATCCGCTCCGAACTAACTGCGGCTTCAACCCCTGACCAAGTCCACGCCTGCCAGATGATGACCGAGGTGCATACAGTTTCGATCGTCGCGAAGAACAAGTACTCAGGAAGAGCGGGCGTCCGGGCACCGACAAGAGGCGGAACGAAGGTCAGGAAACCGTTTACAAGGGTCAAAATTGCACCCGCGATGATATTCGCCAGCCGGTTCGCTCTAAACGGAAGTAGTCGACACGCCACAATCATGGCGATGGGTATTTCCATCAAGACCGCTGAACCCAGCAGAGCCCATGGTGGGAGATGTGGGGCGTCGGCTAGATTTGGCGAGCCAACAATAGCAAACAGGGCAACAACGTCCGCATACAGGTAGTTCAATAACGCGAAGATCCACAATAGAGACAACCGCTCCTTTGTGTCATGCATGTCAACCTCCTACGGAACTGTATACGGTCCCGCGGCAGAATAAGTTTCAGATTTTTCGCAGAGTTCTCCAGTTCTCTCAAAGGGCGAGAGAGAAAACCCCTGGAGGACAGGTGGTCGTGCGAGTACGCGGGTCAACCGGCTCGTTGGGCAAACTGACATTGCAAAGAGATTGTGGCGTCAGTTGGCGCTATCAGGCGATTGAACTCAGCACCTCTGCGTTGCCATCGCTGCGGGTGTGACTTCAGGAAGTCGTTGGATGGGGCAATCAGCGAGACCGGGCAGAACCGCGGCTAGATAGTCGCGCACTAGGAATTTCAGTCTACGAAAGCTTTCAACCACCGAAAGAATCGCTGCGATCTTTGGTCCCGCCTGCGCGCTTCCTATATGGATCCAATTCCGACGACCAAGAGCTACGGGACGCATCGAGTTCTCCGCCAGGTTATTGCTCAACTCCAGTTCGGGATATTCCAGGAATCGTGTGAGTTTGTCCCACAGGATGAGCCTGTAGTTGCAGGCCTTGGCCAGCGCGCCCCCAGGCAGTGCCATCGAGCGTGCCGTTTCGATCTGTTTCCGAATCTCATCCAGTAGCGGTCGTGATTGTTGCTGACGCAGAGCATGGCGTGCCTCCACGTTCAATCCTTGGCAGCGGGCCTCCGCGTCAATGGCAAACAACTCATCGATCCGCGCTACGATCGCCCTCGCCACCGGATCTTGGGGATTTAGCTGCACTGCCTCGGAAAAATATCGTTCCGCATGCGACCAACAGCCAGCGTGAACCATTTTCGGCCCTCGGTAGATCCTCTGACTGACAGCAACGGTGACTAATGCATTGGTTCAGTCGTCAAAAACCAACTGTGGGCAGGAACTCGGCCTAACCCGGAAGCTAGCATCCCGCACTCCGATGAAGGCGGTCCAGCAGTCCTAAATCAGAATTGACCAGAATTGGGCTGGAGATTCTGCCGGTCTGCACATATTGCCACCATGCCTGCAAACGCCCCAGGCCCTCTGCCATTCTCCTAATCCTAATTGTTGTCCTCCGAAATGGATTTTTAGTTTTCCTATAGATCAAGTTGTCAGAGCCTCTGACCGTGAAGATGTAGATCGAGCACCAGGAGCGCCTAAACCCAAGCCGCCCTCCGGGCGGCTTTTCGATTCACGCATGCAGAATGCGCCACCACTGCAACACTTCCTTTCCTGTTCTTACGCGGGAATTGCCGCCCAAGCGCATGGCCTGGGAAAGCGAGTATTATCGAATGAGTATATTCACTGGCGCCGGTCTTCTGCTTTCCGCCTCTCCCACGGCGCAATAAAGTAGTCCCCTCCCAACTTTTCCCAGTCGGGATGGTCGTCTCCCGTACGGAGCACATACCAGGCTCGCCGAAAGTTTCTCCGGAGAAAATATGCGACTACGCATGCTGCTGCGACAATAATGATCGCTTTGAACATAAAGAAGGATTTGGCAACTAAAGGCAGTCGGAGCTCAATACGTCCCCGTCATCGTATATATCGTAGTGGTCGTAGATGTTCCCACTAGCTGCACGCTGATCGAGTATCCGTCGGCGGCATGTGGATTTACCTCGCCTCGGACGGGAGCCATCGGTCGGTGGCTGCGGGGCGATGGGAAAAAAAGACCGCCGCCAGCACAAGGCAGGGTAACGAGCAAAACCCCAGTGCCTTTGCGCGGGCAATTGCTCTTTCTTTTGCAGTTTTCTCCAAAGAGAATGACATGGACGCGAGTTATAAATAGAAAGCGGCTGTGCTTGATCCACATCGAGGTTCACCGTCTCAAAAATCCTCAATCATCCATGCGTTGCTGTTATACGAAGAGACCGTAAAAGCAATGCTCGTGCCGTCGGGCGACGCGAGTGGCGCGCCAACCGCCGCACTGGTCGTCCACAGTTGTGAGACTTGGCCATCGGATGAGATGTAGAGAATTGCGGCCTTTCGCACGGAGGAATCGGTGACGAACCACCCAGTGCCATCTGCGGACCAGCTTACGCCCGATAGCTGGGCGGATTGATCAACACAGACTGAATGCCCCGATCCAGTTTCCAAATCGACGAGCCGGATACAGTCTTGATGGTTCCCGAGATCGACAACTGCTGCCGTCAAACCGTCGGAAGACAGGTCCCAAGATGGCGACGAAGCCAGATCAGCGGCTAACCTTATTAACTCGTCTTTCTTTCCGCTTGCAGGATCAAATACGCTAAATACCAGTTCGCCATTCCCGCGGTCGAGTTCACTGAGCACGCAGCGCGGGTGTCCTCGAGAACAATGGATCACTGCTCCGTGACTGGCTTGTAGCACGGGCTCGGGGGCTCCCCCGGAAATCGGTATGCGCATCAACCGCATCCCCGCCGTTTTTCCTTGGTCCATCTCAGCAGAGTCCCAGTACAGTACCCAACGAGCATCTGGGCTCACCCGAGGCTCAGTTTGATCGCCAGGTTTCAGAATGAAGTCTTGAGCTTTTCGCTCCTGTAACCCTTGTCGGAAAATGTCCCAATTTCCGTTGCGGTTGGAATAAAAGAAGAGTCTCTGGCCGTCCGGTGTCCAGCTCGACGGAATTTCGTCTCGGCCTTCCAACGTGAATCGTCGCGGCGTTCCCAAGATCCGATGTTTCCTAACTTCCGCTACGTAGAGGTCACGTTGAAAACCTGCTTTGACAACCATTAAACGCTTACCATCGGCGCTGGCGCTTAGATCGAGCAGGGACACGCCAGCCCAGGTTGTGATCCGTTTCGGTGCACTCACCTTCCGTCCGGTCCTATCCACCTGAATCTGCGATAGATTCATGTCGCTGCTGTTGGG